>Ga0187894_10000087_pt1 | contig 114162 bp, 119 predicted proteins | sample GBC1701081metaG_FD_136650 | JGI IMG/M metagenome (GOLD analysis project Ga0187894, IMG submission 136650) | White microbial mat communities from a lava cave in the Kipuka Kanohina Cave System on the Island of Hawaii, USA - GBC170108-1 metaG ... | reverse complement strand
GTTGAACCCAAGTTTTAGGTACCAGCACCGGCCAGGATTCAGTGACTATACAAATCCTTTCGGACTAGCAGTCACCTGTGTTTTTATTAAACAGTCGGAACCCCCTTGTCATTGCAACCTGCTATCCCCATTTCTCATGAAGACAGCAGGCATCCCTTTTACCTAAGCTACGGGACTATTTTGCCGAGTTCCCTCGCCATACGGTATACCCGTAGCACCTTAGATTTCTCATCTAGCGCACCTGTGTCGGTTCTCGGTACGATCAAGCAAATTACTGACTATACAGTGTTTCATGGTCTCCTGGACTCGAACAAACCCCCCTAACGAGGGGCCATTCATACCTCGGATTGGTTCTCGTCATTACGACACTCCCCAACCCTAGAATACTTGGATAAAACGACGGTTCTACTTGTCCTATCCGGAAGCAATCCGTATAGCTGATACCGTAATTTGCAAGGTACTGGAATATTAACCAGTTTCCCGTTCGGATAACTCTTTTGAGGGTACCCTTAGGATCGACTAACTCCAGGCTGAAAACGCATTGCCTGGAAACCCTTGCGCTTACGGTGGTAGTGGTTCTCACACTACTATGCTGTTACTGCCGCCAAGATCTGCAATAGAAATCGGTTCACAGGACATCACCGCCCTGCTTCTACCCAATCACTACGCCAACCTACCATGACTTGTCCAAAGACAAGTATCTGAAGTATCGGTACTTTGCTTTAGCCCCGTCCATTTTCGGGGCATCCACGCTCGGCAGGTAAGTTGTTACACACTTTTTAAAGGATAGCTGCTTCTGAGCTTACCTCCCTGCTGTCTTGGCGCAAACACGCCCTTCGGCTTGACACTTAGCAAAAATTTGGGGACCTTAACTTCAGTCTGGGTTAAACCCCTTTCGGTCGTGAACCTTACGTCACACGAACCCGTCTCCCTGCTTCTGCGACGCATATCCCTTTGGAGTTTGAATGGATGGCGAGAGATTTCTCTCCCGTACCGTCCTATCAGTGCTCTACAGGAAATGCTGTCTCCACAGAGGACGCCCTGCGAGACGCTTCGGTTGGAACTAGCGATCGCTAGACTAGATTGGTTTTTGACCCCTATTCCCAAGTCAGACAAACAATTTGCACGTTAGAACTGCTACAGGCCTCCAGCGGGCTTTCGCCCGCCTTCGCCTTGCTCAGGAATAGATCGTCTAGCTTCTAGCCTTACTGCCATGACTCAACGCACTTTCACACGCTTCTCCTCACAATGTTGCGAGAACTTGGTTTCCCTTCGCCTTCCCCTTGAACGGTTTAGGCTTGCCATGACAGCAAACTCCTTGGCCCGTGTTTCGAGACGGAACGCACGACACTGGTGACATGACCTCCAAACCTTCAGCTCTATTGCTAGAACCTCCAGTCTAGAAAAATCACCTTCCATGCCATGCACGTCTGTAACCAGTAGGTTTCATGCACTTTTCAGCCCCCTTCCGGGGTACTTTTCAGTTTTCCCTCACGGTACTAGTTCACTATCGGTCTTGAGAGATATTTAGCCTTAGATGCTACTTTCACCTAATTCACTGCCCACTGCCAAGGACAGCTACTCGGGTCATGATAAGATCCTATACCACTTTACTTACGGGGGTATCACCCTCTGTACCAGAACGTTCCAGATCATTTCAGCTGTGTTCTAGGATCGTAATATCATAACCAAAACACCACATCTCTACCATGTTACCATGGCAGATTCAGTTTGGGCTCTTTCCTTTTCGCTCGCCGCTACTTGGGAAATCTCAATTGATTTCTTTTCCACGTCGTACTAAGATGCTTCAATTCCGACGGTTCGATCTCCGTCGCCATTGCAACGGAGTGTATTTAACATACAGGATTCCTATTCGGAGATTCCGGGATCAAAGGGTGCTTGCACCTACCCCGGACTTATCGCAGCTTGCCACGTCCTTCATCTCTACTCAAGCCTAGCAATCCTCCTACTGGCGTCTTTACACCGGCATATTCAGCCACATATTACACGACTATACACGATGATCATTGCTAGCCCCCTGACGGAAGCCAGCTTCATCCTTCATCCGTCATTTTCATGACGAATTGCATTTGATGTTTCTGTGAAGATTTTGTGCACTCCGCACAATTTCGTATTCTAAGGAGGTGATCCGACCACAGGTTCCCCTACGGTCACCTTGTTACGACTTTTCCCTTGTTGCTTACCTCAAGTTCGATGACACCAATGAGATATCACCTCGCTAAAGGCAAACTTCAATGAAACGACGGGCGGTGTGTGCAAGGAGCAGGGACGTATTCACCGCGCGATAGTGACACGCAGTTACTAGGGATTCCATATTCATGAGGGCGAGTTGCAGCCCTCAATCATAACTGAGATAGCATTTGATGATTACCTCTACCTTTCGGATTCGGAACACATTGTTACTATCATTGCAGCCCGCGTGTGGCCCCAAGGTTTCAGGGCATACTGACCTGCCGTGGCCCCTTCCTTCCTCCGCATTAACTGCGGCGGTCCCGCTAATTCGCCCCGCTACTCCTGAGAGTAATGGTGGCAACTAGAGGCAGGGATCTCGCTCGTTACCTGACTTAACAGGACATCTCACGGCACGAGCTGGCGACGGCCATGCACCACTTCTCAGCTTGTCTGGTAAAGTCTCCAGCTTGACCTTCATTCTGCTGTCTCCTCGGGTAAAATTTCTGGCGTTGACTCCAATTGAACCGCAGGCTTCACCCCTTGTGGTGCTCCCCCGCCAATTCCTTTAAGTTTCATACTTGCGTACGTACTTCCCAGGCGGCAAACTTAACGGCTTCCCTGCGGCACTGCACTGGCCACAAGCCAGTGCATCACCGAGTCTGCATCGTTTACAGCTGGGACTACCCGGGTATCTAATCCGGTTTGCTCCCCCAGCTTTCATCCCTCACCGTCGAACGTGTTCTGGTAGACTGCCTTCGCCATAGGTGGTCCTCAATAGATCAAAGGATTTTACCCCTTCCTACCGAATACCGTCTACCTCTCCCACTCCCTAGCTCTGTAGTATTTTCGGCAGCCCATTTGTTGAGCAAGTGGATTTAACCGAAAACTTGCAGAACCGGCTACGGATGCTTTAGGCCCAATAATCCTCCTGACCACTTGAGGTGCTGGTTTTACCGCGGCGGCTGACACCAGAACTTGCCCACCCCTTATTCATCAGTGGTTTTACGACTAACAAAAGATTCCTTTAGCAGGAAACACTCGGATTAACCTTGTCGTGCTTGCGCACATTGCAAAGGTTTCTCGCCTGCTGCGCCCCATAGGGCCTGGGTCCGTGTCTCAGTACCCATCTCCGGGCTTCTCCTCTCAGAGCCCGTACCTGTAATAGCCTTGGTGGGCCATTACCTCACCAACAAGCTGATAGGCCGCAGTCCCATCCTACGGCGACGAATCATTTGGACCATAAACCGATTCCAGGAGTTATGATCTATCGAGAATTATCCTCAGTTTCCCGAGGTTATTCTCGTCCATAGGGTAGGTTGACTACGTGTTACTGAGCCGTCTGCCTTGTATTGCTACAATGACTCACATGGCTTAGTACCAATCCGATAGCAGTCAGGTCCGGCAGGATCAACCGGATTCATTAGTTTAGAATTATTGAAGTACATTTTTGTACTATTATTGGAATTGACGGAATGCACATAATCTTCACATTTCAGATAAGATCACGTGATCATATCCTCATATTGTATGCGTAACTGGAGGCTCGAGAATCATAAAATGGCAAATACTACCATACTTCATCACAAGCGCCGCACTTGCGTTACGTATGCAAAAGGTCGATCATGTGAAATACATATAAACCATGCCAAGAACTTTCGATCTTTGAGGGTTTATGCGATCAAAGATATATCCGAAAAAAAGAGTATTTGACATTGACAGACAATATTTCAATTTACAAAAAAAAGACCAAGGATTCTGCAAAGCTATTTGAAAAATCAAAAAAATACCATGTAAGTGGAGTCTCGCACAACATCAGATTTTTTGAGCCATACCCTTTTGTCACAAAATCGGCAAACGGGAAATTTCTAGAAGATGTTGATTCCAACAAGTATGTAGATTATTGGATGGGTCATTGGAGTCTTATTTTGGGTCATGCCCCAAGTTCTGTAAAACAGGCCGTCCAAAAACAGCTAAAAAAAGGATGGATGTATGGGACGGTAAACAAGATGACCATACAGTTATCGGAGCTTATCCAGGGCGCAGTTCCTGTTGCTGAAAAAATCCGCTATGTCACCTCTGGGACAGAGGCCACAATGTATGCAGTGAGATTGGCAAGAACTGTAACTGGAAAAAAGACTATAGTAAAAATCGATGGTGGATGGCACGGATATACTTCGGATTTGCTAAAAACGGTAAACTGGCCTTTTGATGTTTCAGAAAGCAGCGGGCTCGTTGATGAAAAACATGTGGTCTCAATGCCTCTCAATAATTTGGAAAAGTCCCTTGATGTTTTAAAATCAGTCAAAGACGATTTGGCTTGTACCATCATAGAGCCTGTACTTGGGGGCGGAGGATGCATTCCGGCAAAGGAGGATTATCTAAAGGGGGTTCAGGAATTTGTCCAAAAAAACAATTCGTTATTTATACTCGATGAAATTGTAACAGGATTCAGGTTCAGATTTGGATGCATTTACCCGACAATGAATCTTGACCCAGATATTGTTACTTTGGGAAAAATTGTTGGAGGGGGTTTTCCAGTTGGCGTAATTTGTGGAAAGTATGAGATCATGGAACATGCAAATACAGCCAAACTTGGCAAGCCAGAAAGGTCATACATTGGTGGAGGAACATTTTCAGCAAATCCTGCTACAATGACAGCAGGGCATGCTACATTATCAACCCTACAAAAAAAGAGAACCATTTATTCAAAAATTGACAAGCTTGGAGGGATGGCAAGAAAACAGCTCGAAAGGGTATTTGATGGCAAGGTCATTGCTACTGGAAGAGGTTCCCTTTTCATGACACACTTTGTAAAAGATGGAATCACTCAAATCAACAATGCGGCAGATGCGGCAAATTGTGATGTCAAACTACTTCAAAGGTATCATTTTGAAATGATCGCAAAAGATGGAATTTTCTTTTTGCCTGGAAAACTTGGGGCAATCTCAAATGCTCATTCAGATTCTGATATCAAAAAGATGGTTGAATCCTCTAGTCGTTTTTGCGCAACTCTGTAGTTTTTCAAGAAACTACGAAAGCCTATTTAACTTCCTTACTTTCTTTTTATTTGTGAATAATTCATTTACCCTTACACTTTTGGTTGCAGTTTTCCTAATTTCCCTCCAAACAAATTATGCATTGGCACAAACCACATATACCATCAATATGCCAACTGGGGCTGCAAGTCCTGATGCTCCATATTTCTGGCAAAGTGAAAAGGATGGAAGCACCAATGGAGAAATCACCATAGCCATATCAGATTATGTTAATTGGGAAAATGCAGATACTGCAGCTCATACTGTAACATCAGGTACTGCAAAGGATGGGCCTGATGGAAGGTTTGACAGCAGCTTGATGGCGCCAGGGAGCTCTTTTATGCATCAATTCATAGAGGCTGGGAACTATCCATACTTTTGTCTAGTACATCCTTGGATGACTGGGACCGTATTTGTAGAATCAGCTTTGCTGGTAATTCCAAATGTGGGGGCTGATGTAGGAGATGGAAAAACTACATTTGATGTGGAATATGATTTTAACAGAGTAGTTGCTTCTGCAAGAATCCAGAAAGACCAAAAATCTATTACTTTTGAGATTGTTGGCAAACCAAAAAGTGAGGATAACACGCTAACTTTGATGCTTCCAAAAACTTTGATCAATGGGCCGTATATAATCTGGGCAGATGGCAAACAAATCACTGATTTTCAAATGTCCTCAGAGGGCGGAATTAATATAGTAAAAATTCCTCTTAGTTCAAACTCCGAAAGATTAACCATTACAGGCACATCTGTTATTCCAGAGTTTGGGCCAATTTCCATGGTAATTCTTGCCGTAGGGGTATTTGGCATAATTGCACTTTCAGTAAGAGCTCAAAAATTTATCAGGCCAAATGCTAATTTATGAAAGAAGATAAATCAAAAAAACTAACAAATACAAAAAAAGAATACGAAGATGCTCTGGCAACTGCAGATCCTACAAAAATTTCTGAGAGCAATTTAGAAAAAATGGCAAAAGAGGCAATAAAGAAATTCAAGTCTCTGAGCTAATCCAAACTTTCATTATCTGGATTTTATTCAAAAAATATTATGAGCCCGTTTGGCAAACCAAAAGCACCTGAGGATATAATTTATCATGCAATGTCATTTCTTGAAAAAAATCAACCAAAGACAGCAGTCACTATTTTCAACCAGGTTCTCAAGGAAGACCCAAAAAATATTGAGGCATTGTATAACAAGGGACTTGCACTTAACCAGATGCAAAAATATCAGGATGCCATCACCTCATTTGACAAAGTTTTAGAAATCAAGCCAGATGATGCGCCCTCGCTCAACAACCGCGCAATTGCATTAGCAGAAATTGGAAACACAGAAGACGCCCAAGAATATTATGGCAGGGCCATAAAATCAGATCCAAAATACGCTGCCGCCCATTACAACAAGGGCGTTCTTTATGACAAACTTGGAAAAACTGAAGAGGCAATGACCTGCCTTGATGAGGCAATCAAACTAGAACCAAGAAACCCAAACTCGCGCTTTTACAAGGGAATCATTTTTGGAAGACTAAAAAGGCATGAAGAGGCTTTGAACTGTTTTTCAAATATTTGCCATTCGCACCCTCAACACATGGATGCATTTTTTCACAAGGGTATAGAATTGGCAGAACTTGGAAATCATAAACAAGCTATCGAAATATTTGACAAGATTCTTTCAAAGCACAAAGATAATGTCAATGTGATTTATGCAAAATCAAGAAGCAAGGCGGCCATGGGAGAAATTGACCAGTCATTTGATTTATTAAAAAAAGCAGTCACAAAAAATCCCAAAGCAATCAGAAAATGGGCAAAGCAGGAAAAAATTTTCGAACATCTTTTAGATGATGAGCGATTCAGAAGAATTATCAAATAATTTTAGAGCCTAGGGGTTTCTGTGCATGAAGGATCCACATGTAAATACCCACTATAACCCCATAAAACTATGCAAATTATTTTTAACATAGTACAATTATTGAAAATAAGTGAATGATTACCAAGCTTATCAAACACTAAACCTGGAATCTAATGCATCGTTTGATGATGTCAAATATGCCTACAGAAAGTTGGCACTTGAGCTTCACCCTGACAAAAATTCTAGCGAGCGCGATGGTATAAAATTCAAATCAGTTACAGCAGCTTACCATTTTCTCAAAAACAATCACAAACGAAGTAATTCAGAGTCTCCAAAATGGAGTTACAAAAATACACAAACAAAAACAGAACAAACATTCAAACAGAAAAAACCACAATGGGGTGCTGGCCCAAATGCAAGAACTCCAGAAGAGGATTGGTCAAGGTTTACAAAAGAGTTTGAAGAAGAAAATCCTAACTTTTGGAAAAGATATGAGGAAGAGTTTTGGAAAAATTATGATACTAAAGTAAATGGCAAAGAAGAGTTCAAAAAACAAAGTAAAAAGAACTCAGAGCCTGAGATAAATTTCTCAGTACATGTTGACCCATCATTGTGTATAGCATGCTGCAGCTGTGAAACCATTGCTCCAGATGTCTTTGTTATAGACAGGCTAACAAAAATGAATCCCAAATCCATGGTGTATAATGAAAGAGGGGCGTCATTTAACACAGTAATGAATGCTGCAGAAACCTGTCCCACACGTGCAATCAATGTAGATGACAAGGATACAAAAAAGAGAATCTACCCTTGGTAGCTAATCTGCTTTTAATTTCTGATATATTTGGTTAATTTCATTTTCAGACATTTTTGGACGATTTGAAAACATGCTGTGAACTGGGCCAACCAGATCCTCTGGGCTTCTAGGAATCAAATGTACATGGACATGCGGAACCTCTTGCCCACTTTTTTTGCCATTGTGAACCGCAACCAGCGTTGCATCGGTAAGCTTGTCAACTTTAGCAATTACCTTGCGGACAGTTTCAAACAAATCAGCATTATCTTTTTGTGAGATATCTTGAATCTTTTCGTAATGCGTTTTTGGAATTACTAGCGAATGTCCTTTTGTGAGAGGAAAAGCATCCATAAAGGCAAGCGAGCTTTCTGTTTCTGCAATTATTTTAGCAGGAATTTCTTTTTTTATGATTTTACAAAAGATACAGTCCATTGCCATACACTGAGACTGGTTCTATTAAATTAATAATACTTTCAAGGAACTATTGTAGCCCATGCAAGACCTTTGCCATACTTTAGTTTGATAGGTGTGCCAGGTTCAAAATAACAGTTTTGTATTGTTTTTGGAATTTCATCAGCTGTGTTTGCATAACACACCCCATCTGAGCTTGAAAGAGTTATAGAGTACTCAAAAACATCTTCCCGAATTAAATTCCAGAAAGGAAACACTACAGTAGACAGGATAACTCCAGCAAGTATTATTACTCCACCAAATATTGCGCCATATTTTTGAGATTCTGTAAGCTCAACCATTTTACCATAGGCCTCCATCTGAACCGCCACTTCCATCCAACTTTTTTTCTGGCACATTTCCATGAGCTTTTTTTAGATGACGTTTTAATCTTTCAGGGTCATGCAACTCTAGGCCGCACTCTTTACATTTTGTTGTATTCTTGTCATCTTTTTTTCTAAGTAATCCCAATTTAATTTTAAAAATTTGAATTATATTATAAGCTATGCGGAGAGTCTGGAATTATAAAAAAATTTCAAGCATCATACTATTTTATTAAGACTCTCTCTTACATGCAGGACAACCTAGTGTCATTGGATAAGCACGTTGGTGCTTGTTGCAGTATGCCATATTGTCGTCACTTTCCTTGGATTTCATAATTGATTATTAGATGTCCTATCTCATAAAGTATAACAGAGTTTATTTGAAAATAAAAAAGTGAGATTATACAAGGATTATGCCATTTTCTACCAAAAACTTGATTGCACGCAGGAATTCATCATCTGAGATCAGTCCGTCACTCCACCATTGTGCGTTATTGCGAATCCAGTCTGGAACTAGTTCTTGACCTGGTTCAGGTAGTCCAACTGCTTCATAGATTGTATAATCAGGATAGTTTCTATTAAACCAGTCCTTGTAGGTTGGTTCGTTAGTGTATCGTTGAATGTAATGCTGTGGGTCCTCTTGTGGGTCAACAAAGCTTGGAATTGGTTTTGGTTCTGGCAGGTTTAGAATCAAAATAATGTTATTTTCAATCAAGTATTCAATTCCTTTTAGAAAATCTGTATCCCCAATTTGATTTTCGGACCACCATGCAGCGTTGTTTCTTATCCACTCTGGAACCATTTGTTTTTGTGTAGGTTGTGCATACGATATGCTGCCACCTACTGTAAAGCTTACTTTTAACGGACTAGCTAAATGATTTTCAGGCTTTACAAAATGAGAATAATTTGTGGGGTCATTCTTATCAAGTACATTTTGTGGGAGTAAAGTCAGATATGCGTCAACTTGATATGTTTTTTCAGAATCAAATGAGAAAGAAACTGCAGGGCTCAGAAACTGACCAGGAGAAAGTCGTCCTGTAATCCATTTGACTTGTTTTTGTAAATTATCCGTGGTAACTACGAATGCAAAGTCCTGATCTATGTTTTGATTATTTTGAATGTCGGCTGTAAATTGTACTTGCTGATCAAGTTGTATGGAATTAAGACGTGTACCCATAAAGTCTACTGGCCTAAAATTTGAAAATTCAATGTCTCCTGCAGCAAAGCTACTAGGAAAATTCATGATTGTAACTAGAAAAAATATTGCTATTAGCGATATTTTGTTTTGCATCATCATTTTTTCAGGTTTTTTGATTCCATATAAAAACACAAGGAAGAATTTGTCTAATTTTATAAAAATTGCCTATGTAGATCTATTTCTCAAGTATAGATTTGAAAGATTCGCACTTGTATAATCCTACTATGATTACCCAGTTCTTAACCTGAAAAATTATTCCAGTATTTTTGTCACTCTGGTCTTAAAATCCGACTCGTACCACGTGGTTTTTGCTTCCTTGGAAAGTGAGGGTTTTGCATTAATGGCAATGTGTGAGAATGTTTTTTTGCCAACAGAGCCATGTGTATGCAGTTTTTTTGCAGGAATGTATACAATATCGCCTTGCTTAAGACTGGTTTTATCTGTTTTTTTTATTTGAAATTTTGATTTGCTGTTTCCTGATTTTGAATACATCTCAAGACTGCCTATTCCTTGTGTAACAATGAGTATTTGGCCTCCGGAATGGTCGTGCATTTTTGTTCGAGCTCCGTTGTTAAATGTTACATGAAAAATTTTCTGTTCCTTTGATTCAACTATACTTGAGATTTCCTTCATCGTTACATGACCTGTAAAGTAATCTGGATCAGCTTTTTTCTCTTCTATCTTGGCATGTATGCTGCTTTTTTTCAACATGTTACCTTTCTGTTTTAATTCTAGATAAATTAGTTCTTTCTGCCAAATCAGGTGTCAGGCAATTTATAAAAGCATTCAAAGGAACAGTACAGCTCGTTGTCTTTATTTTCAAATTCCTTACCACATCGTTTACACATACGTAGTGCCATGGATTAATTACAGATTTCTTAGTAATACTGGTTTGTATGTGTATTTGGCTACAGCATCATGAAGGAATCTAAATAATGCATAATCCACCAAATGACTATGGAACAAGACATTTTGTTTTTTCTTTCTGCATTTGTTGCAGAAATTGTTGGGACTAGCAGGTTTTGGCTCCTCTACAATTTTTCTTCCAGTAGCCTTGTTCTTTGTAGACTTTAAAACCGCAATTATTCTTGTGAGTATAAAATTTGTTTTAGACGGAGTTAGTTTCTTTAGATTGTAAAATAGTGAACCGAGTCTTATCTAGAAATTAAAAAACAGTTGGAAACTGCAATCATTATAAAGGATGCTAACGGCTCTGTGGTTTGTGGGAATAAAAAATATCACAGTTCTAGGCTCTGGAATAATGGGCCACGGCATTGCTCAAGTCTCTGCAATGTCTGGGTATAATGTTGTGCTACGAGACATTGAACAACATTTCTTGGACAAAGCAATGGAGAAAATAAAATGGAGCCTTGACAAGCTTGTTTCAAAAGAAAAAATTTCAAAGAGTCAAGCTGAGGAAATTTATTCTAGGATAAGGCCTGTGATTGATTTAAAAAAAGCAGTAGAGGGCTGTGATCTAGTCATTGAAGCAGTTCCTGAAATTATGGATTTAAAAAAGAAGGTATACTCTGAGCTAGAAAGCGTTGCAGAAAAAGATGTAGTTTTTGCATCAAACACTAGCACTCTTCCAATAACAGAAATTGCAGACACCACAAAGAGGCCTGAAAAGTTCATCGGGATTCATTTTTTCAATCCACCACAGCTAATGAAATTAGTCGAAATCATTCCAGGCAAAAAGACCAGTCAAGACGTAGTAAAAATGACAGAAGATTATGTCAGATCTGTCAAAAAAGAACCGGTAATATGTAGAAAGGATGTTCCCGGATTTATTGTAAACAGGTTGTTCATACCACTAGTTCATGAAGCATGTTATGTCATGGATAGACAGGGGTCACAATTAACGGAAATTGATTCTGCTGTAAAATTCAAGCTTGGATTTCCGATGGGAATCTTTGAGTTGGCAGACTTTACAGGAATGGATGTAATTCACAAGGCAACAATAGAGATGCATCAAAGAGACAAAAAGGTGATTAGACCACATACTAAGATTGAGCAGCTGTACAATGAAAAAAAGTTGGGACAAAAATCTGGAGAGGGCTTTTACAAATACTCTGATGAAACATATGAACGCATTCCACTATCTGAAGAGCTTGCAAAAAAATGTGAGCCAATACAGATTCTTGCAAACATTTTAAACAATGCAGCATGGCTAGTCACCAAACAGGCAAGCGACATTGCAGAGATTGAAAAGGCCGCAAGTCTTGGTCTAGGTCTTAAAAAGCCGTTATTTGAAACAGCAAAGGAATACGGCATGTCAAAAATTGTAAAAGAGCTCAAACGGCTTGCAGAAAAATACGGTCAGTTTTATGAGCCAGACCCATGGCTTGTTTCTATGCAGTGATTTGTTCTAGAATATACCTGACAGCCTCTTTTGGAGAATTTACACCAACAATTTTTACTTTGTTTCTGTGATCCATATACTGATCGGCATACTGCGCTGCAACATCACCAGAATTTTTCAATGCAGCTATTGGTTTTTTGTGTACATAAGATGCACACACCTCGGTTAGCGTTCCAGAGCCTCCACCGATTACAATCACACCGTCTGCAGAAAGAGCAGTAAGAAAATCTCTGGTATGTCCCATACCAGTTGGAATTACAATGTCACAGTACTCATTTGCAAAAGACGCGTCGTTTTGTGGAATAATTCCCACCGTTATTCCACCTGCATTATGTGCTCCATGACATGCAGCTCTCATTACTCCTCTAAGACCGCCTGTAATTAAAACGGCCCCAGATTTTGCGATCTCAGAGCCTGTTTCATATGCCATTTTTTCATGCTCTGGAGTACAGCCCTCCTCATCATGACCAATCACCAGAATTTGGTGTTTTTTTGTCATCCTAGAGTTTTAATTAATCCGTATGAAAAATCTTTTCAAAAGTAGGTCTCACAGATTATCCAGAATTTCAAATCGTAAAGGATATTAGATAATGGTATAAGTATGTAGTATGGAAAAGCGTTCAACGCCAATCTGTTTTACCACTGAAGAGTACAAAAAGATAGAAGAGTTTGCAAAAAAGCACGGTATGCTAAATGCAAGCCAAGCAGTGGAAAAACTTCTAGAATAATAAAGAAGATTTCTGGCTGTTTTTCTTGCCACAATCATTTTATGATTGTTCAAATTAAATATGCTAATTAACGAATTAGATGAAGAATGAAGCTATTTCACAAGGACCCTACATTTTGTACAATTTGCAAAAAAGAGCTCAAGCACAAAAATAAACCAAAAAAGGACTGGAACATAGACGGGTTTCTTTGTGGTCAATGTCACATGGACAAGATGAGAGAATATTTTGAAGGAACTATGACGCAGACCTGCAAAGACTGTGGCGTAAAAAAGAAGATTACCGATTTGTGGGAACCACGTTGGCAGTGGGAGATAGAAGGGCTGTTGTGCAAGGACTGTTTTGAAAAGCAAGAAAAGGATTTTACTGCAAAAAAAGAGTTTTGCAGTCAGTGTGGAGCAAAGATGGGTTTTTTCAGGTACAATCCCAAGTCGCAGTGGAAGATCGAAGGCCAGTTGTGTCGAAAGTGCTGGAATTCCCAAAAAGAGCGTAGCAAAAAATGATCTTTTTTAAAAAAATTAAATGCGACAAATGCGATCAAAAGTTTTCAAGGCAGGAGGATTTAATGCAGCACCACCAGGTTGTGCACAACAAAGACTTATCATATGACTGCAAAGAGTGTAACCAATTTTTTTCCAGCATGGAAGAGATACGAACTCATCTACAAAGGTTTCACAGTTATAAAAAAGACAGGCCCTAAATTGCCTTTACTGTCTTGACTATTGGAGGACGGATTTTGGTAAATACCCTAAATCCACAAATGCATTTTATTTCTGGCAGTCTTGATAGCTCGGTGTTTGCAACGTTGGTTCCACATCTCAAGCAAGTATAGATTACATCAAATTTTGGAGATTCTGGAGCTTCGCCAATATTTGATTCTTCTAAAGGAGTTTCTTCTGCCATGTTTTTTTCACTATACTCTATAATTTAAGGCTAACAAAGATCAGGTAAGTGACAGCTCGATGTAAACGTCATCTGGAATTTTTAGTCTCATTAGCTGCCTGATTGCTTTATCATCTGCATTAATGTCAATAATTCTTCTGTGCATTCTCATCTCCCATTTTTCGTATGTTTCAGTTCCGCTTCCGCAAGGAGATTTTCTTGTTGCAATGTGCAGTCTTTTTACTGGCAGAGGAGTTGGTCCTTTTATTCTAACACCGGTTTTTTCGCCAATGCCCATGATTTCTGTACAAACGCCGTCTAATTTTGGCAAGCTAGTACTGGTAAGTTTTATGCGAGCGGCTTGGGGCATGATACCAAACCCACACTATGGTTTGTGTTCTTCAGTAATATCTTTAATAATTCCTGCAGCAATTGTAGCACCCATGTCTCTGAGTGCAAATCTTCCTAGTTCAGGAAATTCTTTGAATGATTCAATTGGAGTAGGTCTTACTGGTTTAATTCGTACGATTGCAGAGTCTCCAACCTTTAGGAATTTTGGATTTTCTTCTTCAACTGCGCCAGATGCTGGATTAATTTTTGCTTCAAATGCTACAATGGTTGCAGCAACCTGAGCAGTGTGACAGTGCATCACCGGAGTGTATCCTGGTGCAATAGCTGTTGGATGATGTATAATAATAATTTGTGCTCTGAATTCTTTTGCAACTTTTGGTGGAGCATCTGGGGTTCCCATGACATCGCCTCTCTTGATATCTTTTTTCTCAATGCCTCTCAAGTTAAAGCCAATGTTGTCGCCAGCTTCTGCAGATGGCATTTCAGTGTGATGAGTCTCAATTGATTTTATTTCACCTAAAGCTCCTGATGGCATTATGATAATTTTATCGCCTGCTTTCATTTTCCCAGTCTCTACACGTCCTACAGGTACTGTACCTACACCGGTAATTGTGTAAACATCTTGGATTGGAACACGTAGTGGTTTTCCAATTGGCTTTTCTGGAACTGTAAAGTCATCAAATGCTTCAAGCAGCGTCTTTCCCTTCCACCATGGCATCTTGTCAGATTTCTTTACTAGGTTGTCACCCTTCCATCCAGAGACTGGAATGATTGGCACAATCTCTGCTTTGTATCCTACAGACTTGATTAGTTTCTCAGCCTTTTCTTTTGCTTTTTTGAATGCATCTTCAGAATAGTTGCTGTCATCCATTTTGTTGATGGCAACGATTAGCTGGCCTACACCAAGTGTTTTTAGTAAAAATGCGTGCTCTCTTGCTTGTCCACCTGGGGCAACTGCGGTATCGCATTCGCCTTCTTTTGCGGAAATTACAAGTACCGCGCAATCAGCCTCTGATGCGCCAGTAATCATGTTTTTGATAAAGTCTCTGTGTCCAGGGGCATCAATTAAAGTGAAAAAGTATTTTGGAGTTTCAAATTTTTGAAAAGCTAAATCAATTGTGATACCACGTTCTCTCTCGTCTTTGATATTGTCCATAACCCACGCATACTTGAAGGTATCACCTTTTCCAGTTTTTTCAGATTCCTCTGCATGTTGCTGTATGGTTCTCTCATCTACTACTCCAAGATCCATTAGAAAATGACCCATTGTAGTAGACTTGCCGTTATCGATGTGTCCCGTTATTATCATGTTCAAGTGGGGCTTAGTTGCCATATCGAGTTCGTAGTGAGAGGGGTTTTATTACCATTTCGATTTTTTTTGAAAAAGTTAGTATTTTTTTCAATTTTTTTTCATAAAAAATTTGAGGAATTAGACATAAATCAAAGTGGACAGTGATACAAGCCAACAATGAAAATTACTGTTTCTGTCATAAAAGCTGATGTTGGTGGAATCGGAGGCCATACAAGACCAAGTGATGGATTGTTAGCTGCAGTAAGAAAAACTGTAGAGGGCTTAAAGCAACACTTGATTGATTATTACATTGGTTATTGTGGTGACGATGTGCACATTGTCATGACTCACACTAAAGGAGTTGACAATAAGCAAATACATGAGATTGCATGGAAGGCCTTTGAAGCTGGAACAAAGGTTGCAAAAGAAGAAGGGCTGTATGGTGCAGGCCAAGACCTTCTAAAGGACTCTTTTTCAGGAAATGTCAAAGGTATGGGGCCTGGTGTTGCTGAATTGGAATTTGAAGAAAGGCCAAATGAGGCGTTTACTATTTTTGCAGCAGACAAGACAGAGCCAGGAGCATTCAACTATCCTTTTTACAGATTATTTGTCGACGGAACAAGCAATACTGGATTAATCATAAACAAAACATTAGCTGAAGGTGTCAAGTTTAATATCATGGATGTAGAAGAAGGCAAGATTGCAGAGCTCAAGTTGTGGGAAGACAAGCCAACGCTGGAAGCTGCATTGATGTATCCAGGTCGTTATGTGGTGTCTTCCATTTATACAAAAGACAACGAGCCAATAGTTTCAGCATCAACTGATCGACTACACAACATAGCGGGAACATATGTTGGAAAGGATGACCCGATTTGTATTGTAAGGACTCAGAAAAAATTTCCAGCTACAGAAGAGGTTGGCAGTGCTTTTAACAATCCACATTATGTTGCAGGAAACACAAGAGGTAGCCATCACATGCCATTGATGCCAGTCAAGCTAAATTCCGCAGCAACAATTGATTATTGCATTCCGATTGTAGAGGCGCTAGTATTTAGTATGCATAATGGAAAACTGGTTGGCCCGTTTGATGGATTTTCAACACCAGACTGGGATTATATTCGAGAGATTGCAACAAAGAGAGCTTTGGCAATGAGAAGCCAAGGATTCATTCATCCAGCTACACTTGTTCCATCTGAGTTAGAGTACGCTGAAGGGTACAAGGCAAGAATGGATGTGTTAAAGAGTAAGATGAAACCATTGCCAGATTCATCAAGTGGTGCAAGAAGGGGAAACTATGAGGATCCAGATTAACGCAAAATCTTGCAATTATCATTAATTTTTAATCTTTACAATGAAAAATTTTAATCACAGTTTTTTTGTGCACAAAGAGTTAATAGAAAAGATGATTCTTACTAAATTGATAACAATGGAGAAATTAAAACCGTTAATTGAGTTTAAGTTTTTCATTATGACCGCAGTTGGGGTTATCACATTTTCAAATTTTGTCCTGGTCTTGTTTAGCCATACCATACCAAACATAGTTTGGACATTTTTCAAAGATGTCGGCGAGATGGTAATCATAGTATCCGTGTTTGCTTTTGCGTTTGCATGGCTGTTAAAGGCAAGACCACACAACAGGCCAAAAAATTATTCCATAGTAACATTTGACGTTTTTGGAAAAGAGTCTAAAATCGATGGGTTGCGTACAGAGTTTAGGATTCATGATGTAGCATGGAGCTATATGAAACAATACAAGAAGGCATATCCGCTGTATAACTTTGCGCTTGTGTCAGACAATCCACAATCAGACAGAAAGACAATCTTCCGATACATCTAGCAACTCACTTTTATTCAGGACTAGATAAAAAAATCAGAGTGAAGTTTTCTGTTTTAGCTGAAACCTTTGAAAAAATGGAGAAGACTCCAAAGAGACTAGAATTAACAGATTACTTGGTTGATTTATTCAAAAACACTACACCTGATCTAGTGTCCAAGGTTGTTTATTTAATTCAAGGAAAGCTTCGACCTAATTTTGAGGGTATAGAAATTGGAGTTGCAGAAAAATTAGTCATCAGGGCAGTGTATCGCTCTACTGCAATTGAGGTAAAAAAAATAGAGGATGCATACAGAAAAGACGGAGACTTGGGTCATGCAGTATCAAAGCTAATTGAGCAGAAGACCCAAACAACACTATTTGATGAAACGGAAGAAGATGACAAGACAGTAGAGTGGGTCTATGACACGCTATACAAGATTGCAGAGCTTGAAGGAAGTGGAAAAAATGTTTTAGATAAAAAAATGAATTATGTTTCCAGTCTCCTTAACAACACAAGCCCAATTTCTGCAAAATTCATCATAAAGATATTAATTGACATAATGCGCTTAGGGGTAGCAGATAACACTATCTTAGATGCATTGGCAATTGCTTTTACTGGTTCAAAATCAAACAGAGAAAAACTAGAGAACGCCTACAATGTTTCAAGTGATTTAGGAAAAGTTGCAGAGGTTGCTGCAAAAAAAGGACTAGAAGGAATAAACAAATTCAGAATTCAAGTTTTCAGCCCCATACGACCAATGTTAGCTGACCGTGTCAAGAGTGAAAAAGAAGCTATTGAAAAAATGGGGGAAAAATTTGCTGCAGAATATAAGCTGGATGGAGAGAGAATACAGATTCACTTATCAGATGGTAAAGTGGATCTGTTTTCAAGAAGATTAGAAAAAATTCGAAACTACTATCCTGATATTGTTGAAAATATTCCAAAGTCATTAAAAGTAAAAGAGGCAATCTTAGAAGCAGAAGCAGTTGCAATAAACGAAAATACGGGTGAGTTTTTGCCATTCCAAGAGCTAATGCACAGAAGAAGAAAATACAATGTAGACAAAGCCGTACTACGATACCCGATTACAGTGAATTTTTTTGATGTGTTGTATGCAGATGGAAAAAGTTGCCTTAATTTAGGATATGCTCAGAGGAGAAAGTTTTTAGAAGAGATTGTAGTTGAAGACAACTTTACCAAAATTGTTCCTCAGATGGTTGTAACAAATGAAAGTGAGATTGAGGACTTTTTAGAAAATTCGATTAATTCCGGATGCGAGGGACTGATGCTAAAATCACTAGATGCGCCGTACAGAGCTGGCATGAGAGGAAGTAACTGGTTGAAATTAAAACGTGAATATAGAAATGAGCTTGGAGACAGTTTGGATCTGGTAGTAATTGGCGCGTTTTTTGGAAGAGGTAGAAGAACTGGAAAATATGGTACTCTGCTTTTAGCAACATATAATGATCAAAACGATACATTTCCAAGCATCTGCAAAGTTGGAACAGGTTTTACAGATGAAAACTTGGATCAGTTCTATCAAATCTTGTCAGACAAGATTACTCTGAAAAAAAATCCTCGCATAATTAGCGAGATGGAAGCTGATGTGTGGTTTAAACCAGAGCTAGTAATTGAAGTCGTTGCGTCTGAAATTACACTTAGCCCTATTCATAAAACTGCGCTAGACGTATTTAGAAAAGGAAGTGGTTTAGCTTTAAGATTTCCAAAATTCACAGGAAAAATAAGAATGGAAAAATCTCCAGAAAATGCTTCAACAGACCAAGAAGTTATTTCCCTATACAAAGGTCAAACAAAAATTACTCACTCTGAAAGCTAATTCGATTTTATTGAAATTTTTCACAAGGGTTTAAATTAACTCCCCATAATTATCCAATTTCGTACATGTACAGCGGGGAACTCGAGGTTCAAGCAAAGAGAAAAGCAATTGCTGTCTTACAGGATGAAATTAATCGAATTCTTAATGCTTCAAGAAGCCTAGCAACTCTTCCGGAGCTTATGATGAAGAAAAACAAATCAGAGATAAAAACAACTCTAGAGCAGATTGTAAATATTGAAGATGAGGTAGAAGCTCTACGCAGAAAAATTACTAGAGATGTTGCAGACGTTGGAGGACTCATCATAAACAGAGAAAACCTCCTCAACACAGCTTATACCATGGATGAAATTGCAGGATACATTACTGGTATTTCATTCAAATTATCTAACATCAAGCCTGCAACGATGAAGCTTGCCAATCTAGACAAGGATGTTACAGATTTAATTAATTTGGTAGTAGATGAGGTTTACAAGCTAAACGAGATAATTCGCAGTCTTAATACAAACGCTTTGAATTCAATTGATCTTGCTCAAGAGACCCAGAAAATTGAGCGCGATATTGACACAAAATATCGTCAAATCACTATAAAGATACTAGACGAGGTCACAAATACAAAAGAGCTTCTTTTGATGAAAGACGTCATTGAGGGAATTGAAGAGATGGCGGACAAATGTCAAACAGTTTCAGATTCATTCATTTTGTTGGCATTGAGTATTTAGTTGAAAAGTGAATTAATCGATAATCGAATTGTAGTTTGGAATATCAAAGATTCTCAAAAACTTTTCACCCAAGGATATTACGGAAAACCAATTGGAATACCAAAGCCAAAACTAGATGAAATTAATGTTCCGCTAATCTTGGATCTTATTGAAGGCCTGTATCTTCTTCAAAAATCTAAAATCAGTATTTACAATAAGAAAAAAAAAATTACTGAAGGAGAAATGGAAGAGATCTGCAGAAAAGAGTATCATAACTTTGATAAAAAATTTCAAGTTTACAAAAACTTTCGAGATAAGGGATACATTGTCAATCCAGGAATAAAGTTTGGATGCGATTTTGCAGTGTACCAAAAGGGACCAGGAATTGATCATGCCCCATATTTAGTTCAGGTATACAATACAAGTGACGTAATATCATCAACTGGTGTAGTGCTTGCTGGAAGGTTAGCTACTACAGTCAGAAAACAATTCATCTTGGCTATCCCGCATGGAAAAGACGATGTAAATTATTTGATGCTTGACTGGTGGAAGGCCTAGAGAGATTTAATGTGGTCTGCTATTTTGTCATAAATTTCAAATAATTCTTTTGTGATTCCAAATTCAAAACTGTTTTTCCATTTTACATAAATTCGAATTGCATTATCTGTTGGGTCAACAAATATAGTGGCATCTTTTAAAGACTGCCTTTGAATCGTTTCATTGAGCGCAGAGTCAGAATTGAGTATTTTTGCCAACTTGCCACCTTCCCATCTTACATTCTTGATTTTTTTTGAACCAAACTGACCTTCTGTGTCAAGTATGGTTCTTGCAAGATAATCAATGGATTTTTCACCGGAATCTTTTCTTACAATATAGTGAGCCTGATATCTGTCCTGCGCTCCCCAAGGTAAAGGATCTGGATCTTGCATCTTTAACCCTTCTGAATTATTTGAATGACGTCAATGTTTTTGCCTTTAACTGTTAAACATCCTTTGTTAGTTACCATTCTTGGAGTCTGTGCAAAGTATCTGCCGTAATAATCTCCTTTTTCTACCTCATCTGTGCCAATATCCTTTGTAGTAGACTCAACACCTATTTGAGATAGCATCTCGCTTAATTTTTGAGGATATGATTTTAGAATAATTGTGTCAGGTTCAGAATCATGCATGCCGAATAGTGAATCTAGCCCTCAAATAAAGATAATTCAATTCCAGATGATCCAAATAAATAATACAAAATGATCCACCATCCTATTAATGTTAAAATTTCAAGGCAAGGTTGCTCTAATTACTGGTAGCGGAACTGGCATCGGGCAGGCAATTGCAAAAAAATTTGCGGAAAATGGCAGCAGTGTGATAATTCTTGGTAGAAGAAAAGAACCTCTTGAAGACACCAAAAAAATTCTAGAAGAAATAATTTCAAACGTAAATAGCAAGGCATTTGTAAAAATTTTTCCAGCCGTAGATGTTAGCGATGAGGTAGGCATATCTGAGATGTTTGATTCTCTTAAAAAATCAAACATCTGCGTTGACATTGTAGTAAATAATGCAGGAGTGTCAGGGCCTGTAACTTGTTTTGCAAATGATGAGTTGGATGAATTCAAAAGCACTATTGGAATTCACCTAACTGGGACCTTTTGGACATCAGTTCAAGCACTCAAAGTAATGAAAAAAGGAGCCAAAATTATTACAATTTCAACATTCTTTGCAGAAGAACGACCGCTGGAGCAAAGGCCATATAGGTTTAGAGATCCATATACAGCGTCACAAGGTGCAAAAAATAGACTTGCGGAGGCAATGTCATGGGAGCTAGTAGATAAAGGAATAATCTCAATTGCGACCAATCCCGGTCCTGTTCACTCTGATAGAATTTACAAGACGGTTTATCCAAAAGCAGCTTCAGAATTTTTACGTGTCAGTGGATTTGAAGATCTTACTCCTGTAGAAGTTGAGTCTGTAAATAAAGAAATTGTTCCTCTTTTAGGTGAAGATGAATCAACAGTTAAAGAGGGGATTCTAAAGGCTGCTCAAAACTTGGCAAAAACTAAAAGTGGAGACCCAAAGAAATTAGCTACAACATTATCAAATCTGTTAGCAAAAATCAAGGATATTGCAGAAAAAATTCAGCAAAATACAGCTAAGATGATTGCAGATGAACAATTCTTATCTCAAGCCCAGGTTGCTGAAACTGTTTTAACTCTAGCAGATGATCAGATTGCTAAAATTCTTAATGGCAAAGTTATTCCAGGAGATCGAGTATTTTATCCAGTTAGACCTCACATTGCAGGGGCAACTCCTCAGGTTTCTCAACACAATTTTAAAGGCAAATCAGTTGTTTTTACAATTGATGCAACAGACAAAACTGATTCAGACAGAGTAGAATATCTTGCACAACATGTTGAAAAAAATGGTGGAAAGGCTGTTTGTATAATATCAGAAAGTACTCCAAAAGCATTACAGGATTCTATTACCAAGAAATTTCATTCTCATGTATCAAATCTAAAAGATCCAAAAGAGATTCAAAGATGGCTCGAAGCAGCATCAAAGAACATGGGGGATATTCTAGCTGTGGTTCACGTTACAGGAAAGGTTCCTGAATTTTCAAAGCTAATTGAGTTATCAAGAAAACAGTGGGATGATTTGGTTGACAAATTCATTAACACTCCTGCAACTGTCATACAAAGATCATTAGAGCATTTTGTTCCAGGTGGAGGAAAAGATCCAAGGTTGTATAAGGATAAAAGCGGAGTAATTATGACCATAGGACCTGACTTGCCGGTAGGAAAAAAGATTTCAGGATTAGACAGGGCAAAAGTAGAGGTATTTCGCGGGGCGCTGAGGCCATTTACAACAACAGTTAATCAAGAGTTAAGTGACGTTCTAAAGTCCAAAGTCAGGTCATTTTTGGTATTGCCAGGAACAGTTGATGGAGGAACCCCTGAAAATGAAAGAATATCTCAAGCCTTGAACTTTTTCACATCTGAAAATGCTCCAGCGTCTGGGGAAGTAATTTTCTGTGTGGATGAAGTAAGATAGAATGAAAAAATTTTCAGAGCTAAATGTAGGAGAGCAGTTTCAGTCTACGTGCAGTATTTCAGAAAAGGAACTGGAAGAGTACCTAAATTTTTCACGAGTAAAAAACATTTTATTAGATGAGCCTGCAAAAAAAAACAAACTAGTGTCTGGCAGAGCAATACTATCAAGGATAGAAGGTGAGTTCACAAGATTAAGTCAAATTTATGGTAACGCCTTAATCTTTATTGGTACAGATGGAGACCCTAGTTGGAATAATCGAAACACTAGATTTCTCAAGCCCCTTTTCACTGACGAAGTGTTGAAAATAAAATTTACAATTTCCGCAAAAGAAGACATTGATGACGAATTTGGTAAAATTGCTGTAGACTATGAGGGAACAAAACAGAATGGTGATGCTGTAGTAGTATCAAAAAGAAATCTATACAGAATCAAAAAGGAACCTCCAAGGAATCAATAAAAAGCTTTACTGCAGTTGCAATCAGTACTATAGAAATAAGAATTTTCAAGCCTCCTTCTTTAATTTCAAGAGAAAGTCTAGCACCAACTAGTCCTCCAACAAATGAGCCTGTTGCCAATAAAAGAGCGTCGTAAAAGTCAGGATGTCCTAATACAGTGTGGGTTACGAGTGCTGATGCAGACGCAAATAACAAAATGAATTGAGACGTTGGAGCCGCGTTCTTCATAGACAATCCCATTGCAATTACCATCAACGGAACAAAGATTATTCCTCCTCCAACTCCAAACAACCCGGAGATTATTCCTGCTAAAAAGCTGGCACCTATTGCAAGAAGTATTACTTGTTTTGAGAGATTATGGCTTTTTGGTTCAATTTTTCTTTTTGAGAAAATATAAAGGCTAGCAGAAATCAAAATCAATCCAAATAAAATTTTGAATACTGATGGCGTAATATCTGATGAAATGTATGCTCCTAGTATAGTTCCAGGTATTGATAGTAAACCTAGTTTTAATCCAAGAGAATATTCAATTCTTCTTTGTTTTGCATAGGAAATAGATGATGCTACAGCATTGCTAAAAACTGCAAATATACTGTTACTTGAGACCAAGGCTGGAGCATATCCAAAAAACGTAAGCACTGGAACAATGATAATTCCGCCTCCCAGGCCAATTATAGAGCCCAACAAGCCAGCTACAAAACCTAGCGGGATTAACCATAGTTCTTCTAACATTTTAGACTGAACTAGAAAATGATACTTCTATGCTTAGTTTGTTTTGATCATAAATGACGACAATTTCGTTAAATCGCTTTCAATCTAGAAATTCATTTAGAGATTATTAATTTCCAAAGATACCCTTCTTGGTTAGTAGTCAATTCCACTTGAAGTTCGTGTCCCTCAAGGCGAAGATTTGACTTGCTTGTAGGTTTTGTATCACTAGTATGAAATTCCCTTTGCATATCAATCCAGCTTCCTACTGTTTCAATTTGCCCAGGTTTTACTTCCTCCCAACAATCGCATACTAAATCCTCAATTACAACTCCAAAAACAGATTTTATTTCATCAATGTCTTTCATGAATGGATTGGTTTGAATCAAGACCAAAACTATCTTTGGCATTTGTCTAGAACCTACCATATGGATATTGCCCAAAAATTCTCCTTCGGAATTTCGAAGTTCAGTTGATGTACAATATTCGACTTGAGTTTGTTTATTCTCATTATCAAAAAAAGAACAGAATTTTGTAATATCTTTTATCGTATCTAATTTTATAGGAGAAGACATTGAAACCCCATGAGAAGATAAGCTTTCTTTTAATTTCGAGTTAGCATCTGTGTATGTAAATTCTAATTCCGGAAATGATTCTTGCAAAATTACATCACTAGACATACCAAAACTAAGACTGACTAAAATCACAAAAACGACTATGACTATTCCAATGTATAAAAAATTCTTTGTGTGCATTTTTCAGATTTTTTGTTTAACTAAGATAAGCCTTTGCAAATAACCTATATGGAAATAATTTCTAATTTTGACTCTGTATTGATATTAAATTTGTCAACGAAACCAGCGGTGACTTCTAAAACATATTGAGCATCTTTGTCTCCACCCTTGTAAGATTGACAAGTGGCAGTTTCTAAAGCTCCCTTACATGGAGGAATGTTTTTTTCGATATATACTACATTTCCATTTTCATCTATCCAAATTATATCTAAGGAAAATTGCATATTAAGCATCCAGATTGAATGTTTACCAGGCTCATCCCAGACAAATAACATTCCCTGATCAAATGGAAGTATGTCTTGGAACATCAACCCTCTGGTTTTTTGAGTGTCAGTATCTGCTATCTGAACTTCTAATACAACATTATCAAGTTTTACAGTACCCCTTGGAAATTCTACAGACTCTAGTTTTACATCACTTGGAAGTGATAAAATTCCTGCCATCCCCACAATTACAGCTGCGATAGTAATTGGAATCAAAACTTGGAGTCTTGTAGCCATATAGTTAGGGTGAAAGTTTCTTCATAAATACTAAAAGAGATTATCAAAACACAGATCGTTTAAAATCATGAATTGAGGAGGTTGTGTTTCTTGTTTGAGTTGCAATGTCGTGTATTGTTGAACCGTTGTATACCTTTTCAAGATATTTTCCTGCCAATATCATAGGCGCACCAATTGCATTGGTAATTCCTGTTGGTTCTGGTATCCAAAATATGATAAACCCAACTTTTTTTATCTTTCTACCCGGGTCAGGAGCTTTGTGCAACGCTCGCAAGGATTGCGCTGTTCTTTTATCATCAACTTTGGATAAATCCGAATATAGGCTTGCCCTTCTTCTTGCTGATTCGGAGATTGTTTTTAGTTTTTTTAATTTTCCATTAAGGTAGTGATCCATATTCCACCTCTTATCTTGGTAAAATTAGATAATAATCAAAGATCAAGATTGATTACCTTATTGTCAATATTAGTAAGATCTGAATTCAGAGCGCTGGCCTAAACTAAGAGACTAAATTATATCTAAGAGTTTCTAATGAGTAGGAACTTGAAAAATAAGGATGCAAAGCGGCTAGAATCAATAAAGGCTGCACATGAATCTGCCAAAACTGGTTCTAGTAGAATGGAAGATTATCTTGAAGTAATTTTAGAATTAGTAGAGCTAAAAGGATATGCGACAACTCTGGATATTTCAAGGTACATGAATGTTAGTGCTCCAAGTGTAACAAAAATGCTGCAAAGACTAGATGAGAGTAGTTATCTGGAATATGAAAAGTACCATGGCATAAAACTAACACAAAAGGGAAACCAGTTAGCTGATGCCATACGACAAAAACATGGTATCTTGCTTGAATTTTTTGAGATTTTAGGAATAGGACATGAAACGGCTAACCAAGATGCAGAAGGAATCGAACATCATCTTAATCCAAAAACAATTAGGCAGTTAAGAAAATTCATTACATTTTTAAAATCAAATCCAAAAATAATTCAGAACTTTAATAATCTTTAAAATTCTCAAATTTTGAATCTAGTTTTTGATAAAGATTTGAATCGAGTCTCGTGACGTGGCATGTTTCATTAGTTTAATTCCTGCTGGAGAACGTTTTGGGATTTTAATTTGACCTTTTCTAGTAACACGTGATGATTCAAGATAATCATCATTCAAATAAATGTCAGTATAACTACCAGCATTATCCTTTCCAACGGTAAACAATAGTGAACTACTTGATTCAGAAAAATCAAAAGGCAATTCATAGCCTCCAGATACATGGCTAGAAGACTCTTTTGGGACTACATCTATGTGAACCTTTAACATTTTTTCTAGATCATTAATTGTTGCACCACCTCTGCCGATGACTGATGGAATAAACTGTTTTGCCACCTTTACCTTGACACTATTAGCAGACAAAATTTCGACTTCGGCATTAGGATCAAATCTTCTAAATGTATCCCTAACTTTATCTTCAGCTAATTTTTCAATTCCAACTCTTGCTGTCTTTTTTGGAACAGGAACAATTACATTTTCTTCACCAAATGTGTAGATTTCATATTCCAGAGTATTGTCCTCAAAATCACGAATTTCAATGACTGGTCTAGCTAAATCCTGCTCAAACATTCCTGATGGGATCTTTACTTTGAGCTGCAATTCATACACTTTTTTGATTTTTCCATCTTTGACAAAGACTACAGTGTCAATTACGCTTGGAATAATGCCCAACTCGATTTTGCCAATAAAACGTTGAATTGCATCAATTGGTGAATTTGCATGAATGACTCCAACCATGCCTACTCCAGCTAATCTTAGTTCTGAGAACGTTTGAAAGTCTTCACGTCGTCTCACCTCATCAAATATAGTATAATCAGGTCTAACCAAAAGTAAAATATCAGCAGAATTTTCAAAACTTCCATCTAGTCTAGTGTATTGAGTAATAGCGGAATCTACTTGTAAATCACGAGGGGATTCAAAGGTCTTTACAATTTTTCCTTTCTTATGATAAAAATCTGCAAGACTTGAAGCCAATGTACTTTTCCCAGAGCCAGGAGGCCCAGAAATTAATATTCCCTCTGCTCTCTCTGAAAATCTTATTTTTAGTTTGTCAGATAATGCATATTCGTCTATTGATAAGCGAACAATTGGATGTACGATAGTAATCTCATAACTTTCTGAAAAGGGTTGAAAAGTAATTGCAATGCGATAATCTCTATGCTGAACTACTATTGCACCTGGTTTTGAGATTTCTAAATTACTTTTATTGTTGAGTTTGGCAACATCTAAGATCTCTGTTGCCATACTACGAAGATAGTCGCGTGTCAAGATTTTATCTTCGATTACTTGTAGACTAAATGAGCCTGGTTTTCCTTTTTTTGCCATTGGGGGCAATCCTTCTTTTAGATGAACACTCATAGTTTGATCATCAAAAAACCTTAGAAATTCTAAATCCTCCTGATTTAGCTCTGATTTTTGATAATTTACCTCAACTCCTTCTGCTTGAGCAACCAACATTTGAACATAATCGGATGTATACAATACTGCATCATTTTGTTTGGCAATGTCTTTGATGATTGCATCAATTCTGCCACGATCAGATAGTCTCACATCCTCAAAACTAGGCCTAAGCCCTTCAAATTTTATTATATTGCCAGAGGTTTTTGAGACATCTTGTAGTTTTTTGATTTCATTTAAACCCGTAAAGCCTTGTTCTTTTTTTTGAGAAGCTTGCGATTGTAATTCATCAAGAACTGCGACTGGGATTATAATCTCAGAGTTCTTAATTGTTCCAGATTCAATTAGTTTAGTAATGTTACCACTAACTATCACACTAGTATCAACTACAATTTTTGACAATGCTTCAAGCAATACCATGCCACTTTTATTCATAACTAAGGAGAAAATAAAAAATAAAAACAAAGACTAGAGAGAAAGTGCGTCGGAAATGACTTTTAAGACCTTATCAAAGTCAAATGGCTTTGTAATTGAGGCAAGAGCTCCCACATCAAGGCATTGTTTTATTATTGCTTGATTGTCACTTGCTGTAATTAAAACAATTTTAGCGCCAGGATAAAATTCCATTATTTCTTTAACAACAGTTAGCCCATCTTTTTTTGGCATAGCAAGATCTAGTAACATGAGGTCAGGCTGAAGTTGAATAAATTTTTCAACTGCCTCATTGCCATCTATTGCTTCTCCAGCCAACTCATATTTTCCTATAGAGAGGATATCTTGCAAAACCATCCTAATTGCGTCTGAATCATCTGCAATTAGGACTTTGGTCATAGTTTAATGGCGGAGCTGTTACTTAAGAGAGAGCCTAGTCCAAATATTTCGAATATTTGGTTTTAATCTTTTGTATAATTTCTCTTGGATTATTTTTTGAGCCTTGCATTGAACTATCAATAAAAACAGTAGATTCACGCAATATTGAATAAATTCCACCAAGATTTTTTCCTTCCATGATATCGTTAAGTAAAATGTCATTTAGCGCAGAAATCTCACCAATATCTTTTTTCCCCATCATAGGGGCAAGACCCTTAATTTTATGAAAATGTTTTTCAATTAATTCACATTTTTTAGAAATATCTGAATCATTCTTGCAAGATTCTAAAATTTTCTGAATTGAGGCGATCTCGTCTTTAATTTCTTTAGTTGCAACCTTAATGAATTCGTCAGACATCTAATCTACATCTAAAAGATTTTAGGAGGGATTTTTATAGTCTGTGGAAATTTACAGGTTAAGTATTGAAGATTATCCAAAAAGCCTACTTTCTGGTTGGGATTCTTATTGCAGCAGCAGCTGTTAATCTAGTTTTATTGTATCAAGCTCAACAAGAAAGCACTGATGAATCATATACAATTATTCGTGCAGCTGATCTAAAAGCAAAAGTTGAAACGCTAGCTAGTCTTGCAAATTCAATTGCAAGTGGCAATGAAGTAGATCGTCAAACTCTAAAAGATGAAATGAGTGAGTTTGAATCAGTTCTTAACATATTAAAAACAGGTGGAACCATAAGAGGACAGTCAGTTGTTACGATTCCTGAAAACATTTTAGAGGAGTATAACAAAGTGATAGATTCTTGGAATATTTACAGGCAAAGTGCTGAACAAATTCAGACTACGGCAGTATTTCATCAAGAATCGGTAAATTCATTAAATTACATTTTAGAAAAAAATGGCCAAATGGCATTGACAACTGATTCGCTAGTTAGAGAGCTAGAACCACTTGATAGAGACTATAATAGACACAAGGAAATTGCACTCCAACTGAATGAACTAGCAAAAAGCATCGGGCAAAACGCATTATTGATTTCAATAGGCGAGGAAGAAGGAGTTCACGATAAACTTCATAAAGATAGATTAGCATTTGAGGCAGGAATTAGAAAATTACTGCAAGTCTCTACAGATGACTTGGATTTGACCAGTATTGGCGAAAGCCCAGAAAATTTGATACCTATTCCAAGGGAAAATTCTAACGCACTAAGAGAATTAGACCCATTGTGGGAAGCTGTTCAGCTAAGAGTTGCAATCCTTGAAAAAAATCCATTACTATCTACTGAATTTGGTACTGCGTTTAGCAAGCTAAAAGAAGAAAGATTGGTGTTAATTGGAACACTAGATAATTTACTTGATTCATGGAATCAAGAACTTCAGTCAAGGAGCTCACAACGAGGAACAGTTGTTCAAACACTTTTGGTAGTAGATATTGCAATTTTTTTCCTTGTAATAGTTGTAGTTAGACAATCGCTTAACCCACTTGAGATAATTACAAGAGGACTCTCAAGAGTCAAGGAAGGAATCTATGGCGAAAAAATTAATTATAAATCCGCTGATGAAATTGGTGAGCTTGTCAATACTTTTAACATAATGTCAGATACAATAAAACAAAAAACTGAAGAAGCCAAAGCGACCGACATTGCAAAAGATGAATTTTTATCCATGATTACACACGAATTAAAAACTCCACTTGTTCCTATTCAAGGATATGTAGATATTCTATTAGGCGAACATTTGGGAACTCTTACTGAAAAACAAAAAGAGCGTTTGAAAATTATTAAAACAAGCTCTGAGTCATTGTTACGAATTATTTCAGATCTTTTGGATGCACAAAAACTTGAGCTTGGAAAATTGGTTGTTAAAAAAGAAAATCATGATATCAAAGATACTATTGATAAGGCAGTCGAGTCATTACAGCCACGTACATTAGAAAATAAAGTTACAATAAAACAACACTTAAACAAAGAAATTATCATACCACATGATCCAGAAAGAATAAGACAGGTGTTAACAAATTTGGTTAAAAATAGTCTGGATGTTGTCGAGCCAAATTCTGGTCTAATAGAAATTTTTGTAGAGGATTCTGCAAAGGAAATTAAGATTAGTGTAAAAGACAATGGACCAGGAATACCTATCGATAAACAGGAAAATCTTTTCAAAAAATTCTATCAAGTTGATACTTCATTAACAAGAGAGGTTGGAGGTAGTGGACTAGGACTCGCCATCTGCAAGGGATTAATAGAAGAGCATGGTGGTACAATTTTAGCAGAAAGCACACCTGGCATAGGCTCTACTTTTACTTTTACTCTCCCAAAAAGCCACAGCCAGTATAGTGAATCATTACGATCTAAAAACTGAAAATTATAAAACATATGCCTAGACATGAGATTTTTGCTAGCATCTCATATGGCAATGGAAAGCTTGGAGATAATAGAAGACTGGAACCGGAATTTCTACTCTAATTGCAAGGCATATCTTGACGCCTTGCAAAAGCAAGGAAAAACGGATTATGGTTTTGAAGACGAGTTTTACTTCACAATGCCTGCAATTTCTGGTACTGCATAAGATTTAGCAATACCATAGGATAATTATAGTTGTGGAGACAAACTTAGAAGATTTAGCTCAAAAAGCTGTAAGTTATGCCTTAGCTGAGGGGTGCCAATACTGTGATGCTAGAGCAGAAATCATATCAAAAAAAGGAATAACGTTAGAAAATAATGAAATAGAAAATTCTACTGAAATAAATGATCAGGGTCTAGGCATTAGAGTTTTAAATAATGGTGCTTGGGGGTTTTTTTCAATTTCAAACCCCTTAGAATTTAGTGAAATCAAAAAAGGAATTCAAGATGCTACAAAAGCAGCACTTTACTATTCTTTAAAAAAGAAAAAAAAGATAATTCTTGCAAGTTGTCCTGCAATTGTTCAAAAAATAGATTTTCCTGTTAAAATTGTTCCAACAATTGATGAATTGATAGAAATTGGCAATGACTGTAGCAAAATAATCCTACAAAATAAGAGAATCACAAAGTCCCAGATCAGTTTAGGATACAGCATAGTATCAAAGTTTTTTATTAATAGTGAAGGCTCTAAAATTAATCAAAATTTTACCGATGTAGTAGCTGATCTTTCAGCTACTGCGCATGATAATAGTTTAACCCAGTCAGTAAACATTACCGAAGGTGGAAGGGGAGGAATTGAGAAACTATCTTCTGAAATAGATATTAGAGATACTTCAGAGTTCATCTCAGAAAAGGCATCGCAGCTAATAGATGCAAAACCTGCAAAAGAAGAAAAAGCCACCGTAATTATGAATCCAGATTTTGTTTCCCTGTTAACGCATGAGATACTTGGTCATCCTTCTGAGGCAGACAGAGTTCTTGGAAAAGAGATGGCTTGGGCGGGAGGAGCATGGTGGGCTGGAAAGTTAGGCGAAAAGATTAGTTCTGATAATCTCAATGTATTTGATGACCCAACAATTGAAGGAACCCTAGGATGGTATTGGTTTGATGATGAAGGGAATAGGGCCAGTAGAACTAAGCTTATCGATAAGGGAATACTCTCAAACCACATGCAAAGTCGTGAAACAGCAGAAATTTTTCACACAACCCCAAGTGCAAACATGCGAGCGTCCTCCTATCGATTTATGCCACTCATTAGAATGGCATGTACATGTATTGACAGAGGCGATTGGGCACCTGATGAGATGATCAAAGATGTTAAAAATGGATATTTGATTTCTAATATGAAAATTCCTTCAATTGATATGAAAAGATACAATTGGAGTATTTCGTGCCAATTTGCTCAAAAAATTGAAAACGGTGAAATCACTGATTTGCTAAGAGATGTGATTGTATTGGGGACTGCCCCAGATTTCTTTAACTCAATTGATGCTTGTGGGAAAGACTTTGCAGTTAGACCAATCACAAATTGTGGTAAGGGAGACCCAATGCAGTCGATGATTATGGGAAATGGCGGACCTTCCATTAGGGCAGTTGCTACCATTCGGAGCGTTAGATGAAAATCGACTCTTATGAAGAGTTAAGAAGTCAAGTTGTAAATTGCACAAAATGTGATCTTTGTAAAACTAGAAAAAATGCAGTTCCTGGAAAGGGAAATCTAGAATCTGAAATAATGTTTGTGGGGGAAGCACCTGGTAGAAGTGAAGATAATGCAGGGGAACCATTTGTTGGGGCTGCTGGAAAAAAACTTTCAGTTGCTCTAGAAAAAGCTGGAATCTCAAGAGAATCTGTTTACATTACAAATGTAGTAAAATGTAGACCGCCAAATAACAGAGTTCCAACTCAAGAGGAAAAAAAATCATGTGAAAAATATCTAGAATCTGAGATTGTATTAATCAAACCCAAAGTCATTTGTATAATGGGAAACACAGCATATCAATCCATACTGGGAGGAAATAACATTACAAAGGATCGTGGAAAATTTATCAAAAAAGATGGCAAATTGTATTTTTTAACAATACATCCTGCTGCAGTAATTTATAATCAACAACTTTTGGATTCACTTGAAAAAGATATTAAAGAATTAGTAAAAGGTATCAAAAATTATGAGAAATAAGTGAAACCATTAATGAAAGTTTTGCCAAGATCATTTTACTCAAGGGATACAGTAAAGGTTGCAAGAGATCTTCTTGGAAAAAAACTAGTTAGAAAAATAGGAAATAGAACAATTTCTGGAATAATTACAGAAACAGAAGCATATCGCTACAAAGATGATCCTGCAAGTCATGCGTTTGGAGGGGTAACTGAAAGAAATAAGGTCATGTTTGGTCAGGTTGGAATAGCATATATCTACTTTACATATGGAATGCATTATTGTTTCAACGCTGTAGCAAGAAATAGTCATTATGATGCTGGAGCAGTTTTAATTCGTGCATTAAAACCAGAACTTGGAATAAAGGAGATGTTCAAAAATAGAAAAATTAATTCTTTTAATAATTTAACAAATGGTCCAGCAAAGCTTACTCAAGCCATGAGAATAACTAAAAAACAATATGGCGAGGATCTCACTTCATCAGCTACTCTGTACATCACTGAAGGAATTAAGATTAGAAAAATTGGAGCTAATCCTAGAATAGGAATAAAAAATGGGGCAGACATGCTTTGGAATTTTAAAATAGAAATCTAATCCTTCTTTTCTTCTTCAAGTGTCCATGGAGCAAATCTTCCAAGAATCTTTTCCCAATCTAAGCGAAGAAGTAAAAATATTACAATAGTTAATGATGCCCCAAACACAATCATTCCTATGTAGATTGTGCTAGCATCATGAATATTTTCAAGTAATGGGTCAAGTAGTGAAATACCAACAAAATGGGATACCAGTACTATTATGTAGCTTAAAATGATTTTTCCAGTTAAAGTAGCCACAAAAAATCGTCTAGGGTTGTATTTTGCCAAGCCTAGTGGAATATACACCAGATCATCTGGTATTGGAGTAGCTGCTGCTACAAATATTGCCGCGCCTCCATATCTTTTTACTAATCTTTCAAAAGGTTTCATTCTTTTTCTTGTCTTTTCAGAAATAATACGTCCACCGCCATAACTTACATAGAAAATTATCTGTTTTGCAACGGTAGCCATAACGGCGGAGAAAATAGCTAAAATATGGAGATTAAATTGATCACCAACTGCCATAGTTGCTAGTAACACAAACGATGGGATAGGAACAAATGGAATCAGTGAACCAAAAAAACTCACAAGACTAAGAGCAATGTAACCTACCTCAGATTCAAAAGGAAATAAAATTTGTGAAAAAACAGTAAAATCCACAAACCAATAATTTTACTGGCGCTATTTAATCCTAAAAATTGGAAAAATAACATACAAGGTTGTTTTTTGAATCTAAATCATTAAAATATCATAATTTGAAGCGAATTGTATTGGTAAAAAAAGAATATCAGATGATCTGTCAGAAAATCTCTAGAATTAGTCCTTTTATCAGATTTGTCGGTGTTATTGGAACTAAAGGAGAATTGTTAGCATACTATAGAAGGCCAAACTTTAAGCCATTGCTAAATGCAACAAAGACACTCAATCAATTTTCAAACATTGCAATTAGCACCGGTCTTGATGCAGTTTTTGATAAGGAGCTTGGCGCAACTCAGTTTGTATGGGAGGAACGAAAAAAAGTTCAAACCATTTCGTTTAAAGTAAATAAGAATAGGGTTTGGGTTTCAATAGATAAAAAAGTAGTTCGTTCCGAGATGCTTCGAATTATTGATGCTTGCTTGCCAATAGTAAAGTTCTATTCATAAAGCCAACACATTACGTAACCTGAATCGGTTTTGAATCTTGGTGGGTCTTTTTTGCATTTTTCCATAGCTTCAGGGCATCTGTCAATGAACCTACAGCCTCCCTTTGGTACAAGAAGATCCGGGGGATTTCCTTTGATGAATTTGGGTTTTTTGCCATGTAAAGTTGGAATTGATTCTAAAAGGCCTTTAGTATATGGATGTCTTGGATTTTTGTAAATTTGTTGTGATGTTCCAAACTCTATCATTTGGCCTCCATACATTATCCCAATTTTATCGGCAATTTCAGAAAGTACTGCCAAGTCATGAGTAATTAGCATTATTGCCATTCCATCGTTTTTTAGTTTTTTTAGTAGATTGACAATTTGAGCTTGCGTCAAAACATCAAGTGCAGTGGTTGGCTCATCTGCAATAACAAATTTGGGCTTGAGTAACAATGCCATAGCAATAATTACTCTTTGTTTCATTCCTCCACTAAGTTCATGTGGATATTTTTTTAAGACACTTTCATTTAGATTTAGGGAACTTACTGCATCAAGAATTAATTTTTCAGCGTCACCTTCATAATTGTGCTGTTTTAAAACTTCAACAAACTGTTGCTTAATTGTATATACTGGATCAAGTGAATTCATTGCTCCTTGAAATATCATAGAAATTTTTTTCCACCTATATTTTTGATTAAAATCTGATTCAGTTAAATCTAAAATAGATTCACCATCAAAAATTATTTTTCCTGAAACAATTTTTCCACCTTGAACCATACGTATCATTGAAAGTCCTAAGGTACTTTTTCCACAAGCACTTTCTCCGGCTATTCCAATTGACTCATCTTTTTCTAATGAGAAATTTACATCATCTAAAGCATGAACTTGCCCCTTTAACGTATGGTACCTCGTTGTAAGTTTTTCAACATCAAGAAATGTCATGATTTTTTTATAATGTACTAGTAGATTTGATTTTTGCAAGAAGGGATATATGCAACTTTAAGCAAGTGAGAAAAAGTCGATTCTAATGCAGTTTGGTCGTACCCATAACATTGAGGATTTTAATTCTAAAATGATAGGGCAAAAGGTGATTTTTGGAGGGTGGGTAGAAGATCTTCGAAAATTAGGAAAAATGACATTTCTTACCGTTCGTGATGTAACAGGATTAGCTCAAGTCATAGTAAAAGAAGATGCTAGTAAGGAAGTTGAAGGAATTACCAGACAAAGCGTCGTAAGAATAGAGGGAAGGATTCAGGAAACAAAAGCACGCGATTTTGAGTGTGAGGTAAAGGCAGAAAAAATTGATGTTCTATCAAATGCTGTTCATCCCCTTCCAATTGATCCTATTGGTAGATTAGAAAGCAATATTGACAATCGCTTAAATGCTAGGGCTTTGGATATGCGTAATCAAAAAACTGCTTCAATTTTTAAGCTCAGGCATTATGTACTAACTTCGATTAGGAAAACCCTATCAGAAAAAAAATTCATTGAGATTACCACACCGAAAATAATTGGAAGTGCAAGTGAAGGTGGCGCAAACTTGTTCTCGTTAGAATATTTTGGCAAAAAGGCGTATCTTGCACAAAGCCCACAGTTGTACAAGGAACAGATGACTATTGGTCTAGAGCGAGTTTATGAGATTGCATCATTTTATCGTGCAGAAAAATCACATACGGGCAGACATCTCAGCGAGTTTACAAGTGTAGACATTGAAGCTGCATTCATGGATTATACAGATGTAATGGAAATTTTAGAAGCGCTAGTTGTTGAAGTTTACAAATACACTTTAGAAAAATGCAAAAAAGAACAAGATGTAATTGGAATAAAGATTAACTGTCCTACTACACCCTTTGAGAGAATTACATATTCCCAAGCCATAGACGAATTAAAAAGCGCTGGCGAAAATTTGAAGTTTGGTGATGATTTACTTGATTCTCATTTGAGAATCATTGGAAAAAACCATCCAGGTTTTTTCTTCTTAATTGATTGGCCAATGAAATTAAAACCATTTTATATTCGTGAAAAAGACGAGGATCCAAAAATTTCAAGGTCTTTTGATTTGCAATACGGATATCTAGAATTATCTTCAGGTGGCACAAGATTACATGACTCAAAAAAAATTATAGTGAGATTAAAGGAACAAGGGCTTGATCCATCTCAATTTACAAAACATTTGCAAGCGTTTGATTGGGGAATGCCACCTCATGCGGGATGGGGTTTGGGGCTTGAACGACTCTTGACTACTTTAATTGGCATAGATAATGTTCGCGAAGTTATACTGTATCCAAGGGATCCCGATAGATTAACTCCCTAAATTTACTATTATCATTAAGTTATCAAATCTTTAGAAAAATGATAAATCCTAATTTGCCATTATACCTGTGTGCAAAATTGTGAATTTTGTGGCGCTAAATTTGGAGATTACACGTGTTACTTTTGTGAAAAAAATTGTTGTACCTCTTGTATGACTGACGATCGAAGCAGATGTAAAAGTTGTTTTATATTAAAGAAGAGAGTTGGTTGGAAAAAATTACTTAAACGAAATAAAATCCTATTAGGATTTATTGCATTTATCTGGTTTTATGCTGTATTTCCAGGGCCTATTTTTCCAGATATGCCATCAACATACTATACAGCATCGTTAATGGCTGCTATTTTATTTATGATTCCAGTAGGTTTAATGTTGTTTTTTTGGTCTCTTAATCCTCCAAGATCAGACATTAAAAAAAGATAAACAAATTATGATGCTAATTTTGATATTATTTCTTTGGTAAATTCTCTTGTGGTTTTATTACCACCAATATCTTTTGTCTTGATTCCATTTTTTACAATGCCATACACAGCAGATTCTAACTTTCCTGCTACATCAATACATTTTTTGTCGTTATTCTTCATTCCAAGCCAGTCTAACATCATCTTAATTGATAAGATAAAAGACGAAGGGTTTGCAATTTGTTTTCCTGCAATATCAAATGCAGCACCATGTACAGGCTCAAAGAGTGCAAAATTATCACCGATGTTAGCAGCAGGTGCCATTCCTAATCCACCTACAACTTGAGCTGCCTCATCAGATAAAATATCACCAAATAAGTTAGTTGTTACTATTACATCAAATGACTGTGGTTGTCTAATTAAGTTCATTGCACAAGCATCTACATACATTTGTTCAAAAACAATTCCTGAGTGTGAACGGATCTCTGCTTCACATGTCTTAGAAAATAATCCATCAGTCTTTCGCATTACATTTGATTTATGAACACATGTAATCTTTTTTTTCTGATTTCTTTGCTCTGCAATTACACATGCATATTTTGCAATTCTTTTAGATGCTTGGCTAGAAATTTTTCTTAAGGCAATTGATGTATTTTCGTCAATGTCAAATTCATCTCCGGTGTATAGATCCTCTGTATTTTCTCGAACTATTACAAGATCAATGTCGTCTCGTAGTGCATGCATATTAGGATAAGATTTTGCTGGCCTAATGTTTGCATAAAGATCTAGCATCCTACGTAATCTGACAATTACATCTGCAGCACTTTCTCCAACAGGTGCTTTAAGACAGGCATGTGATCGTTTTATAGACTCGAGGGTTTCTTGAGGTAAGGCTTTGCCGGTTTGTTGTAATGCTTCATCACCAGCTTGTAGTTTTTTAACTGAAAATTGTAAGCCTAGCTTATCGTGAATGGTATCTAACACAGATATTGCAGATTCAGATAGTTCTGGTCCTATCCCGTCTCCTGTAATTAATGAAATATTATACATGTGATTTTCTCCCTAAACATTTGGTAATGTAACTTAAAAGATTAGTTGCCTACCTTTTCTTTTAGCATCTTTTTGAGCATGATTCTGTTAATTCCATCAATCATTGCCTGAACGCTTGTAGTTACGATATCCTCACCGATTGATTTTGCAGAAGCCATGTTGCCGTAAGGATCTTCCACTTTGATGGTTACCTCACATAGTGCATTAGAGCCGCCAGAAATGGATGCTAATCCGTATTCTTTGACTTTAACCTCTGTAATTTCTCCGGTAATTTTTTGGATTGCATTTAATGATGCATCGACAGGGCCTACTCCATAATCAGTGGCATAAACATCCTTCCCATCTATGTTTAGTTTCACAAAGGCATATGGCATGGTACCTATTCCAGTAGATACAGAAAACCCAGTCAACTGAACAATTCTCTTTATTCCACGCTCTCCAAGAATTTCACTTGCAATTGAAAGAAGCTCAACATCAGTAACTTGTTTACCTTGGTCACCTAATGCCTTTACTTTTTCAAGAATTTGTTGGGTTTGTTTCGGCTCGGGTTCTATTCCGTACTCTTTAAGCATGGCATTCATACCGTGAGCTCCTGCGTGTTTTCCTACCTGAAGCCATCTATGCCTACCAACAAGCTCAGGGCTTATTGGTTCGTAGGTAAGTGGGTTACTCAAAACCCCATGGGTATGGATTCCTGATTCATGACCAAAGGCGTTTTCCCCAACAATTGCTTTGTTTGGTTGAACTGGAACTCCAACTAAATTTGAAATATATCTTGAAGTTTCGTAGATTAATTTTGTGTTAATTCCAGTTTCCCACTTTTTTTCAAATTGTAAACATTGTAATGCCATAACTAGCTCTTCGAGTGATGCATTACCTGCTCGTTCCCCTATTCCATTTATTGTTACATGTGCACATGAAGCACCAGCCTGAATACCTGAAATAGCATTAGCAACAGCTAAACCAAAATCATTGTGACAGTGAACACTAATGGGAAGTTTGGTGGCTACAATTGCATCTTTTGTAATTTCTGCCATGTATTGAGGCGTTGAATATCCTACGGTATCAGGAATATCTATTCGGTCAGCACCTGCTTTTGCAACCTCACCAAAAACCTTCTTTAAGAAATCCCTATCTGTTCTTGTTGCGTCTTCTGCAGAAAACTCTACTTGAAGACCTCGAGATTTTCCATATTCTACTGCCTCTATTGCCTTTTCAAGAGCTTGTGCTCTAGTGAAATGAAGTTTATACTCTAAGTGAATGTCAGAGGTTGCGATAAATGTATGAATATATTTTAATCCACAATCTACTGCGGCGTCAATGTCTTTTTTTGTTGTTCGTGCTAAACCACAAATTTCAGCCCTCAAGTTAGCACTTGTAATCATTTTAATGGCTTTTTTTTCTCCTTCAGAAATTATAGGAAATCCTGCTTCTATTGCATCAACTCCTAGCGTATCAAGTTTTTTTGCAATGTTTAGTTTTTGTTCTGGGGCTAATGCAACTCCTGGAGTTTGCTCTCCATCTCTTAATGTGGTATCAAAGATTCTAACTCTCATGTGCCTGTCCTCTGTAAAGCTGCAACACCAGTTCTTGCAGTTTCCAATATCCCATAGGGTTTAGCTAATTCCACAAATGCATTAATCTGATCAGGGGTAGCTGTAAGCTCAACCATGATTGAATCTTTTTTAGCATCGTGAATTTTGGCACCATACGCGTTTGCCAACTTATTAATTTCCATGCTATCAGATGCTTTACTGATTCGAATCTTAATTAAAATTAATTCACGATACACAGTCTTATGCTCATCTAGTCGTCGTACTTCTACAGTATCAATCATTTTGTCAAGTTGTTTTACGATTTGTTCTATTTGTTTTTCATCACCTACTGTTGTTATAGTCATCTTTGAAAATTCTGGGTCAGCAGTCACCCCTACAGAAATACTTTCAATGTTGAAGTTTCTAGACCTGAAAAGATGAGTGACTTTAAACAAGATTCCTGGTTTGTTTTCAACTAAAATCGAAATTATAGCCCACATAATTCTCACTAAGATGGCAATATCATGTCCTTCAATGGTGTACCAGGAGCTACAAATGGCAAAACATCTTCTTCTGGATCAATTGGAATATCAATTACTGTAGAAACATCACTTTTTAATCCGACTTTGATTGCTTTTTCAAGTTCATCTAGTGATTGTGCTCGAATTCCTTGAGCTCCATATGATTCAGCTAATTTGACATAATCAGGACAATTTTTGAGATCAATGCCAATCATCCTTCTGTCATAGAAAGTTCGTTGCCATTGAGCTACCATTCCAAGTGAAAAGTTGTTTATTAAAAATACTATCACAGGAATATTCTCAAGAACTGAGGTTGCAAGAGAGTTTTCTGTCATGTTAAAGCTTCCGTCACCTGCGATATCAACTACAGCAACATCTGGTCTAGCAACCTTCGCACCAATAGCCGCAGGAAATCCCCAACCCATGGTGCCCAATCCAGTTGAGCTAAAAAATGTACCAGGATGAACTACATCAAAAAATAATGATGCCCACATTTGGTGCTGACCCACTTCGGTTGTAGTAATTGATTCCTTTGGAAGAACGTCTCGCAATTTTCGTAATATTTTTGCTGCAGTCATCTCACCAGTTGGAAGCTTCAAATTTTCTCTCCAGTATTCTTTAACCTCCTTTACATGCTTCAACCAGAGTGTTCCTTCAGTTTTTTTGATGGATTTTTGTATGAGTAATTTAACCATAATTCTAAGAGTAGCTTGTACATCTCCTACTACGGCAATGCTTGTTGTTTGGTTTTTACCAATCTCAGCTGGATCAACGTCCATGTGAATTATTTTAAGACGTTTTTCAAATTCTTCAAACGTTCCAACTGAACGATCAGAGAATCTAGTACCAATTGCAAGAACGCAGTCTGCCTCTGTCATGAGTTTGTTTGCTTCTGCATGCCCATGCATTCCTATTGGACCAAGTGAAAGAGGATGATTTTCTGGAAATGAGCCTTTACCTTTGAAGGTAGTAACAACTGGGATCAACAATAATTCTGCTATTGATTGCAACTCAGCAAACGCCGAGGAAATAATTACTCCGCCTCCTGCTAAGATAATTGGTTTTTCAGAACTAAGTAACATATCAATTGCTTTTTCAATTTGTATAATATCAGGGTCCATCCACGGATGGTAACCACGTATCTTAAACTCTTCGGGAAATATCATTGCTGCTTCATTTTGTTGTACATCTTTTGGAATATCAATTAAAACTGGACCAGGTCTACCAGTAGCAGCAATGTAGAATCCCTTTCGAATTATTTCTGGAATTTCAGATGCATCACGAGGTTGGAAAGAATATTTAACACAGGGATTTGCCATGCCAATGATATCACTTTCTTGAAATGCATCTTTACCAATCATTTTAACAGGTACTTGACCTGTGACGGCAATCATTGGTGCTGAATCTGCCTGTGCTGTTGCAATACCTGTAAGGAGGTTTGTTGCTCCAGGTCCAGAAGTTGCAAAACATACTCCAGGCTTTCTGCTTACACGTCCAAATCCATCTGCCATATGCGCAGCTGATTGTTCATGACGTACTAAGATGTGCCTAATGTTGCTCTTGAAAAGCTCATCGTACATTGGAAGATTTGCACCTCCTGGTAAACCAAAGACTTGTTTTACGCCTTCTTTTTCTAAGGCTTTCATTAGCGCTTTACCACCATTCATATTTTCCATAGTATTATTCATCAAACATCATCACCATAATTTTAATCGTTAAAACTAGGGCTGTAATTTTACAGCTTTAGGTCAACTAGCAATACGATACTCAAAATGCTAATTGGACTTGTATTATTCATTGAAGTCATATAATGCATCCAGATATAATTAATAAACATTACTGGAAAAATATCAAAATTTGTTAGGAAAATTTTTCCTGTTTTTTCAAGCAAGCTCAACTTTCCCAAACAAATCCAATCCAACACATAAGACTTAGATGGGCAATCAAATACAATATTGTAAATTTGTCAGAAACAGAACAAATCATTAAGATAATTGTAAAATTCTTTGAAATAGGTAAAACAAAAAATTTAGCACCTTTACGTGAAATTCAACTTGATGATTCCAGTTTTTCAAGTTTTAGTGATATTCCTCCATATGGGCTTCAAGACTATACAACTACTCTTGCGCTTGAAGAGCTGAGATTTGTTAGTATTTCTGATTACGATTATGAAATAACAAATCCAAAAATCAGTATTTTTGGAGATTGTGCTGTAGTTGCGTTTGAACTAATGCAAAAAGGAATGCTAGTAGATAACAAGGCGTATACTGGAGAACATATTATTATTCATGGTAGAGGAACCTTCATTTTAATAAAAAAACCAACATGGAAAATTGTTCATATTCATCTTTCAAAGATTAATGATAGAAATTAATTAAAAAATCAAAGTTGTTATTTTTTCTTTTTTGGCTTAGTTTTACTTTGAGGATGTTTTTCTAGTTTAGTAGGTTTAGTTGAATTCTCTTCTTTACATAGCCTTTTAAACAAGTCATATGCTTGATCGACATTAACATTGCCATGAACTATTGACCTAACTGCTCGAACCATTGGGACTGGGTAATCAGATTGCCAAATATTTCGACCCATATCAACACCTGCAGCTCCGGCGTTTACTGCGTTATATGCAAGTTCTAATGCTTCACGCTCTTGTAATTTTGGTCCTCCAGCTATAATTACTGGTACAGGACAGCTGTTAACGACTTTTTCAAAATCTTCACAATAGTATGTCTTTACTAAATGGGCTCCAAATTCAGCTGCAATTCTACATGCGAGTGAAAGATATCGAGCATCTCTTTTTTCAAGTTCTTTACCTACTGCAGTTACAGCAAGAACAGGAATTCCATATTCTTCTGCTTCATTGACTAAATTTCCCAAACCAACTAGAGTATTGTGTTCGTTTTTTGCACCTACAAAAATTGACATTGCAAGGGCGCTCACATTTAGTCTAATAGCATCTTTTACACTAGTAGTGATTTTTTCATTAGAGAGATCTGCACCGATGATACTAGAACCTCCTGAAACTCTTAGTACTACAGGTACTGGAAAACGCGCATCAACTGATGTCCGCAGAACACCTCTGGTTAACATTAGTGAGTCACAATACTTCAGTAATGGTTGAATTGTTTTTCTTGGAACTTCTAATCGTTCTGTGGGTCCCAAAAAATATCCATGATCAACAGCTAGCATTACACCTTTTCCGTTATTAGGTTTGATAATTCGAGAAAGTCGATTTTGTAATCCCCAATCCAATGCTCTTCGATTTTGAAAGAAATTTTTGCCTTTCTTAAGCCTTTCTCAATTTGTAATGATTATCTTCATAGAATCTACTCCCTTGTGAGCATGCTCAAAGGCCTGTTGTGAATCAGATATATTGTATTTATGCGTAATTAATTTTTTAACATCAACCATTGAGGAATGAATTAACTCCAAAGCTTTCTTAGTATCAGTATCTGATGCAGCGTAACTTGAAATCAAAGTAATTTCTTTGGAATAGATTATACTCATATCCACGTTCATTATTGCTCCTTTTGATGGAGCTCCAAAAAGTATTATTGTTCCGCCTTTTCTCACAAGATCTATTGCGCTTGATATAGCGTTTAAACTTCCAGTCGCTATAATTGCTACGTCAACTCCACGATTGTTAGTTTGTTGTAGAATTTTTATTTTTAATTGAGAATCTGAAGAGTTTATTGCATCTGTTATTTTAAATTTTTTTGCAAACTTTAATCTAAATTCATTTAAATCAATACAAAATATTTTTTCAAATTCATGTAAATTTGATAACATAACATGCATCATGCCAGTAGAACCTACACCAAAGATTGCCGTAGAATCACCTTTTTGGAATGAAAATTTATTCCATGCTCTTATACAACATGCAAGTGGTTCTATCAGAGCTGCTTCATCAAAACTCATTGAATCAGGAATTTTTAATATCCCACCATGACTAACGTTCCATTCAGGAACAATGAATTCTTCAGCCAGTCCACATGGGGAAAGATTAGTTTCGTAGTATTTTTTACACATTGTTTCATTACCATGTAGACAGTAGTGACAAGAATAGCATGGCACATGATGATGAACAAAAACTCGATCGCCTTTTTTGAAATTATTGACTTTTTCTCCTACTTCTTCAATAATTCCAGAAGGTTCATGCCCAAGCCGAGTGGATGGTTGGCTATATTTTCCATATACTTTCTCTAAATCAGAACCACAAATCCCACACGCATGCATTTTAACTAAAACATCACCTGGACCAAGTTTTGGTTTATCTACATCCTCTACAACAACTGTCGATGAACCTTTAACAAACGCAGCTTTCATAGCAAATTCCATGTGTAATGAGTATAAGTACATTAAAGGATTTGAAAAAATTGTTTATTTTTTGTCAACAGTATGCTCATTATGGACATCGATTCTATTATTATACGATTTTCATAACAAAAATCTATGTCAAGATGGGATGTATCTAATTTTGATAGCAATGAATACAAAAATAACGCAGAGCATGAAGAAGTTAGACTATTAAAAAAATTTGAGGATTATAGGGAACTAGAAAGAACAGAATTAGAAAAAAGCAAGTATGTTAAAGTACCAAATAAAGAAAAAACTCAAGGCTGGACTAATCGTTTTATGTCAATGACAATAATTCAGACGTTTATAATTACTGGATTAACGATTTTTCTGATGTTTATGGAATTTGTAAACTATGATGTTAAGATGGTTGTATCATTTTTAGCATTAGGTGTGTTAGGTAGCGAAATAATTTTCCTTTCAAAGTATTTTCGAAAAAAATCAAGCGTGGAATCTAAAAGAGATTATTTAGAATTCAAAACTAAAACGGAGTTTGATGTTATTTAGGTGTCTATACACCTAGAATTTTTTTAAGCATTACTCGATAGTCTACGTCTGCTTTTTTACTTCCTGGAGCAGGTAATGAAAACACTAGTGTAGATTTTTCAGTTCTTAGTTCAGTGAGCTGATCATTAATTGGATCTGAAATATCGTCACTTACTAAAACTAGTCCGACATTAGAGTCGTTTGTTAATTTTTTAATTTCTTCAAGAGCTTTTTCAGGACTGTCTACAATTATTCCTTCAATTCCTGCCAACTGGGAGCTTGTTACAAATACTCTGCTTCCCACTGTAACGATTTTCACAATTCGCGTTTTTCTCTTAGTAATTTAACCTTTTTTAGAAAATTTCTATGTTTGGAAAAGTTGATTTAGTTAAAAGAAAGCCAATGTCTATGCCTGAATTAAACAAAGAAAAGGACATTTACCTATTTTTACACGGGAGAATGGATTTGAAACAAAAAGCAATTGAATTACTTGTTGCAAATGGAGCGTCTAATGATAAGATTATTCTTGCTCTTCCTAACAAAGTTGGAAAAGAAGGAGACTACATGGCAATGTTGTGGATGCCTCCAAACCCTGATCATATAAAAATTCAAAAGATTACTAAAATCGTAAAGGTAGAACCTGAAGGAATGATTGGTTTATGGAAAGGTGTATCAAAAGATGATTTATTTACTTTACCTCTTTGAAAAGTATTTTCGTAATCTAAAAAAATTATAAATCAGAAACTACTCCTGTTATAAAATTAGAAAATTCATCATCGGAAAATTTGATTAATTCAACTTTATTTTCTTTTTTAGCTATACTAACTGATTTTAGATGATAGCACTCTTGTTTTCCTGCAATAGAGTTAAAGTAGAAGCTTTGACATGAACAAAAATTCATCTCTGGATCAAGCCAATATTCTTTTTCCTTTCCTACTATAGTCCAAATTTTTCTCTGACTAGGTTCAAAAATGTGTAACTTTATTCGTTTTTCAGAAATAGCCGAATCAATTTTTTCAAGTTCCTTTGTCACAAGGATTTAATTAAATTAGTTCAGTATATTTATGATGGTAATTACAAAAATTGTTCCTTCAAAACCCGTTCTAATTTTGGAAGGACGTAGTAGAAGCTTAATTGTTTCAGATTTACATATTGGTTTTGAAAATAATCTAGAAGCAAATGGAATTTTTATTGGTAAAAATACTACTACAGATGAAACAATTGAGGAATTAGAATCAATTATAGATTCGGAAAAAGCTGACTCCCTTATTCTTTTAGGAGATGTTAAAGCAAGTATAAAATCAATTGCCAAATCTGAATGGGATGATGTACCTAAATTTTTGAAAAAAATGAACGATAAGATTAGTACAGTTTTGATACCAGGTAATCATGATGCAAATATTGGAAAACTTGTTCCTGAAGGGATATTACTTGCAAGTTCTTACGGTATGGTAATAGAAAATGTTCTTTTAACTCATGGACACACAATGCCATCTGATAATTTCTCACATGTGGATAAAATCATCATGGGACACGTACACCCTGTATTTTTTCAAGAAGACTCTATACTCAATGGCCAAAGAGTGTGGGTTTCAATTAAAACGGAAAAACAAAGAATATTTTCGTCAGCGGTAGGAGATCTAGAAATTATAATAGTTCCGTCTTTTAACAAATATTTCTATGCCACTCATAAAAAGCAATACAAAAAATCCATTTCGCCAATTTTAGAAAAAACAAAAGAATATTCAAATGCGCGAATAGTCACATTAGATGGTACAATAATTGGTGACGAATCTATTATTCACCAAATTCTTTAGTTAATTGATTTGTAAGGTTCTAATGGCTTTTTTGTTGGGTTATTATCTTGCAACCATGCAAGTGTCTTCACAAATGATTCTGCAATTTCAGGAGTAGATAGAACAGGAATACCTAACTCTAAGGATTTTCTTCTAATTTGATATTCGTCATAAAGCATCCCAACATATTTTTCCAAAGTCGATGTGCTTGGGATATTTATAATAAAATCAATTTTTCTTTCATACAACAAATCTGCAATGTTTGGTTTTCTTTCAGGCTCACTGATTTTGTAAACTATACCCACATCTCCAATTTTTTCTGATAAAAACTCTGCAGTATGTTCTGTTGCCATGATTTTATACCCAAGATCTTTGAGTGATGCAGCTGTTTGAAGAAGTTTTTCTTTATTCTCTTCTCCACCGATTGTTACAAGTGCAGTTCCTTCTTCAGGAAGATTATAGCCGACAGAAATCAATGCTTTAGATAATGCATCATAAAAGCTCTCTCCAAAACAAGCGGCTTCACCTGTAGATTGCATTTCTACACCTAGAACAATGTCTGCGCCTTCCAGTTGCATAAATGAAAACTGTGGAACCTTAATTCCGTATGTGTTTATTTTTGTCCAGTGATCTTTTGGTATTTCTGGAAGAGATTGTCCAAGAACAGCCCTAGCTGCCAGACTAATTAAATTCAGTCTTACTAATTTAGAAACAAATGGCATCGAACGAGATGCTCTGATGTTTAATTCTATAACATATACTTGCCCAGTATTAATCAAAAATTGTAAATTAAATGGACCTTTGATGTTAAACGTTCTTGCAATCTTTTGGGTATAATCTGTAATTGTTTCTATTATCTTGTTGTTTAAACGCCAAGGAGGGATACACATCATTGCGTCTCCTGAATGAACTCCTGCACTTTCAATATGCTCCACCAATGCGCCAATTATGACATTTTTCCCATCAGAAACTCCATCAACGTCGACTTCAAGAGAATTTAGCATGAATTTTGAAATAACCACAGGGTGATCTGGCGATACGGTCGTAGCTACATTGACATATTTTTTTAATTCTTCTTGTGACCAGACCACCTTCATTGCTGCCCCACTTAACACATACGAAGGCCTTACAATTACAGGATAGCCCACTTGAATTGCAAAGTTTTTTGCTTCAGTAACATTCGAGAAGGCTTGCCATTTTGGTTGCTGTATATGAAGTTGGTCAAGAACCTTGCTGAACTTTGAACGATTTTCAGCTCGATCAACATCGGCTGCACTTGTACCAAAAAGTCTAATTCCTTGTTGAAATAGTTTTGGTGTAAGATTGTTTGCTGTCTGGCCACCAACTGAAGTAACCATTCCTTTATCATTTTCAAATGCGTGAATATCGAGAATTCGCTCTAATGTAAGCTCTTCAAAATATAGTCTGTCACAAATATCATAGTCTGTCGATACGGTTTCAGGATTACAATTTACAACTATTACATTTTTTTCTCCATTTTCTTTTAGTCCCCATACCATGTTGACTGTTCCCCAATCAAATTCTACACTGCTACCTATTCTATAAGGTCCGGCTCCCAAGACAATAATCCCTCTCTCATTTTCACTGATTTCCAGATCATGTTTGTTTCCACCATAAGTAAGATAAAGATAGTTTGTTTTGGCGGGCCATTCAGCTGCCAAAGTGTCTATTTGTTTTACTACAGGTAAAATTCCTTTATTTTTCCTTATTTCCCTGATTTCCATATCTTCTTTTTCTACCGCACGACCAATTTGTTTATCTGAAAAACCAAGCTTCTTTGCTTCAAGTAATAATTCAGCTTCTAGGTTCGATTCCTTAAGTCTTTTTTCAATATCCACAACATTTTTTATTTTTTCAATAAACCAAGGGTCTATTGCAGAAAGTTTGTAAATTTTTTCAACAGACATTCCTTTTTTTAACGCTGCAGCTATGTAATAGAGAATAAAATCATCTGGGTTTAGAAGATGATTTTCAATGTCTTCTTCATCATAGGTTTTACCATTCTGTCGATTGAGAACTAATCCATCTTTTCCAATATCTAGCATTCTAATCGATTTTTGAAGTGCTTCTTCAAATGTTCTTCCTATGGCCATGACTTCCCCTACTGATTTCATTGTGGGTCCAAGTGTACGGTTTGCAAGCTCAAATTTTTCAAAATCCCAACGTGGATGCTTACAAACAATATAATCAAGTGAGGGTTCAAAACACGCAGTTGTTGCTTTTGTAATTCTGTTCACTAGCTCTGGTAGAGAATATCCTAGTCCAATTTTAGCAGACATATATGCAAGAGGATAACCAGTAGCCTTACTTGCAAGAGCTGAAGAACGAGATAGTCGCGGGTTTATTTCAATTGCAACGTAGTTGCTTGATTCAGTATCAAGTGCAAATTGTATGTTACATTCTCCTACAATTCCAACATGTTTTGTTGCTCGCAGCGCTGCTGATCGTAAAAGATGATATTCATGATTATCGATCGTCTGAGACGGGGCCACTACAATATTGTCACCAGTATGAACTCTCATTGATAGAACATTTTCCATGTTACAAACAATGACATTATTTCCACTATAGTCTTGCATTACTTCGTATTCAATTTGTTTCCAATTTCCAACATATTCTTCAATTAGAATTTGACCAACCATACTTGCAGCAAGTCCTCGTCCAACAATTTCGTGAAGTTCTATCTCATTGTGTGCAACCCCTCCCCCCTTGCCTCCAAGCGTATAAGCTACTCTAATAATTACTGGATATCCAAGATCTTTTGCTACTTTTTTTGCCTCATCAAATGTTTTAACCGTCTTGCTTTTTAGAATAGGGACATCACATTGATTCATCGAATCCTTGAACCGTTGCCTATCTTCTGTAGCCATTATTCCTGGAATTTGAGTTCCAAGAACTTTAGTTCCATATTTTTTTAATATACCAAGTTCTTCAAGTTTTACTCCACAGTTTAATGCAGTCTGACCACCGTACCCTAGCATGATACCATCAGGTCTTTCAGACTCGATGATGGATTCAACATATTGAGGATTTGCTGGTAAAAGATACACCTTATCTGCAAATCTAGTATCGGTTTGAATTGTTGCAATGTTTGGATTGATGAGAATGCTTTTCAGTCCATCTTCACGAATTGCTTTGAGGCATTGGCTTCCGGAGTAGTCAAATTGACGGTCGTTTTAGCGACTCTCGCCTGCTTCTCCGATTTTAATTGCCCCGCTTCCCAAAACTAGAATCTTTTTTAACGAATCATTTTTTGGCAGACGTTTCCTCCTCCATTAAGGTTTTCAGCTTTTCAAAAACGAATTTGCAGTCATAAGGTCCTGGCGATGCTTCAGGATGAAATTGAACTGCGATACATTTTTGTTTTTTATGTTTTATACCTTCAACTGTTTTGTCATCTGCATTTGTAAACCATAAATCAAATTCAGAATTTTTTAGTGAATCTGGATTTATGCAGTAACCATGGTTTTGACTAGTAACATAAACTTGATTATTTTCCAAATTTATACAAGGTTTGTTTTGTCCACGATGGCCATACTTTAGTTTGTAAGTATCTGCATTTCCTGCCAGACCTAAGATTTGCGCTCCAAGACAAATACCTAATGTTGGAATATTTTTTTTAATTAATAATTTTGCAGTGTCTATAGTATCAGGACATTTTTGAGGATCTCCTGGACCATTACTAATTACAACACCTTTAGGTTTGTACGACAAAATTTTTTCAATAGAAGCATTCCATGGAACTTTGATTACTTTGTATCCGATATTTCGTATATTCCGTATAATGGCATTTTTTACACCAGTGTCAATTACGACAACGGTTTGTTTTTCTTTTCCAAATACTTGTTCCTCTTTTGTAGAAACTAAATCCATGAATTTTTCAGAATTATAATCAGGTGCTGAGGATAGTTGCTTTTTTATTTCTTCCTCATCAATTTCCTTTGATGAAACTACAAGTGCGGCCATCATAACACCATTGGAACGGAGTTTTTTTGTTAATTCCCTTGTATCGATTCCAGATATTCCTGAAATATTTTCTTTATACAGCCATTCATCTAGAGTCATTGCCATATTCCAGTGGCTAGCAACCATTGAGAGATTATGGACAACCAATCCTCGAACCTGAATTCTGTCAGATTCAAAAAATTTTGATATTCCATCAGGATCTTTTTGAGAGGGATCAGGAACTCCGTAATTTCCTATTAGAGGGTATGTCAAAGTTAGAATTTGACCGCTATAAGATGGATCAGTGAGGGTTTCAGTATATCCTACCATTCCTGTATTGAAAACTAGCTCGCCAAAAACTCGAGTAGAATATCCAAATCCCATTCCATTAAGAACTGTACCATCAGAAAGGATCAGTTTTCCAAACTTGTTTACATGTTTGGCTTTCTTTGTGGTTATTGTGACCCTCGAAAAGTCATCTAAATTCGAAATTTAAGTTTTGTGAAGGGTGATCGCAGAAAGTATTTCCATAATTTGTAGGTACTATAATGCTCTAAACTCTTCGCTCCATTTGAAATAAGCCTGAATCATTTCCATTGAAACGCTGGGTTTTCGTTGGGTTTTTATCAATCTAAAATCTGCCATTGTAAGACTTTTTGGTTGCGGAGGAGATTTTCCTTCAAGTGGCTCCCTATACTCAGGTGAGTCAAATAATTCATGAACAACTTTGAGTTGGCCAGCTTGGCAAACATCTTTGATGTCACTTGCACTATAACCTTCAAAAAGTTTTGCAAGATCTTGTGATTTTACTCTTATGTCTTTTTTAAGAGGAGCAGTATACAAATCAAATAAATTCTGTCTTGCTTCCAAAGAAGGAAGTGATACATAGATTCTTTTTTGGAATCTTCTCAAAAATGGCCAATCAAGACTCCAAGGTTTGTTTGTTGCTCCAATTACATATAGTTTGATATCTTTTCCTTTACTATTGACACCATCCATTTCAGAAAGGAATTGGTTTTTAGTTCTAATTTCACCACCGACTTCACTGTTTCTAGTTCCTAGAAGAGAATCTACTTCGTCAATAAACAAAATTACTGGCTTTCCTTCTCTCTCTGTGAGACCGTGTGCCATTTTAAATAACTTTGAAACATTCTTTTCTGCTTCACCTAACCATTTGCTCATCATTGATGCAGCGTCAACGTTTACAAAATAACCATCAATTTCGCTTGCAGTAGCGGCAGCTAGAATTGTTTTTCCACATCCTGGCGGACCATATAGAAGTATTCCTCTAGGCCATCCTAATGGGAATAAATCGGGTCTTTTTGTTGGATATACAATTGATTCTCGTAAAGCACTTTTTGCATCTTCAAGGCCAACAACTTCTTTCCAGCTAATGTTTGGTTTTTCTTTCATTATTAGATCTTCAAATTCATTATTATCCTGCTCTTCTTGATGTCGTTTCATAGAGTCTTTACGCTCTTCAGGAGTTGCATTTGGATCAACTACAGGCTCGACACCATGGGTAGTTTGTAATGCCTTAATTCTTCTTTGATAGGAACCCATTCTTTCAGTGTAAATTTTGTTAAGTTTGTTAGTTGGATAAAGCTGCATTAATTTTACTAGAGAGTCTATTGCTTTTTGATAATTTGTAATAGCCATACCGCGAGCTCCCTGCGAATCGCATTTTATTGCCTCAGAAGCATACCTGCTTGCGCTATTCTCTAGTTCCTGCGGTGCCAGACTCATTTCTTTATCAGACTTCAGTTTAGATTTGCTTAGGTATTCTTAGGTGTAAACGGCTGTAGTAGATTTTGTTAAATAATTTGTACTAGTTTTAGGTGGGATGGCCGTATTTTTTTCATTTTCTATATCATTAGAAGGGATTAAGGAATAATTCTCGCTAACGTTGCCTTGAATGGTTTTAATTCTAGAAATTGTGATTTCTGCAGATACAATTAATTCTCCGATTTGATCATTTAGAATGTCCATTGACGCAGTGGAATTGTTAATCATGTCAACGAAGTCCTTCAATAACAAATAAACCTCCTTATTGTTCTCATATTTTGATAAAATATACTCCACCACACTTGTTAACTGGTTTAAATCTTGTAATTGCTCAAATGAAAGCATTTCAATTTTGTGTTCTTGTGTTTTATCAGACTCCGAGAGTTTTTTCTTCACCATAGAGGAAAATGCTCTTACCTTTTTTAGGTCATTTGTAATATTTCTACGATTTATTGAAATCATATTACTTTTACAATATTAGGTGACCTCAAATCTTCATTAGCCAGTTACTTGTTTATTTTGAGTCTACAATCAAATTTGCTTAATCAAAAATAAGGATGCTTCAAGCAGCTCTTCGACATTAACGAGGCATCACATGTGCCTAAAAAATTCGTTTTTGCGGGAGGCATTCGAATTGAGCTGACTTGGCAGATCATCCTTATGTCTTAAAACATAATTTTTCTATTTGAGCAGCATGTCACAGGATAGTTTTTAACCACAGTAACACCAATGCGAAGATACAGTTTTGAACATTTTTGAGTAGTTGTATAAAGGAATTTAGCTCTTTATCTTACCTAATCATGATTCATAATAAACTATGGTAAAGGAACAAAGTATCACTGTTAGTCTTGAAGAGTTTGGCTTGAGTAGTTATGAGGCTCGTGCCTATGTTACTATGATTACAAAGGGAACAATTTCTGCAAGTGAATTAGCATATTATGCTGATCTTCCTCGCACTAAGGTTTATCCTGTCTTGTTAAAACTTGAAAAAAAGAAGCTTGCAGTAATTTCAAAAAGTAAGCCTATTATGTGTACTGCTATTGCCCCACAAGACGCATTTGATGAAATAATTCATGAACAAATAGACAAAGTTAATGCCATGAATGCACTGGTTACTAATCTCAAAAAAGTCAGTGAGGATACAAAAAAATTACAAGGTTCTGAAGAGAAAAGATACTTTCATCTTAATGCAAATTACGTTGTAAACCAGCTTCGCCAAATGATTAATGGGGCAAAGAGTTCAGTTCACATAGTAGCAGACCCTTTGGGTCTAAACCTTCTTGCAGAATGTAAAGAACAGCTTTTAGGGGTATTAAGACGAGAGTTGGATATTAAAATCATCACCTCACCTTCACAGATTGGGTCTGAAGCTTTCCGTATAATACCAGATGGAGCTAAAATACGAATTGCAGATATCAATCAGAATTGTTTTATTTTTGATAAAACTGAGTTGCTAATAATTGATAATGAAAATGGTAAGGGTGCATTATTTTCTTCAACTGAGGTATTAGGAAATAATCAATCAATTTCATTTATGAATACTTGGGAGCATGCATTAAAAACTGAAAGTATTGCAGACATGACTAAAAGTGATGCTCAAGAAGTTTTTCGGATGATAAATTTAATTGCACAAAATGGTCTTGGCCATGTTCTTAGCTCTGCTTTCGTTTCAAAAAATAATGAAATAGATTTGGTAAATCTTCTTGAAAAAAATAAAATAAATATTAAATCAAAAAGCCTTGAAGACGTTATCGAACTAATAGACTCTGCATTACAAATTACTTGTTCGGGTCATGCAAATTTTGATGCAAATAGCAAAAACATTACAATAGAATCGAAATTGAATAGTGGTCATGCGCTACCTTGGGTATCAGTTCTTGATGGATATTTACAAAAACAAGGACTCAAAACAAGAATGATTTTAGAAAATCATTCCCAAAAAGGTGAAAAAATCCACATTAAGATTCAGACCAAATAGATAAAAACAAAAACTAGACTTGCATGATACTAGTCTATGATTGATGAAAGACTCAATTCCCTTAACATCGTTTTACCCAAACCACCAAAACCTGCTGGAGCCTACATTCCTGTTGTAGTAGCTGACCAAACCGTCTATGTATCTGGTCAAATTCCAATGGAAGATGGAAAAGTGGTATACAAAGGTAAGGTTCCTACGGACCAATCATTAGAACAAGCGCAAAAGGCTGCAAAATTATGTATTATTAACGCATTAGCCCAACTAAAGGCAGAGCTTAACAGTCTTGATAGAATTTCAAAAATAGTAAGAGTTTCTGGATTTGTTAATTCAACTCAGGATTTTACCGACCAGCCAAAAGTGATTAATGCAGCATCAGAATTGTTATTTGATATATTTGGAAAAAGTGGCCAACATTCAAGAATTGCAGTTGGTGTGGCAAGTCTTCCGCTAGGAGCAACTGTTGAGATTGATATGATAGTTCAAATTAGCTAATCAGGAATTAGCAGTTTTGAACACAAATAATTCCTATATCATTTGATGATTGATCTTTGGTTGGCAATATTCCAATTCTATATCTTGCATGTTCATCAAATGGAATATCAAATTGGGTTGTTCTAATAATTAGAACATTTGGTTTAAGCTCATCATTGAATAGATCTTCTTTACTAAACTCTCCATAAACGGCTCTGTATTTTTTGTCGTTGTCATCTAAAAGATAAAACTGACCGCCACTAAGAAGAGTAGTTTCTGTTCCAATGTTTTCTGCAATGATTCTAATTTGAAAAAAAATATCTGTTGGTGTAATATCCTCATCCCCTTTATGGTTACCAATATTTTCTATCGTATAGACTACTGGACCTATTTGAATTAGTTGCCCAGCTTGGGCGACAATAAAAGTTGGTTGAGATTCATAATACATGTAAGTTCCATACAAAATTGAAGCGAAAATACCTGCAATTATTATTCCAACTACTATGAAGTTTGTCATTTTATTTACACAAAATTTAAAATTATATTTATATAATTAAATCAAGTGACTTCAAAGCCTTTTCTTATGATAAATTGCATAAGACTTTCTTTTGAGTATTCTATTCCATGTTCAACTTCAGTATGTTTTCCAAAATCCTCAAGGATCTTAGATGCGTCTGTTCCTTCCACAGAAAATCCACAATCAAAACCATAATCACGGCATTGAAGTTTTACCATAGGCTCAGGTCTCTAGCGGGTTTAATAATTATTTTTATTAATTTCAATTAGCGATTTAAGATATTTTGGCATTAAACTCTTTTAGAAATTGTTTGATCTTTGCCTTTGGAATAACTGCTCCACATGCTCTATCATGACCACCACCCGAACCTCCCAATTTGGTAGCCAAGGGGTTAACAATTCTACCTAGATGTATTTTACAAGATTTGGAACCTCGTACAGACACTGCGTATATGCCATGGTCAACTCGTTCTTTGTAAGCAACACCAACATTCTTTCCTGAAAGCCCAAGCACAAAATTTACTGCACCACTTGCCCCAGCATCTAAAACCTCCATGTATGCAAGATTACTCATTATTTTCATTGATTTTTTTACTTTACCTATCATAGAAGCTAGTTTCTCAACCTGAATTTGTGCAAATTCAAAGGTGTTTGGAATTTCATATGGATATTTTGATTCAGAAAGTTCTTCTACAAGATAAAGTAAATAATCAGGATCTTTTTGGTGCCCAACAATGTTAAATGTCAAAACTGTTGCATTAATTAATGCAAATTGTCTATCATAAATTTGTAAAAGTTTTGCACCTAATGGTCTATCTTCCATGTAATCTGTAATAGCAGCACATGCTGCTACAAATGATGCGTGTTGTGAGAGTTTTGATTTATACGCATCATAAACTTGTACGGTTGTACACTCATTAATATCGTGAATTAATTTCACTTTGAGTGCTTCTAATTGTTTTATAATTTTACTATCCAGATCATGGTGGTCAATGTATGTAATTGTTACTTTGTTTTTTCTAAGATCACCTAGGATTTGAACAAATTCATCTTGATTTTTATTACTTAACCCAAGATCACAGATGAACAGTTTTTTTATTTTTTCATCTTGTTTTATCTTCTGTAAGGCTTCCATCATTCCAGGATAATCTTCCAGTACTGTGCCGCCTCCAAATGCCTCTTTAATTAAAGCAGCAGAGCTTATACCATCTGCATCTTCTTTATGTGATAAACATACAACTTTGGTTCTTTTAGTGGTTGATTTTGAGATAGATTTTATTTTTTTGGCTATCATACGGTCGAATCATCTACTTGGCCCTCATTTAAACCAAGAAATTCATTTGAGTTTATTTTTGCGAGAATGTTGAGTTGTTGAAGTTACACTTTCTTTTTGTGGTTCTTTCTGATACTCGACATATGCATCATAAAACGTGTTTGACATTAGTTGAGTTTTCAAGTCAATTTGCTGAAGTTTTTTGAGATTTTTCACTGACGCAGTGAGGATTTCATCATCCACACTCTTAATATATTCACGCTCAGCGTCTGACATTAATTATTGATTAAAAATTATGCTATATGATACAGATTTGATAGTTTAGACTAAATACTAAATTGATAAAAACAAAAGTTTCATCTCTACAATAGAATAGGTTAAAAGTCAAAGGAACTTTTTGGAAATTTAGTATATGGATACCAAAAACATTGGTCTTCGAGGAATACCTGTAGCGGATACCCGAATATCAAACATCGATGGAGAAAAGGGTAAACTGATTTATCGTGGATATGACATTTTGGATCTTACCAAAAAATCCAATTTTGAAGAAGTGTGTTATCTCTTACTACATGATGAGCTTCCAACGAAATCTGAATACAAAGACTTTGTCTCACGACTAAAAGAAGCGCGGTACATCCCAAAACAAATGCAGATTAACATGGGAAATTGGAGAAAAGATGCAGATCCTATGGATATGCTGCAGGCATTTGTTGCAGCACTAGCTGGATATTATGATGAAGAGTTTTCAAACAAGGAATCTAGTTATGATAAAGCCATTAATCTAATTGCCAAAATTCCTACCATAGTTGCAAGTTGGCAGAGAGTTAGAAATGGCAAAGAGTTGATAGACCCTAGACCTGATCTGAGTCATGCAGCAAATTTTCTTAACATGCTAAATGGCGAAGTTCCAGAGTATGAAATAGAAAAAATATTTGACATTTGCTTAATTTTACATGCTGATCACTCGTTTAATGCATCAACATTTGCTGCAAGAGAAGTCGCATCAACACGTGCTCACATGTATTCTGCCACAAGTGCTGCAATTGGAGCCTTGAGTGGGGAGCTACATGGAGGTGCAAATTATGAGGTAATGAGAATGTTGCTTGATATTAAAACAGTAGATAATGTTGAAGCTTGGATTAAAGAAAGAATGGATAAAGGCGAACGGATAATGGGAATGGGGCATGCAGTCTATAAGACTTATGATCCAAGAGCACTTGTTTTAAAAGAATTATCTAAAAAATTAGCAGAAAAAACTAAACAGCCATGGTTTGAAATTACACAAAAAGTAGAACAGGTTGTAGTTGAAGAAATTAAAAAAAGAAAAGGTGTTGACATTTATCCAAATGTTGATCTCTACAGTGCCTCTGTATATTATATGTTAAATATTCCAATGGATCTTAACACGCCAATTTTTGCAATATCAAGAGTTGCAGGATGGGCTGCACATATAATAGAAGAAAAATTTGCAGAAGCTGCTCCCAAACAGGCACTGTATAGACCAGAGGCAGTATATGTTGGAAAATATTGTGGGCCTCAAGGTTGTGAATACAAACCACTTAACTTAAGGTCTGAAAATAAACAAGAGAATTAGTTTCTAGAGTTTAACCACTGTTTTGCTTTAGAGTTTACATCATGTTTGTATAAGACTTCAAAAACCATGTCGTAAAACGATACTCCTTTCTTTTGTGCTTGCTCGTCCAGCCACTTAATACCATCAGCAAGTTCTGGGTCGTATTCGGAAAACTCGACTAATTCGTCGACCATCTTCGTGAAGAAGGAGTGTGATTCAAGCATCACTTGGCCTTTCTATCTAAGATCATAAGTTAAGAATTCAAATTATATAGACAATTGACACCTTTTTGATTGACTTTGGAACACGTATTATTTTCTGATGGAAATGCTAAAGGAATTTCATGGACAATTCAAACAGGGGAAACTAAAGTCGAGCAAAAAAGAGAACATGCCGATTTGTATGTCGATAGAGTAACAGATGAACAATCAAAGTATATTGCATTACATGTAGGAATTTTTTGGTGTATTGGAACATTCCGTATAAAAAATGGAGATACGGTAAATGTCATGCTTGATTTAAAATCAATGTATGAACACCTTGCAAATAATTCTAAAAGCTTTGATGATTTTATAGAAGCACGAACAGATTTCATAAACCAACTAATTGCTCAACGAAAACTAGACATTCATTACCATCTAATTGGCTCTAAAGAAAATTTAGCATCTAATCTTCTGAAGATTAGCTAAGAATTACACCAATATCCATTAGATTTGTATGTGTAGGACCTGTTTTAATTAAACCACCATGCTTTTTGAAAAAAGAATTGGAATCGTTTCTAGATAAATACGATACAATTTCATTTTGCTTTTTTTGGGAATTTTTTATAATAGCACCAGCATAGTTGGTATTTCCGTCAATTCCATCAGTTCCAATTGACGCAATTACGATTTCATGTTTTAATTTGTGGGTTTTTTCTAATAAACGAAGCACAAGCTCTTGATTTCTTCCGCCTTTACCATTTCCTTTTACTTTAACTGTAGTTTCTCCACCAAAAGTAATGCAAGAATTTTTTTTTCTTGGAATAAGTGATGATAGTTTTGCAGTTGCCTTTGTAACATCACCTGAAATTGTGACTGTTTTAGATGATAATCCCAGCTGTTTTGATTTTTTTTCCATTTCAAAAATACAATCACGATTTGTTAAAAATATATGATGAGGGATATTAGATTTTTTTGGAGTCTCAGGAATTTTTCCATTTACACCAATTCTTAAATGTATTAATACGGATTGTGGAATTTTTCTTTGTAGTCTGTATTTTTTTATAATTTTTAATGCTCTCTCAAAAGTTGAACTATCACAGTATGTAGTTCCTGAAGCTATTGATGAAAGATCGTCACCTAAAACATCAGACATTACTAGAGAAACTGCATCGCATCTCATACCTTCCACAAGTCTGCCGCCTTTTACTTGAGACAGGTGCTTTCTTACACAGTTAAGTTCCTGAATGGTAGCGCCTGAGAAAAGTAATTCCTTTGTGACTTTGATCTTCTCATTTAGAGTTATTCCGTTTGGCAAAGCCAAGAGAGATGAAGTACCACCTGAAACTAGGAAGATTACAAGATCTGTTTTATTTCTTTGACTCAAAAATTTCAGAATTTGTTTAGCTGCATAAACACTATTTTTATCTGGTAATGGATGACCTGCCTTGAAGATTTGAAATTTAGGATTTTTGATAATAGGTGCGACTCCTTTTGGGATTACAATGAATCCTTTTTTGATTTTAATTATAGAGCTGACGGTTTTTGCCATAGAGTCTGCAGCTTTTCCAAGAGCTACTAAATAGATTGAATCATAATTTTTTAGTTGGATTGTTTTTTTATCAAATTTTATTTGTTTAGAAGTGATAATTTTTTTTATTTGTTTTTGAGGCATGGCAGATTCAAGGCCTGCCATTAGTATTTGTAGTGCTTTAGTTGTACTGGGGTCTTTAGACAAACTAGAATAATTCTGAATAAGCATTTTCATTTTCTATGAAATATTTGTAAGATATAATAATACTCTAGGTTAGGAGTCCTTTATGCATACAGTTAGAATTCCAAAAGTCATCAATTTTGGAAAAAATGCGCTTTCTGAAACAAAATACCCAAAAAATGCACTTGTTGTGACAACTGCCCCACCTCAATTATCAGACAAGTGGCTTGATAAAATGGGAATACAAGACTATATGCTCTTTGACAAAGTCACTCCAGAGCCGTCAATAGATGATGTAAATAAATTAATTTCTGATTTTAAAGAGAAAAAATCCTCTGTGTTAATTGGATTAGGAGGAGGGAGTTCATTGGATGTAGTCAAGTATGCAGCAAAAGATTTTGGAGTTGAAAAAATTCTCATTCCTACAACGTTTGGTACAGGTGCTGAGATGACTACTTATTGTGTTTTAAAATTTGATGGGAAGAAGAAGTTGTTACGAGAAGATAGATTCTTAGCAGATATGGCAGTAGTTGATTCGTATTTTATGGATGGCACACCAGAGCAGATAATCAAAAACTCTGTTTGTGATGCATGTGCGCAAGCAACTGAAGGATACGACAGTAAACTTGGAAATGATTTTACACGAACGTTATGTAAACAAGCATTTGATGTTCTGTATGACGCAATAATTAATGATAAACCAGAAAATTATCCATATGGTTCTATGCTATCTGGTATAGGATTTGGAAACTGTTCTACAACACTTGGACATGCCTTATCATATGTGTTCTCAAATGAAGGAGTTCCACATGGATACTCTTTATCATCATGTACTACTGTAGCTCATAAATTTAACAAATCAATCTTCTATGAAAGATTCAAAGAGGTCATAGAAAAGCTTGGATTTGATAAGCTTCCCCTTAAGGCAGATGTATCTGAAGCTGCAGATGTAGTAATGACTGATAGAGGTCATCTTGATCCAAATCCGATTCCTATCAAAAAAGAAGATGTGATTAAATGTCTTGAAGATATCAAGGCAGGTAATTTATAAAAAATCAAAATTTTCTTTTGCTTGTTCAGGCTATTTTCAAAGAGTACGATTTTCATCAAAAGATCTAAACTTAATTAGCTTAGTTCTATACCATATTGTCATAAAGGATTCAAATTGGGCAAAATAAAGTTTGGAATTCAAAATGGTCTAAATGTAGCAAGAGCTGGATACAGTGAAGACCAGATTCTAACTGCCTGTACATTAGCTGACAGGACAGGATACGATTCAGTGTGGTATATGGACCACACAAATGTTCCACAATGGAAAAATGCAATTGTTTTGGATCCTTGGGTTATGTTATCTGCAATTGCCAATGCAACTCGTAATGTAGAGCTTGGTACTTGTGTTACTGATGCAATCCGACGTCATCCGTCAAATATTGCCTTAGCTGCAATTACACTTGATAGAGTATCAAAGGGGCGAGCCATTCTTGGAATAGGCGCTGGCGAGGCTCAAAATCTCAAAGAATTTTGCATTCCATTTGAAAAACCGGTTAGTAAATGGGAAGAACAAATTCAAGTGATTCATAAATTGTATGGCTCTAGTCCTGATCATACAGTAAATTATGAAGGAAAGTATTACAGGCTAGAAGGAGCATGCCTTCAGGCACCACCAATTAGAAAGCCACACCCACCAACATACATGGCAGCTGGAGGGGAGCGAACACTTGAGCTTACAGGAAAATATGGAAATGGTTGGCTTCCAATAGGATATACTCCAGAATTATTTGAAGACCATGTCAAGCAAATTAAAAAATCAATGGATGCGAATGAAAGAACTGAGATTGAAAAAAATAATTTCCAATATGCACTAGATATTGATGTATACTTTTCTGAAGATGCAGAAGAATCATGGGCAAAAATGAAAGAAGCTGTCAAGGTGTCTTTATTCAAACCCGAAGTTCTTCGAGTTCATGGATTAAAAGAAATTGAGGGTTTTGATTTTAGAAAATACTTTACAGAGTATTCAATGTCAAACCAAGAGTGGATTGTAAAGATGCGCGAAGCTGCAACTAAAATCCCTGAGTATGTAGCTCGCTCTTCAACTGCAGTAGGCACCCCTGAAGACGTTATTCCAACCTTTGAGCGATTCATGAAAGCAGGAGTTAATCACTTTGTAATTAGATTCTGGGGCAAAAACTACTTTGGTAGTATAGATAAATTTGCATCAGATGTTATGCCACACCTAAAAGAAAAAGATGAAACCTCGCAGACTTTCTTTAAGGGTCTCTAGAAAAAACTATGCATAACTATGCAACTTTTAGGAAAATTAGAGATTAAATCAAACGAAAAGATAAGAGAGTTTCTTAACCAAGAGCATGTTGGAAGAATAGCGACCATTGATAAAAATGGTTATCCCCAAATTATTCCAATGAATTTTGTCTTTTTAGATGATGCAATATACATGCATTCGCACACAAAAGGGGAAAAACTAGAAAACGTTACTAGAAATGAAAAGGTGGGGTTTGAGGTAGATAGAGAGCTTGAATTTTTGCCTTCATATTTTGAGGACCCAAAAGATGCATCACTTGCAGATACACTATACATTTCTGTTGTAATAAAAGGAAAAGGTACAATTGTAAAGGATAGGCAAGAAAAAACCAAGGCACTAAATGGGCTCATGAAAAAATATCAGCCAGAAGGCAGATATGAGAAAATTTCTCCTGATATGCATGTGTTAGATGAGGTAGCAATAATCAAAGTCATGCCTGATTCGATGCGTGGGAAATATAAGATTGGGCAAAATTTACAGTCTGGACCTAGAATTGAGCTTGCAAAAAAAATTCTCAAGAGAAATTCAGAAACTGCAAAAAAGACATTAAAGGTCATGGGATTTTCAATTACAGAGAAAGGTCTTGAGATGATAGATGAGCCAGATTGGTAATTTGTCTAAAACTTTGAGCAGTTTAGCTAATTAATTTTTTCTTATGAAATTACCATTGCTTTAAATTCAGATTTTGACGATTAATGTGGTGCAACAAATACAAGGCTTTAAGCTGGAATCAGAGTACTCCCCAACTGGCGATCAGCCAGAAGCTATAGAACAGCTAGTTAGTGGGGTAAGGAAAAACAAAATCCAAACACTTCTAGGAGTAACTGGAAGCGGTAAAACCTTTACCGTTGCAAATGTGATTCAAAAAACAGGCAAAAATACTCTAGTTATTTCTCACAACAAAACACTTGCTGCCCAGCTATATTCTGAGCTAAAACAATTTTTCCCAAAAAATAATGTGGGATATTTTGTTTCATATTATGACTATTATCAGCCAGAAAGCTACATTCCACAAACTGATACTTATATTGAAAAGGACACTCAGATTAATGAGAAAATAGAAAAGATGAGATTGGAAGCCACTGCTATGCTTCTATCTGGGGAGCCAACAATAATTGTTGCAACGGTTTCTTGTATTTACTCACTTGGCAACCCAAGAGACTGGGAGGACATGTCAATTACTATTTCAGAAGGAGAAAATGTTAATCGTTCTACAATTATAAAAAAACTTGTCAATGCAAGATACGAGCGAAATGATTTGCAGCTTGTCCCTGGAAACTTTAGGGTAAAAGGAGACACGCTAGATATCATTCCAGCATATTCAGAAGACATTGTTAGAATTTCTTTATTTGGAGATCAGATTGAAAAAATTACTTTGCTTGACTATATATCACTCAAAGAAAAATGCAAAATATCTTCAATCAAAATTTTTCCAGCAAAACATTATCTAATTGCAAAAGATGTCAGAGATAAAGCAATAAGATCAATTAGAGAAGAGCTAAAACAAAGATTGCCTGAGCTCAATGAGCTAGAGCGACAAAGACTTGAGATGAGAACAAAATATGATTTAGAAATGATTGAGGAGCTTGGTTATTGCTCTGGAATTGAAAATTATTCAAGACACTTTGATGGCAGAAAGTCTGGAGAGCAAGCATTTTGTCTTCTTGATTTTTTTGGGGGTGATTTTTTGCTAGTAATTGATGAGTCTCATGTCACATTACCCCAACTTCATGGCATGTACAAAGGAGACCATTCAAGAAAAAAGGAGCTTGTCACCTATGGTTTTAGGCTCCCTAGCGCATATGATAATCGTCCCTTAAAATTCGAAGAGTTTGAAAAATACATCAAAAACACAATCTTTGCATCAGCTACTCCATCAGATTATGAAAGAAAAAGATCATTTCAGATTGTGGAGCAAGTAGTACGGCCTACTGGACTAATAGACCCTATAGTTGAAGTAAGACCTACCAAAAACCAGATGGATAACCTAATTGAGGAAATCAAAAAACGAGCAAAAAAAGACCAGCGAGTTTTGGTAACCACTTTGACAAAGAGGATGGCCGAAGACTTGGCTGAGTATCTTTCAAAAAAAGATGTCAAGGTCAGATACATGCACTCCGAAATTGAGGGCTTGCAGAGAACAGAGCTTATTCGACAGCTAAGACTAGGCGAGTTTGATGTACTTGTAGGAATCAATCTCTTGCGAGAAGGCCTTGATATACCAGAAGTATCTCTTGTTGCAATACTTGATGCAGACAAGGAAGGATTTTTGCGAAACAACACAAGTTTGATTCAAACATTTGGAAGGGCCGCAAGAAACCTAGATGGGTCAGTTATCATGTATGCTGAATCCGTTACTCAGTCTATGAAGTCTGCAATGTCTGAAACTGAGCGCCGCCGAACAAAGCAGATAGAATATAACAAAAAAATGAAAATTACGCCAAAAACAATCATAAAGTCTATTCCTGAACAAGTAGCAACGCTAGATGATATCAAACACAAGTCTACTAATGATTTGACACGAGATGCAATTGATATAGAGGCATCAATGAAAAAATATGCTGAAGATCTTGACTTTGAGCGAGCAATAGAGTGCAGAGAACGATTAAAAAGAATTCAAAAGGAGATTGAAAAGAAAAATGACTAATAAATTAAAAATTCGTGGGGCACGACATCATAATTTAAAAAATATTGATGTCGATATCCCAAAAAACAATCTTGTAGTAATTTCTGGACTATCAGGTTCAGGCAAATCAACTCTAGCATTTGATACGATTTATGCTGAAGGCCAACGTCGCTATGTCGAGTCTTTATCGGCTTATGCAAGACAATTTCTTGAAATGATGGATAAGCCAGATGTTGATTCAATTGAAGGGCTCTCGCCAGCTATATCAATTCAGCAAAAAACAACAAGTAAAAATCCACGCTCTACTGTTGGCACTACAACTGAAATCTATGATTATTTGAGATTGCTGTATGCACGAATTGGAATACCGCATTGCCCAAATTGTAAAAGAAAAATTTCAAGCCAGTCGATTGAGAGTATATGCGATTCTGTTCTCAAAGACTATGATGGCAAAAAAACCCTAGTTTTAGCGCCTATTATTCAGCGAAAAAAAGGCACTTATGAAAAGTTATTTGAGCAGATAAAAAAAGACGGGTTTTCTAGGATTCGTCTAGACAATGAGGTCGTTTCCCTTGATGAGGAGATTCCGTCACTTGATAAACAAAAGTGGCATTGGATAGAAATTGTTGTAGATAGAATTACAGTATCAAGAGCAGAAAAAAGCAGACTCTTTGAAGCAATTCAAAATGCAATCAAGGCCTCTAAAGGCGAAGTAATGATTGCCTCAGAAAAGGAAAGCAAAATATTTTCACAAAACAATGCATGTCCTCACTGTGGTGTAACAATTGGGGAGCTAGAGCCACGCAATTTTTCATTTAACTCACCTTTTGGTTCCTGCAAGGCTTGCAATGGATTAGGAGTGAAAATGGAGTTTGATCCAGACCTTGTTATCCCTGATAAAACAAAATCACTTTTAGATGGAGCAATTGTACCATGGAGTGGAAGAGCGTCTTCATTTCGTCGCCAGGAGCTTCGAGCAGTTGGAAAAAAATTTGGATTTAATTTAATGACTCCAATTAACAAACTAAAGCCTGAACAGCTTAATGCAATTTTGTATGGTACAGATAAAAAGATCAATTACCAGTATCAATCAAAGACAACAGATTCCTATTGGGAGTATACTGATAGCTTTGAAGGAGTACTTGATAATTTACATCGTATCTTTATGGAAACAGAATCCGAATCAAAAAGAGAATGGCTAAAACAGTTCATGCTAGATACGCCATGCAAAGACTGTCATGGAAAAAAGCTAAAGCCAGAAGCGTTGGCAGTACAGATTAACGGCAAAGGAATAATGGATGTATGTGATCTATCAATTGATGATTGCTATGACTTTTTCCAACATCTAAAGCTAACTGAAACAGAGACGTACATTGCTCGTGATGTGCTAAAAGAAATCAAAGAGCGATTAGAATTTTTAAAAAATGTTGGCCTAACATATCTTACACTAAATAGGTCAAGTGCAACACTTTCTGGAGGAGAATCACAAAGGATAAGACTTGCTACGCAGATTGGCTCAAACCTCACAGGAGTTTTGTATGTTTTAGATGAGCCAACAATTGGCCTTCATCAAAGAGATAATGCGAGATTAATAAAAACGCTAACAAAGCTGCGAAATTTAGGAAATACTGTCATTGTAGTAGAGCATGACGAAGAAATAATACGAAATTCGGACTGGATGCTTGACATGGGTCCTGGAGCTGGAATCCATGGGGGCAACATAGTGTTTGAAGGAACAGTAGACCAGATCCTCAATGGCCACAAATCAGTTACAGGGGATTATCTCAAGGATAAATCTCTAATCAAGCTTGTAAACAAAAAAAGAGAGAACAAGGGCAAACTCGTTCTTACAGGCGCAAAAGAAAATAATCTAAAAAATGTCACTGCAGAGTTTCCGTTAGGCAAATTCATTGCAGTTACCGGGGTTTCAGGCTCTGGAAAATCAACTTTGATTAATGAAACTCTGCTCAAAGCACTTGAATCCAAATTCTACAAAACTTCTCAACGAGTAGGAGAACACAAGGAGCTAATCGGAATAGACAAAATCGACAAGGTAATTTCAATTGATCAGTCCCCCATAGGAAGAACCCCAAGATCAAACCCTGCTACATATATTGGTGTATTTACCCCAATTCGCGAACTATATGCTGGTACAGAGATTGCAAAAGAGCGAGGCTACACACCCGGTCAATTTTCATTTAATGTTTCTGATGGCAGATGCTTTGCTTGTGAAGGAGATGGGGTAAAACAAATTGAGATGCAATTTCTCTCAGATGTATTTGTAAAATGCGATGAATGTAAAGGAAAGCGCTACAATTCTGAAACACTGTCGGTACATTACAAGGGTAAAAATATTGCAGATGTTCTTGAATTGACAGTTTATGAAGCACTCAAATTTTTTGAAAACATTCCTTCCATTAGACGAAAGCTTCAAACTATTTTTGATGTTGGTTTGGGATACATCAAGCTAGGACAACCATCACCGACTTTGTCTGGTGGTGAGGCACAAAGAGTAAAGCTTGCATCTGAGCTATCAAGGAGAACTACTGGGAATACTATATACATATTAGATGAGCCAACAACTGGACTGCATTTTGCTGATGTCCAAAAACTTCTTGATGTACTTAATCGTCTGGTAAATCTTGGTAACACGGTAATTGTAATTGAACACAATATGGATGTAATAAAAAACGCAGATTGGATAATTGACCTTGGGTCAGAGGGGGGAGACCAAGGAGGCCAAATAGTAGCCTCAGGTACGCCTGAGCAGGTAGCAAAAACAAGTACCCATACAGGAAGATTCCTCCAAAAGTTCATGCAAAGATGACCGTTGATATTTCCAAAATAACCATCCCCTCACATCCAGGAATCTATTTGATGAAAGATGTAAATGACAACATAATCTACATTGGAAAAGCAAAAAATCTTAAAAATCGTGTCAAGTCATATTTTTTAAAAAATCAAAACTACAAAACACAAAAGCTTGTAGAAAAAATTTCTAACATAGAGTTTATTTTAACTGATAATGAGGGAGAGGCATATCTTTTAGAATCAAACATGATTAAAAGATACAGACCAACTTACAATATAGAGCTCAAAGACCAGCAAAGGTACACATACTTGCGTCTTACAGATGAAAAATATCCTAGACTTTTAGTGGCAAGAAGAATAAGAACAGGAAAATTTTTAGGTGGTGGAAAGGTTTTTGGGCCTTTTACTTCGGGTAGCTCAAAGCTACTAACAATTGGAACTCTTCGCAAAGCATTTAAAATTAGAATTTGCAAAACGCTGCCAAAAAAGGCATGCCTTGAATATCATTTAGGAAATTGTGAAGCACCTTGTGAGTTCAAAGATGCACAGAAAAAATACTCGCAGCATGCTTTGGATTTAGAATTAGTTCTAAAGGGAAAAAAGCAGATGCAAGAATTTGCACAAAAATTACAAAATGAAATGGTAGATGCCTCTGAATCTTTAGATTATGAGCACGCAAAGGAGATCAGAGATACATTACACAGACTAGGCAGTCTACAAACTAAACAAAAAATGGAATATGTTGAAAATGCACCAGATGAGGATTACTTTGGAATCAAGATAGAAGAACAAACTGCATATGTAATGTCGCTAAGGCAAACTCATGGGGTTATTCGGGATAGAGACAGGTTTTCATTTGACCTCGTAGGCGACAATACCTTTGGTAACTTTCTTTATCAGTACTATACTACTAATCCAATTCCAAAAAATATTGTTGTTAGTTATATGCCTGAAAACAAGCAATTTTTAGAATCTGCGTTATCTGAAAAAGCTGGATTTGAAATAAAAATAATCTTGCCGCAAAAAGGAAAACGAAAAGAGATGATTAATCTCGTTATGAAAAACATCAATCTAATCCAAACTACAGGCATGGAGCCTGGAATATTGGAGCTAAAAGAGCACTTGGGATTTGAAAGCGCTCCAAAAATCATCGAGTGTTTTGATATATCCAATCATGGCGCACAATATGCGGTAGGGGCAATGTCTAGATTTGTAGATGGAAAGCCTGACAAATCGGGATATCGAAAATTCAAAATCAAAACAGTATCAGGTAGAGACGATTATTCCATGATTGCAGAGATTGTAAAGAGAAGATATTATAGAATATCTGAGGAAAATTCCGAGCTTCCAAATCTAATTTTAATTGATGGTGGAAAAGGACAGCTCAAAGCAGCAGAAAGGTCGTTGCAAAGCGTTAGAGTAAAGATTCCATGTGCATCTCTTGCAAAACGAAATGAAGAAATATTTTTACCAAAAAAAAAGGATCCAATTATCATTCCACGTAGCAGCTCAGCACTAAAGATCTTGCAATATGCAAGAGATGAGGCCCACCGTTTTGGTATTGCATATAACAGGAATCTTCGTAAATTAAGTAAGATTGAAAACTAGTCTTCAAAACTTAATTCGGCCTTCAATGTCATTATCAAAATTAAAACTGCTTCAAGAAAAATTAGCTTTAAAAGTAATCACAAAAAATGTACTACCTTCAAAAATTGTCAAAGTGTGCGGCGTTGATGTATCATACAAAAACAATATTGCATATGGTGCTGCAGTGATTCTTGATAGAAATAAGCAAGAAGTTATTGAAGTTGCTAAATCAACCCTAAAGGTTACATCTCCATACATTCCAGGCTTTTTTGTATTAAGAGAGGCAAAACCTATTCTAAAAACATTAGATAAACTAACTAAAGATTATGATCTGCTTTTAGTTGATGGTAATGGACAGCTACATCCTCGAAGATGTGGTCTTGCGTGTTACATAGGACTTGCACTTGACAAGCCGGTAATAGGAATTGCAAAAAAACTATTGTGTGGTAAGGTAAAGAAAAACAAAACTGTAGAATATGAAGGAAAAATTATTGGGTATGAAATCAATTACAGAGGAAAGAAAATCTATGTCAGTGTAGGTCATAAAGTTAGCCTCAAAAAATCCATTAACATTGTCAAAGAACTTTTTGGCAAAAGTTGGCAGCCAGAGCCTCTACGTTTAGCTGATGCATACTCAAAAATTCATTAAAAAATGAATCATTGTTACTGATAAATTAATAGTGTGCTTAATAAAAAAAACCTATTCCTCTCGTTAATAGTAATGAATGACAACGATAACTATCCAGGCGTATTTGAGCTTACCCCCTTTGAACGCTGGTGTATTGATGAACTTAAAAAAAGCATTAAACAATTTAGAAAACGATTTTTTTAAGTTTGACTATGAATTAATAATTTTTCTAATTTTTTGATCGTATATATTTTGAATTTTCAAATTTTGCTTCTTTTGAAAATAAAAAGCTGATCGATGACTAGTCATTAGATAGAAATATTTCAAAATTTTTGATCGCACTGATGATTTCTACGTAAGTGTTTTAATAAAAAATGAAAGATCTTCCATTACGCAAGCTAAAATTGAAACCAAACCAGATTTAGAAGCAAATAACGATAATCCAGTCAAATTTTCATGGTTGGATAATAAAATTTTTGCAAATCAATTAAGAGCTGAACATGAGGAGAAAAAAGAATTAACATCTTCACAACAGATCGATACTCTAAGCTCTCAGATCTCTTCAATACTGGGTTTAGACGAAATCGAAGGACATGTTTACCTTAATCTCTTGCGTATAGGCCCTATTTCGGCTAGTGCACTTGCAAAGGAAATTGATGTAGAGAGAACCAAAACCTACAGAACAGTTGAAAAATTGATTAGTCAAAACATAGTTTCTACAACTTTTTCAAAACCAAAGCTATGTGTTGCAACAAAACCTGAAGAGGTCTTAAAAATGGTGTTACAGAAAAAGGAAGATGATTTAAAATTGTTAAAAAACTCTAAAGAGGAGGTAATTAGAAAAATAAAAGAAACAATTCCTAACAAATATCCAACCAATATGCCTACGTTTCATATCGTGCAGGGAAGAACAAACATCTATTCAAACATTGGAAAATTAATTGAAAATTCTTCAGTTGATGTATTTATTGTAACAACAATAAAGGATATTTCAAGAATGTATCATACCAGCATACCAGAAAAGATAAAGATTTGTGAGAAAAATGGTGGAAGGGTTTTGCTTCTAACTGAAGTAAACGATGAAAAACTATTGCCTTTTGTAATACGTTTTGGTGCAACTGAGACTAGGATAGGCAAAGTCAGCTCCAAAGGAAGAATGATAGTTGAAAAATATAGACAAATGATCATGTCAGATGCTGCAGAAAATGTAAGTGAGAATTCAGAAGTAGAGTCAGACTATGCATTCTCAACTAATTCAACTGAAATGGTAAATAACATTCTCACACTCTGCAACCTTTTATGGAAAAACTCTAAACCATTAAACAAGCAAAAAATAATCAACTAATCGCTAAAACAACCAAGAACCGCGGAGATGTACTATCCGCGTTCTTTGATTGAATGAATTCTAGAGTTATTTTACTAATTGGGATAATAGGCAATTGTGTGTGCAAATGAGACATAATTGAAATTATTTTACTAGTATTTTTTAGAAAATTTGTGTGTTAGAATAGGGTGAAAAAAATACCCTATTCTTCTGACCTATCCTCAAAGAACATGGATATGTCTGGTTTGAAACGTGTGGATTAGTTCCCACTATCGTATAGCAAAAACGAGCATTAAGTTGCTGTATGATCATTATGATCAAACAGGGTTTACAGTGAGTTTGAGGTCAGAACTAAGTTATTCGTGTCGTACAATGTTCGCATCTAACTCCCCTCATAGGTCTATCAGTTTGGAAGTCTAATGGGATATCTTTACCTCGCTTACACATAGGGCATACTAGCAACATTGCTTTGTAAAATTCCCATAAATTATTTATTAATTTTAGCTAGCTTATTCCGCTAAAATGAATTTAGTATCCTAGAGAGTTAAGGGCAGCTTCAAATACTATTGATGGTTGGGGTCCGACTATTTTTTTAATCTCTCCATTTGGACCAACTATAAAGAAATATGGGGTTGCTTGAACACCATGTGTAGTACCAACCTCAGTGTTATAGGATACTCTATTAGCATATATTTCTGAATCTAGGCATTCGTTAAACTTTTCAGAATCAAGTCCAAGGTCTACTGCAAATTGTTGTAATGCATCTGTGTTAGCCCAGCCAGCTTGGATTTCTCCTTGATTATTGTATAAATTTGAATGATATTCTTGGAATTTTCCTTGGTCATTAGCACAGTATGTGGCTTGAGCAGCCAAAACGGAATCATCGCCAAGCCACGCAAAATCAACAAAGTAAAGCTTTGCAATGCCTTTCATTATGTATTTGGAATTAATTGATGATTTTTCATTTTGGAACCAATCTTTGCATTTTGGACATTGATAATCACCAAATTCAATAATTGTAACTGGTGCATCTGCTTGACCTTCAACTGGTGCAGCCATAGAGAGATCAATTCCTCCAATGGTAAACGGCTCTTCCTCCATTGTTTCTTGTGAAGATTCATTTGTTATTCCCATAGATAGCCCTTCTTCTAAAATAATTTCTTTGTTATGTGTATCCACTTCGGTTGCATTTACAACATCATCTTCTATTCCATCTTCCATGGTTTCGTCGACTTGATCTTCCATGTCTGCTTGTTCGGTAATGCTACCCCAACCAGCGTCAGTTAGTTTCAAGGAGGTAGATGATTTCACGCAAGCGGCAGCACCATTGGTAGAGCGGATCATTAACACCAATCCTGATTTACACACAACTGCATCTGCAGCAATACCACTTGCCATCTGTTTGCGTGGAGACAAGATATCTTCAGCATTTACATTGGATGATGAAGTAGAAAAGAGTAAACCAAGAATAGTAATTACTGCAATAACTCCAATGACTGTTTTCATGTGTAATCATCGGAAAGTGAATACTTAAACAAATCGATTAGTTCCGTTTTGGAACAGATTTGAACAAAAGATTTCCAGAGTGCTTATTGATTATCTAAACAAAGTGTTTCTGGGCATATATGATGGAGGGGCAATCTCATCAAAAAAGGGAGAGGATGAAATGATAATTCTCCCTATTACGCAGATGCAGTTGATTTTATCAATGGCAATTGCTGAAATTTTTCTTCTCAGTGTTCCAAACTATACTGTTAGAATTGGATCTGAAAATTACTTTAGCCTAGCAGTAGGCGGATTTATTGGAGGAATATTCATCTTTGCACTGATAGCTTTTAGATTTGGAAGCAAAATAAAATTCAAAGACGTTATTCAACAAGAAAGGATTGCACCAAAAATAATGCAGAGTTAGATAAAGTCATCAAGGGACTGTTCTCTAAGTGGTTGTGCATCAAAGCCAATTTTTTTAAGATGAGAGGCAAATTCTTCCACAAAGCCATGAATTGTGTATATTTTTTCAGCCCCTGATTTTCGTACTAGTTCTACAAGTTCATTAAAATCACAATGATCACTTAGAGGAATAGAATAATCTGAATTTCTTCCAAATGAGAATCTTGAGGATTTTGCCCAACCACTAAACCCAATTGTGATTGCATCGTATTTTTCCTTCATATGTTTTATGAAATGGTTTTTTTGAGACATCATTGGTACAACCATAATCCAAGGTTTCTTATCCAATAATCCACATCTTTCAGCTTCAGAGTGACTCATCGCGTCTTCAAGATTTATTCCAAATTTTCTATGCAGATCATTCATTTTTTTTACAGAGTCGTGATAGTATAATGGCTTCCAGTGACCAAAGAGACTAGAAATCGTTTGCGCCTTTCCTAGCTGATAGCCAAGTAATAATACGGGTTTTCCTTTTGAGTAAAGCTCAGATATAATTTTGTTTACTTGATTTTTAATTTCGTCTATCTTGGGAAAAACAAATTCTGGTAGTCCAAAGGTACATTCTGTGATCAATGTTTTACATTTGGGAATTCTTGCAGCTTTTAGAAATGCCCTATCCCTTGTACAGACGTCCCCAGTGTAAAAAACATCATCAAATAACAATCCTTTGGAACCCAAAATATGACCACTATCAATTAACGAAAAATTTTCAATTTCTTCTACAAAATTTTCCATTCTAAAACCACGGATATGGGCAATTTCATTTGTTTCTCTTGATGAGAGTATTTTGCCTTGGTTTTGAGACGGAAGATGATCAGAATGAGCATGTGAAATAAAGTTTATCGCATCAGAAACAGCATTTTTTGGATCAAGGTATACTTGCATGCCATCTCGTTGATATGTAATGCCGTTTTTTGTCATACGTATACTTTGTGACAAACAAAATCACGATGGTTAGATTTGATATAAATTGCAGGATTGAACAAGTGTTGACTATACTTGCAAAATCTTGCAATTTTAATTTCTGGCAGAGGAAGTAATATGGAGGCTATTTTAAAGGCCATAAAAAAGAAAGAAATTCCAATAAAGCCAGTTATTGTAATATCCAACAATCCTCATGCTAAAGGACTAAAGATTGCAAGAAAGCTTGGTGTAAAAACTGAAGTAATTGATAGCTCAGAATTCAAAGGGGACAGATGGGAATATGACAAAAAAATAGTCTCAGTTCTTACAAAATATGGCGTTACACCAAAAAATGGTCTTGTTTGTTTGGCAGGATTTATGAGAATTATTAGCCCACAGTTTATTCGTAAATATAAAAACAGAATAATGAATATTCATCCGGCCCTTTTGCCATCTTTTCCCGGACTACATGCACAAAGACAAGCTATCAAGTATGGTGCAAAATATTCAGGATGTACCGTTCATTTTGTCGACGATGGAGTAGATACTGGACCTATTATTCTACAAGCTGTTGTGTGGGTAAAAGATAATGATACAGAAGAATCGCTTTCAAAAAGGATTCTTACAAAAGAACATCTTGCATATCCTGAAGCTGTAAAACTGTTTGCTGAAAAGAAAATACGAATATCTGGAAGACGAACGATTATCAAAGATTAATTAATTTATTTTTTGAAATTGGATTAAGTTTTTTCAATTATTTGTTTCATGGTTTGTGTTATCTGTTCCATTTCTTTGGTCCGTTTTTCAAACACTTCCTCACTCATACCTTCTGGTTTATTGAGAGTAATCAAAATCTCTGAATAATCCCCACTAGAAACAACTCTCATCGGAACATCCCATTTTGCTTCAGCGTCAATAAACTGGTAATCTAAAATTCCAAGTTGTTTATTGTCAAAAAATTTCAATTTAGCGGGGCCTCTTTCGGTGGTAAATGACCACCAATCATTCTCTTTTTTCTCAGCGTCTGGTGCCATTTTTGGAGGTAAATTCAAAATTGCTTCAAAAACATCACCAGTCTTCCGTTTTACTGAAATAGTGATTGTTCGGGATCGAACATTCATAAATTATTATTGAAGTGATGATTAAAAAGCATGTTGTATAATTTGTAAGTTATTAGTGACACTCATAATAATTCGTACATGTAGATTTACAATTTTTTATTAGAATAGAAGATGTTTGTTTTGAATGTATTTGGTATCAAGACTAGACTCGTTTCCATCCTCTTTCTACTAACTTTTCAGCAGTTTTAGGTTTTACACATGCGGGAGAACCGTCATGCTTGAAAATTTTTACAAATCCTGATTTACAAATTTTTTCAATTGTTTGTTTAGCAAAGTTTTTTTCATCTTCAAGAGTAGATCTAGAGTTTTTTATCATATCAGCCATTTCTGGGGAAAATGTGCCTTGTTGCACCACTAGAAAAGCCCCTAAGCCTCTTTGAGTGTATTCAAACTCTATTTTTTCATCAACATCGATTCTTTTTCCATTGATTGTTCTTGGAACTTCAATAACAGAATAAAAAATGCCAGTATTATCTCCTGTTTCGCGAAGTGCTGAGGGTTTTGGATTAAACTCTTTTTGTACACCGCCAGCTGGTCCCAATGTTGTTCGTATGTTTTCTGATTCAAATTGAATAAGATCTAAAGTATAGGTCTCTGCTCTACTAGAATCCAAATTCAAATTAGAGTCATAAAGTAGTATTGTTAGTGGATGACCAATTCTAATAGTTTTTGAGGTAGTAATTTTTTCCGAGCCTGAACCATATGATTGAGATGGATTCAAAATACTAAAGGTTGCAGAAGCAGCAACAGTCTTAGAGTTACCTGAAGCATCTGTTGGGTCAGTATATTCAACTAGTAAAACATCTCCTTCCAAAATGCAGTTTCGTGAAAACTCATTAGAATCATCAAATCTGTTTTGTGCTCCACCTAAAGCTGGGCATTTAGAACTTTCAGGCCCATCGGTATTCCTAATAGAAAAATCAAACTCAAAAATTCCAGAAGATGGAGATGTTTCCTTGATTGGGCCGAATTGTCTAATTTGAGATTTTTCTAAAGGCGTAACTGCCAGAGGCTTAGAATCAAGTGGTCTACCATTAGACGATTGTCCACCAGCATATCCTAAAACTACCGAATCTCCTCTCACTATTGAAATCTTTACTGGTCCTACACCTGGTTCTCCAAGAAGATCTTGAGAGATTTCATCAACTCCATCATGTGAGATATTAAAGTCAGGATCAATTATGTGAATACTAATTTTCAATTCCTCGGATTGGGTTGGAATAGAGTATCTAGTTCGGTCAAGTTGCACATTTGCAGATTGAGATTTAATTTCTGCAACACCATAAACCAAAGAAGTTGATACTAAACTACCAATTAATAACAAAATAACTAATACGATACTATGAAAAATACTGGCTTTTTCAAACATGGTCAAACCCCTTTCTGATTACTATAAAATATTGCTCATATTTTGTTCTTGTTGATATTATACTAGAAAGTACAATGAATAAATCACCGAGGATTCCACCTAATAGATGAATTTGTTAGAACTTGTTTTGATTTCATTTTTGTCCTTTTTTGCAGATGCTGAGAATTTGCCTGATTATAACAATCCATATGCTCCAATCTTTACTGATAAAGAAGTATACACTTGGACTGACAAGATTAGATTTACCATAATTGCCCCAAGCTGGGATGCTAACACAAATGGCATTGATTCAATTGGAACCGATGAGGGTCATTTAATTAAAATATCAACATCGAAGCATTCACTAGAACCATACAAACTAACCGAAACTGACACACATAGTGGAGTATTTACAGGAGAAATTACCCTTACTGGCTTTTTACATGATGTGGATGGGGATGGAAAAGGTGACACAAGCCCAAGAACACTTGGTACTGGTCCAACAAACGGATTTTTGGAAACTTCCCGTGATGAAGGAATAACCATTTCATTTGAATTTGCAGACGGAGTTGTCTTAACCAAATCTGCTAAAGTGAATTGGAACATTGGCAATATCAGATTTGGTCAACCTACATATTCCGTGGGGGATACAGCAACTATGCAAATTTTTGATCCTGACATGAATCTTAATCCAGAAGGAATTGATACAATTGAATTACAAGTGTCTTCGAGCTCTGATGCCGCTGGTATTTTAGTTGATGCGATTGAAACCTCAGTTGAATCAGGATTATTTGAGGCAGCAATATCCTTTACGCCAAATAGCCCTTCAAGTGGAAATAGATTATTTGTCCTACCTGGAGAAACATTAATTGTAAAATATGATGATTATACACTTCCTGCTCCTTATAGTATATCAGATCATTTAGCGATTACAGCCGAGTCAAAGGTTGTTTCTGATATTCCACCTATAGAACGGATTTCAATTATTGGCAATTTTGTTACAGATATCTCTGGAACAAGAATTTTGGAGCCAACTATTAATGATCAACTTCAAATCGTTGCAAAAATTACAAATAATCAAAATTTTAATCAAGCCTTTGTTTGCATTATACAAATTAAAGGTAGTGAAGGAGGAATAGAGTCACTATCATGGATTCAAGGAATGCTAACGCCTAATCAAAATCTTGAAGTAGCACAATCATGGAATCCTACAAAATCTGGAAGCTATTATGTTGAGACCTTTGTTTGGAATTCTTTAAGTGATGCAGTTCCACTCTCTCCAATTTTTAAACAATCATATTTTATTGAATAAGATTTAAGATTTTTCTTACGAGTCTGGGCCGCCAAAAAAATACAAAACCACCAGGTCTTTAGTGTTTCCAAAAAAATAGTGTACCACATTTTTTGCAACAAAAAAAACTTTACCTTCTGATACTTGATAGTCTTTATTGTTAATCTTAAGATAGCCGTCTCCTTTGATGATATAATAAATTTCGTCACTCTGATGTGGTTCTTGAGCGTCTTCTTCTCCTGGTTTTAAAAATAAAATTCCTGCAGCAAGGCTTTCTTTATTAATAAAAGTACGAAAATATTCATTTTTGTTTTTTTTAATTTCGTCTAAATATTGAATTGTATCAAATTCAAGATTCATTACCAATAATGTTTTTGGCTTTATCTTTAAAGATTGGCTTACATTTACGATACCTAGAATTAAATATCAACATCAAGGCACAACAATGTTGGCTGGAAAAAAAATCGATGGGATTGAGGTTGCTAAATCCGTAAAAGAGCGTGTAAAAAAGGCAGTCGGTGAATTAAAATCACAGGGAATTGAGCCATGTCTTGCAACTATACTTGTTGGGGATAATCAAGCCTCTGCGACTTATGTTAAAAATAAGCACAATGCCTGCGCAGAAGTAGGAATAGTTACAAAAGATCATAAACCTTCTGCTACAATTTCTCAAGATGAATTGAATGAACTAATTGAAGCACTAAACAACGATAGCTCGATTCATGGGATACTAGTACAGCTGCCACTTCCTAAACATCTTGATGAATTTGCCACAACCTCTAGAATCTTTCCTATCAAGGATGTGGATGGGTTGACACCACACAATATAGGATTGTTGTCAATGGGAAAAGCAACGCTAAAGGCCTGTACGCCATCAGGGATAATGGAGCTATTTGATTATTACAATATTGGTTTGACAGGAAAACACGTAGTGATGATTAACCGAAGTAATTTACTTGGAAAGCCACTATACCATATGCTATTAGAAGAAAATGCCACCGTGACTACATGCCATTCAAAGACAAAAAATCTCAAAGAGATTTGCCAAAGGGCAGATGTAGTTATTTCAGCAGTGGGGGATCGTTCAAAATTCGTTTTGTCTTCAGATATGATAAAAAAAGGAGCTATTGTCATCGATGTTGCAATATCTCGACAAGATGGAAAAATAGTTGGAGATTCAGATTTTGATGAAATCATTGAAAAGGCTTCATATGCAACGCCGGTTCCAGGTGGAGTGGGACCCATGACAGTTGCTATGTTATTAAGAAATACAGTAATTGCGGCATCATTAAACAAAGGACTTGGACACTAGCACTGAAAAATCAAGCCTTCGTAAGATTTTGCTTGAAAGGAGAGATTCAACATCTTATGATTTTATCAAGCTTGCTAGCCAGAAAATTCATGGCAAGCTAAAGCAGATAGAAATTTTTCGAAACGCAAAAAAAATTGCAAGTTATTATCCAATTGGAAGCGAGGTAAAGACACAGGATATTATGCAGGAACTTTTAGGAGAAGGAAAAGAGGTTTGTTTGCCCAAAGTGGTCGACGATAATTTGATCTATAGAAAGATAGGAGGGCTAAAGGATTTAGAGAAAGGATCCTTTGGTATAATGGAGCCAAAAGAAAATTGCTCAGTCTTAGAAGATATTGATGTAGTTTTAGTTCCAACAATAGGAATTACAAAAAGTGGAATAAGATTAGGGTATGGCTATGGATTCTATGATAGATTTCTGGCATCCACTAATGCAAAAACAATAGCTCTTACTTACTCTAAGCAAATTGTAAAATCAATACCCTCATCTAAAAAGGATATTAAAATTGATTGGGTTGTTACAGAAGAGGAATATTTTGATACATCAAAGATAGGCTAAACCCTTTTTTCCAATATCGCGTCTACAATATTTGTTTGGCCAATTTACCTTGTCTGCTGCAAAATATGCTTTAGATATTGCATCTTCCAGAGAATTACCAAGAGCTGTTACTCCTAAAACACGTCCACCATTTGTAAACACCTTTTTGTTTTCTCTTTTTGTTCCAGCATGGAAAAAAAATGTTCCTTCTGATTCAAAATCAAGTCCGATTATTTCTTCATTATTTGGATAGGATTCTGGATATCCTTTTGAAGCCAATACTATGCAAACTGCACTTTGATTTTTCCAAGTAATTTGAGGCAATGTAGAAAGTGTTCCTTCCGTACTTGCAGAAAGATAATCGTACAGATCAGAATCCATACGCATTATGATTGGTTGGCATTCAGGATCACCCATTCGTACATTAAATTCTAATACGTACGGTTCATCGTCTTTTATCATCACGCCTGCATAAAGAAATCCCTTGAATGGTATTCCCTCACTTTTCATAGCTTTAATCGTTTTATTGATGATATTTTCTTGAATTTTTTTTTCCATAGACTCATTGATAATTGGTGTAGGCGAATAAGCACCCATTCCTCCAGTGTTAGGACCTGTATCATTATCATAGATTCTCTTGTGGTCTTGGCTAGTAGCCATTGGAATAGCAAGATTTCCATCAGATAGTGCAATGTATGAAGCTTCAAAGCCATCAATTTGTTCCTCAATGATTATTCTATTTCCTGCTTCGCCAAAGGTTTTCTTAACTAATATCGTGTTAATTGCAGATAGTGCCTCTTCAGTACTATTACATACAATTACTCCTTTTCCTGCAGCTAAGCCATCTGCTTTTATCACTACTTGTTTCTTGATCGATTTTACATAATCAGATGCTTTTTTTGGGTCATCAAAGATTTCAAATAATGCAGTTTGGATTTTGTTTCTTTTCATGAATTGTTTTGCCCAAATTTTACTTGATTCTAACTGTGCTGCTTTTTTTGTCGGCCCAAATATCTTCAAATTTTTTTCTTCAAAAAAATCAACTATACCTAAGGCAAGAGGAGTCTCTGGGCCGACCACAGTATAGCAATTATTTTGTTGAGCAAACTCAGCAAGCTCTTTTATTTTATCCACTGCTATTGGAATATTATTTTCTGTTCCACCATTTCCTGGCGCAAAAAATACTTTGTCAACTTTTGGGCTCTGAGATAACTTCCAACCCAAAGAATGCTCTCTTCCACCAGAACCTACAACTAAAACATTAACCAACGATTTTTGTTTTTTAGTCTAATATATAATCCAAGATTTAATTTAGATAATATACAATTACTAAAGATTGAAAATTTCAAAGCTAATCTAGCTTTATAATATCAGGGATCTACCAAACGATAGATGCAACTAGAAAAACAATTTGATTCAAAAAAGATTGAAAATGAAATTAAGGATTATCTGTCAAAAATTGATTTACATGAAATGATTTTAGAGTCTTCAAAAAAAGATCATAAAATTATGTTCATTGAAGGCCCACCGACAATGAATGGTACTCCTCATGCTGGACATCTTCGAGGTCGTGTGATAAAGGATCTCTGGTACAGGTACATGACGTTAAAAGGAAACAAGGTTGTCTTTAATGCTGGGTGGGACACCCAAGGTCTTCCTGTGGAACTTCAGGCAGAAAAGGAATTAGGAATGGCTGGTGGAAAAACTCAAATCATAAAAACAGTTGGAATTGAAAGGCTTGTTTTGGAATGTAAAAAGCTTGTACAAAAATACAACGCAAAATGGGTAGAGGTAGACAAGCTTCTAGGAATGTCATTTAATCAAAAGGATGCTTATTGGACTTTTAAAGACGAGTTTATTGAACGAGAGTGGCAATTTCTAAAAAAAGCGTATGAAAATGGTATCCTAGAAGATGATTATACCGTAATTGCATACTGCCCAAGTTGTCAGACATCACTAAGCCATGCAGAGGTTAATCAAGGGTATGAAATGGTGCAAGATCCATCGCTATACTATAAAGTAAAACTCCAAGATGATGAAGTTTTTTTAATTGTTTGGACAACTATGCCTTTTACTCTAGTGACCGACGCCATGGTAGGCCTTAATCCAGAAGAAAATTATGTCTTTACCAAAGTCAATGACGAAACATGGGTTGTAGGTGAACAAAGACTGGAAGAATTTATGAAAGAAATCAAAATAGAAAATTATTCTAAAGAAAAAACTATCAAAGGAAAAGATCTTGAAGCAAAGCGATACATTCATCCACTGCTAAAACAGATTCCAGGACTCAAAGAATGTGCAAATGAATCAAACTTTCACATTACAGTAGCTGAGGAATTTGTTGATGTCAGTACAGGAAGCGGCCTTGTCCATCTTTCTCCTGCAAATGGTGAAGAAGACATAAAAATTGCAAACAAACGAGGAGTAAAAATTTTCAATCCTATAGATGATGAAGTTAAATTCAAAAAAGAAGCTGGTAAGTATGCTGGGTTATTTGTAAGAGACGCTGATGAAAAAATTGTAGAAGATCTTAGAGATTCTAATGCTCTAGTAAAAATAGGTAAGATAAAGCACAAGTATCCATTATGCTGGAGATCACAGCACAAAATTGTGTGGCTTGCAAGAAAAGGCTGGTTTTACAAGCTTGACAGACTGGGCGAGAAAGCAGTAGATGCAGCAGAAAGTGTAAACTATTTTTTTGATCAACCAAAGAATCGATTTTTGGGAATCATTAAAGAAAAACATCCATGGTGCATCTCTCGAGAGAGGTTCTGGGGTTGTCCTCTTCCAATATGGGATTGTAAAGACTGCGGTAAACCGACTTTACTATTTTCAAGAAATGAAATTGTAAAAGCGTCATCCAAGCTACCAGATGGGCCAAATTTTGAGTTGCATAGACCGTGGATTGATAATGTGGTAGTAAAATGTGCAAAATGTGGAAGTGAAAATACACAAAGAGAGGAATATGTTCTTGATACATGGCACAATAGTGGTTCTGCGCCATATTCATCACTAACTGACGAAGAATATTCTAGTGGGATACCTGCACCGTTTCTAACAGAAGGAATCGACCAAACAAGAGGGTGGGCCTATACGTTATTAATTGAAAATGTGATTTTAAACAACAAACCTCTTGCACCTTACAAATCATTTTTGTTTCAAGGACATGTGTTAGATAAGAAGGGAAATAAAATGAGTAAGAGTTTAGGAAATGTAATTGATGCAAGAGATCTTTTAATAAAATATCCAGTTGATTTGGTAAGATTTTATTTTATGTGGAAATCTAGTCCAATAGAACCTCTTAACTTTAGTACAGAAGAATTAATGTCAAGACCATATCAAGTTCTAAGTACACTTTACCATTTACATTTGTACTTTAAGCAAAATAGTGAATACGACAAGTTTGATGAATCTAAAACAGTTCAATGGGCCCAAGAAAAAAATTTGTTACAATCACCAGACATCTGGTTATTATCAAAGTTACAGAAACTAATACAAAACTCTAGTGAACTAAACGATCAATGTAGGTTTCATGAAGCTGCAAAAGCTCTTGAAGACTTTATTATAAATTCTTTGAGTCAGATTTACATTCCAATAACCAGGGTGGAGCTTTGGGATGATAATGAATCCAAAAAGAATAGAAGGTTTGCAATCTATGCAGTAATGCATGAAATCTTAAAAACCCTTGATATTTTGATTCATCCACTTTGTCCGTTTACAAGTGAGTATCTATATCAAACTTGTTTTGCAAAAAAGCAAAGCGTTCTTTTAGATTCGTGGCCAGATGTTAAAAGTTCATTAATTGCCGAACAAATCGAAGAATCTTTTGATTTGTTAAAAGAAGTAGTATCTGTTTCATCGGCAGCTAGAATGAAAGGCAAGCTCAAGCGAAGATGGCCTCTAAATGAGGCACTCATTTGTATTCAAAAAAATCAAAAAGCAAAGCTAGAGTCACTAGCAGAGCTGCTAAAATCTCAGATTAATATAGAAAAATTTGTCATATTTGAGATTGAGAATTTTGAAGGTCTAGAGCAACTAGCGGAGATGGAAAAAAAGGATCTTCCCTATTTGCCAATAATTGAATTGGATAGGAAAAAGATTGGGCCAAAGGCAAAGCAACATATGGGAAAATTATTAGAAAAATTCTCTAAAACCAATCCTAAAGAGATAGTATCAGGCTTGCGAGCAGAATCAAGTTATACCTTTGATATCAACGGGGGCAAAATTTCTCTAAATAAGGATGACATGGTTATCGATTTTGATGCAAAAAAAGGATTTGCAGTTGCAAAACGGGACTCTATTGTTGTTTTTATCTCAACTAAAAGAAACCGAGAGATGATGGCAAGAGGTCTAATCAAAGATCTTGCCAGAAGACTACAGACTCTAAGGAAGGAAAGGGGGTACAATCCCACCGATGTTTTAAACAAGGCTTCAATTCTTGAGCTAGACCCAGAAGCTCTAGATATGATAAAGGATAGAACAGAGGAGCTTGCCTTTCTTGTAAGGGTAAAAGAGGTCACCTTTGACGAATCCTGTAAATCTTACAAAGATGACGACATTGATGGTCAAAAAATAAGAATTTCAGTAGAGTAATTGGTTAGCTTTTAGCTAATGGTCCATAATAAATAAGAAAATTGAGTAACAATATCATGGTAAAGCAGATTAGCCTTGATTCGTGGCAGATACACCACTTGGCTGAGCTTTTAAAAAAGGGCTCACTTGTGGTTGCAAAAACAGATTCGCCTATTGTACTTTATCGCCAGACACTAGAAGAAGAAGACAACTCGTATGAGGAGATAGTTTGTACGCTAACTAAGGATTATGTAATTGAGCAGTTGGTAACCTCTGGAGGAGTACTACCACCAAGCTTCCAACAGCAATTGGTTTTTTCGATAAATGACTTTCCAGAAAGATTACTTAGAAAAAGTAGGGAACTCTTCTTACAAACCGTTGATCTGCTTGAAGACCAGTTAAAATAATCATAACAGAATATAAGGACGAAAATTTGGAATTTTTTTCATGCGTTTACTTGAGTATCAGGCAAAGGAATTATTCTCTGAATATGGGATTAAGGTTCCAAAGGGCTTTACCTCAAAGGCTATAGAACAAGGCAGAAAGGACGCAAAAGAACTAGGCTTTCCGTTTGTTATCAAAGCCCAAGTACCTGTTGGTGGACGAGGAAAGGCAGGCGCCATACAAAAATGCAATAGTCAAGACGAATTTGATTTAAAGTATCCACAGATTTTGGCAATGTCTGTCAAGGGCGAAAAGACTAGAGCAATATTACTTGAGAAAATGGCGCAAATCAAAAAAGAATTGTATCTATCATTATTTTTGAATAGAGGAAAACGTTGCTATACAGTTATTGCGTCTTCAGAGGGCGGAGTCGAAATTGAATCTGTAAAAAATCAAGTAATTCGAGAAGTGGGATTAGGTGATGTTGACAAGCGTACTGCTGAAGAGGTAGCAAAACAAATCGGTTTAGGCGGAAATTCTGTGCCTGAATTTGTAGACATGCTACAAAGGTTATCAAAGCTTACCATTGAAAAAGAAGCAGAGCTTGCAGAGATCAATCCAGTTGCTGTACTAGATGATGGAACGCTGCTTGCATTAGATGGTAAAGTCATTACAGATGACAATTCAAACTTTAGACATCCAGAGTTAGAAAAATATCAGGAACGTTCTGAAATTGAAGTAAGAGCAGAAAAAAGTGGTTTTTCATTAATTGAGCTTGATGGACAAATCGCAGTTGTTGGAAATGGTGCAGGTCTCGTCATGTCAACTCTTGATATGCTTTCAGACAACGGTGGAAAGGCTGCATGTTTTCTTGATGTAGGAGGTGGTGCAACACATGAATCAGTGTATGAGGCATTGACACTTATTAGCAAAATAAAAAAAGTAAAAGCAATTCTCATTAATCTTTTTGGTGGAATAGTTAAAACTACAACTGTTGCGTCAGCATTTATTCAAGCATATGATGAAAAGTTAATTGACAAACCAGTTTTTGCACGATTGATGGGAGCTGAATCTGATAAATCAAAGGAGATGTTAAAGGGTACTAAAACAAAACTGTTTGATTCAGTTGAATCAGCAATTAATGCTGCAGTCATGGAGGTAAGAAAAAATGGTTGATATTTTTGAGATCTTGCAAGGAAAACCAGGTGACTCTGATTATAATAAAAAACCTGTCATTGTTCAAGGAATTACAGGAAAGTTTGGATCACTTCATACAAAACTTATGAAAGAATACGGAACCAACATTGCAGCAGGAATTACACCGGGAAAAGGAGGCCAAAAGTTTGAAGATATTCCAATTTACAATACTGTAAAAGAAGCAGTTGATTTGACTGGTTCAAAGATTTCAATATTGTTTGTTCCTGCCAAGTTTTTTTTGAGTGCAGCTATAGAAGCAATTGGGGCAGGAATTAAACTCCTAGTTGCAATTCCTGAACATGTTCCCGTTAGAGACTCCTTGATAATGATTGAGCTTGCAAAAAAAAATGATGTGATAATTATTGGTCCAAATACCCCTGGGATAATGATTCCAGAAATTATCAAAATTGGAATAATGCCTGCAAGCCCTTTCAAATCGGGAGACATTGCACTTTTATCAAAAAGCGGGACTCTGATGTATGAAGTTGCAAATAACCTAACAGAAGCGGGATTTGGTCAAGCAATCACGTTAGGTATTGGAGGGGATCCCATTAATGGTACTAGGCTCATTGATGCGTTTGATATGGTAAAAGATACACCCAATCTACAAGGCATGGTAGTTGTTGGAGAAATTGGAGGGGATGCAGAAGAGATATTAGCTCAAAGGATTATTGACAGTAATTTCAAAAAACCAATTGTTGCATATATTGCAGGAAGAGCAGCTCCAAAGGAGAAGAGAATGGGACATGCTGGAGCAATAGTTTATGGAAACTATGGCTCTGCCGAGTCAAAAGTATCCATGTTCAACAAGGCAAACATACCAGTTGCTAAAAGACCAGGGGAGATTCCTATGCTTTTGGCAGGTAAACTCGGGTAATCCGATTAAATTAATAGTAAGTAGAATAGAGAAGAAAAAATGCCAATTACAGACCCAGAAAAAAAACAACTTGCTCAAAAAGCACGTCTTCACATAAAGATTTGTTTTTACTGTGGGGCACGTAATTCCATGGATGCAAAAAGATGCAGAAAGTGTCACAATGGATATCTTAGATTAAAAAATAGAACGCTAGGCATCAAGAAGTAGATTTAATCTTAAAACCTAAAGACACAAAAAGTTCCTATATTGTAGTTTCATTGGACCGGTAGTCTAGTTGGCTAGGATAACGCTCTCACACAGCGTAAAGATGTTAACCATCTCGCTAAGGTCGTGGGTTCAAATCCCATCCGGTCCACTTTTTGGATAACTTAGTAGAAATCTACATTTTGTAAAAATAATTTCCTAGTTTTTAAAAATTTGATTACTAGAGTATAAGATTTTGAAACTTTATGTGATATGATCATTTTGGATTTTGACAGATTCATAGTGAAACCGAATTAAAACAATCTTGTAGTGTAACTTAATGGTTCCAATTTCGCGAACCATACCATTTCTTATAGGTTGGGATCCGAACAGACCTTCCCTGATTGGATATTTTTGTCTTAGCGATTTTGACTGTAACTATTTAGATATCATTTTCGTATTTTCCTAGAACATTCAATACAATATTGACCAATTTCATAAACATAAAGTAGTTTTTTACATTTTTGACACCTTCTTTCCATACGAGTTTTATCATAACCATAAGGCATATTCGCTGATTGTTCAAGTGTCTATTATTTAGAATTTTTTATTCAAAATTAAATTTGTTTGGAATGGTTAATGGGTATAAAATTAATTCAAAAAAGGTCCTAGTAATGTATAGAACAATGTGGATCTAGTTTTAGATTAATTTTTGCCCGTAATTGTTTTTTATCATTTCACTTGAATAACTTTTAAACCAATGAAATAATTAATATAGTGTCAAGAGACCAAGCACCATAGTGGCTCCTAAAAGAAAAAAATTTTCTTATTTCAGCATAATTGGAGGAGTTGTTATTCTAGGTTTGATATTCGTTTCACCTCAGGCATTTGCACAAAACGACTCACCAGTTAGTTCAGACTTGACAAAGCCCATTTTGGCTCTAGCAGCAGCCATTGCAATAGCCGGGGGGCTAATAGGTACTGGAAGTGCACAACAAGGAATAGGTGCTGCTGGCATGGGAATAATAGCAGAGAAACCTGAGAAGTTTGGTCAGGTACTATTTTTCTTCGTAATACCAGAGACACTTTGGATTATTGGCTTCGTTCTAGGAATTATTCTATTACTTGATATACTCTAGGGAGAGGTACATTGAGTATAGATATTTTCCTACATGAAATAGAAAACAGAAAAAAAAAAGACATAGAAAATCTTGACAAAGAATTAGCCGATAAAAAATCAGCAACTGAAATAAAAAAAAACATAGCCATTAAGGAGTTACAAGAACATTATTCAACGGAAGCAAAAATAAAATCTGAGAGAGAGGCATCTAGAATAGTTGAAGCTGGAAAGTTAGAAGCAAAGAAGATCTTGTTTGATGCAATCAATAAAAATCTAGTTTCTACGTTAGATGTTATAAAACAAGATCTTAGTAACTATACCAAGACTTCAGAATATAAAAAAGTATTACAGAAAATGGTTGAAACTTCAAAAAAACTATTAGGTAAAAAGATACTAGTCCATTGTCGTGAAGAAGATAAAGCTGTTTTTAACAGTGAGGACATTGACATTGGTTCTTCAATTCAAACCTTGGGTGGCATAATTGCAGAAAACAACGATGGTAAAAAGGAGCTGGATCTAACATTTGAGGAATTACTACGAACCCATGAAGATGAGATAAAGACTACTATTTTGGAGAAGATAATGTAATGGGAGCATCTCCATATTCATCTTCTTTTGGTAGGTTACAATCAATATCAATAAATTTTCTTAAACCAGACTTTTTGGAGAATCTACTAAAAGCGAACGATGTAAGCGAAATGATTAAGCTTTTAGAATCAACATGGTACAGTGAAGAGATTAAAAAAGCCGCTTCAGTCTATCAAGGCCCAGCGCTTTTAGAAATAGTACTTAACCGTCACCTAGTTGAGATTAATAAAATTATTTTAGAAGCAGCGCCCTTTAATGGTAAAAATGCGGTTAGAGCATATTTATCCAAGTGGGATCTTTACAATATTGAACTAATTCTTTCTTCTAAAATGATGGGTCGCGCAATCACAGAAACCGAATCATTGTTGGTCTCTAGTCGTAATGTACCAGCAGGAATTGCAGCTGGCAACATTCCACATGATGAGATTAAGATCATTCTTTCTGAATCAGGCGTTGAAGGCGTCGTAAATAAACTTGCAAAGTACGGCTATGGTGTAGAATTGATGAAACACCTAGATGAATTCCAAAAGACTGGTGATCTGGGACCAATGATGTCTGCCTTACATGAATCCTACTATCAAAAGTTACTTGAGTCATTAAAATTCTTTCAAGGTGACGAAGGAACTATCAGAGAATTGATTCGCGCCGAGATAGATAAGAAAAATGTTCTAAACCTTATGAAGGCTAAAGAATCTGGCATTGAAAAAGAAATGGTAGCTAGGCATCTTGTTGAAGGTGGACAAATTTCCTCAAAGGAATTACTTGATATATATGAAGTAAAGGATGTTGCAGAAATTATAGGAAAAATAGATTCTAGATTCAAACTTACTGAGGCGCTGGAACATTACAAGACTTCAAAAAGCTTGATTGATTTTGAAATATCCATTACACAGTTCATCAACACCACATATGTGAAGAAATTGAAAAATATTGCGCTTTCTATTGGAACTATTTTTTATTTTATATTTAATGCAGAAAATGAGCATGACAATCTTAAAAGAATCACTTATGGAAAACGATACAATCTCTCAATAGATAAGATTAGGAGGACATTACTGATTTGAGTGAACAAATGTCAAAACAAAAAACAGATACAACTGGCAAACTGGCCATTGTAGGTGACCGTGAGCTTGTAATAGGCTATCGTCTAATTGGAATAGATGATACCTTTATTGTTGATGATGAAGACGTAAGCAAAAAAATTCAAAAACTCTATTCATCTGATGAATATGGTTTGATTATTGCAAGTAATTCAGTACGAGCTAAACTTCCCTCAAAATTTCTGTCAGAGATTGAGGAATCAATTGAACCATTGGTATTATTTATGCCATCTCAAAAAGAACCCACTGAAGAAGACGAAGAATCAATTGCTTCTTTGGCAAAACGTGTACTTGGAATAAATATTGAGGTAAGTTGATAGTATGATAGACGCTACAGTTTCAAGAATTTCTGGTCCTGTTGTTGTAGCTAAAGGTATTGGCGGAGCACAGATGTTTGATGTTGTCCGTATAGGTGACATGGGTCTTGTAGGTGAGATCATTCGCCTAGAAGGAAATACTGCACAGATTCAAGTTTACGAAGATACTACAGGTCTAAGGCCTGGAGAAAAAATAGTAAACACAAACAAACCACTTTCTATGCAGCTTGGACCGGGACTACTAACATCAATTTATGATGGCATTCAAAGACCTTTGGATATTTTAAGAAAAGAAAGCGGAGACTTTATCAGCAGAGGAAAAATTATTCCCGCACTAGATCAAAAGAAAAAATGGGATTTTGTACCAGTTAAGAAAAAAGGTGACGAAGTTGCACCTGGTGAAATCATTGGAGAGGTTCAGGAAACCCCACTGATCAAACACAAAATTATGATTCCACATAATGTTTCTGGTAAACTTGTAGACATTTCTGAAGGAAAATATACCGTTAACGATAATGTAGCGGCTGTAAAAGATAGTAAAACAATTGATATTGGGTTGTCAAGCTGGTGGACGGTTCGAACTCCCAGACCTGTTCTTAGAAAGCTGCCTCCAGAAGAACCTTTGATTACAGGCCAACGTGTTCTGGATACATTTTTCCCAGTTGCCAAAGGAGGAACAGCTGCAATTCCTGGTCCATTCGGAAGTGGTAAAACAGTAACCCAACAACAACTTGCCAAGTGGGCTGATAGTGAGGTAATAGTGTACGTTGGGTGTGGAGAAAGAGGAAATGAAATGTGTGAGGTTCTCACTTCATTTCCAAAATTAGAAGATCCAAAATCAAAACGACCTCTTATGGAACGCACTATCCTAGTTGCTAATACTTCCAATATGCCAGTAGCTGCACGTGAAGCAAGTATCTATACTGGAATCACAATGGGCGAATATTATCGTGATATGGGATATGGGGTAGCACTTATGGCAGACAGTACTTCCAGATGGGCCGAAGCGCTAAGAGAAATATCTGGAAGATTAGAAGAGATGCCGGGTGAGGAGGGATATCCTGCATACCTTGGCAGAAGGCTAGCAGAATTTTACGAAAGAGGAGGAAAATGTATTGTTATTTCCCCAGAAGAGCGTCAAGGATCTCTTTCTATAGTTGGTGCAGTTTCTCCACCCGGTGGAGACTTTTCCGAACCAGTTTCACAAAACACATTGAGGGTAACACGTGTGTTCTGGGCACTTGACGCAAGTTTAGCATCACGAAGACATTTTCCCTCTATCAACTGGCTGACTAGTTATTCTCTGTATGTTGATGATATGGCAGATTGGTACAAATCTAAGGTTTCTAAGCAATGGATTGAACTTAGAAAAGAAGCATTAGAAATTTTACAGAGAGAAGCAGAATTGCAAGAAATTGTCCAATTGGTTGGATATGATGCACTGCCAGAACCAGAAAAAGGCGTTTTGGATACTGCTCGTTCAATCCGCGAAGACTACTTACAACAAAGTGCATATGATGAAGTTGATACCTATACCTCAATTAAGAAACAACACCACATGTTATCAATCATTTTAGAATTTGGTAGAATGGAGGCAGCCACAATAAAGAAAGGAATACTCGCTACGAAGATTAGTGAACTTGAGGTAAGATCTATGATATCAAAAATGAAATGGACAAAAGAAGTACAACTGGAACAGCTAATCAGTGATATCAAAACTAAAATGAAGCAACAATTTGACAACCTATCCCAAGAGGTACCTAACTAATGCCAGAAGTTTCATACAAGACACTTGCAAAAATTGCTGGACCGCTAATATTTGTTGAAGGAGTTGATAACGCAGCATATGGTGAAATGGTTGAGATAAAATTAATAAATGGCGAAAGACGCCAAGGACAAGTTCTTGACACCAGACAAGGCTTAGCTGTAGTCCAAGTTTTTGGTCAAACGCTTGGACTAAATACTACTGGTACTTCCACAAAATTCCTAGGAGAAACAGCTACATTATCGGTTTCTGATGAAATGCTTGGAAGAGTTTTTGATGGACTTGGACATCCTAAAGATAACGGTCCAAAGATTGTATCAAAACAAAAGTTTGATCTTGTAGGTTCTGGTATTAATCCATATTCAAGAGAAGAACCGTCCGAATTTATTCAGACAGGAATGTCAAATATTGATGGGATGAACACATTGGTACGGGGCCAGAAACTACCAATAATGTCTGCCTCTGGTCTTCCACATAACTTGCTTGCATCACAAATTGCAAGACAGGCAAAGGTTCTTGGCAAAGAAGAAAACTTCTCTGTTGTTTTTGCTGCAATAGGAATTACTAGTGAGGAAGCAAACTTTTTCATAAAACAATTTGAAGAAAGCGGAGCATTAGAAAGGACGGTTTTGTTTCTAAACCTCTCGTCTGATCCTTCAATGGAGCGTATACTTACCCCAAGACTAGCATTAACAACTGCTGAATTTCTTGCATATGAGCGAGAAATGCATGTTCTTGTTATTATGACAGATATGACAAATTACTGTGAAGCGTTAAGAGAGATCTCTGCGGCACGTGAAGAAGTTCCAGGAAGAAGAGGATATCCTGGTTACATGTACACAGATTTGGCTTCGATTTATGAACGAGCTGGAAAAATAAAAGGCAGAAAAGGTTCAGTAACTCAGATACCAATTCTTACCATGCCAGCTGATGATATCACACATCCAATTCCTGATCTCACTGGTTACATCACAGAAGGACAGATAGTTATGAGTAGAGACTTGCATAGAGCAAACATTCAACCACCAGTTGATGTTTTAACGAGTTTATCACGTCTAATGAACCAAGGAATTGGTGCTGGACGTACAAGAGAAGATCACAGAAATCTTACGGACCAACTTTATTCAGTATATGCCCAGGGTAAGGATGCTAGAGCGCTATCTGCAATAGTGGGGGAAGGCGCACTAAGCGATTTGGATAGGAAATTCCTTGATGTGGCAAATAATTTCGAAAAAAAGTTTGTTAACCAAGGAATAGATGAGAATCGTCCAATAGAACAGACTCTGTCGATTGGTTGGGAACTACTAAGTGGACTTTCAGAATCAGACCTAACTCGTATTAAACCAGAACTAATATCAAAATATTTCAAGGCTGATACCCAATGGTGGAAAAAGAAACATGATGCAAGGTGATTTAAACGCCAATTAGCACTGATATACGTCCAACACGTATTGAATACATCCGTGCAAAAAATCGAATCAAAATTGCAAAAAAGGGACTAAGACTTCTAAAGCTTAAACGTCAAGCATTGATTTTAGAATTTTTCAGTATAAGTAAAGCCTCTTCTAGATTGAGAAGCGAATTACGATCTGAACTAATCAAGGGTTATCAAAGCATTAGAATGGCAGAAATGTTAGATGGCGAAATGAGGCTAGAAAACGAGGCAATGAAAATTCCGCAACTAAAAAAATTGTTCATAACACCAAAAAATATTATGGGAGTTAAAATTCCAAGATTAGAGGGCGGAACAAGAGAACAAGCCCTTACAGAATATTTGTTAGAAATCCCAGTTTCCATCAGCGAAGCTATGAAAGCGTTTCAAGAACTTCATAAAATTGTATTAGATGTTGCAGAAAAAGAAACGACTTTACGAAAACTTCTCTATGAAATAGATAAAACAAAACGTAAAGCCAACGCAATTGAAAATGTCTTCATTCCAAGATTAGAATCTGCCGTTTCATTTATCATATTAAGATTGGAGGAAATCGAACGCGATACATTTGCCATGTTAAAGACTGTAAAGCGAAAGATGGGTGAGAGAGATGAGCAAATTAAAAAGGAGGCACAAATAGTTGCAAAATAATTTTAAAAATCCTCAACAAAAAAAATTCTACTTCATAAAACGAGTAACTATGATAAGTAACATCATCATTGCAATTATCGCCATCTTGTATTTTACTAAAGAATTCCTAGGTGCGTGATTATCTCGTCTTCGCAAGAACAATACATCAGCTCTCTCAAGAAGATCAAAGAAGTTGAGGAAAAGGTTCAGAAAGAAATTGAAAATCACAAAAAGGAGGTTTATGAAAAAATTATTCAATTAGATACCGATCTAGAAAAAGCTATAGCATCAGCTAACACTGAAGGTGAAAAGCTTGTCGAGTCAAGCATAGAACAATCAAGAAAAAAAGCTATTGCAGAAACAGAGAAAATAATTGAAGATGCAAAGACCAAAGCTGAAAACATTTCTTATCAAGTTATTGCACATAATGCTAAAGAGATCATAGGTATTTTGCTAAAAGGAGTAGAATAATGGTATTAAAGCCTGTTCAGATGTCTCGAATAGCTATTCTGGGTTTAAGAAAATACAGGCAACCTGCAGTTTCTGTATTACATGACTTGAAAGTTTTGCAACTAGAACCATTATCCAAAGATGTTTCTGCATTATTAAGAAACGAGCATGATGGGGAATTAACTAGAAAGGTTTCAGATCAACTTTTACGAGTAAGATCATTATTAACAACTCTTCAAGTAACTCCCGTAACAGTTTGTCACCGTTTTACTTCAACAGACGAACTTTTGGAAATGGCTAGTTCAATTGAAATTGACGATAAAGTTTCAACTTTTGAAAAAGAAAAAGAATTACTACTAACAGAAATAAAAAACACAGAGAACAATATCAAGCTGGTAGAAGAATTTGTTTTTTTTCCTGAAGATTTGAAAATTCTTCAGTTATCATTTGCAAATTCCTATTTTGGTAGAATTGCATCAGAAAAGCTCAAAGAATTTAAGAAGGTATTGCAGGAATATCAAAAAGATATTTTTCTTTATTCAAAGGAAGGAAAAGATGTAACACATCTTGTACTTGTCGTTTTTCGAACTTTTCCATTCGACGCTTTTGCCAATATTATTAATACACATGATGTCAAAATAGAAGCAATACCAAATCTTAAAGGACCGCCAACTGAAATAATTAAAAACCAAAAAAGTAATCTTGAAAATCTAAAACAAAAACTGAAACATGTTAATGAAGAGCTAATTAAAATTTCAGAAGAATATTTTGCGAATTTAGTTGCAATAGAAGAACAGTTAGCGATTGAAAACAAAAAACTCGAAGTCATTTCTAATCTAGGGGTAACAGATGATGCCTTTGCATTAGAAGGTTGGGTTCCAAAATCAAAAATGAAAGAAGTAGAAGCAACTTTACAAAAATTCACTAAAGGAACTTACATGTATGAATTAGAAACAGATGAGGAACCACCTACCTTAATGAACAATCCTAAAAGGTTCAGATTGTTCGAGGCTTTCATAAGGTTCTATTCACTGCCAGTTGGCAAAGAATTTGATCCTACAATGATTTTCGGCTTGATTTTTCCAGTATTTTATGGATTAATGATTGGTGATACGGGTTATGGTCTACTAATACTTCTTGTTTGCTTGTGGGTCATCAGACGTGTAGAGGGAGGAAAACGTAATCTAAACATAATGCCAAGACAACTACGAAGTTTTGCACTGTTGATATTGAAAAAAAGACAGATGGTAAAATTGGCAAAGGCGATGATTCCAGGTTGTATCATTGGTATAATTTTGGGATTTATCTTTGATTTGCATTTTGGATTCCACATTAATGGTTACATATTTGATTATCTGGCCAGTGTTGGAGTTACTGGCCTCCCTGAACCTGGGGAGGTATTAAATCGACCTGCACAAGCATTTCTAGATCCAATTGACAGGGCAGGAACTCTTTTGCTGTATGCTGGCTATATTGGCATTGGGATGGTATCATTTGGTCTTATTCTGGGCATATTAAACTGCCTAAGAGAAGACGAAAAAAAAGAGGCTATCGGCAAAGTTGGCTGGCTAGCATTTGGTTGGGGAGTTGTTCTTGTTGGACTAGCTCTAATACATGGAGATGCCCTCAATCCAACTTGGCCAAAACTTATTGAAGTCAATCCTGTCGCATTTTTGTACTATGGATTACTTTTTGGAGGAATTGGATTGATGTTCGTTGGGGAAGGTACCAGAGCAATGATGGAATTGGCATCTATTGTAAGCCACATACTTTCGTATACAAGACTGATTGGAATATTGTTGGCATCAGTCATCCTTGCACATACCATAGATTTCATTTTCTTAAAAGCGATACACATTTCAATCCCATTTATCATTCTTGGTACATTCATACTGATTGTAGGTCATTTGTTCAATACTATAATTGGAGTATTCGAACCAGGTATTCAGGGGGCTAGGTTGATTTACGTTGAATTCTTTTCCAAATTTTACCATGGAAACGGAAGAGCCTTCAAGCCTTTTGGCAGTACTAGAAGGGTTACACTGGAACAATACGAACCAGAACAAAGTGTGATTCGGCCACAAGAAAATATTGCTGAACCAAAAATAAAGGCCAAGTTAAAAAAACACTCCTAAAAACTAAACTTAGTATATGTAACTTACGTTAATTCCAGTAGTGACTAGCAAAAATACTACCACCTGAACAAGGGATGATAATTCTTAATAATTACTCATACATAATAAAAAAACCTATGGATTACAATAAGTTCTGTGACGAGGTTCTAAAGATTAATCCAAAGGTGAGATTTTGCGGAGTCTACACCACGATAAATGGGAGCATGTATTATAAGATGCAAAAAGGAATTAAAAAAATATTTTCCGATGAGCAAACTAAAGATTCTCTAGTACATGCATATATGAGATGGAAGAGTCGTTTAAAGGTTTCAGATCTAATAGGGATACCAATTTACACCATGACAAAATATCCTAAAGTGAATCGTATTACATTGCCTTGTGGAAGTAATGCCTTAATTATGATAAGTACCGAACCCGAATTCGAAACCAGTGAGATAATTGACGATGTTTGCAACCTACGAAAAAAATATCTAGATCCTGAAGGGTATGTACCACCTGCTCACCAATTAAATTTCTAGAGAAAAACAAAATACTATGAGTGTTTTTAAAACTAAACAAATTACTTATTGGCCCCACCAAATCTAGACCTGCGGTATGTTTTACTGAACAAAAAACTAATAAAAAAAATAAATTTGTTTTAATATTGGAACAAAAAAACGACACTACAATTACGGTTCCCATCAGGTCCATTTTTTCTATAATGTTTTAGCAGTTACAATTTTGCATCAAAGTATTCTTCTTCTCGAGGAGTTTTTGCTCTCTTTGCTCTTATAAAAAAGACTAGTCTTAGCACATCCAAATACATCCTATAGATAAACCGATTTTCTCTGAGTCGTGGTGCGATTGCATTCCAGAAATATCTAGCTTGTATTCCAGACAACCTAGAGTCACGTATTACAAATACTGTGTCATGGGCCTTTTCTATAACTTCCATCGTTTTTGGACTAAATGCTTGGTCAGATTGATTTCCTGCTCCAACAATTATGATTTCTGGTTTTCCGCTATCAAAGTTTTGAAGCAAACTCTGTATGACATTTTTTGCTTGTGGATAAACTCTTTCTATGGGAACTTTTTTCATCTCAAGATCAAACATTTTTTCATTAATTATTCCTAAGATATCACGTTCTTCCTCAGGTGATTCAACTACGCCCCTAACTATTCGTATTTTACTCTTTAATGATTTTGAAAGTGAATTTGCTATTTCTAATCCCAAATTGGAATGTCGTCCTTTATCATATGATACAACAAAATTTTGCAATTCATCGTCAAAGTTTTGCTTAATATTAATTCCAATAATATCACATGTTGTAAGAGATAACAGTTTTCTGTTACTACGTAAGCTATAAAAATCCATTATGAGTAGGTTAATTCCTTGTTCTTCCACTGTTGCAAGTATGGCTTCAGTTGTATCATGTGCAAGTCTAACCAAGTATCGATACTCTTCTGATTTTGATAGTGTTTTTTTGAAGTCAGCGAGGGATTTTGTAGCAGGTTCAGCAAGACTCTGTGCAGATGAAAGTGGTACCTGTATTGGAACTGTAACTACATTGAGAAATGAAACTTCTCCTTGTTTGTCATCTGCTAATGATAAACCAATTTTAGCGAGTTTTTTTGCTGTGTTTGGATCAAAAACAATCATTATTCGATAATCTTTTCGCTGGGATGGGCCTTCATCTGCTACTAATGGTGCATAATGTTCAATTTCTTTTTTTGAAATATATAATTTGTAAATTGAAAAACCTATCAATATCCATACAATAGCTATTACCCAACTCAATGGATTGTAAATGAGAAGAAAAACAGCTAGCCCAATTAAACAAGATATACCGATAATTGGCATTAGTGGAAAAAATGGAATTTTGAATCCATAGTCAAGTTTGTGGCCATAGAGCCTTCTAATTGTAATGCCTGCCCAATTTACTTGTGTAAATAGAAATAGGAATAGGACCCCTGCCGCAAGTGCAAGTTGCTCAATTGGAAGCCACACTGCCATTACAAGCATCACGAAACCTGACACTACTGTTGCAAAGTGAGGTGTGTGATATGTAGGATGAATTGAGCTAAAAATGTAAGGAAGGTTATATTGTCTTCCCATCGCAAATGAAACTCTACTTGATGAAAACGTGGTAGCACTCAGGGCTGCAACTGTTGATACCAGACCTCCAACAAGGACGAGTATTGTTCCAAAAGGGAGTAGAAAATTTGCCGCTTGCGCAATTCCAAGTTCGTGATAATCACCTATGAATTTCCAAGCATCTTTTCCAATAGTGGATGAATTTAATCCACCCAGAAAAGCAAAAGTAAAAACTATGTAAAGTGTTGTGACAACTCCAAGCGCAATGAAAATTGCTTTTGGAATGTTCCTCTTTGGATTTTTAACCTCTTCTCCAGCTTGTACAATTATTTCATAACCTTCAAAAGCTATGTACATAATTCCCATCCCTAGAACTAATCCAACTACACCTTTTGGAATAAAATCCTGAAAATTTGTCATCCAAGTGGGATTTGTAAAACCTAATGCAAAAAGACCCGCAGTGATAAGTACAACAATAAGTGCAAGTTGTACAAATGTCAGGCCATTTCCTACTTTGCCTGTAATTGAAACTCCTCTGTAATTCACATAAGTAAAAATTACTATCGAGATGATAGCAATAATCTTCTCAAGACTAACTCCAGCATATTCTGAGGAGAGTCCAATGTTTGTAAGTAATGCTCCAAAAAAGGCCCCAAACGATATTGCGTATAGGCTTCCTGCAATCATGTGAGCAAACCATGCAGTCCAACCACTAAGAAAAGCGTTTGGTCTTGGTAATCCTTCTTTTACCCATCTAAAACCTCCTCCTGCTTCTGGAAATGCAGAACCAAGCTCTGCGTAGGTTAATGCTGTAAAGAAGCTAATTACTCCACAAAATACAAAGGCAATAAGCAGTGCAGGGCCTGCTTCACTCATGGCAGGTCCTATCAGAATAAAAATAGAGCCGCCAATCATTGCAGCAATTCCAACCATTGTTATATCAAGTAGTGAAAGGCTACGTACTAGCTCTGGTCTGTTATTAGCCATGATGGTTGCAAAAAAAATGGATGAATAAACTTTTCAGTTAACTATAATAACGTGAACGTGCCTTTTTGAAAAATAGAATTCTGTATTAATGCCTATCCACAGTAATGTTATTCATCTGTAGATCTGATACAATATACATTTGAAAAAAGTCAATCATGATATTTACAAGATAATCCGATGGAAAATGTTATGTTCACAAAGAATATTATTGATAATTTCAGGAAAAATCTATCTGATATAAAATGACAAAATATGAGCTTGGAACATGGGATCTCCAAGGACTGGTTGCAAATCCAAAAAGCCCAGCCTTTGAAAAACAAATCCAAGTAGTTAAAAAAAAATCAAAGCAGTTTGAGAAAATTAAATCAAAGCTAAATCCAAAGATCTCATCAAAAAAGTTTCTTGCAATTTTGCATGAGCTAGAGGATCTTGATGAAAAATTAAGCATTATTAGTGGATATGCATCACTTGCTTATTCAGAAAACACCCAATCAGATGAGGCAACATCATTGCTTACACGTATGACAAAACTGGGCTCGGATATTTCTAACCAGACATTATTTTTTGATTTATGGTGGAAAAAAGGAATAGACGAAAAAAATGCGACGCGTTTAATCAAAGATTCAGGAGAATTGTCAGGATATTTAAAATACAAACGCCTTGTTGCAAAATATTCCCTAAGTGAGCCTGAAGAGCGAATTATCAATACACTTGATGTTACAGGAACCACAGCCCTAGTCAAACTTTATGACAAAATCACAAATGCTTTTGAATATATTGTAAAGATTGAAGGAAAAAAAAGAAAATTAACAAGAGAACAACTCTCCACATATGTTAGAAGCATAGAACCCAAAACAAGGGAGATTGCTTACAAAGAACTTTTGACAAAATTTTCAAAAAATAAAGGGGTATTAGGTGAGATTTACCAAAATGTGGTTTTAAACTGGAAGGATGAAGGCGTAGAAATTAGGGGATTTTCTTCACCAATTTCTATTCGTAATGTATCAAATGACGTAGACGATAGAACAGTTAATTCATTACTCGGAGTTTGTAAAAAAAATTCTCACATTTTTCAAAAATTTTTTGTACAAAAGGCAAAGATGCTTGATCTAAAGAAGCTTCGAAGATACGATCTTTATGCACCAGCTACTTCAAAAATTAAGGAAAAAAATTATCCATATGATAAATCTGTAAAACTTGTGTTTGAATCATTTGATAGGTTAAGTCCTAAACTTGGGGAATTTGCAAAAAGGATATTTTTAGAAAATCATATTGATTCTTCAATAAGGCCAGGAAAACGCGATGGTGCATTTTGTAGTACATTATCACCAAGGATTACACCATTTGTACTAGTAAATTTTGCAGGAAAGGTAAAGGATGTTTTTACTATAGCGCATGAGCTTGGTCATGCAGTACACAGCCAGGCTGCATCAGATAGATCGATTTTGGTTTCAGAACCATCACTACCCCTAGCGGAAACTGCCTCTACTTTTTCTGAATTACTCTTGTATGATAATCTAGCAGATAAAATTTCAACAGATGAGAAAAAAATTATGCTTTCTGAAAAGATTGATGATCTGTATGCAACAATTATGCGGCAGTCTTTTTTTACATTATTTGAAATTGATGCGCACAAGCAAATCGCACAAAGTACGACAGTTGATGAGATTTCAAAAACATATTTGCAAAATGTAAAGGAACAATTTGGAAGTTCTGTTGATACATCAGATGACTTCGCAATAGAATGGTGCTGCATTCCTCACTTTTACCATTCACCTTTTTACTGCTATGCATATTCTTTTGGTAATTTGCTTGCATTATCACTATTTCAACGATATAAAAAAGAAGGATCTGATTTTGCACCATCATACATTTCTATTCTAGCTGCAGGAGGTTCAAAAAAACTAGAAGAGTTACTTGATGAATATGGAATAGATATAGGTTCATCACGATTTTGGCAGGATGGCTTTGATTATGTTCTGGAACAAGTCAAAGAGATATCAGATTTAAACTAGAGTTAAAAATTATTTCTAAAATTAAAGCGACTGACAGCCCTTAAACGCATTAGGCTGTCAGTCTTTGTTCCCCTTCGGTTTGAACCGATGTCAAAGTGAAAAAGATATTGACTAAATTTAAACTTTTTAAAATTTTTAGTTTATTTGATATATTATTTCATCATAAGAGGAGAAAAAGGGATAGCAACCTTAATAGTTTCAAACTAAATTGTGCTTCATGTGAATAAATTCCTTATTTTGTTATTCATTTTTGTAATTTTTTTCAGTACAACTCAAGTTTATGCACAAGATCCAAAGCTTGCCACATTTCAGGAAACTGCTCAAATTTTAATAGACCAGAAAATATCAAATAACGTAACAGCAGCAATTGCACTTCAGACGACAAGTAATCAAGAAATCAGAATTCCCACAGAGCTTGTAAAAAAGATTCAAGAAACAGAAAAGGTTCTTTCAGTCATTATAACAAGTGAAGAACAGTGTGTTCTTGGAGTACCTCCTGATGAGAGTTGTATTATGATTAACATGTCAGTGCAAGGAATTGCAGGTGGAATAAAAGCAATTCAAGATACAGGACGACAAATTGGGGATTCCTTAATTGGCGACATTAATGATGCATTTGACATTGACGCAGGATTTCATTCCGTGTTCATACATCATAAAGATGAGACTGGCAAAGCATTAGAAACGTCAGGGACCATCTCTGGAGAAGGTACATTTTCTGCGGTGTATACGATGCCTCGTGAGGATTCCCAAACACTGTATGAAAAGTTCTCCACCGTTTTGCTTCCACCAGAGATTAGAGAATCTGGTGGGTTTTACGATCTTGCAAAGAAGTTATCTGAAGAACAGAACTCCAGAATGACGCTGTCCATAATTCCACAAAATGGAGTTTCACTTTTTCAGCTAAAAATATCAATAGACTATCCAAATACAGCACAGGGAATAAAAAATATTAATCCTCTAGAATTTCTAAAAACTGATGAACTAAAACGCTCAAACTATTTCTCAAAGGATTTCTATCCATTAAATTCTCTTCTAAAGGTTGTTTTGTTATCTACACAACCACTCAAAATAAGTGATGTTAATACCAAGATTGTACCTGACGTGATCAAAAATGGTGAACGCTTTCCAGAATTTACAACAGATGGATGGTTTTTTGATCAAGCTTCAGGAGAAAAGATTGAAGCGACATATCTTTTTGGGAAAAAGTTCTCAATATCAAAGGATGAGCTTGTGATCAAGGTTGGTCCAGTTGATGGAACTGAAGAAATTAAAATAAACAATCTCATAAACACAGAGATAGAACCTTTTCAGATTGTAATTCTAGTTGGGATAGTTATGGCAGCAGTTGGTGCCTCTATATACTACATGAAAGGATTTAGAGCAAAAACACTAAACAAGTAAAACTGCTGCAGCAAAAACTGTAGTCCAACGTCCTTGTTTGTCTCCTATTGCAGTTTGTGTAACGTTTGCTGTTTTGTAAATTTCACCTGAGATAGTCCATTGTTGCCTTTTTTCGTCCCAGCTTTTGTCAATATCAAATGGGATACCAAGTGATGAGGCAAGCATCTGTGCTGCAATATCTTCTGCATAATCTCCAGCCTCCTTTTCTGTTTGTCCAAAGGAATCATACTCTGAAAGATATCCATAGTGACCAGGGTCTTTAGGTTGGGCAACACCAACTGATGCAGCAGTGAGTCTATGAGGCTCTTGAGTTTGGTTCTTCGAATAAATTGTAAAAAGAATCTGGCCAGGATTAATTAGCTTTAGCCCTTCTTTTCTTGAGATGAGCTTTGCCTGCGGTGGAAAAATACTGGAAATTAAAACCAAGTTAGTTCCCGCAATACCCGCATCTCTTAATGCATATTCAAAACTTGTTAACCTATCTTCGTGAATTCCTTTTCCACGGGTTAGAAATAATTTTTTTGGGACTAGGTCTAACAATTCTTCAATTGTTCAAAGTTTTTATTATTTATAGTTTGATTTGGTATAATTTTCCAATCAAATATGTTTGAGAAAATTAGCAATTTCTTGTCCATGATTTTCAACAGCAAAATCTCTAAAAATTTTCTTTATGATACCTTTTTTGTCTATTATAAAGGTGGAGCGTTTTGCTAGGCCAGCAATATTTAATCCTGCATACATTTTACATGTTTTCTTTGTGGAGTCACTTAGATGCAAATATGGAATTTTGTATTCCTCTACAAATTTTTTCTGTGACTCGACTGTATCAACTGAAATTGCAAATAAAACAGCGTCTTGAGATACAATTTCAGAATATTCAGAAACCACACTTTTTGCCATAGTGAAGACTTTTTTTGAAGGGCATGCAAAAAGATGATTTTTTGGATAAAAGCATAAAACAACATTTTTTTGGCCCTTGTATGACTCAAGATGTATACTACTATAGTCACTTGCCTTAAGTTCAAAATCAGGTGCCGATTCTCCTTCTTGCATGCCTATTTTCTCTTGAGTCATCCTTATGACTATTTACCCAAAAAACATGTTGCGGATTTTTGGAACTAGTATATTTATAGCATCAAGCTAAGTTTTTGTTGCATTGGATTTAGAATTTTTTCAATCAGACGCATTCATCATAGGGTATTATGTATTGACAGTATCAACATCCTTACTTTTAATAAAAGATACAAAAAAACGGTTTGCGGATCTTAAAGATGGGAAAAAATCCATAATATTTGCTCCGCTTGCATTTGGAATAATTTTTGCTTATATCTATCTTGCATTTGATTTTTTTGAATCCATTCCAATTCTTAATTGGAGTTGGCTCGGCTACAACATTGCTTTTGGCCCATTTGTTGACCAAGGGTTTTGGGGAGTTTTGCCTTTTATCCCATTGTTACTTTACATGTTTATTCACATAAACTATGTTGAGGAACTTTATTTTAGAAAATCAAAAAAGATGGTATTGGTTTGGGCCCTTGTCCACATAGCAATGGGAATCAAGGTGCACATGGCAATTATGTTAATACCTATAGGATTTTTGTTCAAATACATATATGATAAAAAAGGTCTGAATCACTCTTATGCCATGCATTTTGCTACAAACATAATGGTAGTAATTACTCTATTTCTTTCGTTTATCCCTTGATTTTGGTTGTTGAGTTAAAAATAGCCATCCAACAAATCCACCTAGACATAGATTGATTACTCCAAGGGTTGTCAAATGAAACAAATTTTGTGACAATCCCAGTCCAATTCCTAAAATTCCTGTACCAAAAAATAATATCATCAAAACTTTGAGTTTTTTTGGAGCGACATATTTCATTGACGATGCTCTGTGGATTTGCTATTAAAGAATGACGATTTGTGAATGTTAGAAAAAACTTGTAATTTATCTTGAGAGAACATTTTAAACCATCCTATCTTTTTGGTACCTCATGCCAATGTAGCTCAGCCTGGCTAGAGCATTCGCCTTGTAAGCGAAAGGTCGCGAGTCCAAATCTCGCCATTGGCTTGTGTTTCATTTATTCACCAAAAAAGCTCGCTAATTTTTAACAAGGGTTTATTAGACGTAAATTGCCACCGGTATTATCGGAAATAATGACGGATAGGTAATGACCTTTTTCTGTCATTGCTAAAGATGAAAATAAAATGACAACGTTTGAGGAATTAGGAATAAACAAATCCATTTTAGATGGACTAAAAGAAATAGGGTTTAAGGAGGCATTTCCAATACAAGTGGCAGCTATACCTGTCTTACTTGCTGGAAGAGATGTTGTAGGACAAGCTCATACTGGAACTGGAAAAACTGCAGCTTTTTCTATTTCTATGTTACAAAAAATTACGCCAAAGGGTGGCATTCAGGGACTAGTAATTGCGCCAACAAGGGAGCTTGCAATTCAGATCACTGGGGAGATTACAAAATTAGCTAAACACACAGGTATCAAGGCTGCAACCATTTATGGTGGACAAGGAATGGGAATTCAGTTAGACCAACTTAGAAATCGACCTGAAATTGTTGTTGCTACTCCAGGTAGGTTAATTGACCATTTGAAGAGAGGTTCAATTAAGCTCAATCAAGTAGGCCATGTTGTACTTGATGAGGCAGATACAATGCTAGATATGGGCTTTATTGAAGACATTGAGTTTATCTTAGATCTAACACCTAAACAAAAAGTAATGTCGTTGTTTTCAGCGACAATGCCACCAGAAATTTTAAGACTGGCTGAAAATTATCTAAATAATCCAAAACAATTCCTCCTTGATGCAGATGATCTAAGTGGAGAAGGCATTTCGCAAGCCTTTCTTGTCATCAAAGACAGAGACAAGTTAAAACACTTGATTAATTTCATTGAAGAAAATAAAAAAGGTCAAACCATTGTATTTTGTTCAACAAAGCACAGAACAAGAGATGTTGCTCGAAGTCTTTCACAAAGTAATTACAATGTTGTGGCAATTGAAGGAGACATGTCACAGCATAGACGTGAAAAATCAATGTCGCAGTTCCGACGCGGAAATGCCGATATTCTTGTGGCAACAGATGTTGCAGCTAGAGGAATTGATGTACCAGAAGTTGCACTTGTAGTAAACTTTGATGTTCCAAATCAGGAGTTGGTGTATTTTCATAGAATAGGTAGAACTGCAAGAGCCGGTGCAAAAGGCAGAGCAATTACACTTGTATCATATTCTTCGATTGGGGATTGGAAGATAATAAAACAGAGAGTAAAAACCGAAATGACTGATTTGAATCAACAAATGGGAATAGAGATCAATATACCAGACCCACTAAAAAGAGAAGTTGGTCCACGTAGAATGGGATTTCAAAGATCACATTACGGCCAAAGAAGAGGGCGTGCTCCTGGACAAGGACACAGATCAGCTCGTGACCAATATGACCGTAGACGAAGCAAACCAAATGATGGAAGACGAGATGGCGGAAAACATTATTACGGTTTGAGAAGCAGATGGTAATTTTTTACGTCATAAAATTAAAAAATACAAGTTTAAAAAAAAACAATAGGTAGATAAAATATGCATATTGGATACATTTTGTTAAATTGTGATCTAGGTGCAGAAGAGTATATTGTAGAAGAGTTAAAAAGAATTCCAGAAGTAAAAAAGGCGTATCTCACGTTTGGGGCATATGATATAATAGCTGAGGTTCATGCCCCCACTCAGGAAGCTTTTGAAAAAACTGTGGGTAATAAAATTAGGCGCCTTTCAAGAGTAGTAAGCACTATGACTCTAAATGTGATTAATCCCGAATGATTGTTATATAAGAAAAGAAATTTTTAACAAATTGGAAAAAATCGATTACACTGGAACAGTTTGGGCAATCAATCACAATAATCCTGAACCACTAGTTGAGCATTCTTTAAAAAAATTACAAGACTATGGTATAAAAAAAGAAGATATTCAGCTAACAGATGCCCCAGAAAATGTTAAGGTCGGAGCCATTGTAGTTGAGATTTGGCCTCATCATCTAGACATTGGAAGAGTTAGGACAATTCGAAATGAGTCATTTATTAGCGGTTCGGTTATGACAATAGAGCTCAAAACGGATGCTGAGGGAAATTATATTGATTAGTCTTAAGAAGAAAAAGAGAAATAATATCATATTAGGAATAGCCGGAGTCGTAATAATTGGTCTTGTGGTTTCTTTTTATTATACTGCAGAACAGACTAGAATCAAAGGATTTACTTTTGGAAATGAGCTACAAAGCATTCAAGTAGATCTAAAAAAATTACAAACAGATTTTCAATCAGAATTTTTAATGTGGGAAGATGAAGAAATTAGCAATGATGAATTTTTAGAATATTCCAAAAAACATATTTCAAAAATGGAAGAATTAGTTTTGAGGTACGATGCTCTAGAACCTCCTGAGGCATTTGCTACGTCTATTGAACTTTTCAAATTATCAACTCAAAGCCAGCTTGAAGGAGATAAGGAAACAATTCTTTTTGTACAAACTGGTGATAAAGGCGCAAAAATTCGATCTGACGCTCTAATAAAAGATGCATTTGAGTATGAATTGGGGGCTTTAGCAAAATTTAATGCAGCAAAGGCAGGAATTCAACCATAACTTCTTTTAATATGTTAATTGGATTTAGTTTATTGAAAAAATTCCTGCTTTTAGTTCTTCCTTTTCTAGTATCCTCAAATGCATGGGCCGATATATCAATCCAAAATGATCAACAGTATTTTGGGGATGATGGTACTTTACACATTGTTGGAGAAATTGAAAATAACTTCAATGTGCCAATAAACCAAATTGAAATCAAGGCAGATTTATTTTCAAAGGGAGTGTTAATTGAGACTGCAAATAGTCCTGCAATGTTAAATACAATTATGCCCGAAATGAAGGGCCCCTTTGACATACTTATCCTAGGAGAAGCGGCAAAGCAAGTAGATGAATATTCACTTGAGATAAACTATAAAATAACAGAACCAAAAAATCAAGTTATTGATATTACATCAACAGACTTTGTTAAAGACAATTCGGACAATTTAGTAATCAAAGGAACAGTTGCAAATCGTGGAGACATTACTGCAAATACAATTGTCGTAGTAGTCACACTCTATGATAGAGATGGCAAAGTAGCGGCCGTTTCTAAAACTCATGTAGAGCCAGACTATTTGGGAGCAGAGGATCAATCCTTCTTTTTTGTCTCAATTCCTGATAAATCAAAATCAAACTCTATTGTAGACTATATGGTAGTAGCAGAATCAGAAGAATACACAGCGGTTCCTGAGTTTCCTTTTGGCTCTATGATATTTCTTGCAACATCTGTATCCGCATATGTGATGATAACGAAGTATTCAGGTAAAGTTACAGCAAACCTTGTTTCTGCAACTGGTTCAAAGTAGGCTCCAGCGTTTTTATTATAATATTTTTTTCTAACTGGATTGGTGTATCAAATTTTATTGGAAAGGTAATACTTAGCATATCTTGATCTGTATGAGCAACTCTAATCTCATGTGATTCATTTTTAGTTTCAAAGAGAAAATTTTTCCATTGGACTAATCTTTGCTTAACCGACTCCACCTGTTTTTCTAAATTATCAATATCCATAACAATGTCATTGCCAAAAATACCAAATTTTACCATTGGAACCATCAAAAATCCCCCTGCGATTTTGTCATAGTTTTTATGCATTTTTTCAATGATCTCAAGTTCGTTTTCTTTTGGGTACAAATCTCCGTAATCAGGTTCAAAATAACCAACAATGTCTTTTTTTGAATCAAATATACGAAAAAAATCTTCATCACGTTCAATTTTCCACATATAGTATGTGTGGTGTTTAAGAAATTTACAGTTTTTGCAAGATCTCAATAAATTAATGTTATAAGTATCTGATTGGAATCTAATTAAATGGCAATTTCAAAAAGTACTCGGGATTTTGTGGATAGTCTAATTGATTACTACATTAGCGAAGCACAGTCATACAAGCAAATTGCAGAGGAATATGTTCCAGAAATAGAATCAGTTCTTGATACAGCATTTGGCTTTATAGCAGGATCTGTTTACTCTGGATTTTTACAGGCATACAAGAATATGCAACGCACTCCTAGTCTTGAAGATATTCAAGAGTTTAATAAAATTCTTAAAGATAGGGCACCACTAATAAAAAAAGCAATGATGGAAGATTCTCATCATACAATATTTTCTAGGTAAAAGAGATTAGCAAACTTTTTTGTTTGATTCTAATCAACCTTTAAGACGCCCATTCTAACTAAATGTTCAACGCCATCAAAGAATACTTTGTCACTAATTCTTTTTTCAGACCACAGTAGAGCTCTTGTTTTAAACCAGTTTGGCATTTTTTCAATGTTAGGTTGACTTACTGGATCTTTTAGATTAAATGGAACATAATTTAAAAGAGCTTGAAATGATTTTTCTTTATCAGGCGTTGGTTCAAGATATTGTTTCCAATCAGTCTCAGTTGGTTTTGAAAGTTCTCTAATCATAAATCCATTTGGAAATTCCAAAGCAAGTTTAGCGTCTTCAGATGTATAGTTTACTACTGGGTTAACTATATGCTTGAGAGTATTTTCATAGGCTTTATCATCAATTGAATTTGTTATCCACATTTTTGTCAAGTCACGCTGAAGACTAATTAATTCAGAATTAGAAGTGTCAGTTGCAATGTAATTAATTAAATTATTACCAACAGCGGGTTCGTATGGGGCCATCATTACATAATCTTTAGTTGAGGAATCAGATCTAAGAATTATTTTGAAATCGTTACATTTATCATCATCAAAATTTGTTCCTATACAAGTATCATATCCCTCTTGTAATTTATGAACTTTCATTTTAACATCGGATTTAGAAAATCCTTTGTAAGACAAGACAAAGTGAGAAAGCTCATGAGACAATATCCAAGAAGGCAATGTCGTTTCGTAGGCAGAAGCAAAATCTGAGCAATCACACATCATTAATATATGATTAATAGTTCGATCGCTGCCAGAATGAACATAAATTCCATCAAGGTTATTAGGCTGTAAAACTGATTTTCCCAATTCTTTATCAAAAATTAGTATTAGTAAGTTTACATCTTCAGACTTTTTGAAATCCTTGAATTGGGATTGTGAAATACAATCCACCGAAGAGTTATGATTTGCTAATTTGTAAAGCTCAAAGTACTTGGTTGTGAGGCTAGCATAAACTTTATCCATATTATCTTTAGGCCCACATGTATCTTTTTTGATGTAGAGCATTTGCCATTCTACTGAAGAATCTTCTGCTGCATATGATTTTGATAAGGTGGGCCCAAAAATTAGAGATAAAACAATTATCATACTAACTATAACGTAAATTTTTTCTTTAGGAATGATATTTTTTATTTTATTTTCACTAATCATCTGAAAACACCAACACTAATTCTGGATTGTGAGAGCTTGACTCTCTTGATGAAATGTTTATCTGTCCATCTGAGTCTTCGTTACTTTTCATAATAATCCATCCGAAATTTTCATCTGTAGAGACATACTCTAGAATATCTTGTGTAACATCAAAATTTATCCAATTTCCATCAATTTGATTGGTAATCAATTTGGAATCGGTTGGGTTGTGATTGAATATACCACCATTCCATTTACTACAGTAGTCTGAGTCTGCAGTACACTCCCAAGTTACTCCATGACCAGAATTAAAAAGACTACTGATTGGAGCGCTTAATCCATCTCCTTCTTCCCAATTATTTTCTAATTTGTAAATGTTAATGAGTTGCCCATTACCCCAATTTTGATTATTTTCTTCTACGTATAGTTTGAGTATAGCTGAATCCAAGGTCTTACCATCAGAAAGAGTTTTGATATCTTCTTGATTGAACGCAATTAGAATTCTATTGTTAGTTGGTCCTGAGCCCATAATTCTTAGAACTTGATTTGATCCTTCATTGCTATTTTGAACACCTTCTCTAATGAAACTGTCTTTTTCAGCAAAAAGGATAGCTGTATTGTCAGATATTTGTGCATCTTTAGCTTGGATATTTTTTCCAAGTTTAAGATTAGTAAATTCTTCATTTTTTAGAAGTTGTTGTGATTTTGATAACCTTTCTTCCTGTTGAACCAAAATTGCAGCAGATGTTTTTTCACTATCTTTGAAATTACATAGACCATTCTCACAAATTTCAGTTGGAATTGGTTCTACACTAGTTGAAAAAATCTCTGGGATTTCCTCATTGAGGACGAAAAATGATATTGCAGAAAATGCAATACCCGAAATAACTAAGAAGCTTAGAAGATTTCTTCCTATAAGGCCATCTTTAGAAATGTTACTTGTTTTCATTTCATCTCCTCCGTGTCTTCAATTAGGAAATCGGCACTGGCAGTTCCATACCCTAAAGCATAATCATATGCATTTTGTGGTGAAAACAGAGCACGATCTGTATTCTGTTGAATCATAGTCAATAATTGCTCTGGAGATATTCCGGGATTATTTTCAAGAATTAATGCAGCTAGACCAGCAACATACGGAGTTGTAGCTGAAGTACCATAGAAAGGCTTTCCATCAAGAGCTAATGTCGTTACTCCATCTGGTCCTACAACGTGAGGAGCTAGTTGACCATTATTTGTAGGACCCTGTGAGCTGTATGGTTCTATAATTCCATCTAGGTGATTAACAGCTCCAACTACTATTGCACCATGTGCATCTGCTGGAACAGAAACACTGCTTTGTATTACAGGATATTCAAGTTCATCATTTACAGTAAAGATTTCCAAAGCACTTTGTGGTCTATTTTTTGGTGAGGTCATATCCCCAGCATACAGGACGCCAAGAGAGTAAATTCCTTCTATATCTGGGATGTAATGAATATATTCAAAAGGAGTGTCTTGACTCGTGACCTGCTTGTTTGCAGAGAAATCAACTATCTGACCTAGTGGATCAACTAGTACAAGATCAAAATCAGCAACGTCATTTAGACCTACATTCCACATTAGATGAGCAATTATTGGTTTTTCTTCTGCGATTCGTTCTTCTGTTATTTTGATTGACAGACCTTCATCAGTATTTGAAAAATCATGCCAATTATTGAGGTTAGAATCCACAAAATTTCCTTCCCAGTGTTTATTGCCAAAGTTTCCTGCAGGAACAACAAAAACAATTCCGTGTTCAACTGCTTCTTCAATTTTCTTTGTTATTGGACTTGTACCATCAGTTGGAAAGTTAGGCCAACCTGCAGACATTGCTATTATATCTATATTTTTTGATATAGCTTCATCCACAGCAGCTGCAAATTCAATGTCAGATTCCATTGAATACAAATACAATTCAACATTTGGTGCAACATCAGTTATAATTTCTGCAACTGCAGTTCCATGTAGAGCTTCATCGCCATTCCAGTGTTCTGGAAAAACAGATACACTTGGTCTGAATGATTTAACTTCAACTATATTGTCTGAAATTTTTGGATTATTTGTAAATGAGAGGTCAAACACGGCTATTTTAATTCCCTTTCCAGTAATTCCAGCATATTGTGCTAAATCTGCGTTCATGAAATACACTCCTTCTGATACTGATTCCTCAAATTGTACTGCTGGAAAAGGTGGTCGAACGTTTTCAATACCAGAAATTGCTCGCAGTTTTGGGAGATCTTTTAGATTAATTGTGATCTGAACATTATTGTCATTTTTTACATCTATATTACTAATTGCACTTAGCTCACGTAATACTTTTTGATTATCATCAGTCAGTTGAATGGCAATGGTAGTTTGTCCATTTTTGTAATCTAATCCTAATTTTTTAGCATCATTTTTAGGATCATCGCTTTGAGAAAGAATTGATATTTTTGAATCAACTTTGGCTATAGAATTTTTTTCGTGGATTGTTAAATCATCGTAAATTTTTTGTTTTATATCTTTGAATTCGTCTTTAATCTCTTCTTTTGATTCTTTGTCATAAGCATAATCAGATTTTAGAGTTTGAAGTGTTTCCTTGATATCACTGATTAATTCTTTAATTGTATCTTTTAGGTCTTCATTATTTTTGATATCCATCTTTAGCTGTTTAATCTCATTTTTAATTTCTTTAAGCTCATTTCGTTTTTCCTTTAATTCATTTTTCTTATCCATTTCCTCTCTCTGTTTTTTAACTACCTGTGTAATCACATTTTTTTCGTTATCATCACTGTTACACTGTCCTGAAATGTCACCATGATCAAGATGTTCTTGCAAAGCACTTGATGAAATCATCAAGTTCTGCCGATTAGTTGGATTACCTGGAGGCAGATGACAAACCAGAATTAACTTACCTGTTTCCTTTTCTTTGTCGTCATCACCTGTTTCCTTTTCTTTGTCGTCATCACCTGTTTCCTTTTCTTTGTCGTCATCACCTGTTTCCTTTTCTTTGTCGTCATCACCTGTTTCCTTTTC
>Ga0187894_10000086_pt1 | contig 115305 bp, 109 predicted proteins | sample GBC1701081metaG_FD_136650 | JGI IMG/M metagenome (GOLD analysis project Ga0187894, IMG submission 136650) | White microbial mat communities from a lava cave in the Kipuka Kanohina Cave System on the Island of Hawaii, USA - GBC170108-1 metaG ... | reverse complement strand
CTACGGCCAGGAGTCGAACTACACCACCTGGCGGCTCGCCAAGATGAACCTCGCCATCCGCGGCATCGACGGCCAGATCGCCCACGGCGACACCTTCCACAACGACCGCCACCCCGACCTCAAAGCCGACTTCATCCTCGCCAACCCGCCCTTCAACATCTCCGACTGGGGCGGCGAGCGCCTGGCCGGCGACAAGCGCTGGCAGTACGGCACTCCGCCCAAGGGCAACGCCAACTTCGCCTGGGTGCAGCACATCGTCCATCACCTGGCGCCCGCGGGCGTGGCCGGCTTCGTGCTCGCCAACGGCTCGATGTCGTCGAACCAGTCCGGCGAGGGCGAGATCCGCAAGAGCCTGATCGAGGCCGATCTTGTGGACTGCATGGTGGCGCTCCCCGGCCAGCTCTTCTACTCGACGCAGATCCCGGCCTGCCTGTGGTTCCTCGCGCGCGACCGCAAGAACGGCAAGTTCCGCGAACGCCGCGGCAAGGTGCTCTTCATCGACGCCCGCAAGCTCGGCCGCATGGTGGACCGCACCCACCGCGAGCTGACCGACGAGGAAATCGCCAGGATCGCCGACACCTATCACGCCTGGCGCGGCGAGGAGGAGGCGGGCGAGTACGCCGACGTCCCCGGCTTCTGCAAGAGCGCGACGCTGGAGGAAGTGCGCAAGCACGGCCACGTCCTCACGCCCGGCCGCTACGTCGGCGCCGAGGCGCAGGAGGACGACGGCGAGCAGTTCGACGAGAAGATGAAGCGGCTCGTCGCGGCGCTCCGCCACCAACAGGCGGAGGCCACGAAGCTGGATGCCGCCATCGCCGCCAACCTCAAGGAGCTTAGGTATGGCGAGTGAGTGGGCGTCCGCACGGATCTCCGATATCGCGAACGTCACCGACTACGTCGCAAACGGCAGTTTCGAGTCCTTGCGCAAGAACGTGACGTATCGAACCCAGCCGGACTATGCGGTCCTTGTTCGCCTTGTAGATCACAACGCAGGGTGGGGCGGCGACTACGTTTACGTGGACAAGGCATCTTACGAGTTCCTTCGTAAGAGCGCACTTGTTCCCGGTGACATCGTGATTGCGAACGTTGGCGCGAATGCGGGCACTGTCTTTCGCGTACCAGCCCTGGGCACGCGCATGACGCTAGGTCCAAACGCTGTTCTTTGCAGGCCGAAAGATGAAGACGAGCTGCGACGAGAGTTCCTCTACTACTACCTGACGAGCGAGTCTGGTCAGGAGTCGCTTCGGAGCATCCTGTCAGGGAGTGCGCAGCCAAAGTTCAACAAGACGGATCTGCGGCGGCTCTCAGTCCCAGTTCCGCCACTCCCCGAACAACGCACCATCGCCCACATCCTCGGCACGCTGGACGACAAGATCGAGCTGAACCGGCGGATGAGCGAGACGCTGGAGGCGATGGCGCGGGCGCTATTCAAGTCGTGGTTCGTGGACTTCGACCCCGTCCGCGCCAAGGCCGAGGGCCGCGACCCCGGCCTCCCCCAGCCCCTCGCCGACCTCTTCCCCGCCCGCCTCGTCGACTCCGAACTTGGCGAGATCCCGGAGGGGTGGGAGGTGGGCAAACTCGGCGATGTCGCCGAGCATCCTCGGCGCGGTGTCCGACCCGAGCAGATCGAGCTGGAGACACCCTACATCGCGCTTGAGCACATGCCGAAGCAGTGCATCGCGCTGTCCGAGTGGGGTGCCGGTGTCGGCCTGGAAAGCAACAAGTTTCGTTTCAACCGCGGTGAGATTCTGTTTGGCAAACTGCGACCCTACTTCCACAAGGTCGGCGTGGCTCCGGTAGACGGAGTGTGCTCGACAGACATCGTGGTTGTAGCGCCGCGAGCCCCCGAGTGGTTCGGCTTCGTGCTTGGTCACACGTCCAGCACCGAGTTCGTCGACTTTACGAACGCTGGATCGACTGGCACGAGGATGCCTCGAACAACCTGGAAGGACATGGCGCGCTACGAAATCGCCGTGCCGCCAAGAGCCACAGCAGCGGCATTCACCAAGCTGATCCAGCCCGCGATCGATCATGTGATCGCCGGGATTCACGAATCCAGGAATCTCTCCGCTCTGCGCGACGCGCTGCTGCCCAAGCTCATCTCCGGCGAGCTGCTGATGGATAATCCGGAGAAGTTCATCGCGGGGGTGGACGCATGATTCGCCGGGTCCGATTGCTCCGCAACATCGGACAGTTCGACTCGGTGGACTCGGCTGCTCAGATTGCGCTCGGTCGACTCGTGTTGATCTATGCCGAGAATGGTCGCGGGAAGACAACGCTGGTCGCGGTCCTGCGATCGCTGGCGAACGGTGATCCGATTCCCATCACGGAGCGCCGGCGACTTGCGGCAGCGCATCCACCGCACGCCGTTCTCGACTGTGACGGTGGCCCGCCCGACGCGATGTTCCAGAATGGGGCGTGGAATCGAACCCTGCCTCGCCTTGCGCTGTTCGACGATGTGTTCGTGGACGCGAACATCCACTCTGGGCTCGCCGTGGATGCCCGGCATCGACAGAACCTCCACGAGCTTGTCCTGGGTGCTCGGGGTGTAGACCTGAGCCGGCAGCTCCAGGGACTCGTCGACCGCATCGAGCAGCACAACAGGGCGCTCCGAGAGAAGGCCGCCGCAATCCCGGACTCCGTCCGTGAAGGGTTCTCGGTGGACGATTTGTGTACGCTTGCCGAACTACCCGGTGTCGATGCAGAGATCGCGGCCACCGAACGCGCGCTCGCGGCGGCGCGTGATCAGGATGCCGTCAGGACCACGCCGCTGTTCGAGACCCTCGGGCTCCCTGCGTTCGACGCCGAAGCGATTGACAGGGTCCTCCAGCGAGACCTGCCCGATCTCGACGCGACGGCGGAAGCCCAGGTCCGGACCCACGTCGCGAGGCTGGGTGCCGGCGGCGAGCAGTGGGTGAGCGACGGGATGCAGCGCTTGCCGAGGGCGGACGGTGAGGGCACTTGTCCGTTCTGCGTCCAGGATCTGACGGGATCAGCGCTGATTGCCCACTATCGTGCGTACTTCAGCGCGGCGTACAGAGACCTCAAGCAAGCGATCACGGATGCGCTGGAGAGCGTGAGGCGTGCGCACGCGGGCGACGTGCGGGCCGGGTTCGAGCGGGCGGTACGTGTGGCCGGCGAGAGACGGGTTTTCTGGTCTCGGTTCTGCCAGGTCCCGGACGTTGGCATCGACACGGCGGCTGTCGTGCGCGGTTGGAACGCCGCGCGAGAGGCCGTCAACGCGGCGCTGACCGCAAAGCAAGCTGGTCCGCTGGAGAGGCAGGCGCTCGATCAGCCCGCGAGGGCCGCCATAGCGGCGTACGACGCGCTGCGCCAGCGGATAGCTGATCTCGGCGACGCTCTCATCGCTTCTAACGACGCAGTCCGCGTCGTGCAAGAGCAAGCGGCAGGCGCCAACCCGAACACGATCGCCCGAGACCTTGCCCGGCTAAAGGCCACGAAGGCACGGTACACGCCGGAGATCGCCGCGGCGTCCGCAGCCTATCTGGCGGAGAAGGGGGCCAAGGTTCGCACCGAAGGCGAGCGGGAGGCGGCGAAGTCCGCGCTGGACGACTACAGAACCAGCGCGTTTCCGGCGTCGCAGACAGCGATCAACGTCTATCTGCGGCGCTTCAACGCGGGCTTCAGGCTCGACAGCGTCACCTCCGCTAGCACCCGTGGAGGACCCGCTTGCACGTACGACGTGGTCATCAACGAGACGCCTGTGTCCATCGGGGGCGGAACCCCCGCTCAAGGTGAACCCTCTTTCCGGAATACGTTGAGCTCGGGCGATCGCAACACGCTCGCTCTCGCGTTCTTCTTCGCCTCCTTGAATCAAGACCCGGATCTTGGCAACGCGGTTGTCGTCATCGACGATCCGATTTCCAGCCTCGACGACCACCGCTCCCTGACGACGGTTCAGGAGGTGCGGCAGTTGTCCGAGCGCGCCGGTCAGGTGATCGTGTTGTCACACGACAAGCGTTTCCTCTGCCGGATATGGAACGGGGCGGACCCCACGGCCCGTGTGGCGCTGGAGATCACGCGTGATGGCACAGGCTCGACACTACGGCGCTGGGATGTCGACCAGGACTCAGTCACGGAACACGATCGAAGGCACGCCCGTCTGCGGCAGTTCGTCGCCAGCGGGGAGGGCGACCCACGCGAACTTGCGAAAGCCATCAGGCCCCACCTCGAGGCGTTTCTGCGGGTTGCTCGTCCCGAGCACTTTCCGCCGGGAACCCTGCTCGGCCCATTTCTCGGAGTCTGTCGTCAGAGGGTGGGGCAAGCCGGCGAACTCTTGGATGCGGACGCGACGCGAGAACTAGGTGAGCTCGTCGAGTACGCGAATCGGTTCCACCACGATACGAACCCGGCGTGGGAGACCGAGGCCATCAACGACGCGGAGCTCCGGAGCTTCGTCGAGCGGGCGCTGGCCTTCGCGAGGCGATGACCTGATGAGTGGCGCATTTGCAGAATCCACCGTCGAAGACGCCGCCCTCGCCTGGCTGGAGGCCAGCGGCTGGCAGGTCGCGCGCGGCCCTGAGATCGCTCCCGACATGCTCGCGGCCGAGCGGGCGGACTACGGTGAGGTCATGCTGGCGCAGCGTCTGCGCGACGCGCTCGCCCGCCTCAACCCCGAGCTGCCCGTCGAGGCGATCGAGGACACCTTCCGCAAGCTGACGCGGCCCGAGGGGGCTGACCTGGTCCAGCGTAACCGGGCGCTTCATCGCCTGCTGGTGGACGGCGTGACGGTGGAGTACCGCGACGCCGAGGGCGAGATCCGCGGCGCGCAGACGCGGGTGATCGACTTCGACGATCCCGCGAGCAATGACTGGCTGGCCGTCAATCAGTTCGCCGTGGTGGAGAACAAGCACAGCCGCCGGCCGGACGTGGTGCTGTTCGTCAACGGTGTGCCGCTCGCGGTGCTGGAACTCAAAAACGCCGCCAGCGAGGACGCGACGATCTGGACCGCCTTCCAGCAGCTCCAGACCTACAAGGCGGAGCTGCTCTCCTTGTTGGCGACCAACGCCGTCTTGGTCGCATCGGACGGCGTCGAGGCGCGCGCCGGGACGCTCACGGCCGGCCGCGAGTGGTTCAAGCCCTGGCGCACGATCTCGGGCGAGGCGCTGGCCGACGCGCACATGCCCGAGCTCCAGGTCGTCATCGAGGGGCTGCTGGCGCCGCGGCGCTTCCTCGACCTGGTGCGTGACTTCATCGTGTTCGAGGACGACGGCGGCGGGCGCATCGTCAAAAAGATGGCGGGCTACCACCAGTTCCATGCCGTACAGGTGGCGGTGGGCGAAACGCTGCGCGCCGCCGAGCTGGCGCGCGCGGACCATGTGGCCGAAGCGCTCGGGCGCTACGAAGCGGGGCGTAAGCCCGGCGGCAAGCCGGGTGATCGGCGCGTCGGCGTGGTGTGGCACACCCAGGGCTCGGGCAAGAGTCTGACGATGGCGTTCTACGCCGGCCGGATCGTCCGCGAGCCGGCGATGAAGAACCCGACCCTCGTCGTGCTCACCGACCGCAACGACCTCGACGACCAGCTCTTCGGTACGTTCTCGCGCTGCGCGGAACTGCTGCGCCAGCCGCCCGTGCAGGCGGAGAGCCGTGCGCACCTGCGCGAACTGCTCGCGGTGGAAGCGGGCGGCGTCGTGTTCACCACCATCCACAAGTTCTTCCCCGAGGAGAAGGGCGACCGGCACCCGACGCTCTCCGAGCGCCGCAACATCGTCGTGATCGCCGACGAAGCGCACCGCAGCCAGTACGACTTCATCGACGGCTTTGCGCGCCACATGCGCGACGCCCTGCCGCACGCCTCGTTCATCGGCTTCACCGGCACGCCGATCGAGCTGCAGGACGCCAACACCCGCGCGGTGTTCGGCGACTACATCAGCGTCTACGACATCCAGCGCGCGGTCGAGGACGGCGCCACGGTGCCGATCTACTACGAGAGCCGGCTCGCCAAGCTGGCGCTCGACGAGGCCGAGCGGCCGAAGATCGACCCCGACTTCGAGGAGGCCACCGAGGGCGAGGAGGTCGAGCGCAAGGAGAAGCTCAAGACCAAGTGGGCGCAGCTTGAGGCTGTGGTGGGCTCGCACAAGCGGCTCGAGGTCGTGGCGTGCGACATCGTCGAGCATTTCGAGAAGCGCCTCGAAGCGATGGACGGCAAGGCCATGGTCGTGTGCATGAGCCGGCGCATCTGCGTCGAGCTCTACGACGAGATCGTCAAGCTGCGGCCGGCGTGGGCGGACGCAGCGGACGACGGGGGCGGCTCGATCAAGGTCGTCATGACCGGCTCGGCCTCGGATCCCGCGGAGTGGCAGCAGCACATCCGCAATAAGCCGCGTCGCGAGGCGCTGGCCAACCGTTTTCGCAACCCTGCGGACCCACTCCGCATCGTACTCGTGCGCGACATGTGGCTCACCGGCTTCGACGCCCCGAGCCTCCACACGATGTACGTGGACAAGCCCATGCGTGGGCACGGCCTCATGCAAGCGATCGCACGGGTCAACCGCGTCTTCAAAGACAAACCTGGCGGATTAGTGGTGGACTATCTCGGACTGGCCCATGAGTTAAAGCAGGCGCTCGCGACCTATACCGAAAGCGGCGGTACCGGCAAGACGGCGATTGATCAAGCAGAGGCTGTCGCGGTAATGGTGGAGAAGTACGAAGTCTGCCGAGGACTCTTCCACAAATTCGACTGGTCGCGCTGGACGACCGGCACTCCGCAGGAGCGACTGTCACTGTTGCCGAAAGCCCAAGAACACATTCTGGCGCAAAAGGACGGGAAGGCGAGACTACTCCAGGCCGTGACCGAACTCTCGCAAGCCTTTGCCCTCGCAGTCCCCCATGAGGAGGCCCTAAGCATCAGTAATGACGTGGCCTTTTTCCAAGCAGTCAAGGCGGTTCTTGCTAAACGAGCGCCGGGAGACCGAAAGACCGACGAGGAGCTTGACCATGCCATTCGACAGATTCTATCCAAGGCGGTTGTGTCCGACGAGGTCGTGGATATTTTCTCGGCAGCGGGACTCAAGAAGCCGGATATCTCGATTCTATCAGACGAATTCCTTGCCGAGGTACGCGGCATGCCCCAAAAGAACCTTGCCGTCGAATTGCTCCGCAAACTCCTGTCCGGCGAGATCAAGCTCCGGTCACGCAAGAATGTGGTGCAGGCCAAGTCGTTCGCGGACATGCTCGAGGAGGCGGTTCGGAAATATCAAAACCGGGCTATCGAAGCCGCACAGGTAATCGAGGAACTTATTGGATTGGCGAAAGACATGCGTCGTGCGAACGAGCGTGGGCCAGCGCTTAAACTCACTGAGGAAGAATTGGCCTTCTATGATGCTCTAGAAACCAACGATAGCGCGGTGAAAGTCCTTGGCGACGAGACCCTCCGTACCATCGCCCGCGAAGTGGCCGAGGCGGTCCGCAAGAATGTGACGATTGATTGGACAGTCCGAGAAAACGTCCGCGCCCAGATCCGCGTCATTGTTAAGCGCATTCTTCGGAAGCACGGCTATCCACCGGACAAGCAAGAAAAGGCGACCCAGACTGTACTGAAACAGGCCGAAGTCCTCTGCGCAGAAGTTGCAGCCTAGATAAGCGGACTTTTAGAGGCGATGCATGAACCAACATGTTCTAACACAAGAATTTCTCGATGAAATCTCCCAGAGAGCAGAAAGGAATTTCAAAGGCCGCCTTCATGAGGCGTTCTTGTCTTGGTATATCGAGGCCGAGTTTGGAAAGGTCAAATGGGAGTTCACCGACAACGCTAACGACGGTGGTATTGATGCAGTTGTCTGGCGCCCGGATGATATGCCGCCTGTTGTTCTCATCCAATCCAAATTTACAGAGCGAGTTGGCAAAGGTTCTTTGGCTCCACGGGCTTACCGCGGTTTTAGGACTGTCGTAGGGGCTTTCCGGCATGCAGATGAAACCTTCGAGAAGTTCATTGCGAGTGTTCGGGATGATCTGAGGAGGACATACCGGAAAGAAGAAAAGGTGCCAGGCTACTTTGTTTGAAAGAGGCGGTAAGGAATAGGGCCCTTCTCCAGTCAGCCGCCCTGATGCAAGTTCTTCCTCATAGCTTTCCTCTCTCATTTTCGCTAGATTCCCTCCTGTCCCACCGCTCCACCAAAGGAAACGGTGATCGTATGGGAAGACAGCCCAAAAGACGTGATCGCTACGATACCTCTGGTGTTGAAGAGAATCGGTATGAGACTGGTTCTCGTGGCCGTGTCCTGAAGAATTTACTCGGCATTACCAGCAAGCGTGAAATGGACCGGACGGAAGGGCGCGAGCAGGTGCGTGCGCTCGAAGAGCTGGCCAGTCTCTACGACCGCGATCACCGATTTACCGCCGCTGATATCTGCCGGATTCACAAGGCCTGGCTGGGAAGAGTGTATTCGTGGGCGGGGAAGTACCGGCAGGTGAACGTCACGAAAGACAATTTTCCCTTTGCAGCGGCCACGCAGATTCCGAAGCTCATGGCTGCTTTTGAAGAAGGGCCGCTCCGACAGTTTACACCCTGTCGCCCCGCTGCCACGGATGCCCTCGCCATGGCGTTGGCCGTCGTGCACGTCGAATTGGTCTTGATCCACCCGTTTCGGGAAGGCAATGGGCGTGTGGCCAGAATCCTGGCCGTGCTGATGGGGTTACAAGCAGGCTTGCCGGCTCTGTATTTCGACAAGCTATCCGGACAGAAACGACAACAGTATTTTGCCGCGGTGCGAGCGGGTATCGAGAGGAATTACGATCCGATGGCGGAGCTGTTCAGCGCCGTGATCCAGAGGACTTTCCAGATACACGGAACGCAGTAGGATGGTGCGGGACCTTCTTCGTCGCGGCAAGGTCGGATGGGCTGAGCTTGACACCCTCAATGTCGGTGGATGTAAAGACGGTCATTACAAACATCTGCCGGCGCTTCATCGAGTTGAGGAGGTAGGGGTTGGTCTTGGCGAGTGAGCGTTTCAGCATGATTCATACTATAGCACAATGAAGGACCGGAATCAGGCCCTTTCCCTCCCGCCGCGCTGACACCTCTGCTCCTCGCGTCCCCTTGACACCTCCTCACGGACAGCCTAGCCTTGCCCTGCCGAGAGCCCGGTTGGCCTCGATACGGAGGAAGAATGACACGTCACATCGCGCGCTTCTCGGTCCGCCAAGCTCGTGTCCTGCTCGGGGTGTGTCTGCTGGTCTTGGCCGGCTGCAGTGCGCAAGCTCCCAGCACGTTCTCGCAGTCATCCGTCTCGACCGCAGGCATGTCCAAGAATAACTATCGCATCGTCAAGAGCAACCTGCGCGGAGATAGCTACGGATTCAATCTCCTGATGATCCTGCCGATTTTCCATCCCAGTATGGCGGATGCGAAACAGCAGATGTACGACACGCTGGAAAAGGACGGGATTAAGCTGGAAGGGCGGGCGATCGCGCTGGCCAACACGACGGAGGATCGGAGCGGCTATTATTTCCTGATCGGATCCGTGACCAGAATCACCTTGACGGCGGACGTCATCGAATTTCTCGACGCCCAACAGAGCGACGATCAGAACAAGAAGTGATGTTTCCAAGCGTAGGAACAACGCAACGCAATCGGTGAAGCGCCCGGGCTCGTGCAGGGAAAGGGAGGTCACGATGGCGATCTGGGGAGGGGTGGTGATCTATCAAATCAATCCCGGCAATAAAGCGCGCGCGACGGCCGCCTGGCAGGAGCGCGTGCTGCCGTTCCTGCGCCGACAACGGGACTTCAGAGGCGCGTACTGGCTGATGGGGCGGGAGGGGGATCGCGCGTTCAGCATCGACCTCTGGGACAACGACGTCGCCGCGAGTTCCTTCGAATCCAGCGGCCTGTACAAGAAACTGATGGCCAATTTCGACCTGCTGCTGGCGCATGCGCCGGCGCGGACCGAATGCCAGGTGGACGAATACCTCGCCACCGCGCTCTCCGACGCGGCTCCTACCTCCGGCCGGCCCGACTCGCCGGCTGCGCCGGCGAAGCCCGAAGGGCTGGCCTTGAAACTGCTGGAGACGATCCGGGCCTGGAAAGCGAAAAGCTGAATTTTCACGAAACAGATGCCGATGGGACGAGGGAGCATCGAGGCCGTCACGCGCGGACTGCTGGGGCTGGCGCTGGGGCTGACCGCCGCGGGCTGCGCCGCCGACCGCGCGGGCGAGGGGACGGCGGTCGGACCGGACGCAACGGGAAGCCCGTCGATCTACCTGGAGATCAACGCGACGACCTGGCGGAAGCGCCAGAGGGCCGCCATTCCGTTGGAGCCGACCCTCCGGGTGAAGCTCCGGAATTTCGGGTTCGCCGTGGTGCGCGAGCAGGCGGAGCCGCATGAGCTGGTGCTCCGCGTGGACTACCGGGAGACGCGGGGCCGGGAGATCCGGTTCGACGAGTACCTGACCGACATTACCTGCGACCTGCGCCTGGAGCATCGCCGGCGCGGCCCGCTCGCCCAGTGGACCGTCACGACCCCGCCGCCGTCGCTCGCCGAGACGCCCCCCTCCTACCTCGACACCTGGTACGAGTTTCAAACCCAGCCCTACTTTTTCTTTCTCGGCCGGCTCGTGCGTGGCGCGGTCACGGAGCCGCATCCGGACGACGTGGAGATCCTCGCGGAGGGGGTGGCGCAGATCACCCTCGACAAGGGCCGCTACTCCGGGGAGCGGACGCCCAGCACCTGGAACGCGCACGGGACCGCGCCGGAGGAGGCGCCGCTTGCCAGGAATGCGGCCCAGAAGGCCATCCGCGAGCTGGTGCGGCTCAAGGACCCCCGCGCCATCCCCGTTCTGACAAGCCTCACGACCAAGCGCGACCCGGTGTTCCGGCTTGCCGGGGTCGTGGCGCTCGGAAACCTCGGCGCGGCGGACTCCCGCTCCTTGCTGCAGACCGTCGCCCAGCAGGACCAGAACGCGGAGGTGCGCCAGGCCGCCCTCCGCGCCCTCGCCCAGCTCGATGCCGCGCAGCCGGCGCCGTGACGACTACGGTCCTGATCGTCTTCGCCGTCGTGTACCTGGGGATGATCCTCGGCGGGCTGCCGTTTTTCCAGCTCGACCGCACCGGGATCGCGCTGCTGGGGGCGATCGTGCTCGTGGCGACGGGCGACGTGAGCCTCGAGGCGGCCGGCCGCTCGATCCATGCCCCCACGCTGATCCTTCTGTTCGCCTTCATGGTGCTCTCGGCCCAGCTGCGCCTGGGCGGCTTCTACACCTTCGTGACGCGTCGGATCGCGGCGCTGCCGGTCACGCCTCCGCTGCTGCTGGGGGCGCTGATCGGCGTGACGGGGGCGCTCTCGGCCCTGTTCAGCAACGACATCATCTGCCTCGCCATGGCGCCGGTGCTCGTGGACGCCTGCCTGGCGCGCCGGCTCGATCCGGTGCCCTACCTGCTCGCGCTGGCCTGCGCGGCCAACATCGGCTCGGCCCTGACGCTGATCGGCAACCCGCAGAACATGCTGATCGGCGAGTCGCTCCATCTGTCCTTCGGCGGCTATCTGCGCGAGGCGGCGCTGCCGGTGCTGCTCGGGCTCGCCGTGACCTGGGGGCTGCTCGTGATCCAGTTTCGCGGCCGCTGGGCCTGCCCCGCCGAGCTCCAGGCCGCGCACCCCGAGCCCGAGCGGCGCGCGGAGGGACCGGCGGACTTCGACCGCTGGCAGACGACGAAGGGGCTCACCGTGGCAACCGTGCTCGTGGTGGTCTTCCTCACCGCACCCTGGCCGCGGGAGCTGGCCGCGCTGGCTGGCGCCGGGCTGCTGCTCCTCAGCCGCCAGCTGCACTCGCGCCGGATCATGGGGCTCGTGGATTGGGAGCTGCTGGTGCTCTTCGTCGGGCTCTTCATCGTCAACCACGCGTTCCAGCAGACGGGCCTGCCGGCCGAGGCGGTCCGGCGGCTTGCGGAGGCCGGCTTGCATCTCGAGCAGCCGGGGCCGCTGTTCGTGCTGACGTTTCTCCTGGGCAACGTCGTATCCAACGTCCCGGCGGTGATGCTGCTGCTGCCGCTGGCGACGCATCCGATGGCGGGGACGCTGCTGGCGCTCGTGAGCACCCTGGCGGGCAATCTGCTGATCGTCGGCAGCATCGCGAACATCATCGTGGTGGACGCCGCCGAGCGGCGGGGCCTGCGCATCGACTGGCGCCGTCACGCGCGCGTCGGCGTGCCGGTCACGCTGGCCACGCTGGCTATTTCGGGCGCCTATCTGTGGCTGCGCCTTTCCGCCTCTTGACTTCTACCGGAGCGGGCCCTAGTCTTGGCGCCGGTTGCAGTCAGAAACCGTGGATGAGGGGAGGCGTCGGTGGAGGAAAAACGGCGAGAGCATCGTTTCGTGGTCAACGATCCCGTGTCGTTCGACGGCAAGCCCGGAACGGGGCGGGGGACCACGTTCAACCTCTCCCTCGGCGGCTGCGCCGTGGGGAGCAACACACCGTTCGATCTGGATGCCACCATGAGACTCCATCTGCACCTCCCGTCCCAGAAGAGTCCGTTGAAAGTGGACCGGGCCAGGGTGACCTGGAGGGCGGGGAATGATTTCGGCGTCGAATTCCTGAGCCTGGATGCGCAGGAGCGGCAGCGGCTGCAGCGCTACATCGCCAGTCTCCAGCAGGGCGTTCCCAGCAGCGTCAAAACCTGATCGCGCTTCGTGCCAAGAGAACAGGGACAGGCACCCGCCTTCGTCGGTTAGAAGAACGGGGACAGGCACCGCCGCGGACGGCGGAGCCAGTCCCTGGGGAGTTCCCTTGACTTCGCCCCCGCAGCAGGCTAAATTTTAAGCCGTCGCTGCGGTGGTTTCTTTCTCCGGGCGGGAGCAGTCTCCATGGAAGATGAACGTCCTCGAGAGCGGCGCGTCCTGGTCAAGGACCCCGTGTCGTTCGAAGGCAAGCAGGGAGTCGGGCGCGGGACCGCCTTCAACCTTTCCCTCAACGGCTGCGCGCTCGAAAGCGGCCAACCGATCGATCCCGATGCCACCATGCAGATGAACCTGCACATCCCGACCGATAAGAAGCCCGTGAAGGTGGGCCGGGCCCGGGTGACCTGGACGGCCGGAGGTGATTTCGGCGTCGAATTCCTGAACGTGGAGGATACCGCGAGGGTACGTCTCAAGAAGTATATTTCCAGTCTCCAGCAAGACACGCCCAAGAAAGCCAAGACCTGACCGCGCCGCGAGGCCCCGAAGGGGGCTCCCTCGAAAAAATCGACTTTTTCCCTCTAGGGGGATTGACTTTTCCCTCTGGTTGACGCATTCTCGCGCCAGCACGTACCCCTACGTGCGGGGAATTGCACCCACTCATAATCGAAAGGAGACAGACACGATGGCTAAGAAGAAGAGGAAGCCCAGCGCCGCCTTCATGAAACCGATGCACCCCAGCGCCACGCTCGGCGCGGTGATCGGCCACAGCGCGATGCCGCGCACCCAGGTCACCAAGAAGATCTGGCAGTACATCAAACGCCACAAGCTGCAGGATAAGAAGAACAAGCGCATGATCAATGCGGACGAGAAGCTCAAGGCGGTCTTCGGCGGCAGGAAGCAAGTGTCGATGTTCGAGATGACGAAGCTCGTCAGCCGGCAACTGAAGTAGTTGCCAGCCCGTCGGAGGAGGGGAATTGAAACGGTGCCGCGCGCCACGGCTGTGGTGCCCGGCACCGTTTTCGTTCGCACCAACCGTTTTCCCCGATTGTTCGTTCCCTCGCGTTTGTGGCAGGCAGTGGGCCCGCGACTCACTTTATTTCAGCACGTGTGGCATGGTCATGACCGCCGACAAGCCGGAAAACATGCAGGCCTTTTTCAACAAGGGCTTCTTTCGCGGCACCTGTCCGGCGTGCATGGTGTCGCATAATTTCGCGCCCGCGGAATTCACGAGCAAGACGATCGCCCACACCTGCCCGTGCGGCCGTTCCTATACCGTGTTTCCGCTCGGACTCCGCGGCGGCCAGCGAAAAGTGGTCAATCTACCTGCTTCCCTGTCGAGGAAGCCGGAGAAGGGGCCGGTGCGCGTGCCGTGTTTGGTTCGGGATATTTCCACCAAGGGCATTGGCGTCACACTCGACACGATGAACGCCGAGATGGCCGAGACCTTGCAGCTCCGGATCAAGCTGGATGACGTCAGGAAAACTTCGCTACTGCTGCCCTGCAAGGTGCGCCGGAAGCAGAAAACGGGCAACCAACTCCTGCTGGGATTGGAATTCAAACCGTTGGATCTCGATTCCCAGTCCGCGCTGAAACGTTACCTCTCGCAGTAGGATCGTCGGCAGGTACACTCGAAGAGCGTCATGCACCGTCCGGAAGGGTGCCTGACACCGTCAGCCCCTCACCTTCCGCGAGGCGCAGGGTGTAGAGATAGCGGTAGAGCCCGTCGCGCGCCATGAGCTGCTCGTGGGTGCCGTCCTCGACGAGCCGGCCTTTCTGCAGCACGAGAATCCGGTTCGCGCGCTGGATCGTCGTGAGCCGGTGGGCGATGACGAAGCTCGTCCGGCCCGCCATGAGCCGGTCCACGGCCTCCTGCACCAGCCGTTCCGACTCGGCGTCCAGGGCCGAGGTCGCTTCATCGAGAATGAGGATGCGCGGGTTCTTCAGCACGGCCCGCGCGATGGCGAGCCGCTGCCGCTGGCCTCCCGACAGGTTCACGCCTTTCTCTCCGACAATCGTCTGATAACCGTCCGGCATGGCGCTGATGAAGTCGTGCGCGTTGGCGGCCCTGCTGGCGTCCATGACGTCCCGCTCGGAGGCGCCGTCGCGGCCGTAGCGGATGTTGTCCAGGATGGTGCCGCCGAACAGGACGGTCTCCTGCGGGACGAGCGCGATCTGGCGGTAGAGGCTCTCGAGCCGGACCTCGCGCAGGTCGTGGCCGTCGAGGGTGATCGCGCCTTCCAGCGGATCGTAGAACCGGTGGAGCAGATTGATCAGCGTCGTTTTGCCCGAGCCGGTCGGGCCGACCAGCGCCACCATCTGGCCGGGGGCCACTTCGAAGGAGAGGTCCGAGAGGACCGGCTGCCGGGGGTCGTAGGCGAAGCTGACGTGCGCGACCCGCACCCGGCCCTCGATAGGCGGCATCTCGACGGCGCCGGGCCGGTCGCGGATGTCGGGCTGCGTGTCGAGGATCTCGAAGACGCGCTGCATGGCGCCCTGCGCCTCCTTGATCTGCGAGAACACCCGGGCCGCCGAGCCGAAGGGGCCGATCAGGATGCCGGCAAAGAGGACGAAGGCGAACAGGTCGCCGGGTGAAATGGTCCCCTCGATGACCTGGCGGCCGCCGTACCACAGGACGGCCGCGGCGGAGGCGAAGGTCAGCAGGGTGATCGTGGGGACGAAGACGGCCATGATCGCGGCGCGGCGCAGGGCGGTCTGCACGTTGGAGTGGACCTGCGAGGCGAAGCGCCGTTCTTCCCGCCCGGTCTGCACGAAGGATTTCACGACCCGGATGCCCGAGATCACCTCCTCGGCGATGGTGGTGGTGCCCGCGGTCTTGTCCTGGATCGTCGTGGACAGGGCCCTGAGCTTCCGGCCGAAGAACTTGGCCACGAGCACCAGAATCGGGAGCAGGATCAAAATCAGCAGGCAGAGGCGCCAGTTCATGACCAGCAGAAAGCCGACGCCGCCGATGAAGGTGACGAGCTGCTTGGCGGAATCGATGGGCGTCTCCGTGACCGTGGACTGGATGACGCCGACGTCGTTCATGAGGCGGGAGAGGATTTCCCCCGTGCGCCGCTTGGCGAAGAAGCTCAGCGACAGTGTCTGGAGGTGCGCGAAGAGGTGCGTGCGGAAGTCCGCCATGAGCCGCTGGGAGACCCAGGCCACCAGGTAGCCGTGCCCCATGGACAGCAGGCCCTGGCCCGCCATCAGGGCGAGGAAGATCCAGACGAGGGTGGTCATGCCGCCGAGGTCGCGCTGGACGGTGATGACGTCCCAGAGCCGGCCGGCGAGGCGCAGCAGGACGAGGTTCAACGCCGCCGCGACGGCCACGAGCGCGATGGCCGCGGCCATGCGGGAGAAGTAGGGTTTCAGGAATGGGAGGAAGCGGGAGTAGTAGGACATCGGTTAACGGCTGCTGAAAACGCCCCCCAGCTGCGTTCTCGGTCGCCCGTCTCCTTGCGACGTACCGAAAAGCGTACGCCTCAGTCGCCGGGCTCTCTGCGGCCTTGCTGAAGGCCGTTTTGAGCAGCCGGGAAAAACGTATCTTCGGAAATGAGGTGGAGAAAACAAAACGGTGGCGCAGTTACATCTGCTGGATGGATTCGATCAGGTTCTTGTTCAGCGAGACGAAATCCGCCTGCGTCTTGTCGTTGATCACGACGTCGGTCAGGTTCACGAACAGCCGCGATTCTTCGTTCAGCACGTCCGAGACCCGGTTCCGCATGGGCGGAATGACGAAATCCCCGACGTAGGTGTGGTTCAGAGTCGTGATGCGCACGCGGACTTTCTTCATCTCGGGCATGGGCGCCTCCGGCTGTCCGTGGGACTATCCCTGGACTCTGCGACGCAGGAACTTCTGCTTCTTGCGCAGCTTCCTGAATTTGTGCTTGCGCATTTTCTTCCGGCGTTTTTTCAGCACGCTGGACATCTTCGTTCTCCTCGCGAGGCGGAGTGTAGTGGGTTTTGCTTGTAAATGCAAGCAACCGCGCGCTTCGTGGCACGGCGGCGCGAACCGATTCAAGCCGCACGGCGCGAGGCAAGCGGGCCGTCGCTTGACGTGTTCCGTCCGCGCTTCCTATACTGCGGCATGTTTCGCGCGATGCGGTTGCCAACCCTGATGCTCGTGGCCGGCCTGGTGTGGGCCGCGGCCTCGGGCTGCTCGGCGAAAGAGATCCGGTATCCGGAAGACCATGCGCGCTTCACGAAAATCGACAAGGCGGTGGAGGCGCTGCGCGACGCCTACGCGCGGCGGGATCTCTCGGACGTCCAGGGCCTGATGCTGCCGCGGGAGGCGCTGGAAAAGGCGGCGAACGGCATCCGGAAGGATTTTGAGACCTTCCAGGAAATCTCCCTCGAGTGGACGATCGACCGGATGGTGATCGAGGGAGACACGATCGAAGTCATCGTCAGCTGGGCGGGACAGTGGCAGAAGACGCCCGCCGACACCGGTCTCCGCGAGCGCGGCCAGGGGGTGCTCCAGTGGGCCGGCGACAAATCAGTCCTGCTCAACGGCCTGTCCGGCGATCTGCCCTTCGGCATGGCGGCGCGCCGCTCATCCGAACCGCCTCGCCCCTGATGCCCGCTCGCAGCCGTTCCGCGTCTTTCCGCCCGTCCGACACGGACTTCCTGGTGATCGGCAGCGGGGTCGCCGGCCTCCGCGCGGCGATCGAGCTCAGCCGGCACGGCCGCGTGCTGATGCTCACCAAGGGCCATCCCCTCGAAAGCAGCTCGATCTATGCGCAAGGCGGCGTGGCGGTCGCGCTCAGCGAAGAAGACGACGTCTCCATCCATTTGAACGACACCCTGAAAGCGGGCCACGGCCTCTGCCGGCGCGACGCGGTGCGCGTGCTCGTGGAAGAAGGACCCGGCCGCATCCGGGAGCTGATCGCCTGGGGGGCGCGCTTCGACAAGATCGGGAGCCGATTCGCCTTCGCCCGCGAAGCGGCCCACAGCCGGAGCCGCATCCTCCGCGCGCGCGGCGACGCCACGGGCAACGAGATGGTGCGCGCGCTGACGGCCCAGGCCCGCCGGCAGAGGCAGATCCAGCGGCTCGGCCATCACTTCACGGTGGATCTGGTGGTGGCCGACGGCCGGTGCCGCGGCGCGCTGGTGCTGGACGAGGCGACCGGCGCGCGTTTCGTGGTGCCCGCGCGGGCGGTGATCCTCTCGACGGGCGGGGCGGGCCAGGTCTACGCGCGCACGACCAACCCCCCCAACGCCACCGGCGACGGCATGGCCATGGCCTACCGGGCCGGGGCGATCCTCGAAGACATGGAGTTCGTGCAGTTCCATCCGACGGCGCTCTATCAGCCCAACAGCCCCCCGTTCCTGCTCTCGGAAGCGATCCGCGGCGAGGGCGGGCGGCTCCGGAACGTCAAGGGCGAGCTGTTCATGCCGCGGTATCATCCGGGGGGCGAGCTGGCGCCGCGCGATATCGTCGCGCGCGCGATCTGGGCCGAGATGGCGGCCACCCGCTCCCGGCACGTGTACCTGGACGCGACGCACCTGAGCGCCACGTTCATCAGGCAGCGGTTCCCGACGATCTATTCGACCTGTCTCCGCTACGACATCGACATGACCGAGGAATGGATTCCGGTCTCGCCCAGCGCCCATTACATGATGGGGGGCGTGCGGACGGACACGCACGGAGCGACCAGCCTGCCCGGCCTCTTCGCCGCGGGCGAGGTGGCCTGCAGCGGCGTCCACGGGGCGAACCGGCTCGCCAGCAACTCGCTGCTCGAAGGGCTGGTGTTCGGCCGCCGCGCCGCGCTGGCGGCGACGGCCTATGCAGGGCGGGCGGCCGGTTCGTCCGGTCCCCTGCCGTCCGTGCGCGACATGGACGGCGGCCCGCTGCCGTCACTGGAGGATGCCGACAAGCTCCGCAGCTCGTTGCGGCGGGTGATGTGGGGAAAGGTCGGCCTCGCGCGCACGGGCGACTCGCTGGCCGGCGCGCTGGGGCAGCTCACGCGATGGGAGCGGCTCGTGGGCCGGCCCTTCGCCGCGCGGCGGGATCTGGAAGTGAAGAACATGGTGCAGGTGGCGCGCTGCATCGCCGAGGCGGCCCTGTGGCGGACCAACAGCGTCGGGGCGCACTCGCGCGCCGATTATCCGGGAACGAAAGGGACGGACTGGAAACGGCACAGCCGGATGGAGCTGGGACGTGAAACGTTAAACGTGAAAAGTACAAAGTCAGGAGCACGAGGGAAACGGTAACGTCGCTCAGGCGAGGAAGCGGTCGAGATTGGCGCGGAACTGCTCGTGCAGCGCCAGGGTGAGCGGGCCCGGCTTGCCGGAGCCGACGAGGCGCTGGTCGACATCTCTCACCGGCATGAGCTCCATGGTCGTGTTGGTGAGAAAACATTCCTCCGCCTGCCGCAGCGCTTCCGGCGTGTAGGCGCTCTCTTCGGTCTTGAGGCCCCGCTCCTTCGCCAGCGTCAGCACCACCTCCCGCGTGATCCCGTCGAGAATGCCGCAGGCCACCGAGGGGGTGCAGAGCGTGCCGTGCTGGATGAAGAAGATGTTGCTCGTGGTGCACTCCGTCAGATGCCCCTCGGCGTTGAGCATCACGCCGTCGAAGGCGCCGGCCTTCGTCGCTTCCTGCTTCGCCAGGATGTTGTTCAAAAAATTGAGCGACTTGATCTGCGGCGACAGGGCCGTGGCCAGGTTGCGGTGCACCGAGGTCGTGATCAGGCTGACGCCCTGCGTGTACAGGTGGGGCGGGTAGGCCTGAAACGGCTTGGCGATGACGACGACCGTCGGCTTCGGGCAGAGGCCCGGGTCGAGGCCGATCTCGCCCGTGCCGCGGGACACGGTGATGCGGAGGTAGGCGTCAGTCAGGCCGTTGCGCGCGACGGCGTCGCTCAGCAGATTCGGCCAGTCTTTCTCGGGAATGGGAATGTCCAGTCCGATCAGCTCGGCCGAGCGCTGCAGGCGGGTGAGGTGCTGCTGGAGCATGAAGATGCGGCCGCCGTAGGCCCGCAGCGTTTCGTAGATCCCGTCGCCATAGAGGAAGCCGTGGTCGAAAACGGAGACCACCGCGTCTTCGCGCTGCACGAATCGGTCGTTCAGGAAGATATACATGTCAGGCGTGATCCGTGACCCGTGACGGGTGACGAGTGAAGAATCTGATAAGTGGAATTATACAGGTCCCAGGGTCAGCTTTCACCTAGCGCCTTGAAGAAGGCTTCGGCTTTGTAGAGCGTCTCCTCGTATTCCTTGGCCGGATCGGAATCCGCCACGATGCCGGCGCCGACCTGGAGATAGCCGCGCCCGCCGACCAGGAGCATGGTGCGGATGATGATGTTGAGATCGAGATCGCCGCTCCAGCTCAGGTAGCCCATCGCGCCGGTGTAGGGTCCGCGCCGGACCGGCTCGAGCCCCTCCAGAATCTCCATGCAGCGGATCTTCGGCACGCCGGTGATCGTGCCGCCGGGGAACACGGCCTTGATCAGGTCGAAACCGTCCAGCCCGTCGCGCAGCTCGCCCGTGACGTTGGAGACGATGTGCGAGACGTGGGAGTAGCGTTCCACGATCATCAGCTCATCCGCGCGCACCGAGCCGTATTTGCACACGCGGCCCAGGTCGTTCCGTTCCAAATCGACCAGCATCAGGTGCTCGGCCCGCTCCTTGGCGTTGGTGATCAGATCTTCCGCGAGGCGGCGGTCCTCGGCCGGCGTCTGGCCGCGCGGCCTGGTGCCCGCGATCGGCCTGGTGTCCACGCGGCGGCCGTCCAGCCGCACCAGCCGCTCCGGCGACGAGCTCACCAGCGTCACGTTGTCGAAGGCCAGGAGGCCCGAAAACGGCGATGGATTCACCGCTCGCACGCGGCTGTAGAGCGCCTCGCCCGCATGCTCCCGGAAATGCTCCAGCGGCCAGCCCGGGTCGCGGTCGATCGTCAGGCGGTGCGAGAGGTTGGCCTGGTAGATGTCGCCGGACCGGATGAACTCCTGGCACTGGCGGGCGCGCTGGACGTAATCGGAACGGGACTGCTCGGGCTTCACGGTCAGGTGGCCCATGTGGAGATCGCCGTCGCCTTTCTTGCGCCGCGCCATCAGCCTGGCCTGCAATTCGGCCAGGCGGTCGCAGCCCTCGCTGTAGAGTTTCTCGCGCGATTGGCCCAGCGCCTTCTCGAGCGGGGGCGCGTAGACCAGATGCAGCATCCGCAGCTTGTGGTCGAGGGCGGCAAAGAGATCCACGAAGGCGAACAGCACATCGGGCAGGCGCAGGTCGTCCGTGGCGAGGGTGGGCAGCTTCTCGAACTGCCGGACCAGATCGTAGCCGAAATAGCCGACGGCGCCGCCGACGAACGGCGGGCTGTCCTCGGGCCGGGGAATGCGGGAGGCGCGGAGCAGCTCGGCCAGGGCGGCGAAGGGATCGCCCTTGTGCACCACGGCCTCGTCGCGGGTGCGGAATTCGTAGCGGGCGCCCTTGCCGGACAGCTCGAGATAGGGATCGCTGCCGAAAAACGACCAGCGCGCGACCGCGCCGCCGCCCTTGCCGCTTTCGAAGAGGAACGAGGGACGGCCGGGCGCGGCAATCCGCCGGTACAGCTCGAAGACGTCGGCTTCCGGCTGGGGCAGGGACATGATGAGCGGTTGGGGCTGCGCCGCCATGAGGAAGCGCGCCCGCGACGGGCGGATCATTTTCAGCATGCGTATGTTGTATCACAAGACCGGCGTTCTTACCTTATAACCCGCATTATCGGGGACTGGCGCTCTTCTGCTTGGCGCCTGTCCCCGTTCCGCGCGACGTGCACGGGGACAGGCACCGCCGCGGACGGCGGAGCCAGTCCACGCGCCTTGACATTGCCCCGCGGAGTTTGCTTGAATGCGCGCCGGGTTCGGTGCCTTCCGAGGATTGTCATGCCGCCTCCGACTGATCCGTTTTATGCGGGGTTAGGGCAGGCGGTCCGGATCGGGACCGAGCTGCTCGCGGCCCTGATTGTGGGGGGCGGCTTAGGCTGGGCGGCCGACACGTACCTGTTCGGCTCCGGACCCTGGGGGATGGTGATCGGGCTGGTGGTCGGCGTGACGGCGGGGATCCGGAACGCGATGCGAACAGCTCAGAACTGGCCGAAATAGGAAAGGCGTTTCGTGGAAGAAAGTCCGCTCCATCCGTTCGAGCTGCACAATTACATTCCGATCAATCTATTCGGCCTGGACATCTCCATCAACAAGGCCGTGATCATGATGTGGGTGGTGGTCGGGCTGACCGCTTTTCTATTGGTCAAAGCCGGCGCCTCGCGCCGCATGGTCCCGACCAAGCTGCAGAGCCTGGCCGAGCTGCTCGTGGGATTCATCCGCGACATCATCCTCGACACGATGGGCAAGGACGGCATGCGGTTTTTCCCGTTCATCGCGACGCTCTTCGTCTTTATTCTGTTCTGCAATATCCTGGGATTGATTCCCGGCACCTATACGGTCACCAGCCAGATCGTGGTCACGGCGGCGTTTGCCTTGTTCGTCTATAGCATGAGCATCGTGCTGGGATTCGTGTTGCACGGCGTCAAGTTCCTGGGCATTCTGGTGCCGCCGGGGACCCCGGGCTGGCTGCTGCCGCTGATGATGCCGATCGAGCTGGTGAGCCAGCTGGCGCGGCCCCTTTCGCTGGCCGTCCGGCTCTTCGCGAACATGACGGCGGGGCACACGATCCTGGGTGTGCTCTTCGGGCTGACGATCACCGGCGGGCTGCTGATCGGCTGGCTGCCGTTTGCGTTTACCGTCGCGATGAATGCCCTGGAAGTCGGCATCGCGTTCATCCAGGCGTACATCTTCACCATCTTGACCTGCGTGTATCTCGGCGATGCGTTTCATCTGCACGGCGCCGAAGGGCACGCGCATTAGAAGACTGGAAGCTAATAGCTGGTAGCCAATAGCAAATAGCGAGCAGCGCGGAGCAGATTCCTGCTACCTGCTATCAGCTACTCGCTGTTCGCTCGTCTTAACCAAGAAGGAGCATACGACATGGATGCAGCAGCAGCGGCGTTGGTGGGCATGGGATTGGCGGCGGCGGGCTTTGCCGGAGCCGGTGTCGGGATCGGTTACATCTTCGGCAAGATGATCGAGGCTGTGGCGCGCCAGCCGGAAGCGGAAGGCCGGGTCGGCAAGTACATGTGGATCGGCTTCGCGCTGGTCGAGGCCATCGCCCTGTACGGTCTGGTCATCGCGTTCATCATCATGGGGCTCCGGAAGTAATCAGTGACGAGTTATGAGTGATGAGTCAGAGGCCCCAGTTCTTACTCGTCACTCGTTACGCATCACTCATTACTAACTAGGTAGGTTGAAGCCATGCCGCAATTCGACACACACTTTTTCACGTCGCTGATTTTCTGGGAGGTCATCTCCTTCGCGATTCTATTGGCGGTGCTGTGGAAGTTCGCCTTCCCGCCGATCCTCCGGACCCTGGAGGAGCGCGAGCGCAAGATCAAGGAGAGCCTGGAGCAGGCGGACCGGCACCGCGCCGAGGCCGAGCAGAAGATGCAGGAGTACGAGGCCAAGCTCAAAACCGCCTCCAAGGAAGCCGAAACGGTGCTGGCGGCGGCCAAAGAGCGGGCCCAGCGAATCATGGAGGAAAACGAGCAGCGGCTGAAGGCGGAAACGCAGCGGGCCAAGGAAGACGCGACGCGCGAGATCGAGCAGGAACGCCGGCGGGCGGTGCAGGATATCCGCAATCAGACGACCGAGATGGCGTTGCTGGTGGCTGAAAAAGTGGTCGGCCGCAGCCTCACCGACGCCGATCACAAGCGCATGGCCGACGAAGCGCTGGCCTCCGTGGCGGAGAGCCGCAAGACGTGAGGCGTTAGCCGTTCCCGCCGCCCCGCCGGTAGCCGGCCGGGTCGAGAAGAATCGTCACAAACCCCAGATCGCGGAGTTGCTCCGTGACCGCGGCGCTCATGGCCGGCTCCAGCAGACGGGGCACTTCCGTCGAATCCACTTCCACCCGCGCGGCCCCGTCCGAGTCCCGCACCCGCACCTGCCGGAATCCCTGCCCCAGGAGAAAGGCCTCGGCCCGCTCCACGCGCGAGAGTTTCTCGACCGTAATGGGCGTCCCCCGTTGAATGCGGGAGGAGAGACAGGCGGCTGCGGGCTTGTCCCAGTTGGAGAGCGTCAGCTCCCTGGCCAGCTCGCGCACCTCGACCTTGGAGAGCCCGGCTTCGACCAGCGGGCTGCGCACGCCCCATTCACGGGCGGCCGCATGGCCGGGCCGCTCGTCGCCCAGATCGTCCAGATTCGTTCCGTCCACGACGGCGCGCAGGTTCAGCTCCTGCCGCAGGCTCCCCAGCAATTGATAGAGATCCGTCTTGCAGTGGAAGCAGCGGCTTGCGTCGTTCTGCACGAAGGCGGGGACTTGCAGCTGGTCGGTCCGGACAATCCGATGGCGCGCGCCAATCTCGGCGATGAGCGTCCTGGTCCACTCGAGTTCAATATCCGGAAACGTCGGCGAGACCGCCGTGACCGCCAGGGCCCTGGCGCCCAGCGCGTCGTGCGCGACTTTCAGCACCAGCGTGCTGTCGATGCCGCCGGAAAAGGCGACGAGGACCGAGTCCATGTCCGTGATGATTTCTCGCAACCGTTGGAGCTTATTCATTGACGGCTGTCCGAATTTCAAGTGACGAGTGATGAGTGACGGGTGACGAGTGGGCGATCAAATTCTTACTCATCACTGATCACGCATCACGGTGTCTTCAGCTTCGCCTCGCCCATCTTGCCGACGGCGACGAGCGCATACCGGTCCGGGTGCAGGTACTGCTTGGCGACCCGCAACACGTCGTCCGCGGTCACTTTGGCGATCCACGCCGGGTACTGCGTGAAGTAATCGAGGCCCAGGCCGTAGAACTCGACCTGGCAGAGGACTTCGGCCAGCTTGTGCGTCGTGTCGAACCGCATGGGAAAGCTGCCGACGAGGTAGGCCTTGGCCTCGGAGAGCTCCTTGGCCGAGACCGGCGCCGCTTTCATCCCGTTCAATTCTTTCAAGACGCCGGTGAGCGCCTGGTTGGCCGTCGCGTTGCGGGTCTGGAGGCTGACCAGAAAGGGGCCGGGCACGGCGCGGGGCTCGAACTGGCTCATGACGCCGTAGGCGAGCCCCTGCTTGTCGCGGATCGAATCCATGAGCCGCGAGGAAAATCCTCCGGCGCCCAGGATGTAGTTCATGACGGTGACGGCATAGAAGTCCGGGTTCGTCCGGCTGATGCCGACGTGCCCGAGCACGAGCGTCGTCTGGGTCAGCTCCTTGTCGATCAGCTCGACGACCGGCTTGTCGATGGCCGCCGGCGCCGCCGCGGCCCGTTCCGGCGTTGGGCCCTTCTGCCACGACCCGAAATATTTCTCGATCAGCGCACGGGTCTGTTCGACGGTCACATCGCCCACGACGGCAAGGATCGTCTGGTTGGGCAGGTACTCGCGCGCGTGAAAGGCCTGGACATCCGCCCGGCTGATGGCGGGGAGGGTCTCTTCCGTGCCGTTGACCGGCCAACTGTAGGGATGGCCGTCGAAGACGAGACGGCTGAACGCTTTGCCGGCCACGGCTCCGGGATCGTCCTTCTGCGCGATGATCTCGCCGACAATGAGCTTCTTGACGCGTTCCAGCTCGGGTTCCGGGAACGAGGCGCGGGTCACGATGTCCGCGAGCAGCTCGAATCCCAGCTCGGCGTCCTTGGCCAGGACCCGCGCGGAGGCGGTCGTGAAGTCGTGCGCCGCCTTGGCTTCCAGCGCGCCGCCGACGAATTCGATCTGCTCGGCGAGCTGCGTCGCGCTGCGGGTCGTCGTGCCCTCGTCCAGCAGGCCGGCCACCAGATTGGCCAGGCCGGCTTTTGCCGGCGGGTCCTGCACCGAGCCGGTTTTCACGAGCGCCTGGATTTGCACGATGGGGAGCGCGTGCTGCTCCACGACGAGGACGGTGAGCCCGTTCGGCGTCACGAAGCGGTGCGGCGTGATCTCCGCCGCGTGCAGCGGCGCGGCGAGCGCGAGGCACAGAACGGCGACGAGACATCTCGTCGCGCGTGCGAGGTTGGAGGTATGCGGTTTGAGGCCGGAAGATCGGGATTCCAACCTCCAACCTCTAACCTCACACGCCGTCTGCGGCATCATTTCGCCTCCGCCGCGTGGTTCGCCGGGGTCGGAATGAGGATGCCCACGGTCCGCCCGTCCTCGACGAGATACTTCTGCGCGACCCGCTGCACGTCATCCGCTTTCACATCGCGCAGTTTTTTCACGAACTGCTCCACCTGCCGCCAGCCGGCGCCCGTGGTTTCCGCCTGGCCGAGCAGCATGGCCTGGCGGAAGTTGGAGTCCTGCCCGAACACGTAGGCCGCCTCCACCTGGTTTTTCGCCCGCTGCAATTCCTGCTCGGTCGGCGGCTCCTGCTGGAGCTTCCGGATCTCGGCGTAGATCGCGCCCTCGACCTGCTCCGTCGCCTGGCCCGGCGCCACGACCGCAAACCCGTACAGCAGCTCCGGGTCGGTCTGCAGCACGCTGTACTCGGCGCCCACCGCCAGCGCCAGTTTCTGCTCGTAGACGAGGCTGCGGTACAGCCGGGAGCTTTTCCCGTGGGAGAGGATGGATTCCAGAATCGTCAGCGCGTAGGAGTCGTCGCTGGAATAATTCGGCGTCCGGTAGCCGATCATCACGAACGGCAGCTGGGCGTCGCGCTTCACGACAATGCGGCGCTCGCCCTTCTGCTCCGGCTCGGCCACGGCCTGCTGCGGCGGCAGCGGCCGTTTGGGAATCGGCTCGAAGAAGCGCTTGATGACCGGCAGCAGCTTCGCGGCCTTGATGTCGCCGACCACGATGAGCGTGGCGTTGTTCGGGACGTAGTAGGTGTCGTAGTGCCGCTTGAGGTCCGCCCGCGTCATGGCGTTGAGATCGGGGAACCAGCCGATGATGGGCCAGTGATAGGGATGCATCTGGAAGGCCTGGGCGAAGAGGGCTTCGGCCAGATACGATTGCGGATCGTCTTCGGAGCGCAGGCGCCGCTCTTCCTTCACCACTTCGCGCTCGAGCTGGAATGCCTTCTCGTCCAGCAGCAGGCCGCGCAGCCGGTCCGCTTCCAGCTCCAGGGCCAGCTCGACCTTGTCCGCCGCGAGGTTCTCGAAGTAGGCGGTGAAGTCCTGGCTGGTGAAGGCGTTGTCGTTGCCGCCGTTTTTCTTGATGAGCCGCGAGAAGGCGCCCGTGGGATATTTGGGCGTGCCCTTGAACATCATGTGTTCGAGCATGTGGGAGAGCCCGGCCCGGCCCATGATTTCGTTGCGCGAGCCGACCTTGTACCAGATCTGCACGGTGACGACCGGCGCTTTGGGGGATTCCACCAGGAGCACCTTCATCCCGTTGGCGAGCCGGTGTTCCTGCACGTCGAGCGACGCGGCAGCCGGACTGCTGCTCAGAAGCCAGAGGATCGGGGGAATGAAAAGGGTCAGGACACGCACTCGACGAAACGGCATGGCACACGCTAACAACCGGCTCATGCGGGTGTCAAGGTCAGGAGCGGCGGCGGGTCGGCGAGCTGCCCCAGCTGGCCGCAGGCGCCAAGCACGTCGCGGCCCTTGCTCTTGCGGATCAGCGCATCGAAGCCGGCCTTCCGCAGCACGGCCTGGAAACGCAGGACGTCGCCGTCGGCGGGACGGCGGAACGGGCTGCCGGGGAAGGGATTGAAGGGGATCAGGTTGACCTTGCAGCGGATGCCGTTGAGCAGTTTGGCCAGCCGCCTGGCGTCCTGCTCCGAATCGTTCTCGCCGGCCAGCAGCACATACTCGAAGGTCAGCCGGCGGTGGGGCGGCAAGGGGTAGGCCCGGCAGGCGGCCAGGAGGCGACGGAGCGGATGCAGCCGGTTGACGGCGGGCATGAGCCGGGTGCGCTGCGCATCGGTCGTCGCGTTGAGCGACACGGCGAGGTTGACGCCGAGTTCCGCGACATCCTGCAGGCGGGATGCGAGCCCCGCGGTGGACAGGGTGATGCGCCGAGCCGGAATGCCGAGCCCCCAGCGCCTGTTCGTCAGGCGCGCGACGGCGGCGGCGACGGCGTCGAAGTTCGCGAGCGGCTCGCCCATGCCCATCAGGACGACGTTCGTCAGCCGCTCGCCCGGCTCCAGCCGGTCGAGCGCGGCCAGGGCCTGCTCGATGATTTCAGGCGCCGCGAGATTTCGTTTCAATCCCATCTGCCCAGTGAGGCAGAATCCGCAGTCCAGCGTGCAGCCGACCTGGGTGGACAGGCAGAGCGTCAGCCGGTCGGCATCGGGAATCAGCACGCTCTCGATGACGAGCCCGTCCTCCAGGCGCAGCAGGAATTTTCTGGTGCCGTCGCTCGAGCGGCGGACCTCGCAATCGGACAGCCGGCCGATGGAGGCGATGGCGGCCAGGCCGGCCCGTTCGGCCTTGGAGAGGTCGGTCATGCGCGCGATGTCGCGGACGCGCTCCTGGTAGAGCCAGCGGAGGATCTGGTGGGCGCGGAACTTCGGCCAGCCCAGGTCCTTCACGAACCGTTCGAGGGCCGGTTCATCGAGCGCAAGCAGGTTGGTGCGCGTCATGCGCGGAGCCTAACACAGCGTTTGAGAGGGGGACAAGAACGGGGACTGGCGTCGTTCTTTCGTGCGCCTGCCCCCGTTCTCGGAGGCGAAGTGCGGGAGCACAGGGACAGGCACTGCCGAGAACGGCAGTGCCTGTCCCTGTGGTATATAATTGGGGTTGTTGAAACCCGCGACTCGCCATAACGGCGGTCCCGCCGTGCGTCTCCGGAGCCTCTGGCATGCGGGGCTCCTGTTTGCCCTGGCGGCACTGGTCCCGCTTGTGCTCGTCGGCGCCGAAGAGGGCGTCCGGCCGTCCGTGCCGATCGAGGACTCGTGCGAATCGGCTGAGCAGTGTTTCGGAAGCGCGCTCACGCCGGATCCGGCGGCGGCCTCGGCGGAGGAACGGCTCGCCCGCAAATTGGCGCGTCTGCAGCGGCTCATGGAGCAGCATCCGGGCTCGCTGTGGGCGCGCCGCGCGAATCTCCTGACGGGCGTGCTGCTCATCGAGCGCCAGCCGGCCGACGCGCTGGCCTACCTGCGCGCCGCCCAGCGCGACTTTCCCCTGCTGGAGGATTACGTGCGCCTCTGGATCGGGGAGGCGCTGCTGAAAGCCGGCGACGTCTCCTCCGCCGCGTCGTTCCTGGAGATCATTCCCGAGTTCGTGCCCGACACGCGCCTGGGCTCCCGCATCGCCTATCGTGCGGGCGAGGCCTGGTTCCGGGTGGGGCAGTGCGCCTATGCCGTGGACCCGTTGACGCGGGCGGTGGTGCAGGAGCCGCAAGATCCGGCCGCCGCTCGCGCACTGCTGATGCTGGCCGAGTGCCAGGCCCAGGACAATCGCTCGCCGGACAGCGCCGTGACGCTCCGGCAGATCTGGACGCGCTATCCGCAGACGCCGGAGGCCGATGAGGCGGAAAAGAAATTGTCGCAGCGGCTGGACGGCCAGCCCTGGAAGCCGACGCCGGACGAGCGATACGCGCGGGCCTCGGCGCTCGCGTCGGCGGCGCTCAACGACGAGGCCGTGGACGAGCTGAAGGCATTTCTCTCTTCGGCCCCCGGCCATCCGAAGCGGGACGAGGCGAAATTCAAGCTCGGCCTGGCCCTGGCCCGGCTCAAACGCTACGACCAGGCGAAGGTGGCGTTCCAGGAGCTGGCCGCCGGCGGTCCGTCCGGAGAAGCGAACGAAGCGGCGGTCTGGCTGGCGCGCAGCTATCTCCGTCTGGGAGAGGGCGACCGCCTGCTGAGCCTGCGCCAGGCCTATCCGAAACTGGCCCTGACGCCGGAGCAGCAGGCCGCAATCCTATTGGCGCTGGGCACGTGGTACGACGACCAGAACCAGCCCGACCAGGCCATCGCCCAGTATCGCCATATCGTGCAGCTCGGCGATCAGACCGAGCAGCGCGCCGAAGCCTTGTGGCGCGTGGGATGGATCCACTATCGCACGGGGCGCTACGAGGACGCGGTCAAGACGCTGCAGGAGCTCGTCGCGATCAGGGAGGATCCCGCGAACAACCCGCAGGCGCTCTACTGGACCGCGCGCGCCCGGGAGCGGTTACAAGATGCAACCGCGGCCGAGGTCTACCAGACGCTCTGCCGCAAGTACGCCTGGACCTACTATTGCCAACTGACGCGCAGCCGCGTGGACGTGCCGCCGCCGGAACCGGCCGACGGAGCGCCGGATTCCGAGAACGGCAACGGCCGCTCGGACATCGCGCAGGACGTGCATTACCGGCGGGCCGTGGAATTGCGCATGCTCGGCCTCGAGCAGGACGCGGGCCGCGAAGTGGCGTGGGTCCTGGAACGCTATGGACGGAACCGGACGGCGCTGGTCGAGTTGATCACCCGCTTGAGCGAGGCCGGCGGCTACCATCAGGGGCTCCGGCTGGCGCGGCTGCATTTCCGGGACGGCTTGGAGCGGGGCCTGGAGCCGGTGCAGCCGTCGCTGTGGAGCGTGGCCTACCCGACGGTGTATCTGCCGACGATTCGCGCGCTCAGCAGCGCCCGCCTCGATCCCTATCTGGCCGCCGCGATCATCCGCGAGGAGAGCCAGTACGACACGCGCGCGGTGTCGCGCGTCGGGGCGATCGGCTTGATGCAACTGATGCCCGCCACCGCGCAGTCCGTGGCGCAGCGAAACGGCGGCATGGTGGCCCGCGACGACCTGTTCGACCAGGAGACGAACATTCGGTACGGCGTGCGCTATCTCGAGCAGTTGTTGGGGCAGTTCAACGGCAACCTCGTGCACGCCGTCGCGGCGTACAACGCCGGCCCTCCCGTCGTGGCGAGCTGGATCCAGAAATTCGGCGACAAGGAGCCGGATGAATTCGTGGAGCTGATTCCCTATCAGGAGACGCGCCAATACGTCCGGCGCGTGCTCCGCAGCTACCGCGAATATCGGCGCCTGGGCGGCGGGACCTGCGCGCTCCGTTCCCTTGACAAGGCCTGCTGAGACTTTTATAGTGCCCTCAATATTTGGGCCTTCGCGGAGCACGCACCGCAATATCTGGTGGTGAACGATGGCGCTCGACAAGCTGACCTCGCTGGAAACACGCGTGCGGGAAATGGTGGACTTGATCCAGACGCTCAAGCGCGAAAATGCCGGCTTGAAGGGCGATCTGCGCGCGGCCAGGGAGCGGCTGCTCAAGCAGCATGCCTCCGACGATCGGTGGGGCTCGGAGCGGGCGGACATCAAAGCGCGCATTGAAAAGGTCCTGGACGATCTGGACTCCCTCGAGTTCATCGAGGAGTCCAAGGAGGCAGCGCTATGACAAAGACCATCGAGGTCGAAATCTACGGCCAGCGCTACGTGGTGACCGGCGGGGCGGACGAGGAGTACGTCAAGCGCTGCGCGAATTACGTGGACACGCAGATCCGGGTCCTGGCGCAGGGGATGAAGACGGCGACGCGCGCCAAGCTGGCGGTCCTGGCGGCGCTGAACATCACGCACCAGCTGTTCCAGGCCGAGCACACCCGTCAGGAAGGCGACGCGGAGCTCGAGCGGAGGGCGATGCACCTGGTGGAGTCCATCGAGGAGCAATTGGAGCCGGTCCGCAAGCGGTAAGAGAGCTTGCAAAGGCTTCGTGTATTTGATACGGTACGACCGTCCCTGTTAAGGGGCATGCAGTAGGCAGAACTTGGTGGCAGCGGGAAGCAGGAACGAGCAAGGCTTACGATCACACGAAGGCGGATAGTCGCGAACGTGCTGAAAACACTGGAAGTCGTCAGTCGGCGGGTGCACATGTTCGGGGCGAATGTGGAGCAGGTGGAACAGGGGTTGACGGTGCGCGCAACGCGGCGCGTTGCGCAGCGACAACGAGGTGGTCGGCCCCGGCCCGCGTAACAGCTCACGTTCTTCTGTCCGTACGACCGGCCTTTCCCTTCTTGTCTGATTCCCCGCGTGCGATCGCGATCTGTCCGATCGTGTCCTCACCACCTCCTTCTGCTCCATTTCGACATAAGGGGGTTCCTCGCCGTGATCGAAACCATTCTGACATACGTGATTGCGATTGTGGCCGGCGCGTCGGCCGGCGTGGGCGGCTATCTGCTGCTGCGCCGCAACGCCGTGGCCGCGCAGCGCAGCCAGGCCGACGAGCAGGCCCGCCAGGTCAAGCAGAACGCGGAGCGCGAAGCCGACACGCTGGTCAAGGAAGCCAAGCTCGAAGCGAAAGACTTGCTCTTGCAGGCCCGGACCGGCCTGGAAAAGGAGCAAAAAGAGAAACGGGCGGAGATGGGCGCCGTGGAGAAGAAGCTGCTCCAGCGCGAGGAGCAGCTGGAGCGGAAGGCCGGCTCGCTCGAGCGGGGCGAAGCGGAGGTGCAGAAGCGCGAGGCGGCGCTGGCGAAGCGTGAAGCGGCGCTGGACGCGGCCGAGGCGGCCTGCGAGCGCGCGACCAAGGAACACCGGCAGGCGCTGGAGCGCGCGGCCGGCCTGACCGCCGAGGAAGCCAAGCGGCAGTTGATCGGCTCGATCGAGAGCGAGGCCCGGATGGAGGCGGCCGGGGTCGTCAAGCGCATCGTGGACGAGGCGAAGGAAGGCGCCGAGCGGGAGGCGCGCGAGATCATCGCGCGCTCGATCCAGCGGGTGACGCGCGATTACGTGTCCGAGGCCACGCTGTCGGTCGTGCCGATCGCCAACGACGCGATGAAGGGCCGGATCATCGGGCGCGAGGGGCGCAACATCCGCGCGATCGAGGCGGCGACCGGCATCGACCTGATCATCGACGAGACGCCGGAGGCCGTGATCATTTCCGGGTTCGATCCGCTGCGCCGCGAGATCGCGAAGGTTTCGCTGGAGCGGCTGATGCAGGACGGTCGCATCCATCCGACACGGATCGAAGAGATCGTCGAAAAGGTCAGGACGGACATCGACAAGCTCATGATCGAGGAGGCGGAGAAGATCATCTTCGAGCTGGGCCTGTCGGATTTCCACCCGGAGCTCGTGAAAGTGCTGGGGAAGCTCAAGTACCGGACCAGCTACGGGCAGAACAACCTCTACCATGCGCGCGAGGCGTCCTACATCTGCGGGACCATGGCGGCCGAGCTGGGGCTGGACGTGCGGCTGGCCAAGCGCGGCGCGCTGCTGCATGACATCGGCAAGTCGGTGAGCCACGAGGAAGAAGGGACGCACGCGATGCTGGGGGCCGACATCGCCAAGAAGTACGGCGAGTCGCCGAAGATCGTCAACGCGATCGCGGCGCACCACGAGCAGGTGGAGCCGATCTGCCCGGAAACGGTGCTGGTCGCGGCGGCGGAAGCCCTGTCGGCGGCGCGGCCCGGCGCGCGCCGGGAGGCGCTGGAGTCCTACGTCAAGCGGCTGGAGAAGCTCGAGTCGCTCGCGACGGGGTTCAAGGGCGTCCAGAAGGCCTACGCGATCCAGGCCGGGCGCGAGATCCGCGTGATCGTCCGGCAGGAGGAGGTGAGCGACACGGAATCGTCGCTCATGTCCCGCGATCTGGCCAAGAAGATCGAGCAAGAGCTGACCTATCCCGGGCAGATCAAAGTGACCGTGATCCGGGAAAGCCGGTATACGGAGATTGCGAAGTGAAGGTGCTCGTGATCGGCGACATCATGGGAGAGCCGGGCCGGCGGGCCGTGGAGCGCCGGCTGCCGAAGCTCGTCGCCCAGCACAACATCGATCTGATCGTCGCCAACGGCGAGAACATCGCGGGCGGCTTCGGCATCACCCCCGATCTGGCGCAGGAGCTGTTCGAGTGGGGCGCGTCGGTCATCACCACCGGCAACCATGCGTGGGACAAGAAAGAGATCGTCGAGTTTATGCGGCAGGAGCCGCGCCTGCTCCGTCCGGCCAACTACCCGGAGGGCGTGCCCGGCCGGGGCTCGATCGTCGTCGAAACGGCCGGCGGCGAGAAGCTGGCCGTGCTCCATCTGATGGGCCGCGTGTTCATGCCGACGCTGGACTGTCCCTTCCAGACCGCGCGCCGGGAAGTGGCGAAGCTCAAGCGGGAGACCGCCGCGATCGTCGTGGACATGCACGCGGAGGCGACCTCGGAGAAGATGGCGATGGGCCATTTCCTCGACGGCGAGGTGACGGCGGTCGTCGGGACCCATACGCACGTGCAGACCGCCGACGAGCAGATGCTGCCGAAGGGCACCGCCTACGTCACCGACATCGGGATGACCGGCCCCGTGCATTCCGTCATCGGCGTGAAGAAGGAACTGGTGATCGAAAAATTCCTGACCGGCATGCCCCGCCGCTTCGAAGTGGCCTCCGGCCCCGCCGTCTTCTGCGCGGTGCTGATCGAATTGGACGGCACGCTCGGCAAGGCGCTCAGTATTCAGCGGCTCCGTATCCCGGATTAGTGACGGCTCCGATGCGGCGAACAGCGGATGATCCGCACCGTGGGTGATCGTACCCAGCGCCAGATCCTGACCGTTTCCGACCTGACCGCCCTGATCCGGGACCGGCTGGAGAAGGACTTCCCCGATCTCTGGGTGGAAGGGGAGGTCTCCAATCTCCGCGCTCCCTCGTCCGGTCATCTCTACTTCACGCTCAAGGACGCGACCAGCCAGATGCGCGCAGTCCTGTTCCGCGCCGGCGCGCAGCGGCTCCGGTTTCTGCTCAAGGAAGGCCTCCAGGTCGTCGTGCGGGGGCGGCTTACGGTCTACGAACCGCGCGGCGAATATCAGATCGTGTGCGAGTACCTGGAGCCCCAGGGGCTCGGCGCCCTGCAGCTGGCGTTCGAGCAGCTCAAAGACCGGCTCGCGCGCGAAGGACTCTTCGATCAGGAGCGCAAACGGACCCTGCCGTTCCTGCCGCGCCGCGTGGGGATCGTCACGTCGCTCACGGGCGCGGCGATCCGCGACATGCTGGTGGTGCTGCGGCGCCGGTGTCCGATCCTGGGCGTGGTGGTGGCGCCGGTGCCGGTCCAGGGCGAAGGGGCGGCGCCCCACATCGCCGCGGCCATTCGCCGATTGAGCGCGTCGGGACTCGTGGATGTGATGATCGTCGGGCGCGGCGGCGGCTCGCTGGAGGATCTCTGGTGTTTCAACGAGGAGGAGGTCGTCCGTGCCATCGTGGCGTCGAAGGTGCCGGTGGTGTCGGCGGTCGGACACGAGATCGACGTGACGCTGGCCGACTTTGCCGCCGACTACCGCGCGCCCACACCGTCGGCCGCGGCCGAAGCTGTGGCGCCGGTCTTGAGCGAACTGGTTGGGTCGCTGGAAGACAGCCTGGGCCGGATGGCCCAGGCCGTCAAGGAGCGTCTGCTGGAACGCGCCGCGCAGCAGGTCGATGACGCAATGTCACGGATGACGTACGTCGTCCAGGTCTTGCTCGCGACGCTCCATCGCCGGATCTCCGAGCGCCGGCACCGGTTGCAGGCGATGAGTCCCGTGGACCGCGTGCGCGCAGCCTCCGCCCTGCTGCCGCAGCTCGCCCGGCGGCTCCGGCTGGGCATGGCGGCGCTCCTGACCGTGCAACGACAGGCCATGCGCGCGACGATGGCCGCGCTGGACAGCCTCAGCCCCCTGGCCGTGCTCGCGCGCGGCTACAGCATCGTGCAGACGGTGCCGGAGGGCGGCGTCGTGAAACGGGCGCAGGACGTGTCGGTCGGCGACGAAATCCTGGCGAGGCTCTCGGACGGCCGGTTGCTGTGCTCGGTGCGCAAAATTCTTCCGGGCTCATAGGGCTCATTGTGGTTGCGCCTCCTCACAGGCGCCCGTATAATAGGCTCGCGTCCATCGGAACGGGAGCGTGGCCAATGGCACCGGTGAAATTCGAACAGGCGATGGCCCGGCTCGAGACGATCGTCTCGGAGCTCGAAAAGGGAGACCTCTCCCTCGACGACTCGCTGAAAATCTTCGAAGAAGGCATCAAGCTGTCCAAGACCTGCCTCAAGATGCTGGATGACGCCGAACACAGGGTCGAGATTCTCATCCAGGACAAGGACGGAAAGAAACGGCTTCGCGCCCTCACGATGGAAGAGGACGAAGACGAGCCCGCCCGTTCCACCTGACGCGCTGCGCGCCAAGTCCATCCTCGGTTTCCCATGGCTCAGAAAGGAGCGACGGTTCGAGATCGGTTGGATCGCGTGTTGGTGGCCCGCGGGCTGGCGTCCAGCCGCGAGCAGGCCGGCCGGCTGATCCTGGCCGGCGTCGTGCGGGTCAACGGAGTGCTGACCGACAAACAGGCGGCGCTTGTACCCGCGGAAGCCGCGATCGACGTCGAGTCCGGGACGACGCCCTACGTCAGCCGGGGCGGCGGCAAGCTGGCAGCGGCGCTGGACGCGTTTGCGGTCGATCCCACCGGCCTGGCGGCCATGGACGTCGGCGCGTCCACCGGCGGTTTCACCGACTGCCTGCTCCAGCGCGGAGCCCGCAGAGTCTATGCCGTGGACGTGGGCTACGGGCAGCTGGATTGGAAGTTGCGCCGGGATCCCCGCGTGGTCGTGCTCGATCGGCGGAACATCCGCTACCTGGAGCGCGCGGCGGTGCCGGAGCCGATCGAGCTGGCGGTGATCGACGTCTCGTTCATTTCGCTCACGCTCGTGCTGCCCTGCGTTGCGCCGTTTCTCGGGAGCCCGGCGACGGCCATCGCGCTCGTCAAGCCGCAGTTCGAGGTCGGGAAAGGACAGGTGGGGCGCGGAGGCATCGTGCGCGACGAGGAGCAGCGGCGGGCCGTGACGGACAAAGTCCTGGCCTGCGCCGAGTCGCTCGGATTCCGGCGGCTCGGTGTGCTCGATTCTCCGGTGCCCGGACAGAAGGGCAACCGCGAAATCCTGCTGGGGCTGGCGTGGGACGGAGGACGTTCCGGAAAGCATCCCTCATGAGACCGCGGAGGATGGCGTGAAAATTCTGGTCACGGGGGGCGCTGGCTTCATCGGGTCCCATCTGGTCGATCGCCTGGTGCAGGAAGGGCATGAGGTCGTCGTGGTGGACGATCTCTCGACCGGCACGCGCCGGAACCTGAACCGGGCGGCGGAATTCTACAAACGGGATGTGCAGGGCTCGCGCCTGGAAGGAGTGTTCCGCCGGGAGCGCCCCGTCGTGCTGATCCATCTGGCGGCGCAGATGAACATCCGCCGGTCCGTCGAAGATCCGCTGTTCGATGCGCGGGTCAACATTCTCGGCACGCTGAACGTGCTCGACCAGGCGGTCCGCTATGGCACGAGGAAGATCATTTTTGCGTCGTCGGGCGGCGCCATCTACGGCGAGCAGGACGTGTTTCCCGCGCCGGAATCCCATCCGACGCGTCCGCTGTCGCCCTACGGCATCAGCAAGCTCACGGGCGAATATTATCTGGCCTATCACCAGCGGGTCAGCGGGATCCACCCCGTGAGCCTGCGGTTGAGCAACGTCTACGGCCCTCGGCAGGATCCGTACGGGGAAGCCGGCGTCGTCGCCATCTTCGCGCAGAAGATGCTTGCCGGCGAACAGCCGATCATCAACGGCAACGGCCGGCAGACCCGCGACTTCATCTATGTGGACGACGTCGTCGAGGCGCATATGGCGGCCCTCGGCAAGGACGTGCAGGGCATCTACAACGTGGGCACGGCCCATGAGACGTCCGTCAACGAGCTGTTTACCAAACTCGCGGATCTGACCAAGTCGGGGAGCAAGCAGCTCTACGGGCCGGCAAAAAAAGGCGAACAGGCCCGCAGCGTCGTGGATGCCAGCAAATTGCGGCAGGAATTGGGGTGGGAGCCGCGCGTATCGCTGGATGACGGCCTGGCGCGCACGGTGGAGTTTTTCCGCGCGCAGGGAAGCTAGCCGTAGGTTTCGTGCCCGTTACCGGTAGCGCGGCACGTTCGGGTCGATGTGGACGGACCAGGCGTCGATGCCGCCCACCAGGTTCTTGACGCTCTTGAAGCCCTGCTGGTGCAGGAAGGCGGTGGCGTCGGCGCTCCGCATCCCGTGATGGCAATGGCAGACGATCTCGGCGTTTTTGTCGAGCTTGTCCAGGGATTGGGGGATGGTGCCGAGCGGGATCAGGATCGCGCCTTCGATTTTCGCCATGGAATATTCCCAAGGCTCCCGGACATCCACCAGCACGATCTCGTCGCCTTGATCCAATCGCTGTTTGAGTTCCTGGACGGTGATGGTGAACCCCATGGCGTGGCCTCCTGTTCGGCTTGGACCCCTCGTATCATAGGGGGCCCCTTGCAAAGCTGTCAATCGCGCCAGGACGTTTCGCAATGAAGAAACAGGGAAAGGGAGCGGCGGCGGGGAATCGGCGCCAAGCCATCATGGTGCTGGTGACGGCCGCCTCGAAACAGGACGCGGGGAAGATCGGCCGGGCGCTGGTCAAGGCCGAGCTGGCGGCCTGCGTGAACGTGCTGCCCGGGCTGCGCTCGCTGTTCCGCTGGGAGGGACGGATCGCCGATGAACGGGAGGTCCTGATGCTCATCAAATCACGGACCGATCTGTTTGAGCCGCTGGCCCGAGCGGTCAGGCGGCTCCACCGGTACACGGTGCCGGAAATCATCGCCTTTCCGATCGCCAGAGGAACAGCTGATTACCTCGCGTGGATACGGAAATCAACGCGCAAGTCGTTGAAAACCAAGCATTAATAAAATTACAAAACCGTTGACCGAATCCGGAAGTTTGGATACACTTACGACTCGCTTCGGGGCCCTGTGCCCCTAGGATAAAAACATGATAGGCAGAGACGAGATGGAACCGACCGGCAAGGGAAAATCCGCCGATACCTATACGATCGTGATTTTCAGGGGAGCCAAGGCTGCTCCCCTGCGGTTCAGCTTTCCAGGGCCGGTCGTGCGGCGGATCAAGATCCTTGGGCTTGTGCTCCTGCTGGTCCAGGCCGTCTTCCTGACCCACTATGTGATCCAGTCCAGCCAGGTGTGGGAACTGGGTGTGCTCCGTGAGGAGATGGTGATGCTGCGGGAGCAGACCAGTTCCTTCTCGGCCTCGCTCGAAGATCTGAAACGCCGCATGCTGGGCATGAAAGAGGTCAATACCCGCCTGCGGATCATGCTGGGGATCGAGGAGCAGCGGCCGACCGACATCATGGGCGGGAAAGGAGGCGCCGAACGTCCGATGGACGGCGGCCAGCCGCTCGAGGGCTCGATGCTGATGACCCCGCCGGCCAGCGTGCCGGAGCGGCCTCCCTTTGACGTGCCGTCGGGCGAGGGGAAACCGCTTGCCGAGAAAGTTCAGCAGGACATCGCGTGGCTCCGGCACCACTCCACGGTGGAAGAGCGGGTCCTGGAAGAACTGATCGAAGCGGCCAAGGACAAGTCGGCGCGCTGGGCGGCGACGCCGTCCGTCTGGCCGGTCCGGGGCTGGGTGACATCGGGATTCGGCGCCCGCATTTCTCCGTTTACCAACCAACTGGCCATGCACGACGGCCTCGACATCGGGGCGGCGCCCAATACGCCGGTGCAATCCCCTGCGAGCGGACGCGTCGTGTCGGCGGGCTTCGACGCCAAGATGGGCAACGTGGTCCTGATCGATCACGGCTACGGCATCGAAACGGAATACGGCCATCTGGCCAAGCTGCTGGTCAAGCAAGGGCAGAGAGTGAAGCGCGGCGACGTGGTCGCGCTGCTCGGCAGCACCGGACTCTCCACGGGCCCCCACCTCCATTACATGGTCAAGGTCAAGGGCCAGACCGTCAACCCGAACAATTATATTCTCGACTAGCGTCGCCCGCCTCGGTTCCATCCGCGAACGGCAGGCCTTGTTCCGCGGGCTAGCGCTGTTTGAAGAATTTGAGGAATTCGGAGTCGGGGGTCAGGACCATCGTCGAATTGTGGCCGAAGGTCTTTTTGTAGGCTTCCATGGATCGGGTGAACTCGAAGAACTTCTGATCCTGGCGATAGGCCAATGAATAGATCTTGAATGCTTTGGCATCGCCCTCGCCCCGGATCTGCTCCGCGGTTTTGTAAGCATCGGCGAGCAGGATTTCCTTGTCCTTCTCCGCCTCGGAACGGATCTTCTGCGCTTCCTCGGCGCCTTCCGCGCGGTACTGCTTGGCCTGCTGCTCCCGTTCCGCCTGCATGCGGGCGAAGACATTCTTTTCGTTTTGTTCCGGCAGGTCCGCCCGCTTGATCCGCACGTCGTGGAGCTCGATCCCGTACACGGCCGCCTTCTCATTGGCCCGCTGCGTGACGATCGCCATGACCTCGGAACGATTTTTCGAGACGATGTCGGCAAGATCATGCCGGCCCAATTCGACTCGCAGCTCGGAGTAAATGATGTCGTCGAGCCGGCGCAGAGCGCCCCGCTGGGTCTGGAACGCCTGGTAGACCTTCAAGGGATCGAGGATGCGCCATTTGGCGAAGTTGTCGATCAAGAGGGTCTTCTTGTCCTGCGTGATGACTTCCTGCGGGGACGAGTCATAGTCCAGCAATCGCTTGTCGAAGTAGGTCACGTCTTGAATGAACGGCACCTTGAAATAGAGGCCCGGCGACGTGATGTTCCGCTTCGGTTTGCCCAGCTCGACCACGATGGCGGTCTGGGTGATATCCACGATAAACAACGGCGAGGCGCCGAGCAGCACCAGCAACACGAAGATCGCGAAGAGGGCGATGAACAGTCCTTGCTTGCTCATGGCCCTTTCTTCTCCTCGCCGGAGCTTTTCGGCGCGGCCTTGAGCCGGTCGAGCGGCAGGTAGGGGAGCAGCCGCTCCGAAACCTTCCCGTCGATGATGATTTTCTCGACTCCGCCCAGCACCTCTTCCATCGTCTCGATGTAAATCCGTTTGCTGATGATGTCTTTCGCCTGCTCGTATTCCTTGAGGGTCTTGACGAACCGGTTTGCTTCGCCCTCTGCCCGGGCGACGCGGGCCTGGGCATAGCCCTTGGCCTGGTTGATGACCTGCGCGGCTTCGCCCTTGGCCTTCGGGATGATGTCGTTGCGATAGCCCTGCGCCTGATTGATCAGTTTCTGGCGATCCTCCTTGGCGCTCGTCACGTCTTTGAATGCGGCAATCACCGCCTCGGGTGGATTGACGTCTTTCAACTGCACAGCCGCAATCTGCACGCCGGCCTGATATTGATCCAGGATGTGCTGCAGCAAGGTTTGCGTGCCTTCCTGGATTTGCGCCTTGCCCGTGGTCAGCGCGTCGTCGATCTTGCTCTTGCCGATCACCTCGCGCATCGCCGCTTCGCCGGCCTTCTCGATCGTGTCGTCGATTTCGTCGACCTTGAAGAGGTAGTCCCTCGCGTTCTTGATCTTGTACTGGACGATAAATTCCACCGCGATGATGTTCAGGTCATCCGTCAGCATCTGGGCTTCCTGCGGGAGTACCTGCACGCGGTTTCGGTCGGTGCGGAAGCCGATCTCCACGCGGTGCAGTTTTTCCACCTTCGGGTGCAGCACCGACTCGATGAAGGGGATTTTGAGGTGGGGGCCTGGGCCTGCCGTGCGGACGACGTCGCCGAAGCGCTTGACGACCCCTTCTTCGTCCGGGGCGACGATGAAGGTGCCCTGCCAGACCACGATGACGAGAAACAGCAGCAGGAACACGAAGCGGATGCCCTGAAACGGCATCATCTGGCGCAACTGATCCTGCGCCTGGCGCAAAGCGTCGTCAATCGAGTCGCTTTTCTTGCCCCAGGGGTCTTTGGGGTCCCAGACCATCTGGTGTGTTACGCGGAGGCGGCGAGGGCGGTCGGCTTGGCGTAGCGGACTCGTTCAGGAACCGGTCGGAGATCCCAAATCAACCCCATCTGCTCGATCAGGAGCAATCCGTAATAAGTCAGGTCGATTTCCCACCAGAAAAACCCTTGCCGGGTGGCTGCGGGGTAATGATGATGATTGTTGTGCCAGCCCTCACCCAGCGTGACCAAGGCCAGCCAGAAATTGTTGCGGCTTTCGTCACCCGTCTGGTACCGCTTGTTGCCGAACATGTGGGTCAAGGAATTGATGGAGAACGTCGCGTGCGACAAGACGACGGTGGAGATGAAAAACCCCCAGATGAGCATCTGGGGGCCGCTCGTGCCCAGTTCGGGCGCCACGCGGTTAAGCCCGATCCCGAGGAAGAACAACGCGGTGCCCAGCAGGGTCGGCACCAGCACGTCGAACCGGTCCAGGAAACGGAGTTCGGGGTATTTGGCCAAGTCGGGCACCGCCTTGAAATCCGTTCCAAAGTTGGACGGTGACGTGATCCAGCCGAGGTGGCTCCACCAGAAGCCATGCTGCACCGGTGAATGGATGTCTTTTTCGCTGTCGGAGTAGACGTGGTGCTGGCGGTGATTGGCCGCCCACCAGAGCGGGCCCCGCTGCATGGCCGAATTTCCGAGCAGTGCCAGGACAAATTGAAATGGCCGGGACGTTTTGAAGGTCTTATGCGAGAAATACCGGTGATAGAAGCCGGTGATCGCGAACATGCGGAGCAGGTACATGGCAACGGCGACCGCCACGGCGGTCCAGCTCCAACCGACCCAGATCACGCCCAGACACATCAGATGGACGGCCATGAAGGGGAGCCAACGCGTCCACGTGACCCATGCGGGAATATGATCACCTAAGTGTCCCGAGAGAGATGTATCGAACCACTGCGCAATCGCGATCATCGCATGCCGTCGCCGTGTGCTCATGGTCGGTTTCTGCATTCTTCTCTATCCCTCCTGGGTTGGCCCCGGCCGCTGGTATTTGACTGACGTGTATACCATTATTTTGAGCGCGATGCCACGAAAAATGTGAGAGTGTGGACTGGGAGGCCTCAGCGCATGATCACTTTGCCGCTCTTGCTCCAGTACCAGTAGATCGAGAAATTCGGGAAGAATGCGTCCAGCGTGTTCTGCCCCGCCACTGTATAGAGAACTCCTGCCGCTCCCACCAAATTGTCTGAGAACCGGTATTGAATAGTCGGCTGGATGCCGAGCGAGTTGAATCCGTGTTTTCCGCCATCGTTAATCGTATGCCCGTCGGCACGCCACGGCAGACCGTGCAGCCCCACGAACTCAATGTTGTAGCCGAATCCCTTCTTGTCATTGAGAATATGCTCGATGATCAGCCTGGTATTCACCAAGTCCGCCGCATAGGTATTCTGGCCGCCGCTGCTGCCGGGGAGGTGGTAGGAGTAAAAGGCCCCGCCGCTGATCCGGAACGGTCGCAGGATTTTGCGAAACATGACCCCTTCTGTCCAGGTCAGTGCGCCAAAGCGCGAGGCGGGCAGGCGTCCCAGCGGAGCAAACCCACCGGGCGGCCTCTCCGTTCCGGTGAACCATTGACTGGTTGGCAGGACGATCATGTTGAACGTGGTGATCGTCGGGCGCCAAGTGTCCGGGTCCTGCACTATCACACGGTGCTTGAGGTAGAGCTGGGTGTCGCCGAAACCGGTATCGGTGGTCCACGGCCCGCCTTGGCCCTGGTTGAATTGCGCCGTGCTCCGGGCCCAAAACGTAGAGGTCGAGAGGCCGACGTTGAATTCGAGATTGTTCGTCAATCCATAGGCCATCGTGACGACAGGGGCGATCTGGTAGGAATGGGTCGGGGAGGCTTTGCGGTTCACCGTGAGTTGGTTGCCGAATTGCTTCTCGCTGACTTGCGTAAAGATGAACGGGTGTGCCGTAAACTGCCCTTTGGGGTGCACGTCCACGCCGCTGATGAACATCGGCCCGTTCGACAAGGGATTCCAGCTGTTCCGGTATTTTTGAATTTCTTCGTCGGAGGGCCCCCATTCAAACGCTGGCGTGCCGGACGCAACCGAGGTCACGCTAAACATGGTAAGCGCATATACAGACATCCATAGTCTCATTCGGCTCATCAGATCCTCCTCTGATCGATGTATGGCGATATCTCCATGTATGAAGTTCTCAATCTCCCGGTGTCTATCATTTCGGCGATGACTATGCGCAGCGGGTTAGAGGAGGTTGGCGAGAACCAGATAGGCGAGGCCGGCGAGCAGGCCGCCCGCGGGCAGGGTGACGATCCAGGCCAGGACCATGTCCCGGACGGTCGCCCATTGGACGGCGCGGATTCCCTTGAGGAGACCGATGCCGACGATGGCCGAACTGCTCACGTGCGTGGTCGAGACCGGCAGGCCCAGGGTGGCGGACACGAGGACGAGCGACGAGGTGGTCAGATTCGCCGACAGGCCCTCCACGTGGTCCATGTTCGTCACCTTCTCCGCGAGCACCTCGGTGACGCGGAGCCCGCCGAGATAACTGCCCAGCCCCATCGCGAGTGCGACGCCGGCAAAGGCGAGAGGGTGCATCCTCGCGCCGTCCCAGGCGGTCGTGGCGCCGCTCAGCAGCAGGATGGCCACAATCTTGGGCGCATCGTTGGTGCCGCGGGCTAGCGACGCCAGGCCGCTGGACAACCAGTGAATGCTGTCCAGGCCGACCGTCAGGCCGGACAGGCCGGACAGGCCGGCCCGGTCGCATCGTGCCGGCACATCGATCACGGGCCGCCCGAAGGCGGTCGTCTGGATCAGGGTGCGGGTCATGCCCTGCGCATCGATCGTCACCAGCGCGCGGGCGGTCGGCATCAGGCAGAGACAGGTTCCCTCCCAACGCGCGGCGAGGAGGCGGACCAAGGGGTGCAGCAGCACCGAGAGCGACAAGGCCAGCACGGGACTGAGCAACAACGGCAGCGCGATCTTTCCGAGCAGGGCCGGCCAGAGCAGTCCCCGGGCTCCGAACGCCGCAAGGCCCGCACCGACCAGAGCGCCGGTCAGCGCATGGGTGGTGGATACGGGCAGGCCGGTGCGCGAGGCGAACAGCACCCACCCGATCGCGCCGGTTACGACGGCGAAGGCAAAAGACGGGGAGACGGCGAGGCCTGGATCAAGCAGGCCCTTGCTAAACGTATTCACCATGGCGGTGGCCACCACGGCAGCCAATGAGGCGCCGACGACGGTCCAGACGGCTCCCCAGAGGATGGCCGTGCGATAGTTCGTGACCCCGCTGCCGACGAGGGTCGCGATGGCTTTCGAGACGTCGTTCGTGCCATTGGCGAACGCCAGCAGCAGAATCAAGAGAAAGAGGGCGGCGAGAATGTCCATAGGGGGACGCTACGTCGTTGTACCGCCGCATGAGGAGCCGGCTCCGGCGGTGCAGCCGTAGCAGTGGTTGCCGGTGACGATCCGGCGTGTGTGCAGCTTGGCCGGGTCGAAATCGCGGATGTGGCGGGGCGTGCCGTGATCCACGGGCAGGTCGAGCATCTGGTTGAAATCGCAGTCGTAGAGCGTACCGTCCCAGCCGACCGAGAGGGTGTAGCGACACATGACGCCGGCGGCGGCGGACGGGTTGAAGGCATTGACCAGCCGCTCCATATAGCCGTCGTAGTTCCCGCTGTCGACGAGAAATTCCAGAAACCGGCTGATCGGCATGTTGGTGATCGTGTAGAGATGATTGAACGTGATGCCGTGCGCGTGGTGGAGTTCCCGCCGGAATTGCGCTTCGATGGCTTCCTGTTTCGGCGGGAGAAAGGCTCCGACCGGGTTGTAGACGAGGTTGAGCGTCAACCCGTTGCCTTCACGGCCGTAGCCGAGCCGGTTGAGCAATTGTAGCGCCTGGACGGATTTGTCGAACACGCCGTCTCCCCGTTGGGCATCGGTTTGGGACACGCGAAAATAGGGGAGCGAGGCAATGACCTCGACTCGATGGCGCGCGAGAAATTCAGCGAGGCCGGCCTGCGAGGGGATCAGCAGCACGCTCAGGTTGCAGCGGTCCATCACGTGGCGGCCCAATCGTGTCGCCTCCTCAACCAGCCAGCGGAAATTCGGGTTCAATTCCGGCGCCCCTCCGGTGATGTCGACGGTCGGAATGTCGGTCCCGGTCAGGGCGGTGATGCAGAGCTCCGCGGTTTCCCGCGACATGATTTCCTTACGGTCCGGCCCGGCATCCACGTGGCAATGGCGGCAGGTCTGGTTGCAGAGCTTGCCGACGTTGATCTGGAACACCGTGATCCCCGTGGCATGGAGGGGATGCAGGCCGGCGGTCGCCATCCGCCGCTCGAAGGGCGGACATGCCGTTGAGTTGGCGAGGAGGCGCAGTTGTTGTTCGGCGGACGCGAGCGGATTGTGCCGGGCAAGGAGGCTGAGAGGCATCGTGTTATCCGGCGGTCGTCTGGAGATGAGCCTTCGGGAACCGGATCTGGCAGCACCCGAAATCCAGCGCCTTGTCGCCCTGGTCTTTCATCGCCCGCGCCATCCTGGGGCAAATCCGGTAGCAGACGCGCCGGCCGTCCCGAATCCCCTCCACCAGGCCGGCAGCCCGGAGGATGCGCAGGTGGTGCGAAATGTGCGGCTGGGACTGCTCCAGTTCCTTCACGAGGTCCATCACGCACTTTTCGTGAACGAGCAGCGATTCCAGGATCCGGAGGCGCGTCTCGTCGCCGATGGCCTTCAGTACGCCGGCGCACTGCTGCTCTGTGAGCATCACGCTTGCCATGTTAACAGCAATTTCCAGATGGATCGCACGACACGGCGGCGCCAGTGACCGGCCCGCCTGCTCGTGTGATGACCGTAAAGTGCGACCGATACGCGTCAGCATTCAATACTTTGAGCGTTTTGGAGCAGATCTCCAACGGCTCTCCGAGCCGGTAGCGATGATTGTCGTCGTCGCAGACTTCCGTGAACGGACCGGTCAGCAGCGCGAAATGTCCCTGCCACACGCAGGGAGCCTGCTCGGGAAGGATGGCGATGTGGCGGGGGTCGGACGGCGGCAACAGGGTCGGAACCTCGGAGAACAGAAACACTCCTTCAAACGGCGGACTGTGCAGCAGGCGGGCCGTGCGGGCATCAATCGCTTGCGGCACGCCACGCAGAAAAATGTGCCCCAGCTCGTCGACCGCGCGGCTGAACGGTCCGCGCAGCGTCGCGAAGCGCACGCCGTGGAGCTCGCCGGCAGGGAGCTTGTAGCCGGTGAGCGTCAGCGACAGGAAGTGGATGCCGTCAATCACCTGCCAGGGGCTGGACTTCACCTGATGGACTCCGAGAAACCCCGCCTCGCACAGGCCGCCCGCGTAGTCCGTGACGGTCAGCGCGCCGGAAAGACAGTTTCCCCATTTCTCCGTGTCGTGCACCAGGTACTGCGGGACGGGTTGATCCGACACGATGTCCGAGATGGTGAACCGCCCGCCCGGTCTGAGCACGCGGAACATCTCGCGGAACACCTTGCGTTTGTCGGGAGCCAGATTGATGACGCAATTCGAAATGATCAGATCCACGCTGCCATCGTCCACCGGCATGGCATCCGCCATGCCTTTCCGGAAATCCGTGACCGGCTTGGGGTGCTCCAGGTTTTTCGCAACCACCGGGGCGTGCCGACGCGCGATGTCCAGCATCGTGTCGGTCATATCAATGCCGATCACGCGGCCGGTCGGCCCGACGCGGCGTGCGGCCTCGAAACAATCAATCCCGCCGCCGGAGCCGATGTCCAGCACCGTCTCGCCGGCCTTGACCGTTGCAAGCCCGGCCGGCGTGCCGCAGCCGTAGGAGATGTTCAAGACTTCTTCGGGGATGAACGTTTTGAGATCGTCAAAATTGTAGCCGGTCGGACAGCACATCTGCTCGCCAGTGGCCGCGGCTCTGGCGTATCGCTCGCTGACTTGCTGGGTGATTTCATCGTTCAGCATGCGGCCTCGTCACGGCAGGCATAAAGACATCTCCATGTATCAACTCACGATCTCGGCGTCAAGGGGTCTCCTCCGGCGGCTAGAGGACGGACCCCTGTCAGGTTAGTCGGTCGAACCGCGGGATTCTTACACTGCCTTCAGGGGGACCCGAACGGACCGCTCCGCCCATTCAACGAGCTGATCCTGGTCCTCAACGATCTCCACCGGCACTTCGTAGTAGGTCTTGAGTGTCTGCCTGGCGTTGGGCCGGAACGGCTTCATGCCCTGCGCGCGGTAGGTTTCTCTGGCCGCGTCGTCCGTTTTGAAGTAGAGCCGGCCCTTGTGGATGATGCCGAAGAAGACGTCACCTTGATAAAGCCCGTAGCCGCCGAACATGGCGCGGCAGGCCACGCCGCGCAGTCCGTTCAGCTGATCGAGCACGAAGTCTTTGAACCCGTCTGACTTTGTGGCCACGCTCGGCCTCAGAGCGGTTTGCGCGCGGCAACCATCCGCACGGCGCTGGGAAAGACGATCCTGCCGCCCCGCCGATACTGCGTCGCGGCCTGAAGAATGCGTTGCTTCACGTCCTGTGTCTGATCGGCCGAGAGTGTGGCCATGAGATTCTGGACCGGTGCTGCGATTTCCGTCAGGCTCGTGTAATACTCCTCGGCCGACGCATAAGACCACTCCGCGAGAAATTCGTGTTCCGTCATGTCAGTCAGTCCGGCCTGCTGCAGCATTCCTGAAAGATCTCCCGCCTTGGCGAGGCGAAAGATGCCGGGGGCAGCGGGGTCCGGCGTCGGCAACTCGACCACCTGCTTGATGGCTTCCATGGACAGGCGGATGGAGGGATTCTTGTCCGGCGCGGACCACACAGCGGCCGCCAGCCAGCCGCCGGGTTTCAAGATTCGCGCGATCTCTGCGGCGGCCCTGGGAATTTCCGGCAGGAACATCAGGCAGAAACGACTCGTCACGGCGTCGAACGAGCCTGTTTCGAAGGGAAGCGACGTCGCGTCGCCCGTTCGAAATGTGACATTCGTGAGCGCAAGCGACGATGCCTTGCGGCGGGCCACATCCAGCATCCGGTCGGCCAGATCAATGCCGATGACGCTGCCGCTCGGTCCCACGGTTTGTGCGGCGAGCAGCGCAGGATAGCCGGTGCCGGACCCGAGGTCGAGCACGCGCAGGCCTGATCGGAGCCGGGCATCCGCCACGAGGCGGTGGTTGAGGAACGCCATCTGCTCGTCGAAGAACCGGTCCCATTTTTCCCAGCCGCCGGCGACGCGATTCCAATCCTGCCGTTGTCCCTCGATGACTTGTTGCGGTGTCTGCTGTGCCATGCCTTCCCTCTTCCGATTATCCGCCGCTCAACGCGCAGACGATAGAGATCTGATCGTCCGGTCGAAGCGCGGCGGACAGATCACGCGCCTGTTCGTCATTGACGAAAATTCGGATATGTGCCCGGATCGTATCCTGCTCCGTGATGATGCGAAAGCGCAGGCCGGGATAGCGCCGATCCAATGCCGACAAGACCTCGCCCACCGTTCGGCCGTCGGCCTCCACGTCGCTTTTCTGCCCGGTATACGAGCGGAGCGCGCTCGGGATGTGGATGGTCACAGCTCTGCTGTTTCCACGGAATAAATTTCCGGCAGGTGTCGGGCCAGGCAGGTCCAAGTCTCGCCGCCGGTACGGCTCGCCCAGACCTCGCCACTGGTCGTGCCGAAGTAGAGGCCGACCGGCTCGTGCGCGTCCGCCGTCATCGCCTGGCGTTTGACCGTCCACCAGGCCTGCGATTTCGGAAAATTCTTGTTCAGCCGCACCCACGTCTGACCGGCATTGCGCGTCTTGTAGACCGCGGGCTTGCCGCCCGGGCTCACGCGCGGCCACACGCCCGTGCCGTCCATCGGGAACACCCAGGCGGTATCGGGATCGCGCGGGTGCACGACCATGGGAAAGCCGACGTCGCCGATCCGCTTCGGCATGTTCTTCCCGATGCGCATCCACTGGTTCGACGGCCGATCGAGCCGGTAGATGCCGCAGTGGTTCTGTTGATACAGCCGGTCCGGGTTGCTCGGACAGAGCCGGATGCAATGGGGGTCGTGGAAGGTCGCAGTGGCCCGGTCGAACCCCTCGACCACGTCCAGCCCCTGCAAGATGGGCGTCCAGGTTTTGCCGCCGTCGACGGACTCATGCACCCCGCCGCCGGACATGGCGAAGTAGACGTGGGCGGGGTCGCGCGGGTCCACGATGATCGAGTGCAATTTCGGCCCGTCGGGCGTGCCGTCCTGCACGGTGCCCATCCACTCGCGGTACTTCGCATCGTCGTTGATGTAGGAAAACGGTTCCCACGTGGCGCCTCCGTCTTCGGAGCGGAAAAGCCCCTGCGGCGAGGTGCCCGCGTACCATGCGCCCGGCTCGCGCTCATGCCCCGGTGTAAGCCAGAACACGTGATCCACGACCCGGCCGTTCCGGCCCTCCGGGGCTTTTGCAAACGCCGGCGGAGTCTTCGCTTCTTGCCAGGTTCTGCCCAGGTCGGTCGAGCGAAAGACCGTTGGGCCCAAATGGCCGGTTCGACATGCCATAAGCATCGTCCGCCGGTCGCGCGGGTCGAACACCAGATGATGCACGATCTGGCCGAGAAACAGGGGGTGCGACAGTTTCCAGGTCCGGCGGGAGCGGTCGCCGCGCAGGAAAAAGGCGCCCTTGCGCGTGCCGATAAGAACGGTCACTGCGCCGGTGGCGGGTCGTGGTGAAACGGATGGTGCCGATGATCGCATGAGCATTCTCCTTTCGGGCGTTACTTGATTGTCTGCAGCGTCTCGCGCAGTTCCTTCAATTCGGCGATGGACAGGTCGAGGTGCTGGTCGCGCTGGGGCTGGTCGTTCTTGAACTTCCAGAGCCGCCAGAAGATCGCCGTCAGTTCCTTCTTGTGCGTCACGGCCAGGTCGTAGGCGGGCGTCTTGGCCTGCTCCTTCGTCACCCCGCAGAAGGAATCCAGCAGCGCGTGCAGCTGGTTGTGATAGTCGTCCATCGCCTGGTCGGCGCCTTTTCCGCCCTTTGCGGCTGCGGCGCTGGCTTCCATCATGGTGGTGAGGTTGATCATCGTCTCCACGCCGGTCGCGCCCTTCGCCTTCATCGCGTAGTCGTCCGCCCGGGGGTAGAACAGGTAGCCGCAGCCGCTGCACGTGAGGAACACGAACCCGACGATCAACAATTGTGAGAGCCGTCGCATGGTGGCCTCCTCGCGTTACCGCTTGCGCGCGTAGGTGATCTCCAGCATCTTCGTTTCCTTCCCGCCGTGATGGGCCGCGTACATGTCAAACGTCTGCCTGTTCTCGTCGACGATGGTCCAGACCGCGCGATGCGACATCCGGCCGCCGCCCGGTTCAGGATGCGAGCCTTTCAACGTGATGGTCTTGCCGTCCGCGCTAGCCGTGCCTTCCATCATGAAAATTCCCGTGCCCATCGAATCCATCCAGGCTGTCACATACTTCTTGGTCATGTTGCCGTAGGCGTCGATGCCGATTCCCGCGTAGGGTTGTCCCATCATCTGGCTGTCGTATTCCTGGTAGAGAAAGCGCCCGTCCAGCAGCATCTTCATCTCGGCGGTGCCGGTCGATTCCGCCGCCGGCTTGCCAGGTTCCATCCACTCCTTGGTCGTCGTCGTCCAGCTGCCGGCCAGGCTCGCGAACAACTTGTGCGGCTCGCCGGGCGTGCCCAGTTTCTTCCAGAGCTCCATCATCGCCTGCTGGTCCATCGGTTGTTTGCCCTTCTTCTCCTTGGCCAGGGCCGGCGAAGCGGTCAGCATGACGCACAATATTGTGACTGCAAGCAAGATAACACGCACGATTTCCTCCTTGTGGTTAACAGGTTGACTCGATTCAAACGTCGACCAGGACCTTGAATCCGCCGTAGACCATGCGCGTGACGTCAAACGGCATGGACTTTTCGTCGCACATCCCCTTGATGCGCGGGTCCTTCATTACTCTGGCATTGACACGGTCGCGATGCAATCGTGATCGGTACACGATCCATGAAAACACCACGGTCTCTCCAGGCCTGAGTTTGGCCAGGCGGGGGAATGGCAGTCCCATTTTCACCTTGAGGTCGTCGCCGGCGCACTCGCGATATTCAAGCGCGCCGTGATCTCTCCAAATCCTGCCCGCCTTCTTGGCCATCCGAAAATAGGCGCTCAGGTTCTTCTTCGGCACGGGCAAGACGAATCCATCGACGTAGCGCATTGACTCCTCCTTGCTATCGGGAATGCCGGGCGTTCAGATACTGTTCCCACGGCTTCCAATAATGTTCGGGCCAACCTGACTTAATGTGTGCGACAGCATGGCCCGGGACGTTGACCTGTATCAACTCGATCTGCCCGCCACGGCCTTTCTTGCTGAATAAGAGGATCAGAACCGAGTCCTCATCGCGTTTCTTCCAACTATCGGCCCGCCAGGACTGGACGATCATCCGATTCGGTACGATCGCCAGGTTGCGTCCCCTGAGCCCTCCGCTGAAGGCCGTGAACGGCGCGCCGGCCTTGTGGCTGATCGTGACCTTGTCATCAATGGCCGCTCCGTGTTTCCTCGAGTCCAAATAAATATTGAACAACTGGGCAGGCGTGGCGTTGAACTTCACCGTCTGATGAATGACGTGGGTCATTTCAATCTCCCATAATACTGTTCGGTCATCATCAATCCGCCGCAGCGATGGCAGGTCATGATCGCCCTCTCCCTATTTGGAACGTTCAGTTCGAAACAGGCCGCAAAATATATGGTCAATCCAGAACCGACAAACCCGTTCTCGCGATGTCTCGCAAGACGTCGGCCGGCGTGCCGGCCTTCAACATCACAATGACGCCCTGCATCATGGTCGTCAGAAAGCGGGCCAGCGACCGCGGGTCCTTGCCGTTCCGCAGTTCGCCCTGTTCCTTGGCACGCGAGAGCGCTTTGAAAAACGCCTCCTCGAGCTCGCCCATCGCTTTTGCCGTCCGGTTGCCGATCTCCTTTTCGCGAGGGCCCAGTTCCATCACCGTATTGGCGATCAGGCAGCCTTTGCGCTCGGGGTAGGAGAGGGCGAACTCCAGCATCATGCGAATGAAGGTGCGAATCGTCTCCAGGGCCGGGCCTGGCTGGTTGAGCATGGAGAGCCGGCTCGCCACCATCCCGTTGCAGTACCGATCCATGCAGGCCAGAAACAATTCCTGTTTTCCGCCGAACGTATCGTAGAGGCTCCCGCGGTTGATCCCCATGGACGTCGTGAGATCCTCGATCGACGTGGCCTCGTAGCCGCGCCGCCAGAACACCTCGGTCGCCTTCTCAAGAGCTTCTTCCGGATTAAATTCCTTGGGGCGCGCCATTTCGTTCTCCGTGACGGCTGGTCGATAACATATATTGGAACGATCAGTCAATAACTAAAATGCGGTGGTCTTGTCGAAGGGCAAGCCGGTATACTTGAGGCCATATCATGACCTTGAAGACCTACAACAACGTTCCTCTACCATCCTGGATGTACGGCACGGCTTGGAAAAAGGAGGCCACGACCCAACTGGTCCAACAAGCCGTGGCGGCAGGCTTCGCAGCTATCGATACGGCCAATCAACTGATCCATTACCAGGAAGCGCTGGTGGGTGATGCGCTACAGGCCCTTGCAAAACAGGGGATCACGCGGGGGTCTCTGTTTCTCCAAACCAAGTTCACGCCGGTGAACGGACAGGACCATCGCACGCCCTACGATGTGAAGGCCGATCTTGCCACACAGGTACGACAGTCCTTCGACAGCTCGCTGGCCCACCTCCACACGAACTACCTGGATTCCTACGTCCTGCATGGGCCCTATTCGCGCTCTGGTTTGGGTGCGGCGGACCGGGAGGTGTGGGCAGCCATCGAAGAACTCTATGAAGCCGGCAAAACCAAGATGATCGGCATCAGCAATGTCACGGCCGATCAGCTCATCGAGTTGTGCGCGCGGGCCAGGCACAAACCGATGGTCGTACAGAACCGCTGTTATGCCGCGCTCGGATGGGACAAGGAGGTCCGGGAGATCTGCCGGACCCACGGCATCATCTATCAGGGCTTTTCGCTGCTGACCGCGAATCGGCAGGTCCTGGCCGATCCGGAAGTCCGGGCCATCGCGTCACGGCTCGGGACCGGTGTCGCGCAAGTCATCTTCCGCTTTACCATGCAGATCGGGATGCTCCCGCTGACCGGGACCACGAATCCGCAGCATATGAAAGACGACCTCGCCGCCGAGCAGTTCTCGCTTTCCCCAGACGACCTCCAGCGGATTGAGACGATCGGGCTGTAAATGACGAGGGGCTGATGGCGATTCGTATCAAAAGAATTTACAAGCCGGCCGAGCGGAAGGACGGGTACCGTGTGCTGGTCGATCGTCTTTGGCCGCGAGGGCTTTCAAAAGAGAAAGCTCGAATTGACCTGTGGCTTCGCGACGTGGCGCCCTCATCGGCCTTGCGGACCTGGTTCGGCCACGATCCCGCACGCTGGCTCGAGTTTCGCGCGCGCTACCATGCCGAGCTGCGCAAGAATTCCAAGGCCGTCGCTCCGTTGGTCGAGCGAGCGAAGAAGGGCACGCTGACCCTTCTCTACTCGGCGCGCGACGAGCGCTTCAATCAAGCCGTGGCGCTCCAAGCCTATCTCGACAAATGATCCCGCCCAGGCGGCGCGCGGAGGTCCTGGGCCGGACCGAGCGGCACGATGCGGGTGGGGTTGATGTCGTCGTGAGTGATGTAGTAGTGCCGTTTGATGTGGTCGAAATTGACCGTCTCGGCGACGCCGTCGACCTGATAGAGGTCTTTGAGGTAGCCGAACAGGTTCGGATAATCGACAATCCGGCGGAGGTTGCACTTGAAGTGTCCGTGATAGACGGCGTCGAACCGGACGAGCGTGACGAATAGGCGCCAGTCCGTCTCGACGAACCGTGGCCCGAAGAGATAGCGTTGCCGCGCGAGCCGCGCGTCGAGCTGATCGAGGGCGTCGAAGAGGCGTCGCACGGCCCTCTCATAGACCTTCTGGGCCGTGGCGAACCCCGCGCGGTAGACCCCGTCATTGATGTTCTCATAGATGAAGGTGTTGAGATCGTCGATCTCCTTCCGCCGTCCTTCCGGATATAAATCCGGCGTGCTGTCGGTAAAGCGGGTGAACGAACCGTTGAACATGCGCATGATGTCGTCGTCGGAGTTGCTGACGATGCGTTTGGTGTCGGTATCCCACAGGACCGGCACCGTGACCCGTCCCCGGTAGGCCGGATCGCTTGCCCGGTAGGCCTCGCTCAAGAACCTGAATCCGTTGACGGGATCGAGCGAATGGCCGGGCCCCTCCCGGAACGCCCACCCGCGCTCGTCGCGGATCGGGTCTGCCACTGTCATGCCGACGACGTCTTCCAGCTTCTTCAACCTTCGCGCGATGATCGTCCGGTGCGCCCAGGGGCAGGCCCAGGAAACGTAGAGATGATAGCGGCCTCGGGCCGCCGGGTAGCCGGATGCGCCGTCTTCCGTGACCCAGCCGCGAAACGCATCGGCTTGCCGCGCAAACGCGCCTTCGATTGTTTGCTCGTTGGGAAATTGCGCCTCGACCATGGTGTACTCCTCGCAATTATCCTATGCGCTGTTTCCAAATAGATAGAGGGAGGCGCGAGTCTCATGCCCTCGGCTCGGCGGCTCGCGCCGCCTTGACAGGCTCCCGCCTCCGGCCTAGCCTAGAGTTATGAACAGGGCCGAGCGGAAGAAGCAGGAGAAACGGCAAGGGCCGCAAGGGCTTGGCCCGCTCCAGCAGACCTTTTCGCAAGCGGTGGCTCATCATCAGGCCGGACGGCTCCAGCAGGCCGCGGACCTCTACCGGCAGGTTCTCGCCAAGCAGCCTCGCCACGCCGACTCGCTGCACCTGCTGGGACTGGTGGCGTATAAGACCGGCCACCTGGACGAGGCCGCCGGGTTGATCGCCGATGCCTTCGAACAGGACTCGACCAAGGCGCCCTATTGCTTCAATCTCGGCGTCGTGTTGCAGAAGCAGGGGAAACTCGACGAGGCGGCGGACGCCTACGGGCGCGCGGTGAAGCTCAGCCCCGCCTATGTCGAGGCCCAGAGCAATCTCGGCAACGTGCTGCTGGAACAGGGGAAGCTCGATCAGGCCGCGGCGGCCTACCAGCAGGCGCTGCGGCTGAATCCCAACTCCGCCGAGGCGCACAACAACCTCGGCGTGGCGCTGAAAGAGCAGGGGAAGTTTGCGCAGGCTGTTGCGTCGTACCAACAGGCGTTGAAGCTCAACCCCCATCACGTCGAAGCCCAGAACAATCTCGGCGTCGCGCTCAGGGATCACGGCCGGTTGGAAGACGCGGTGGCATCGTTTACGCAGACGTTGGCCCTCAGGCCTGGTTACGTCAAGGCCCACTACGACAGGGCCTTCGCCTATCTGTGGCAGGGGCGGTTGGATCGTGCCGTCGAAGATCTGCGGGCCTCGGCGGACACCAAGCAGAACCACGGCTGGCCGGTCCAGGACGCAACGGTATCGAAAGCGCGGATGAAGCACGACGCCGAGCAGATCCAGTATTTGCTGGATCGCGGCATCCTGAATCGCCAGCATGACGGCTACCGGGACTCCTTGCAGCAGCTCCACCAGCGGGCGTCGCGGCAGAAGGATGTCTTTTGGCGTATGCCGGTCAGCCAGGGCGAGATCACCGCGATCGCGCCGTCCTATAACCGCCTGCTGCACGTCGCCGATTGTCCCGTTCTGTCCGGCGGCGCGGTGAATCCTTCGCTCGACGTGCGCAAGATCGAAGCCCGCTACAACGAACGCCGGCCCGAGATCATGCACGTGGACGGGCTCTTGACGGAAGAGGCGCTGCACTCCATCCGCCGGTTCTGTCTGGAGTCCACGGTCTGGAAACGGGATTACCCCAACGGCTACATCGGGGCCTTTCTCGGAGACGGATTCGCCTGCCCGCTGCTGTTGCAGATCGCCGAAGAGCTGCGCCTGAAATTTCCGGGTGTGTTCAAACAGCACAGGCTGACTCAGGCCTGGGCCTTCAAGTACGATAGTGCCTTGACCGGCCTGAACATGCATGCCGATGCGGCGGCCGTGAACGTGAACTTCTGGATCACGCCGGACGAGACGAATCTCGACCCCGACCACGGCGGATTGGTCGTGTGGGATCGGGAGGCCCCGCGGGATTGGAATTTCAGGGAATACAACAACGCGAAAAACGAGCCGAAAGTCCTGGCATGGCTTAAACAGCAGGGGGCCCAGGCGGTCACGATCCCCTATCGATGCAACCGGGCGGTAATTTTCAACTCCGACCTGTTTCACGCCACCGACCGCATCAGCTTCAAAGAGGGCTACGAAAACCGCCGCGTGAACATCACGCTCTTGTATGGGAGGCGGGGGGAAGAGTAGTCCGTTGGGACTGGCTCCCCGAGCATGTCGAGGGGTGCCTGTCCCGTTGCACGTCACGCAGAACGGGGACAGGCGCCAGGAAGAAGGGCGCCGGTCCCCTCAGTTGCACGGACGCGCGAAGCTGCGTTATCCTCCCACCTGGGAGCAAGGCCGGTCCCAGTGATCACCAACGACGCGCTCACCAGCTATATCCGTAAAACGATGCCGGATGCCCAGGTATCCGTGACCGATCGCACGGGCACGATGGATCACTTCAGCATCCGCGTCGTGTCCAATTCGTTCAAAGGCAAGAACCTGCTCGACCGGCACCGGATGGTCTATCAGGCGCTCGATGAGCCGATGAAAGACGGCCGTATCCACGCGCTGGAGATTAAAGCGGAAGCCACTGATGGAAGCTGAAAGCTGTCAGCTATCAGCTATTAGCTCATGGAGGTTGTTATGGCGGACCAGATCGAAGAAGAAGTTCAGCGCGAGATCAAGGCGAACAAGATTCTGATCTACGGCAAGGGCACGAAGCAGATGCCGATGTGCGGGTTCACGCGGGAGACGATGCAATTCTTCGACAAGTACGGCTACCCCTACGAGCTGATCGACGTCCTGCAGAATCCGGCCAAGCGGGAATTTCTGACGAAGATGACCAACTGGCCGACATTACCCAAGGTCTTCATCGACGGCCACTTCTACGGGGACACCGACATTCTCGATCCGATGGCCGCCAAGGGCGAAATCGAACCGCTGCTCAAAAAAGCGTTCGGAAAATAAATCAGCAAGAAGCGTTACGAGGGCGGCTGTCATGCTCTTGTGCTCGCGCGATGCGCACGATCAGAATGTGCTCGTTGTATGACTCGCGAAGAATTCAGGGACTACTGGAAGAACAAGCATGGCCCGTTCTTTATGAAGAATGCAGATAAGATGGGTGCCAAGAGGTAAGTGCAATCTCACACCCTGAACACGCCGCTAAATGATGGCCTCAGGGCCTCCAGAGGGATGCTTCCTGAATATGACGGTGTTGCGGAAGTCTGGTTCGAGTCAGAAGAAGCACTTGTTGCGGGAATGAGCTCTCCTGAGGGGCAGCAACTTGGCGCAGCCCTGCTGGAAGATGAGGGGAACTTCATCGACCATTCCAAATCATCGGCGTTTATCGTTGAGGAGCACGAATTCTAGGTGGCTAACAGGGCGATGCAGGCGGACCGACCTCCGGCCGGCCGCTGATCGCCAAGGCGTTAGGCGCCTGCAAATCGCCACCTGCCACCCGCGACAACAGCGCGCCCTGTTACGGGCGAACATGTTGGCTGCTGTTACGACAGATATTTGACTTCTAGTATGCGCCCTCGACACAACATGCAACCACATGAATAAGCGAGAGCCCAGTGAAGAAGACCCCCTCGAAAGGCACGAGCGTTATCGCTCTAACTTCGTCAAGGAGTTAGTCCAACGCCCCAAGGAGCTAGGCCATGTGCCCGCGACACTCCTAGCCGCACCTCCCAAACGCATAGTGCAGTTCTGGGACGATCTTGCCCGATTGCCCAAAGATGTTAGGGAGTGCATGAAGTCGTGGAAGAAACTCGAACAGTCCGGGTTCGAGCTCCAGGTTTTCGACGAGAACTCAGCGAGAGAATTTATCCGGGTTCAGTTGGGCTCAAAACATGTGGAAGCATTTGACAAGTGCTATCACCCTTCAATGAAGTCAGACTACTTCCGCTACTCCTACATCTTCGTGGAAGGAGGTTTCTATATTGACGCTGACGATGTCTATCACGGAACGAGAATCGATCAACTCTTTTCAGATGGTCGCTTGAAGCTTCAACCTTTCTGCTACGACATAGAGACAGCTCAGATGGTTCCGCCCTCAGAATTCACAAATCTTGGGGCAAACCAATTGAGCTGGATTTTCTACTTCAATACTACGCCTTTGATCGCGGCTCGCAATCATCCAATTATAGAGCGTGCACTGCTGAACGCTACGACATCCCTCGATCAAGAATCGAAAGGCAAGTTGCCCGAGGTCCAGGCAACCACTGGCCCCGGCAACCTCACCAGATCCGCATTTGAAGTGCTTACTGACGGAAGTTGCCCGGAGGAAGCGCTTCTCGTTGTTCGGGATTGGGAGATGACTTCCACCAGTAAGTGGCCACTCAGTTACCGGAGTGATAGGAGAAACTGGAGGCTTTCGAATCAGCAAGCGTATCGGGCCATGCGGAGCGCGAAGGAGCTATGAACTTGGCGCGACCCCTGCTAGGAGTTGTCAGTCACGGTTTCCGATTCTGGCTGACTCTTCGGAGGCTCCTTCCGAAGCGGAAGTGTCGAACATTCAGTGCCCAGGGTGCGGAGAAAGGCCCTCGGATTGAGAAGGTTTATGTCATCAACCTCGATCGAGAACCGGGCCGCTGGTCCAAGATGGAGCAAGAGCTCAGGCACATATTGGACGCGTCGGGAACTGAACTCTTGAATTTGGCTGAGCGGCATGTCGCTGTCGACGCTAATGCATTCTCCGAGGAGCCACCTAGAAATGCCGATATCGATCCGTTCTATACGCTTGGAGATCAGCTTTTTGTGGAACCCCAGCCGTTGGCTCTTCCAACGAAGCTGGAACTCAATGCTCCGATTCGAATGAGCCGAGCTGAGGTTGCAGTCGCGCGATCACACATCAATGTTTGGAGGATGGTCGCGGCGAGTAATCATGAATACGTCATTATTCTTGAGGACGACGTGTGGTTTCATTCCGGGTTTACACGACATTTGGACCAAGTGTGGGCTGAAGTCTTCGACAAATGTGATAAGAACGGACGTTTCGATGTTCTTTATGTGTCGTATCTCGAAGCGAAGCACGGTGCACCAAAAGCATTTCTTTCAAACAACGTATTCCGCCCGGTGCGCGGGCTCTGGCATCTGTCCGGATATGTTCTCTCCCGAGAGGGTGCTGAGAAACTCCTTCGACTACTCCCTTGCCGTGGGCCAATTGATCTCTGGATAAATCACCAGTTCAAAGCGCTGGATGTACGCGCGACTAGACAGTCTCTTGTTAGCCAACGACGTGACTCTAAATCGACCAACTCATATTCAATACTTCCGCCGCTCACTACAATTGGCGCTATCACTAGTGAAGCGGCATCCCTATTTAACATCCGCCCAAACGAGCAGCCGGTGTTTGTTTTTGGGCCTGAAGGCACCGGACATTCGTCGCTTGCTATGGCCTTGTGCATGCTCGGATATAGATGCTGCAGTGATCTCCAGGCATTGCCAGATTCTGAACTAAAACAGCTTCTAGAAGGAAGTCGCGGTCGAGTCTTTGACGCATATGTAAACATCGGATCCTTGGACGCAAACGTCAGGGAACTCCGGAGTCGCTATCCCAAGGCAAAATTTATTCTTACTGCAGCCAAGGGCATTACTGCAGATGACACTTTCGTCAGCATTGCGGACGACCTAAGTGGCGCCGACATCGCGGTGATTCATTCGGAAGAACCGAATAAATGGCAAGTCGTTTGCGAGCACCTCAGATGTGCACCGCCCACGTGCTCTTTCCCTGTCCTGAAGGACCTAGGTCAAAGACCAATTCCCGAAGGAACCATTGAAGCGAACCAGCTTCCAGAATGCCAAACGCCTAAACGTGATAAGTCCCCATGGGTGGTTGAGCCCCGTATATGGTGGCAAGGCATTCGCGTGGTCCCGACAGAGGATGGAAAACTGAATGCTGGGGCGTTCGTTAGATTCAACGACAGCTTGGAATGTCTGGACACGAGACGCTGGCTTTTAAGAACCGACACTTTCACGGACAATTTTGCGTTGTTTCGGCCCTCAAATGTCGAGTTCAAATCTGGAATCGGAGCCGCGCTGTTCGTCAGAAGTGAGCCTCTAGGTGTTCGAGACTATAGTGCCGCATCGATATGCAGCCGGGGGCAATATTTATTTGGAAAATTCGAAGCGACTATCCAAGCTTCGAATGTGCCCGGCGTGGTCACTGGATTCTTTCTTCACCGCAATTCACCACGACAGGAGATAGATATCGAGATTGCGGGGAATCGGCCAGACCGCCTCGTGGTCAATGTCTTCTACAACCCAGGTGGCGAAGGAGCACAATTCGACTATGGCTATAGAGGTGCCCCAAGCTTTATCGAGCTCGGGTTTGACGCATCTAAAGCAAGCCACCGCTTCGCGATTGCATGGAGCCCATGCGAGATCCGCTGGTGGGTTGACAATCATTTGGTCCATAGACGCGTACTCTGGGATCCAACGCCAATCCCGCATCTTCCAATGACGCTCCATGTCAACAGCTGGCCATCTCGTTCTACCCAACTTGCCGGGCGGATCAATAACCGACGGTTCCCTGCAACCACAATAGTGAAATCAATCGCTCTAGAGGCGAATTCCGTTATCTCCTCGCCCGGGTCCAATGATTTCCGCGGACAAAGTCCGGATTCCATTAAGTGAGCTAGCTACCACAATGATTGTTCTCTCTTACAATCCGGGCCACGACGGAGCATTCGCATATCTTGAGGACGGACGGCTAGTAGCTTCAATTGAGGCCGAGAAAAACTCCCACTATCGACATTCAGCTTTGTCCGTTCCGAGTGTGTTCAGCGTTCTCAGTGAACTCAAAGCAATTCCCGACGTGCTTTGTAGAGCTGGCTGGTGGCCCAGCGACACTTATCAATCTGAGCAGGGCGGTCTCGCTGGATACCATGGAGTCCGCAAAAGCGACATTGTCGTTGGCAAAAGGCGTCTATTGGGGAAGACGATTGAGTACTTCTCATCTTCCCACGAACGCTCCCATCTTCTCTGTGCTTTTGGGATGTCTAACCTGCCTAGGGGCACGCCCTGCTATGCGTTACTTTGGGAAGGCGTAATCGGCTCGTTCTACGAAATTGATTCCGAGTTGAACATAACAAAGCTCGCCGATGTCATGCCCGAACCGGGGCATCGTTATGCCCTACTCTACGGCCTGGCGGATCCGACCTTTGATAATAGTGTTGCAGAATTCTCCCGATTATCTGATGCTGGAAAGCTCATGGCTTTAGCATCGTTTTCGAAGCGAAGTAAGCCTTCGGATGAAGAGGAAAGAATTATCGCGTTCTTAATGCAGGATTGCCTCCACCTCAAGCCGAAGGAGTGCGAGAAGTTGCGGGATTGCAGGCACTACAACGTGGGGCTGGATGATCAGGAGTTTCGTAACTTCGCAGGTATTCTCAGCGACAGAATATTCGATCGCTTTTATCAATTTGCCAAGTCGAACATGAAGAGAAGCATGCCATTGCTGATCACTGGGGGGTGCGGACTAAACTGTGACTGGAACACGAAGTGGAGGGAGACCAAGCTCTTTCCCGAGATTTTCGTGCCGCCTGTCGCCAACGATTCGGGCTCGGCGATCGGCACTGCGATTGACGCGCAGTTTTATTTCACAGGAAACCCCAAGGTCAAATGGAATGTTTACTCTGGCCTTGAGTTTTTAGCCAATGACGCATTCGATGCATCCTTATTTGATGAGTACACAGCGAACTACGCAATGATTGCCGACATGCTGGCTAGCGACTTAATCATTGGATGGGTAAGTGGAAAATGCGAAATCGGACCGCGGGCTCTCGGAAATCGATCGATCCTTGCTTCACCGTTTCAGGATAGGACTAGGGTGCGGCTGAATGAAATAAAGCAGCGCGAACAGTTTCGCCCGATTGCACCCGTTTGCCTCGAAGAAGATGCTGCAAGATGGTTTGGCTGCGATCGCCCTAGCCCATTTATGCTTTACACGCAGCGCGTTTCTACGGATGCGCTAGCTGCGGTAACGCATGTCAATGGAACGGCACGTATTCAAACGGTGTCCTCTGCAACTAACAGCCATTTGCACGAATTGCTTAGGGCATTCAAGATGCGCACCGGTTTCGGTGTCTTATGCAATACGTCTCTGAATTTCAAAGGAAGAGGATTCATAAACAACATAGCCGATCTCTCATCCTATACGATAGAGCACGGTTTGGATGGCTTTGTGATTGAAGGGAGAGGCTACATGTTGAAGTCATCGTTGACCTATCAAGCGTATCTGAGAGCGTCCGGGCGCCAGTGAGGTTCAGCGTGAAGCAGCAAATCGCGGCGGGCTTGAAAGCACTCGCCGTTCAGCGGATGCGATAGGCGCATCCATGAAATTTGCACTAGTTGAAGGCGTTCGGCGCGTGCCTAAGCCGGCTTCCTTTTCGATAAGGAGTACGACTTCCTAATGAGTACGAGACCGAAGAGAAAGCTATCGCCGAAGCAGACCGAATGGAAGCGAAAGATCAATCGCCGGATCATAAATCAGATCGTTGTCCAAAAGCGTACGCAGAGATAGGCCGGGGACTGCGATCTAACAAGGAAGAAAGCTGGGACATTCAAGAGTTTTAGGGCAATCGGTACTGGGATAGCCCACTGAACATGGCGAAGCGTTAACGGTGACAGACTTTCAAGCGGTCTGTCACCGTTTGTTTTTTATTAGATTGGAGACGTGTCGGCGGGGTGGCATGTCCTGAGCGGAATTCGCCGGAGGAACGGGGTGCCCATCGAGACTTTGCCGGGAAGGAAAGCGGAAACTGACCGAGTCTTCGAGGGAATTTCCGAAGGAGTTCCGCCCGGCAAAGTCCGAAGGGGCCGTTTCGAGAGGCGCTGAAGCGGAAGGGCATGCCGCCCCGCTTCTAAATTCCCCAGCCGCCGCTGACGTGGATGTTCGTCCCCGTCACGTAGCGGGCCTCATCTGATAGGAGAAACCGCACCGCCGCCACCGTATCCTTGACCTCGCCCACATACCCGGCCGGAATCTTCTTGGCCATGCCCGCCAGCTCGCCGGGCGGGGCGCTCCCCGAATCGATGAACCCCGGCGACACGGAATTGACCGTGATGCCGTGGGGCGCCAGCATCTTGGCCAGCGTCCGCGTCAGGATCAGCACGCCCGCCTTCGCGATGTAGTGGGCCGTGACCTCCGGCTGCGCGATCATCTGATCGGCGTTGGCCATGCTGAAATTCACGATCCGTCCGTAGTGGCGGTCCTTCATCCCCGGCGCGGTCGCGTGCGCCAGATAGAAGATGGGATGGAGATTGTGATCGAACATCTCGTTCCAGCCTTCCGGGGTTTCGTCCAGCAGATTCAGGCGGTGGTAGGGGCCGGCGCAATTGACGAGGGCGTCGATCCGCCCCCAGGTCTTTTCGACGAGCCGGATCAGATCGCGGGCGGCGGCCGGATCGGACACGTCGCAGCGGACAGGGAGCGGCTGCCCTCCTTGCGCCGAAATCTCCCGGGCTGTTTCGGCCGCCTCCTTCTCGCTGGTGCGGTAGCAGATCGCCACGTGCCAGTGCTGGGCGGCGAGTTCGAGCGCAATGGCGCGCCCGATGCCCCGGGCGCCTCCCGTGATGACAGCGACGCGCATCTTGTTAAGACTTACTAGGTTCGTCGGGGTTGCGGTAGGCGACTTCCAGCGAGTCGGGGGCGCAGGTCACGCGGTTGCGCCCGAGGGATTTGGACTGGTAGAGCGCCTCGTCGGCGGCGTGGATCAGGTCCGCCACCGTCGTCGCGTGGATCGGACAGCAGGCCACGCCGGCGCTGATCGTCACGCGATCCGGCGCGGCGGGCGCCAGTTTCCTGAGCGACAGCCCCGCCACGGCGACGCGCAGACGCTCGCCGACCGCCACGGCGCCGACGGCATCCGTGCGCGGGAGCACGACCACGAATTCCTCGCCCCCGTAGCGCGCCAGCACGTCGCTCTCCTTCAGGGTGCGATGCAGGGTTTGCGCGACGGTCTTGAGGACCAGATCGCCGACCTGGTGGCCGTAGGTGTCGTTGACTTTCTTGAAGTGGTCCAGGTCGATCACCAGCAGACTCAACACCTGGCCGCGCCGGCGGTCGTCCGGCACGACCATCTTGGCCAGCGCTTCTTCCAGGAACCGCCGGTTGTACGTGCCGGTCAGCTCGTCGATCAGGGCCCGGCGCTTGGCCCGCTCCAGGTGCTGCAGGTGGCCGATCATCGGCGCGGCCACGTTCACCAGCGCCTCGATCCACTGGCAGGTGTCGTCCGACCAGCGGTTCGCCTCCTGGCTGAGCAGGTGCACGACGCCGATCGTCCGCCCGCCGATGACCAGCGGCACGCACCAGTAGCCGCCGCTCTGCTCGTTCGAGAGGCTGGACGCGCAGACCAGGTCGCGGGAGGTGTCCTGCACCTTGTATTCGCGTCCGGACCGGATGACCGGGCAGCGGTGCGGCTCGTTCCAGACCGGGTAGCCGTCGATGCCGAGATCGTCGCGCTTCGGCGCGGTCCAGACGATCTCCAGGCGGTCCTCGGAGGCGTTGAGGCGCAGGATCATGACCTGGCGGAGCGGAAGGCTTTGTTGGAGGGTATGCGTGAGGATGCGATAGACCTCCTCCTCGGAAATCGCCTGCTGCATGGATTGCGTGATTTTCTGCAGCTCGATCAGGCGCTTGTTCAGCACCAGCATTTCGCCGGCCTGATGTTCCAGATTCGTGGAGCGCTCCTGCTGGTGCAGGCGGAGGCTCAGATACATGTCCCAGAACCCGTGCCAGAGCTGCCGGATCTCTTCGCCCATGGCCTGCTCGGTCCGCCGGCGGACCGCCGGCTCCTCGGCGATGTCGCCCCCGGCGTTGGATATTTTTTGCATCTGCGTCGTCAGCTCGCGGACCGGCTGGGTGACGACCAGGCGCGAGCCCCAGACGATGAGCAGGATGACGACCAGGCTGATGCCGGTTCCGCCGGCGACCAGCAACATCTGATCCCGCCGCGCGGCGTGCAGGGCCGACTCGATGGGGAGGCTGATCTCGATCCCGCCCATGATATCGTTGAGCTTGAAATCGCGCTTCGGGCTGCCGGGATGGCTGTTGTGGCAGCCCACGCAGCTGTGGGAGACGGCGCGGTCCGGCGCCAGGAACCGCATGACGGTCGCGCCGTTCATCGTGTCCTGCCGGCTGTACAGTTTGGTGGGAGAACCCAGAAGAACCTTGAAGCCTTCTTCCTGGAACTTGTCCTGGAGCCCGTTGACTTTATTGATCGGCCAGGGGCTGATGAGCTTCACGCGGTAGGCGGCCGGGGAGTTGGCGATCATCTCCGTCACTTCACGGAGAAACGTCGCCGGAAGCGGAAAGGCGTTCGGGACCCGGTGGTAATCGGCGTTGATGCTCGCGCGGAGCGTCGAGAGCCGGGGGACGACCACCGAGGAATAGTATTCGCGGTCGGCCCGGATTTGCGTCAGGATGGCTTCGGCCGAGACGGTCGTCTGCTGTTCCAAGGCCTGCAGGCGCTGGCGCCCGGCAAAGGCCCACGCGAACAGCACCATGAACAGAATCAGCAGCGGCGCGATCATCACGATGAGCTTCGTGCTCACGGACCAGTGTCGCGCGCCGATGAGCCAGCGCGAGCCGAGGTGCGGGGAGGGGGCTTCGTGCATCGTGGCGTGATGGTCGGATGGCGTCATGAAAGGGCCGTCGGAGTCCTGGCCTCCTGACCGGACGGAGCTGCGCGATGCAACCGGTCCGCGAGCAAGCGCAGCACACCAGCAGTGCGGGGCGAAAGGTGAGGGGCGAGAGGTTTGAGGTTGGAGGTTCGAGATTCACGGTGTGATTGCCTGGCGTCTCGCGCCTGGTGCGCTGCCTCCGTTTCTTTGATGAGCGCCACCAAGTCGTCCAACGTATCGATGTCCCGCCGGACCGGCAGCAGGGCGGTCTTGAGCCCGGCGGCGGCGGCTTTCGTTTGGGTCAGGGCCAGCACCCGGTCGGTGGACCACGGGATGCCGGCAAACAGCTCGGGGGCCGGCTTGCGCAGGCCGATCAGATAATAGCCGCCGTCCTGGGCCGGCCCCAGCACCAGGTCGTACCGGTCCAGCAGCGTGAGCGCTTCGCTGAACGCGGAGCCGGGCAGCGTCGGCAGATCCGTGCCGGTCACGAGCACACGCCGGTAGCCCTGTGCAAAGACGTCGGCGAAGGCGAGAGCCATGCGGGCGCCGAGGTCTTCTCCCGCTTGCGCGATCAGCCGGACGCCGTGTCGCTCTTCAAGAATTTTAAAAAAGACGTGGTCGGGAGAGGGGAAGCAGGCCACGAACCGGTCGGTCGAGGAAAGGCCACGGCTGCGTTCGAGCATATCCAGGACGACGCTGCCGTGCAGGCTGGCCGCTTCGTCGGGACTCAACGGCGGGCAGAGGCGCGTTTTGACCTGGCCCGGGATCGGCGCCTTGGCAAAGAGAATGAGGGCGGAGTCGGGCCTTGCGCGTGAGGCGTCCGGCCTTCTGCGTGGGCCGCCTGTGTGCTGTTGTGGGCTCATCGGCCCCTACCTCTTACCGGACCGAGGCGTAGAGGTCTTTCAACCGGTTTGGATGGACGCCTAACCAATACAGCAAGCGCAGGGCCCACATCAAGCAAATAGTTTGGAGTGCCCCGCACCGTTCCCAGCGGCGGTAGGAGGTCACGACCCGGGCGCGGAGCGGCGCCACGCGGCCGGTCCGTTTGAGGCGGCGGGTGAACTCCACGTCTTCCATGATCGGCAGGTCGGCGAAGCCGCCGAGTTGTTTGAACACTTCGCGCCGGACGAACATCGCCTGATCGCCGGTCGCGATGCCGCTCACGCGCGATCGCAGATTGATCAGCCGCGCGATCAGCCAGGCCGGGCCTGCATCGCGCTCGAAGCGCACGTCAAACCGTCCCCCGACGCAGGCGGGGTCGTCCAGCGCGCGCTCGACAGCCTGCCTGGCCTCGGTCGGCAGGTGCGTATCGGCGTGGAGAAACAGCAGGACGTCAGCCCGGCTCGCCGCCGCGCCGGCGTTCATCTGCTTCGCGCGGCCGGGCGCGGACGTTAGGAGGCGAATGGAGTTCGAGGTTCGAGGTTCGAGGTTCGAGGGGGAAGCCTCGTGTCCCGCGTCTCGCGCCTCGTGCCCGAGCGATCGAACGATCTCGATCGTTCGATCGCTGCTGCCGCCGTCCACAACGAGGATTTCGTCGAAACCGAGCCGCGCCGCGCCCGCGAGCGTGTGCGGCAGCGCCCGCTCTTCATTCAAAGCGGGAATGATGACGGCGATCTTCACAACCGAACGCGTCAGTCACGCTTATCTGGGGCGGCGGTGGTGAACATGAAGTAGGCGACCATGATGACCGTCGCCCAGAAGATCACTTGCTTGTGCCAGAAATGCACTTCCCCGTAGTGGGCAATGGCCAGCCCCAGCGTGATGGCGATGGTCATCACGGCATAGCGCGCGGTGAGGTTGGCGATGGCGGAGTAGGCCCAGATGGCCAGCCCGGTGAAGTAGAGCACGAGCGGCTTGTAGTCGATCTCGAATCCGCCGCTGAGGGACAGGAAGATGGTCAGGAATCCCAGAAAGACCAGCGCCGAGCCCACGATCATGCCAGGCACGTTCAGATGATGGTCTTCGCCGTCAGGTCGTTGGGGCAGATCGGTGGGGGACATAGTCGTTAATGGTGAATGGTTAATGGTTCATGGGCGAAAGAGCGTTGCGATCCATTGTCAGCCATCAACCATAAACCATCACCCATTATCCATATCCATGTTCAGGCTTTGAAGTGCTTGCTCAACGTGAGCCCCTGCCGCTGGTACGAGGAGCCCAGGCTCACGCCGTACAGCTCGGTCGGGACCTCGGTCATCTTCTCGTAGACGACCTTGAAGAAGGTCTGCCCGTCGTGGATCAGGAACGGCACGTCGTGCGGGCGGACTTCCAGGACGACCTGCGTTCCGTGGATCTCGCCGCGGCCATGGCCGAACCCCGGATCGAAGAACCCGGCGTAATGGGTCCGCAGCTCGCCGCAGGCCGCTTCGTAGGCAACCATTTCGGCGGCGTAGTCGGGCGGCACGCAGATGCGCTCCTTGGAGGCGAGAATATAGAACTCTTCCGGCTCGAGCAGCAGGCTGTCGTTCCGGTGCCGCTTGATCGGCTCCCAGAAATCGGCAGCCGCGTAGTGGCCGATCTTGGAGAGATCGATCACGTGACTGTTCTTCTTGGCCCGGTACCCCACGATGCTCTCGCGGTGGTCGTCCGGGCCGTGCAGGTCCACGCGCAGGAACAGGCCATGCGCCACCCGTAGCTCGCGCGCGGTCAGCGGGGCGCGGTCGGCGACGTGATGGTAGAGCAGCGGCGTCGTGCGATGCAGCGAGCGGAGCGCGGAATCGGAGACCGTCGCGGGGCCCTGGACGAGCCGCAATTGATTGAGCGAATAGCCGGTCTTGATCTTGATCGCGAAGGACCGCGGCACGATTTCAAGATACAGCGGGCCGTGATAGCCGGGCCGGATCTCGTCGAAGCCGGTGTTGAGGTCCGTGATCACGCGGGTGAAGACATCCAGGCGGCCGGTGGTGCTCTTCGGGTTGGCCCGCGCCCGGAGGCCCGGCGGCAGTTTCAGGGATTCGAGCAGCGGCACCAGATACACGTGCCCCTTTTCCAGGATCGCGCCGCCCGTCAGGTCCATCTCGTACATGACGAGATCGGACTGGTAGAAATCCATGACGTCGAGCCTGGCTCTGATTTCCGACTGCTCGGGCAGGAAACTGCTCAGCAGGCGGTAGGCTTTCCGGCCCACGCGCAGGTCCAGGCTGGCCGGCTGGATCTGCCGGGCTTGGATCGGCGCGTCTGCGCGAAGCGCGCCGCCGGCGATGAGCCGTTTGATGGACTGGTACGGGAGGATGCCGTGCCGGGTGCCGCGCCGCGCCGGACGTCGCGCCGTCACGAGCCGCCCTCGCAGCAATCGGAGGAACGGGGATGCACGCCGACCATGGGCAGCTCCCGGCCGGGCCCGCTGGCCGGCTGCGGGTAGCGGAAGGTCTTGTGCTCGTAGTTGTTCAGCACGACGCCTTCGTCGTCCATGTGCACCAGATAATCGCCCGGCAGGAGGGGGATCTTGCCGCCGCCGCCCGGCGCGTCGATGACGAAGTGCGGGACGGCCATCCCGCTCGTGTGGCCCTGCAGCGCGCGGATGATCTCCAGGCCGGTCTCCACCGTCGTCCGGAAATGGTTCGTGCCCTTGGTCAGATCCGCCTGATAGAGGTAGTAGGGCTTCACGCGGGCCAGCAGCAATTTGTGGACGAGCCGCTTCATGATCTCGGGATCGTCGTTCACGCCTTTCAACAGCACCGTCTGGGCTCCGAGCGGGACGCCGGCGTCCGCCAGCCTGCCGCAGGCCTCGGTCACCTCGGGCGTCAGCTCGTCGGGGTGGTTGAAGTGCAGGTTCATGTACACGGGATGGTATTTCCTGACGATCTCGCAGAGCTTCGGGGTGATGCGCTGCGGCAGCGTGCCCGGGACGCGGGAGCCGATGCGGATGATCTCCAAATGCGGGATCGACCGCAACGCTTTCAGCACCCGTTCGAGCAGGTGATCGGGCAGCAGCAGCGGGTCGCCGCCCGACAGGATCACGTCCCGCACTTCCGCATGCCCGCGCAGGTAGGCGATGGCCTTGTCGAGGTCGCCCTTTTTGATGAAGCCCGGCTTGCCGACGAGGCGCTTGCGCGTGCAGAAGCGGCAGTACACGGGGCACTGGTTGGTGACCATCAGCAGCGCGCGGTCCGGGTAGCGGTGGACCAGGTGGGGCACCGGGCTCATCAGGTCCTCTTCGAGCGGGTCGTCCGGCGCCTCGAAGTCTTCAAGCTCGGCCGGGTCGGGCACCACCTGTTTCCAGATCGCATCGCCCCGCTCTTTGATCGTCGCCATGACGGTGGGCGTGATGCGCATCGGGTAGGGGCCGACGATGGAGGCGATCTCCTTCTCGTCCACGCCGAGGTGCGCGGCAAGGTCTTTCGGCTTCACCACGCTGGCGGCCAGGATCCGTTGCCAGGTTTCCATCACGCCTCCGTCAGGTCAAACGGCAGGAGGGATATTGGTCGTCATCGCCCGGCGTGCCGGATTTAGGAACGGCGCGGGCGGCGAATTTTTTCACGGCCTCCGGCCCGGACCCGCCTTCCCCGTAGCGATCGTCCAGGTACGCCAGAATGTCCCCGGTGTCGGTCAGCACGAGGTCGCCGTCTTTGATGACGGGGACATAATATTGCCCGGACACCTCGTGCACCTGCCTGCGGAACATGCGGATGTCGGGAACCACCACGTCTTCGTACGAGACGTGGAGTTCGTCAAGCTTCTCGCGCACGACCGCGCATTCGGGGCACCAGCGCACGTGATAGAAGGCGAGGGCCATCTCACCGCGCCTCCGGCGCGATGGCGCAGGGCGCCATGATCGCGTCTTTCATCCCGTGAATCAACTTTTTTTCCGGTGAGCATGCGGTGGCGAGGACGCCGGCCAGCTTCGCCTGTCCGCCGGTCACGAAATAATAGGGCGACAGCCGGACCCGTCCCGCCATCGGCACGACGGTATCCGTCGGCTCCTGATAGTAGCACAGCTCGAACTGCCGCCCTTTGTGGAACTCCTGCAGGATGTGCGGCATGGTCTGGAACGACGCCAAGGCCTGGTCGATCGCCGCGGCCCACTCCGACTGGGGCAGGTCATGCCCCACGGACACGCCGCGGCTGCCCCAGGCCAGTGGCGAAAAGCCGGAGGGCTTGATCACGTACCGGCGGCCCTTTTGCGTCGCGTGGCCCAGATCGCGCCAATCCGCGATGGCTCGTCCCCCCAACTCGAGGCCGGGGATGACGGCGGCGGGCGGCAGCGGGCGCGGGTCGAGAATCCACGTGCGCGGAATCATGCCGGCCAGGACCGCCAGGGTCTCCTCGCCCAGTTCGCTTCGCCAGAACGAAGCCAGGGCCGGATGATGGAACAGGGCGAACGCCAGTTTCTCTTCCAGCGCCGGCTTGAAGGGCGGCGTGACGGCCACGCGGTCCTTCTTCACGGCGTACATGATGAGCTCGGATTTCGGCACGTTGGGCAGGTCGAAAAGTTCGAAGAAACGGTAGACCAGCGCGATCGGGCGGTGCGTGCGGGACAGCCGGAGGCCTTCCTCGGTGAAGTCCACGTCGTCGGGTTCCACGCAGAAGACGGCCAGGTCCTGCTCGCGCAGGCGGGCCGCCATCCACTCCATCTCGGGGCGGTACTCCTGGGCTTCGTCGGACACGATCACGGCCACGCAGCCGACACGGCTGCCCATCTGCGCGCGCAACATCGCGGCGAACTCACGTGCCATCCCCTCGGAACCGCCGACGATGTTGAATGGAGGGAGGTTGGAGGTTGGAGGTTGGAAGTTAGAGGTTTCTGCCTCAAACCTCATACCTCCTACCTCGCGCCCATACGCTTCCGCCATGCAGGCCGTCAGACCGATTCCGCCGGGCACGGAATCCAGCTCGGTGATGACCATGCCGGTGTCGGTTGGGATCACGTCGGGCCGGATGACGGCGGGGAGCTCCTCGCGGAACCGGTCCGTCCGGCTGTAGGCGATCAGCGATTCCGGTTTGCCCTGATCCAGATACGCGGCGACCCAGGCCGGCTGCATGCCGCTCACGCTTTCGTAGTAGAGATGATTGAGCGAGCGGTAAAACGCCAGCAGATGCGCGCCGAGCGAGTCAAAGAGTCTGACTTGATCGGGGGACAGGAGAAACGGCGTCGGGGACAGGCGCCAGCGAGCGGTGGCGGAGCCGGAACCGCCCTCGGAGAAGAGGCGGGCTTGAGTCAGCGCGGCGCGGACGGAGAGGCACCGTTGCCGGGCGTGCTCCTGGTCCGTCCGACTGGAGACCTCATCTGCAAGTGACAATCGTGAATCCCCTCCGCGGACCCAACTGCCGGGCAAAATCGTAACACGGGGCCTCGCGCTCAGACAAGGCTCTCCGAGGGGAGCGTGCCGGGGTGTGGGGTGTCAGCGAACGGCTAATCCAGAGACAACAGATTTTTGACGACCTTCTGAAGCTCCTGCACATCAACCGGTTTGACGAGGGCCGCATCCACGATCCCGACCTTCACGGCTTCCAACAGCGAAGCCGGGGTGCTCTCCCCTGTAATGAGCACGATCTTGGGCGATTTAGAAATTTTGCGGACCGGTTTCAGCGCCAGCGTAGGCCGGCGGCGGAGCTCGTAGCAGAGGGTCAAGCCGTCCCAGTTCGGCATCTGATAATCGGACAGCAAGAGGTCCGGTTGCTCGGTTTCGATCAGGTTCATGGCTTCCATACCGTCGCCTGCTTCCACCATGTCAATAGGCAACCCCTTGAGGGCGGCACGAATGAACGCGCGCATCTGGGGTTGATCGTCGACGATCAGGACCTTGGCCTTTGACACGCTTCCTGTACCCATATCCCTTTACCCTCCCTTCTTTGCCATCAGCTCATCCAGCAACGTGTAGAACTGAGTCACCTCGATCGGTTTGGTGAGATACCCCCGCGCGCCGCCGGCCAGCAGCTTGTCGATCTGCCTCTGCATGGCATCGGCGCTGAGCATGACGACGGGAATGCCCGCCGTTTCCGGGTGTTCCCGCAGGCGCAGCAACACCTCGTCCCCCTGGATGTCCGGCAGGTTCAGGTCCAGCAGAATCAGATCGGGACGGTGCGAGACGGCGAGCTCCACCCCAAGTTTCCCCTGCATCGCGCTGAGCAGCCGGAGTCCCGGCCGTTTCTCGACGAGACGTTCGACGAGCTGGCAATTTGACAGATTGTCCTCGATGTAGAGGATCGTAAAGGGCCCGCCGGGCGCCGGCGCCGTGATTTGGACCTTCTCGGGTGCCGTTGCGGCGCGCGTCCCTGGAGGTTCCGACATCGGAAGTTCGACGGAAACCGAGGTGCCTCGACCCACCGCGCTGTCCACGGAGATCGTTCCCCCCATTGCCGTGATCAAACTGCGGCTCAGCGCCAGCCCGAGTCCGGTCCCCTCGGTGCGGGAATCCGCTTCGAGCCGATCGAAGGGAGTAAACAGCCTTGACATCAAGGCGGGGGGAATTCCGCCCCCCGTGTCCGTGACCGTCATCCGGTACCGGCCCTCCGGAACAGCCTGACCCGAGACCGTCAGGCTGCCGCCCTCTCGGTTGTATTTCACCCCGTTGGACAAGAGGTTCAGCAATACCTGTTTCAATCGCTGCCGATCAGCACGGACATAGACGGGTGCTTCCTGCGCGGGCGGCGAGATGAGTTGAATCTTCCGCGCGGCCACCTGGGGTCGGACCAGATCGACCGCCTCTTCGATGACGGCGTAGACCTGGACCGGTTCCAGCGAGAAGGTCATGCGGCCGGCTTCAATCCGGGCGATGTCCAGCACCTCGTTGATGAGGGTCAATAGGTGACGTCCCCCCTTGAGGATATGCTGTACATGCTGCTGCTGCTCAGGACTCAGCGCGTCCATCTCCAGCAGTTGGGCGAACCCCAGCACGGCGTTGAGCGGGGTCCGCAACTCGTGGCTCATCCGTGAAAGGAATTCGCTCTTGGCCTGGTTGGCGCGTTCTGCCGAGAGCTTGGCCAGGTCTCTCTCTTGCAGCGAGGCCTCGGTCTCCTTGCGCTCGATGAACTGGCCGATCTTATGGCCGATGTCGCCGACCATCTGCATGAGTTCGGTGTTCGGTTCGAGGACCTTGCGGTTGAAAAACTCGATGATGCCGTTGACTTGGTTCCCGATCTTGATCGGGAACCCGATTGCTGCATGCAACCCCGCTTTCGCCGCCACCGGCGCCCGCGGGAAGTTCGGGTCTTGGAGGACGTCGGGAATCCAGGCCGGTTTGCCGCTGCTCCAGACGCGGCCGGGCATGCCGACGCCGGGGGCGAATGTCCGCTGCCGGCTGGCCGCCACGAACTCAGCGGCATCCAGGTCCGGGACATGCCAGATTTCCGTGCACCGCAGAAGGTTGGCGTCACGGTCCACCGTCCAGAGGCCTCCCACCTCCCAGCAGAGGCATTCGCAGAGCACCTCCAGAATCCTCACACCGGCCTCCTCCAGCGCCGTAGACTCGGCCAGGACCTGCGTCACCGCGTACTGCGCGGCCAGGCGGCGTTCCGCCAGTTTGCGCCGGCTGATGTCGTTGATGAACCCGGTGAATTGCCACTGGTCCTTGACCTTGTACGCGGTCACGGTCAGTTCCACGGGGAACTCACCGAGAGCGCGGTGCAGCGCGGTGAGCTCAAGGCGCCGATTCAACATCGGACCGACTCCTGTGGCCAGGAATTTCCCCAGGCCGCGGGCGTGCGCCTCGCGATGCTGGGGCGGGATGATCAACTCCGCGACCGTCCGGCCGACGGCGTCGGCCTTGTACCAGCCGAACATGGATTCCGCCTGGCCGTTCCAGTCCAGGACCACGCCCTGGGCGTCCATCACGATGATCGCATCCAGCGAGGAGTCCATGAGGGACTGCATCCTCGTCGCATGGAGGCGCTGCGAGTCTTCCAGGCGCTTGCGCGCGACGACGGCGGCCGCCTCCTCGACGGCGCGGCGCACCGCAGCGGGAAGCCGGGCCAGATTGTTCTTGAGCACGTAATCTGTCGCGCCCAGGTGCAGGGTCAGCACGGCAAATTCCTCTCCCATCACCCCGGAAACGAAAACGAAGGGGATCTCCGGTCTGATGGCGACCGCGAGTTTCAGGGCTTCCAAGCCGGAGAAACCGGGCAGCTTGTAGTCAGCCAGGATCAGATCGAAGCGTTCCCGCTCCAAAGCAGCCGTGAACGTCTCGCCGGTCTCGACCCTCGCAATCTCGCAGGGAAGATCGTTGACAACCAGCGTTGCCTTGACCAGATCGGCGTCCTTCGGATCGTCTTCGAGATGGAGAATACGCAGCGGTGATTCCATCAGTGCCTCTCGAATCCCTCAGGCGCGCTGTCGGGGAGAACCTCGCGCCGCCAGCGCAACCACTGGACAAAATCGTCCGGGGAAAGCGGTTTGCTCAGGAAATTGCCCTGCACCATGTCGCATCCGAGCGCCATGAGCCCGTGCCAGGTGTGTTGGTTTTCGACGCCCTCCGCGACCTGGGTCAGGCCCAGCGCGTGCCCGAGGTCAATGGCCGCCCGTACGATGGCCGCATCGTTCCGGTCCTTAATCAGTCCGACCACGAACGTCCTGTCGATCTTGAGTTCGTGTACCGGCAGGCGCTTGAGGTAGGCCAGCGACGAATATCCCGTGCCGAAGTCGTCCACGGAGAGCCGGAGGCCCATCTTGTTCAACTGCGTCAGGCACTCCATCGCCCGCGCCGGGTCGGCCATGATGACGCTTTCCGTGATCTCGAGATCCAGCCGCTCCGGAGCCACGCCATGCTCCTTCAGAAGGCGGCCGATCTGCTGGGGAAGGCCGGCGTCGAGGAGATTTCTGGCCGAGAGGTTCACGGCCACCGTCAGTTCGATGCCCTCCTTCTGCCAGGCCTGAACCTGCCGCAACGCGGTCTGGATGGCCCACTCGGTCAGCGGCTTGATCAGACCCGTGTGCTCCGCGAGTGGAATGAATTGCACAGGCGGGATCATGCCCCGTTTCGGGTGCTGCCAGCGCATCAGGGCTTCGGCGCCGACGATTCGTCCCGTCTTCAAATCCGCCTTAGGCTGGTAGTGCAAGACAAGCTGATTCTCCTTGATGGCATCGCGCAGCTCGCCGACCAGCGCGAGCCGCTCGGCGCTATAGTGGTCGTGGGCGGGATCATAGAGGGCGTAGCGGCGCTGACTGCCTTTGGCAAGCGAGAGCGCGATATCTGCCCTCCTGAACAGCGTGCCGGGGTCCCGACCGTGAGAAGGATAGAGCGAAATTCCGATCGTCGCTTCGATATCGAGACGCAATCCCTCGATTGAGAGCGGTTCCCGCAGCGCCTCCAGCATGAGGTCGGCGGCCGTCGTCGCCTGTTTGGCATCGCCCTGGAGCAGGACGGCGAACCGGTCTCCACTGGGAGCTGCCACCAGTGTCGGATCAGGCAGGGCGCGCTTCAGCCGTTGGCCGACCTTCTGCAGCAGGAGGTCGCCGTTTTTGTGTCCGAGGGTATTGTTGATGTCCGTGAAGTGACTCAAGTTCATCAGCAGCAGGGCCAACGATCTCTGCTTCTCCCGTTCGGCACGCAGAAACTGTTCGAGTCGTTCATTGAGCGAGACGCGGTTCGGAAGGCCGGTGACCGGGTCTGAGTAGGCCAACCGGTGGATCTCTTCTTCCATCCGCTTCCGCTTGGCGCGCTCTTCGGCTTCTTGCATGGCCCGGTGGATGGCCGTCCCAAGTCGTGCCGTGCGGTCTTTGAGGACGTAGTCCGTCGCGCCGGCCTTGAGGGCTTCAACGGCGCGCTCCTCTCCGATCGTGCCGGAGACATAGATAAACGGCACATCGGGGCATTTCTCCAGCGCGAGGGTCAAGGCATCCCTGCCGCTGAAGGAAGGAAGCGTGTAGTCGCACAGGATCAGGTCGAATCCGCCTTGCTCGATCGCTGCCTGGAAGTCGGCACGAGTGGCGACGCGTTTCACTTCGAACAGCAGACCGCTCGTTTTGAGTTTCTCGTTGAGCAGTTCCGCATCAAGCGGATTGTCTTCCAATTGGAGAATGCGCAAGGGGGCTGACATGCTACGCTCCCGTTCCTTGCTCGGGACTCCCGCTGGTCGGGGAACCTCCACGCCGGCCGGGCGGAAGTCGGATACCAGCGACTTGATTTTTGCCTTGTGCAACGCGGCGCGAACGGCTGGCACCAAGCGGGCCAGCCGGTCTTTCAGCAGATAATCCGCTGCGCCGTGTTGCAAGGCCTCCGCAGCGAGATCGTCGCCGAGAACGCCGGAGACGAAGATGAACGGCACGTCCGGCCGGCGTTCACGCGCAAGCTCCAACGCCGTGAGCCCGTGGAACTGGGGCAGGTTGTAATCGCACAGGATGAGGTCCAACGGCCGGCGTTCCAGGCCGGTCAGGAAGGCGTCCTTGGTTTCCACGCGCGTAATCTCGGCGGGCACGCCTCCCCTGAACAGCAGTTCTTCGATCATCTCCGCGTCAGCGGGGTTGTCCTCTACGTGCAGGATGAACAGCGGTCGCTGGTCTCCGGACTCATTCGGCATAACGGCCCCTGTATGTTAGGGCTGAGAAGACGCCCGGCGGCCCTTGCTCTTGCCCACAATGCCGGGCGGCGGCTCATTGAGAATCGCCCAAAAGGCTCCGAGGTCCTTGACCGCGTCGACGAACTGTTGAAAGTCCACCGGCTTCACGACGTACGCGTTTACGCCCAGTTGATAGCTGTCGACCAAATCCTTCTCCTCGCGAGAAGACGTGAGCATCACCACCGGAATGGTTTTCAGGCGCTCATCGCCTTTGATCGTGCGCAACACCTCCAGGCCGTCCACCTTGGGCATTTTGAGATCCAGCAGCACCACGGCGGGATTGTTTTCCGTCCGAAGGGTGAATTTTCCACGGCGGTAAAGGTAGTCCAGTGCCTCGGCGCCGTCATTGACGACCACCACCTCGTTGGCCAGATGATGTTCATCCAGCGCCGAGAGCGTCAGCTCCACGTCCTTGGGGTTGTCCTCCGCGAGCAAAATCCGCTTAAGATCAGCCATCGTGACTCGCCTCCTTGCGAGCAGGAAGTGCAAAATAAAAAGTGGCTCCTTCACCCACCTTGCCTTCGGCCCAGGTTCGGCCGCCGTGTCGGTGAATGATGCGCTGGACATTGGCCAGCCCGATACCGGTGCCTTCGAACTCGTTCGTGCTGTGCAGCCGTTGGAACACGCCGAACAGTTTGTGGCCGTACTGCATGTCGAACCCAGCGCCGTTATCGCGCACGAAAATGACAACTTCATCATCCCTCGCCCCAGCCCTCTCCCCGGGTGGGAGAGGGGAGGGTGAGGGGGTGAGGGTGCCGATCTCGATCTTCGCCTGTTCCCGGCCCCGCGTATATTTCACCGCATTCGACAGCAGGTTGACGAACACCTGCCTGAGTAGTGCCTGGTCGCCATGCACGTCCGGCAGCGTGCCGATCGTCCACACGATCTTTCTGCCGTTCATGTCTTGCTTGAGGCTCGCCAGGGATTCCTTGACGAGTTGATCCAGGCTGATAGCATCCTTGCGTAGCTCCGCACGCCCGATCCGCGAGAACTGGAGCAGGTCGTCAATCAACACGCCCATCTGTTTGGCCGACTCCGAGATCGTCTTCAGGTAGCGGCGGCTCTTCTCGTCCAGTTCAGCGGCGTGCTTGGTCAGCAGCTCCGAAAAGCCGTCGATATGGCGGAGCGGCGCGCGCAAGTCGTGCGAGACGGAGTAGGTGAAGGCTTCCAGTTCCTTGTTAGCGGCTTCGAGCTGAACGTTGGATTTTTTAATGTTCTCTTCGGCTCGTTTGCGCTCGGTGATATCGTGCAGGAAAGCACAGAACATGTAGCTCTCTCCCAATCGAATGGGTGTAATCGCCAGCTCCACGGGGAACTCATGCCCATCCCTGTGCAAAGCCTCGATCTCGATTCGCTTGTTCAGCACTGGGCCTTCACCGGTCTCGAAAAAGTGTTTGAGCCCTTGCGTGTGTGCCTCACGGTATCGCGGAGGGATCACTATCTCTGACAACCGTTTCCCGAGCGCCTCCTCTCTGGACCGACCAAAAGTGATCTCAGCTTCGCGATTCCAGTCCCTGGTTACGCCATCAGAATCAATGGCGATGAAGGCTTCGTGCGCCAGGTTGAGGATGGTGCGAGTCTGCTCCTCGCTTTTTCGTAACGCATCTTCCGCCCGCCTACGCTCGGCCATCTCGGTCTCCAGCCGTTCGTTCGCGGCCGTTCGCTCCTGGACTTCCTGAGCGAGTTCCTGCTGCTGCTCCCTGAGCTTCTGATTGAGGCGGACCGCTTCCTCGTAAGTCGGAATCAGCAAATCCAGGATCTGATACCGCTCGGCGGAGATGGTATAGCTGGAGCCCGCCAGCTCGACCTCAACGGCGGCATCGGCGTTGTGCTTCGGCCGCAGTTCCTTGTTTCTGAGGCTCTGCGTGATCCGAGCGAGGAGGAATTGCGGGTCGTAGGGTTTTGTGACGAAGTTGTCTGCACAGCACTGCAGGCCCATGACGACGTCCTGAGGGCTGTTGAGATCTGTCACCAGGATCACCGGAATGTCTTTCAGCGCGGTGTCGGACTTGATCGTCCGACACAGGGCATAGCCGTCCATCTCCGGCATCATGATGTCACTGATGATGAGTGTCGGCTTCTCGGTACGCACTGAGGCCAAAGCTTCCCGGCCATTCGTCGCGATGGTGACCGAGTAGCCCTGCTCCTCGAGGAGATACGTAAGATGCTCGACCTGCGTCGGGCTGTCCTCGACGACGAGAATCTTGATGTTTTTGCGCATTGTTCCATGCGGTGTGGGCATGTCAGACCAAGCCTCGCAGCAATTCTGATATTTGCCTTGGTGCCAGAACGTACTGAGCTGCCCCCAGACGCACGGCTTCACTCGGCATCCCGAAGATCACGCTGGTTTCCTCATCCTGCGCGATGGTCACGCCTCCCGCCTGCCTGAGTTGTAAGAGGCCGGCTGCCCCGTCCTGGCCCATCCCGCTGAGGAGGATGCCGACCGCAGAGCCGCCAAATGACTTGGCAACGGACTGAAAGAGATAGGAGATGGAGGGACAGAAATCGCTCTCCGCCGTCTCCTTGGTCAGATGGACCCGCATGCCCTTTGTGATGCCCATTTGAGTGCCGTGCGGCGCCACGTAGACCGTGCCTGGTTGCGCGAGTTCGTCGGCCTCTGCCAGTTTCACGTGGAGGGAGGTGTTCTGGCCGATCCACTCGACAAGGCCGTGGGTGAACCCCGGTGCAATGTGCTGAACGGTGAGGATAGGAACCGGGAGATTCCGAGGAAGAGATCCAAGGATTTCCGTCACGACCGCTGGGCCTCCCGTGGAAGCGCCGATGGCAACGAGCCGGATTGTGGAGTCGATCCGGAAGGGCGGAGCAGGAGGCGCCGGGCGGTTGCGCCGAGGCCAACGGCGGATGACCTTGACATTGGCCATCAGCCTGACGGTCTCTTGGAGTTGCGACGCGGTCTTGGCGCTGTCCGGGTGACCCGGGCCATTGGGTTTATCCAACACCGTGAGGGCACCGGCCTTGAGAGCCTCAAAGGTCATGGCGACCTCCTCACGGCTAAAACTTGAGCTCACCATCACGATGGGCGTGGGCGCTCGTTCCATGATCTGCCGGGTTGCTTCAAAGCCGTTCATGAGCGGCATGTGGACGTCCATGAGAATCACGTCCGGTCTGAGTCGCTCGGCTTGTGCCACGGCTTCCAGACCGTTTTGAACCGTGCCCACGACCGAGAGCGAGGGATCCTGGCTCAGGAGGTGAACGAGGTATTCCCGCGTCACCGCCGAATCTTCGGCTATCAGCACACGGATCATGACAGGCTCCCGAAGGCCACGCTTCACAACTGTCGTCGAATGAATTCCAGAAGGTTCGACTGGTCGAAACTCGACTTCACGATGTACGCATTTGCTCCGACTTCAAGCCCCCGTTCCTTGTCTTCCCGGGATTCGAGTGCCGTCACCAGGATGACCGGAAGGTTCGCCATGTCCCGATCTGCCCGAATCTTCGCCGTCAGCTCCAAGCCATTCATCCTGGGCATGTCCACGTCGGAGACGACAAGGTCGATCGCTTCGCTTTTGAGAAGCGTCCAGGCCTCGACTCCGTCGACGGCTACGTGCACCTGATATCCGGCCGCTTCCAGGAGATTCTTTTCCATCGTCCGCGTGGTAATGGAGTCATCCACCACGAGAATGACCGGCCGCTTCTGCGCTGCTTCCGGGACGCTGGAAGCTGGAAGAGGGCGGGGGCTCTCACGGATTGATCTGAGAAGATCCGCCGGGCGGAGGATCAGGACCACCTGGCCGGTTCCAAGGAGCCCCGCTTCAGTGACGTTCCGGACCCGCAGAAGCGGCGGCCCCAGCTCCTTGACGACGACTTCCTGTTCGCCCGCCACGTCGTCGACCAGAAGCCCCGCGCGCGCCTCTTGTGCCCGCACGACGACACAGGGCTGTTTGCCGTTGGACTCGGAGCGGTCCTTCCTCGTCTGAAGGTCAAGCAGTTCGGTCAGTTGTGCCAGGAGAAGCGGCCGGCCTTCCCATCGAATCATCGGCCGTCCCTCCGTGCCCTCCGCCTCCTTGGGCAGGAAGTGGAATGTGCGCTCGACCGCCTCAACGGGGAGCAGGTACAGCTGCTCCCCGGCACGGACCAAGAGCCCGCGAAAGGTGGCCACGGTGACCGGGAGCGTGATCCGTACCGTTGTTCCGGTGCCGGGATGGGTTTCCACGCGGATCAGGCCATCCAGCCGTTCCACCCGTTCCCTGACGATCGCCAGCCCCAGGCCGTGGCCTGAAAGATCGCTCACGAGGGGAGTGGTGCTGATTCCGGATCGGTAGATGAGATCCAATGCTGCATCATCGCTCAACGCCTGAGCTTCCTCAGCGGTGAGATGCTTGGCTCGAATGGCCGCCGCTCGAACCTGGTCTAAATCAATCCCTCGCCCGTCGTCCTCGACCCGGATCTCAATGCGGTTCTTTTCCAGGGATGTGATGGTCAGGGCGATGTGTCCCTGCGACGGCTTGCCCGTCTTTGTCCTGACGTTCGGCGATTCAATTCCGTGATCAATGGCGTTCCGCACGAGGTGAATGAGAGGGTCCTTCATGGCCTCCAGCACCTTCCGATCCACTTCCAAATCGGCTCCTCGAACGATCCACTCCACCTGCTTCCCCAGTTCGTCGGCCAGACTGCGGACCATGCCAGGAAATAGGTTCAGTATGGTTGAGGCGGGGGTCAGCCGCAGCAGCCGCAGATTTTCCCGGAGGCCGTCCGTGGCCGAGGTGATCATCCGGTGATCGCGGGCGATATGTTCCAGCATCGTCCTGGTCTGCGCCTCCACCGTTTGCATAACTGATTCAGGATCAACCAGAGGGACGGCTGCCGGACCCTTCGCTTGGAGTGATCGCTGTGAAGCGCGTCCACGGGCCAGAGTGGTACGGCAACGAGCCACAGTGTCGAGCAGGGAGCGGGCTTCCTGAAGCCGCTTCTCGGCGGCCAGCTTGGAGAGCAGGAGCTCCTCGGCTTGCACGTGCAAGGCATCAAGCTTGGTCGCGTCGAGCCGAATGGTGCTGGCTGGCGGGAGTCCGGCTCCCGTTGCCGCCATTTGGGTGGCCGGGTGATGCGCGGGAGTTTCCGTAGGCCGTGCCACATCATGGACTTTCCCCGTGGTGATATTTTTGAGGGAGCTGACCAGCTCGCCCGCAGTCGCCGGCGCTGCCCCATCGATCAGCAGGAGCGGCACGCGTTCGACGGCGTCGCGCAGCGTCTTCAAGACGGGAGGGGACAGCGCAAGCTCACCCCGTGAAAGCTTGCTGAGGACGGCCTCGCAGGCCTGGCAGAGCGTCTCCACCTCCATGAGGCCGACGGAACGGGCCGCTCCCTTCAGCGTGTGCATTTCCCGGAAGGAAACTTCGATCGCCGTGCGGGCTTCGGGCGAAGGCAGTCCGCGATCCAGTGCCAGCAGGTTTGCCGTCAGGGCCTGCAGATGCTCTTCCGCCTCCACCTTGAAGGTGGCGAGCAACCGCGCTTTCAGTTCGTCGCTCTTGCTTGCCATGACAGTCGCCGGTTACGCCGTCGTGTGAACCCGTCCCGATGGACGGCTTCTCACAATATGTCCGTTTCCCGATATCGCGACGAGCGTCGTGAGCCGCTGGGCCAGCTCGTTCAGGTTGTGCGCCGATTCTTCGACCTGGCGCGTCGCGGCCATGTTTTGCGCCGAGGCCTGCTTGATGTTCTGCATTGCCAGCGTCATCTGGTCCATGCCGACCACCTGCTGCTGCGCGGAGGCCAGAATCTGTTGGGCTGCCTGAGCCGACTCGGTGAGGCTTTCGGCCAGCATACGGATGCTCTCGCCCGCTTGCCGGGCCAGCGTCTCGCCGGTTTCCGAGACCTTCACCCCTTGTTCGGCGGCCATGACCGCAGCCTGGGTTGCTCCGTGGATTTCATTCAGGATTCCCCGTATCCGGGCCGTGGCCTGCTTGGACTGCTCGGCCAGGCTTTTCACCTCGGCGGCCACCACTGCGAAGCCCTTGCCTGCCTCTCCGGCCTTGGCGGCCTCGATCGCCGCGTTCACCGCCAGCAGATTGGACTGTTCGGCCAGATCGTTGACAGTGGCGATAATCTCGCTAATGGCCTGTGCCTGCTCGCTCAAGGCGAGAATCCGCTCGGCCAGGGCCTCCATCCTCGTCTTGGCTTCCTGCGATCCCTTGACGCTTTCCCCCACCGCTCGCCGGCCGTCCTGGGACACCTGCGCGGCCTTCTGCGCGGCCTCGGCCACCGCCCGCGCCTTCTGGGCGGAGACCTGCGCCGTTTGCTTCACTTCGTCCGCGGTCGTGGTGGTCTGTTGGACCGCCGTGGCCTCCTCCGCTGTTCCGGCGGCCTGCTGCGTGGTGGCTGCGACGATCTCGGAAGAGGCGGACGCGAGGGCGCTGATGGTCTGTCGCAGGGATCCGTTGATGGATCGTGTCAGCAGCAAGGCGGTTGTGATGCCGAAGGCCAGCGCGATCGCCGCCGTGAGGAGCATGGCCCAGAAGGCCTGGGATACTCTGGCCTGCGACGCCCGGATGATTTCCGCCATCCGCTCCTTGTCGTCCGTCAGCACCCGGTCGATGGTGTTGAACATCTGCTCGTAGGTCGGCTGGAACCGTTCGGTGTTGATCTTCTGGGCCTCGGCTGTTCGACCAGCTGCCGCGGCGGCGATCATGTCCTTTCCGACTGCTTCGAGTTGATTCACGCCGCGAAGCGCCTCATCCCAGCCCCTTCGTCCTTCCGCGTTCGGACTCGTATCCCGGGCTTCGGTCGCTCCTTCCCTTGTCCAGGCGAGCCATCGGTCCCATTCCTTGAGGTGTTTTCGGTCCTGGGTGTTGAGATACCGAAGGAGCTCGATGGTCGCGAATGCGACGCCCCCCTTGGGAGCGGGTTGATTTTTCATGATGATTGCCTGCTGACCGAGTGTGTAGTTGAAAGCCTTGGAGGTGGAAGTCAGGGCATAGACGCTGATCCCCGTCACCAGCACAAGCAGGACAAAGACCACTCCGTATCCGGCCATCATCCGTTGACTGACTGTCCAGTTCATCGCACACCCCCTTTGGTAGAATCGACCTTAACCGACCTCGTCGTTGACGAGGATCTCCGGTGTTCGAGCCATGGTGTCAAGATCGAGGACCGTAATGAGTTCCTCCGTGATCCCGCGGGTGATGGCCAGGCGAAGACCGGTGAGGGCCTCCGGAGGCGGCGCCATCTTGCGGGTCTGCACTGAAAGAGTTCCGTCGATTGTTTCGGCAGCGATCCCGAACGTCATGCCTCCTGCCGCCGCTAAAATGACTCTGTTGTGTTCCGTTGCATTTGTCCCCGGCAAGTTCAACAGCCGGCGTAAATCAAGGACGGTCAGGATCCGCCCCCGGTAGTTGATGACCCCGCAGACGAAAGCTGGCGTGCAGGGCACCGGGATCAGCTCCCGCAGCGGCAGGACTTCCTGGACATGGGTCATTTCGAGGCCGAATCGTTCTCCCGCAAGCAGGAAGACGAGCAGCGCGATCATCTCCGTTGCAGGAGCAGCCTCTTCCGGCGGCCTCGCCAGCGCCTTGGCCCTCTCCCTCAGAATCCGTGCGACCTCCTCCGACGAACGGCCGCCACTCGATTCCATGGACCGTCGGGCCTGCTCCAGACGGATGTGGACCTCTTGCCAGTCGGGGATGCGTGTCCGATCGCTCATCGCCCCATCTCCATGTATGCTCGCGCGGTTTCCAGCAATCGGCCGGCTGTCAGGCCGTCACTTCCGGGCACCACTTCATCGGGAGCAGCCGAACGCAGCAGTTGCACGACGGTCTCCATGGAACGCCGGCCTCCTTTGCGGTCCCCTTGGCGGAGAAGAAGACAGCCGAGCATGAAATGCGCCGCGGACGAGTTCGGAGTCAGATAGACGGCTCGGCGGAGCGCCTCAATGGCGGCGGGGATCTCTCCCTGTTCCTGACAAATCGCGGCCAGGAGCAGGGAGGCGTCGAAATTCATACGATCTTGAGCGAGAACGACCTCACACAAGCGGCGAGCCTCCTCCAGATGCCCTTGGTCGGCCAGGATCCGGACAAGCTGGAGATCCAGTGCTCTGTCGGGCGGGAGAGGCACCGACTCTCCCGCAGGCGATATGACGGGTGGTTGATAGGAGGCCGGATAGGCGGATTGGCCGGTTGCGCACAAGGAGCTCGACAGTTCCGTCGCCACCGTCTCAGGCGAGGAGTGTGGCAGAGGAGACGGAAAAGAACCCTGCAGCTTTCTGTAGAAAATGACGCCGGGGAGATTGATGGGAACCAGGGGATGAAAGAGGTCGGTCGAGGCTTCGGCTGGAGCCACGACCAGCCAGCCTCCCGTCACCAGAGCTTCGTGAAGCCGGGACGCCACGGCTCGCTGGACGTTGCTGGTGAAATACATCAGTACGTTTCGACAGATGATCAAGTCCATGGCACTGGTGTTGGTCATCAGTGCCGGAAAGCTGTCCTTGGCCAGATTCAACGGTGCGAACGTGACCATCTGGCGAATCGTACGATCGAGCTGGAAGGTGTCTTTCCCATGTCGGTGAAAATAGCGATTGACGATCCACGGGGGAGTCTCGCGAAGGGCCCAGTCACTGTAGATCCCACGCTGAGCCAGCTCCAAGGCATCCGGGTTGATATCCGTTGCCAGGATCGTGAGAGACCAGGGCTGACGGTCGGCGAGCAGTTGATCCAGCAGGATGGCCAGCGAGTAGGGTTCCGCTCCGGTTGCGCACCCGGCGCTCCAGCACCGGAGACGGAAGATACTGGCCGACCGTCGGGCTGCGATCAGCTCAGGGAGGATCTGTTGTTCGAGCGCGTCAACGCACGCGCGGTCTCGGAAGAAGTATGTCTCTCCCACCGTGAGGAAACTGGCGAGCCATTTCCATTCCGAGCTCTCATCCGGAAGGGTTGCGAGCCAGGCCAGGTACTGCTCGGGTGCCCTGATCTGAGAGTGGCCAAGGGCCTGTCTGAGCCCTCGCTCGAGGTCCGCCTGCCGGTTTTCCGGAAAGTCCAGCCCGAGGCGGTCGGCAATCAAGGCTCGCGCTTGAACGTGCATCTCGTCCGAGATTCTCATTTGGTGTTCCCTTCGAGGGCCTTGGTCAATCCTTGCTCTTCGTCCAGAGAGAGAAACGTATCCAGATTGTGGATAAACAGCATGCCGTCCGGAAGCGCCGCGATTCCGGCCACGAGACCAATTCCAGGAAATACCGCATCCGGCAGTGTAACGGCCCCCAATGCCACCTCATGCACCCCAAGAACTTCGTTGACTGACAGGGCCATCCTCCGCCGGCTCGTCCGTGCGATCAGGAGGCAGGAGGTAAGACCATAATTGCTCGCGGAGTGGCCGAAGCGGCGCTGGATGTCAACGACCGGGATGATTTGGCCGTGGAAATTGACTACGCCGAGGACGATGGCTGGGGCCTTTGGAAGCGGTGCCACCTCAACCATGCGCAAGACCTGTTCTACGGTAGGTAGGCGGAGAGCATAACGCTGGTTCTCGATGCCGAAGACCACAAAGTGGAGCGCAGAACCAGGGAGAAGCTTGTCTGTGCGACCGGCTTTATCAACAGCGTGCATGCAGGTTCTCCGTTCCAAATCTAAAACCAACAAATCTGTGGCGTGACTCTGAAGGAACTTCGAGAGAGCGCAACAGCCACGATGAGCAAGACGGGTGTCAGGACGAGGTACAGGCCGGGAGCTGACTCAAACAGAGCCCGGAAGTCGGGGATCGGAGTGTGGGAGGTCCGGTCAGGCAATGGATCCTCCTGCTCTATTTCGCGGACTATTGGGAATCGGCAAGACGACGCAGTTGTGGGAACCGCTTCTCTCCTGAGAGAAAATGCGAGGGACGATCGGGGGAACGAAGGTCACGGTGCACCCGGCCTTTCAATGTATGGCGTCCTTCTTAAACAGGAGGAGGTATGCGTACTAAAGTATTAGGTGGTCCGCAGGGGCTCCTTCTTCTAGCGCCCGCTGCTGCGGGCGATTTGCGTGCCATCGATCCACAGATTCAGGATGAACTGGTTCAAACGCTCTTCTTCCGCTTTAGCCACCCGCAGAAATTCCAGTTCGGCTCGCGAGCCGAGGGATGACCGCACGATGGCTGCCTCCACCACAATGGGCGGGTTGTCGTCCAGCGCATTCAATCGGATGCCGAGTATGGCGTGTTCGAGCAGCGGGGGCATGGTTTCGACGGCGCAGCCGGCGGCGGAGAGATCGGTGATCGTTCCGTCGCGTTCGCCCCGCTCCTCCACCAGCACGGCATGGATCTGGACCGGCCGCGAACGGGAGTGGTTGAGGTCCGCCGGCGCGTCCGTGGGACGGAATCCCCACTGCATCACATGGAAACGGCGCCGGCACACCTGACACTCGTAGGGGTAGACGTAGGCCCGGCGCAGCAGGCGATCGACGAACCCTCGGCACCGGTCGGCTCTCACGTAGGGTTTTCGGCATCGGGCGCAGACGATTGCCACGGCGGCCCTCCTCCCTTACGATAAAGAAGCGACGCGACGGGGATCGTCCGACGAAACCCGGTGATAACGGACGCCCCATTGAAACGCGAGAAACCGGTGTGTGCAGAGCCGGCAACGGAAGGGATACACATAGACCACGCTGAGCATCTCTTCGGTCAGCCCGATTCGATGCGCGCGGCGCGCCAGCATGCCTCCGCATGTGGGACAGGGCACCGCAACGAATCTGCCCGTGGTGTCAAGGCAGGTGGCTGTTGCTGGGCGGTTGTTCGGTATCACGCGTCTCTCCTACGGCCGACGCCTTCAGGACTTGTCTATGCGCCACAGGCTCTGCACGATCAATTCCCGGACGGGGCACCGGTGGGTCTGGGTGAGGTCGTTGCAGGCCTCCAATGCCTCCAGGCAGTCCGTGTCCCCGGCCAACTTGGCGTCCTCTTTGAGGAGGCTCCACAGTTTGGTGTACTTGCTCTGCCATTCCAGGGCCTGCACAGGCGTGATGTCGTTAACGGGAATCGGAGCCTGTTCCGCCGCAGACGCCTGGTGACTCCGGCCCCGTGCGTGCGCAGCCGCATCAAACGCCAGAAATTTTCCGGTGCGCGCCGATTCGTCCACCAGGAGCTTGCCGAGAGGACAATCCATGTCGCCGCCGGTGATGGTCTTCGTGCACCGGTACAGCGCCTCGGCAAACGAACGATGTCCCTTCGTCTCAGCCTCCGCGTAAAAACGCTCCATGATTGCCATGATTTTGATAAGGCGGGGAGAGAACTCTCGCGTTTGCGACGGCTTTCCTCCGCTGTTGATCGGCATGGCTGCGTCACCTCCTTTTTTCGTCATTATGAAACCGCGCTCTCAGTGGCTGCCGGAAACAACGAATGGACCGTGGGCAACAGGGTGGCGCCCAACTTCGATTTCGGGATGAAGCCGTCTGCTCCGGCGTCCAGGGCGGCCATGCGATACACCGGATGCTCATGCAACGACAGCATGATCACGCGCGGCGTGCCGGTTTCCGCCTTCAGGCGGCGCGTGGCTTCCAGGCCTCCCATGCCCGGCATGGCGAGATCCATCAGCACCAGATCGGGCCGCAGCATCCTGCTCCGCTCCAAAGCCTCCTCGCCCGAGGCGGCCCGTCCCACCACATCCATCTCGCGGTCTTCCGCGAGCAAGCATTCCAGCTCGTCGAGAAATGTCGCGTGGTCGTCCACCATCAACGTGCGAATGTGCTTGGAAGTTCTTTGGCGGTGCATAAGCGTCTCCTTGATCGATGAGGGCGCGAGCATGGCACGGGAATGGTCTCGGTCGTATCGGGGAAACCCTGAGAGAGGGGAGGAAAATCCTGGGGGGGGGGGGCTACGAAAACTACTTAGTGTTCGGTCACTCGTTGGCCTGGACCAGGCCGACGCGGATGGCGAATTTCACGAGGCCGGCCACATCGTGGATATTGAGACGCTCCATCAACTGGGCCCGGTGGGTTTCGACGGTCTTGATGCTGAGGTTCAGGCGGCCGGCGATCTCCTTGGTCGTCTTGCCTTCCGCGACCAACTGCAGAACTTCCCGCTGGCGCAGTGTGAGCTCATCCAGCGGATTGGCTGCCGGCGCCTTGCCGTTCAGCAGGTCGCCGACGAGTCCTTTGGATACTGAAGGGCTGAGGTACGTGTCGCCGCGCGTGACGGCCTTGAGCGCCAGCTCCAGCTCGGCCAAGTCCGCGCCTTTGAGCAGGTAACCCGCCGCACCGGCCTGTAAGGCCTGGCGCACATAGGCCTGGTCCGCATGCATGGACAGGATGATGACGCGGGTGGCTGAGCGTTCTTTGGCGAGCCGAGCCGTCGCCTCCAGGCCGTTCAGCTCCTTCATCGTGATATCCATCAACAGAATGTCGGGAGCGTGCGCCTGCGCGAGTCGCAGGGCCTCCCGGCCGTCGGCCGCTTCGGCGACCACCTCGACGCCGTCCAGGCTTTCCAACAACGCGCGGATGCCGGCGCGGACAAGCGTGTGATCTTCGGCGAGGAGGACGCGGAGGGGCCTCACGACCGTGACGCCTTTTTTATCGGCACGCCGACAGGCGAGGCGAGGGGCAGCGGCAACAGCGCGATCACTTCGGTGCCTTGTCCGGGCGCCGATGTGATCCGGACCTCTCCGCCAAGGAGCCGCGCGCGCTCTTGCATGCTGGCCAAGCCGACACTGGCTTCGCCGCTCGGGGCGAAGGCCGCACCCACGACAAATCCGATCCCGTCATCTCGCACGCGAAGCTCCACAGTGCCCGACCCTCGTTTCAGCGTGACACTGGCCCGGCCGGCCTTGGCGTGCCGCATGACGTTGGTCAATGCTTCCTGGGCGATCCGGAAGCAGCCGATTTCGATGTCGCGAGGGAGGCGCGGGCGGGAAGGGTCGGCTGCCACCTCTATTTTCAGTCCGGCCCGCTCGCTCTGGCGCTCGGCGTACCATTTCAACGCATAGACTAGGCCTAGGTCGTCCAGAATCGAAGGGTGTAGGTCGAGGGAAAGGTTGCGAACCTGATTCAGCACGCGCTCGACGATCTGGGCGCAGTCCTGCATGATGCGGGTCCTGGCCGCCGGCTCCGACGCCCGCTGCGCGCGCTCCACATTCAGTCTGATCGCCGTCAGGGACTGGCCGATTTCATCGTGCAAGTCGCGGGCGATCGCGCGGCGATCGTCCTCCTGGACTCGCAGTAACTGCCGGGACAGGGTCCGGAGCGCCTGGTTGGCATTTCGCAGCACGTCCTCGGCGTGTGCGCGCTCGATCGCCGTCGCCAGAATGCCGGAAATGGTCTGAACAAAATTGATGTCGTCGCGGGAGAAGCTGCGCGTTCCGGCCGCGTACACATCCAGGACGCCCCAGAGATCCTCCTGGCCGTGGATGGCCACGCCCATTCCGCTGACAACTCCTTGCTCGATCAGCCACCGGGGACCGCTGGATTGGGCGTCGGTCCGGAGATCCTGAATGATCACCGGCTGCGTCGACTGCAGCGCGGCCTGCGCCAGCGATCCCGGTTCCACCTTCTTCACCTGTCCAAGATGGTCGCCCCTCCAGCCGGCGCTGGCACAGAGCCGCAGGTCCGCGCCGTTTGGAAGCAGTTCCAGCACCTCGCAGTAATCCACCTCCAGGGCGTTCAACATCAGCTCGGCGGCGGTGCTTAACAGATTGGGCAGGTCACTGGCCGTGACGGCCAGCAGGCTCAATTCAGCCTCGACTGCCTGTTGTCTGGACCGCTCGCGCAGCTTTTCCTCGGCCTGCTTGCGCGCTGTGATGTCGTGCGCGATGGAGAGCAGGCAGGGTTCGGAGCCCATCTGAGTGAGCACCAGGGAGAAGACCGCCGTACGGATCTCGCCTGACTTGGTCCGGATTTGCCTCTCCACGTCGGTGAGCAAGCCTGTCTCGCTTAGTCTTTGCACAATGCCGGCCCGGTCTGTCGGGTCCACATACAAGTTCATCTCCAGCGTCGTGCGGCCGAGCAGCTCTTCCCGCGAGTATCCTGTCAGGATCTCAGCCTGCTTATTCACGTCAAGAAACCGCCCTTCCTTGACCGTCGTGATCGAGATGGCGGACGGCGTCTGACGGAAGAACATCTCGAAACGGTTCCGGGATTCGGCTAGTTCCGCGACCAACTGCTCCCGAACCTCTTCCGCCCGCTTGCGGTCGGTGATGTCTTCCTGGACGCAAACCCAGTACTTTCTTCCCTCCAAGTCAAGCGCCGTGATGCGAGCGAAGGTTGTAAAAGAGGTGCCGTCCTTCTTTCGATTGTTGAACTCTCCCGCCCACGAACCCTTCGCCTTCAATTGCTCGATGACGCCTTCGACGATCCGGGCGTTCTCATCAGGCGGGTAGGCGTTGAGTACCGCCACATGCTTGCCGATGAGTTCGCCCTGCTTGTAGCCGAACATGGCGTCCTCAGCCGGATTGGTATGGCAGATCACTCCGTTCTCGTCGGATAGGCTGACACCCTCAAGCATGGAATCCAACACGCGGGCCTGCATCCGGAGCGCCTTCTCCGCCTGCTTGCGCTCGGTGATGTCGCGCTTGATGGCCACAAAACAGGTGGGCTTCTCCGCAGCATCCCTGATCGTGAACACCGACAGGTCGAGGTCCTTCCGCGTCCCGTCTTTCGTGCGGGCGATCACCTCGCCACGGTAGCTCTGGGCCCTCGCCAATTCCCGGCAGATCGATGCAAACGCCTCATCTCCCAGAAACAACGCAGGGGTCTTGCCGAGCAACTCGTCATTGGAAAACCCAACCAATGAGGCATGAGCGGGGTTCTGATACGTGAACCGTCCCTGCAGATCCATGATTGAAATCGGATCATGCGCGTTGGCGATGATCTCATGGGAGAGAAGAAGCTCATCTTCCGCCCGCTTGCGATCCGTGATGTCGCGAGAAATGGATAGGAGCCTCTCGGGCTTGCCGTCCGCATCGAACAGCGGCGCGATGAACACGTCCCACCACTTGGGTTTGCCTGTTGTCGTCGGGCAGAATCCGATGAATCTGCCGGCATTCCCGATGCGGGCGGCTTCAATAGCCGTGCGTGCTTTCTCTTTGTCTTCGCCTTTCCAGAACTCGATCCACTGACGATTCAGGAATGGAGCGATTTCATGGATTTCCAGTCGTTCTTGACCACCCCTGTTCATGAACAGCAGCCGTCCCTCCAAGTCCAGAACCTTGATGCAGTCCGGACTGCTTTCAAGGATTCGGTTCTTGAAGGCTTCGCTCTCGCACAGCGCTTCCTCCGCCCGTTTGCGCTCGGTGATGTCCCTGGCCATAGCATGAACACCGACGGGTCGGCCGTGTTCGAGCAACAACTGGACGTTTTGGCCGAACCAGATTTCCTTGCCGTCCTTGGTGACGGCCGGAAACTCATAGTAGGTGCTGGGCGTCTTTCGTACGAACTGCCGTCCGTAGAATCGTTCGGCCGCCTTGCGGGCGTCCGGACGAATGAATTCGACAAAACGTCGGCCGAGCATCTCCTGCTCGGAATACCCCATGATGCGGCTCGCCGTGGGGTTGAGAAAGGTAAACCGTCCCTGCGCGTCGGTTCGATAAATGATGTCCCTTGCCTGCTCCACCAACTGGCGGTAGTTCGATTCGGCCGTCAGCGCGTGGGCATGCTCGACCTGCGCGTGCGTCCATTCCTGCTTGAGCCGGCCGGTGGACCAGAGCAGAAATCCCAACATCGGCAGCCAGACGAGGACCCATGCGCCCGCCATTTTCCAGAGCATAAGGCGTATGGGGGCCACCAGATTGTCCTCGTCGGTGCGCAGCAGCACCGTCCACTCGGGGCTGGGAAACTCTCCGGAACCCTGGGTCCGGGCATAACCGGTGATGACGCGGACGTGCCGCTGCAGGTGCTCTTCCTCGACATAGCCGGGTCGGCCGGACTCGCTCAGCAGCGCCGAGGGGACCCCGAGCCGCTTGAGATTGACATTGCCTTTGTGGATCAGGTCCGAATCAATGAAGACATCACCCGCGGCTGTCATGAACTTATATTCGAGTGTGCCACCGAGACCTTCGCGTCCCTGAAAAGTCCGAAGGGTTCGAGCCACCACTTCTTCCAGTAAAGGAAGCCCCATGCGCGTCGTCACGGTTCCCTGGAATTCCCCGCCGGGTCTTTTGATGGGGACGGTGAAGGAGATGGCGTCAATGCCGCCGGCTTCTTCGAACGGCTCCACGTCGCTTACGTGGACGGCCCCCGTGTCGCGCGCTACTTGAAACCAGGAACTTCTGCTTCGGTCATGTCCGACTGAGGCGGGATTGGTGGCGGCCACGATCCGTCCCTGCGCGTCCGTCATGCCAAGCCATAGATAGATCGGATGGATTCTTTTGATAGTAATGAGGTAATCGGATTGCGCTTCGATACCGCCCTTCCGGAAGACCTGGGTGCGCGAAAGCTCCAGCACATCGTCATACCGTTCGGCCAGCAGCAGGTCCAGTTTGTGGGCAATTTCCGCGGCGGCCAGGGCCAGGCTCTCGCCCCTGGATGCCACGAGGCGGCTCTCGACATACCGCGCGGCGATCGTGCCGATCACCAGGGCCACGACAGTCATCGTGACGATCAGCCACGGCAGGTGCGCGTACCGTTCAGGGGAGGGGAGCGCGCGCATGGTCGACTCCGTATGAATCCCGGAGTGCCAACGCTATGCTTTCACCCGGTACTTGTCAAGAAATCGCGGGGTTACTCTGCCGCGCGGATTATCTGCCCTGCTTCAGGTGCTGCGCGATGAGCTCGCGCACGGGGCATTTATGACTGTCGGAGGGTTCATTGCACTCCTGGAGGGCTGCCAGGCAGGCCTTGTCGCTGGTCCGCTTGGCTTCCTCTTCCAGCAGGGCCCACAGCTTGGTGAAGGTGTTCCGCCATTCGATGGCTTTGAGCATGGGATTGACGATGGCGGAGGACAGAGTCTGCGGTCCTGCGGATGGAGCAGGGGCGAGTTGTTCCGGCGCTCGAGGAGCCAACGCGCTGAGCGGAAATTGCCCGGTGCGCAACGTTTCCTCGACGACCAGGTTGCCCAGGGGACAGGTCAGATTGCCCCCCGAGATGGTCAGCGCGCAGGCCTTGAGGGCTTCCGCAAATGCGGTATCGCCCTTGCGCTCCGCCTCGACATGAAAGCGGTCGATGATCGTCACGATATTGAGCAGGCGGCGAGAGAAGGGGTGCGACGCTTTGAGAGGCTCCGGCGCCATGAAGAATCCCTGGTTTCGTGATGCCCGGCGTCCGCCGAAGATTGCCGCGCTGGCCGGGCGAGCGTATGATGCTGTTGATACATACCATAAGATTCCGGGCAGATAAAGCCAAACGTCGGCGGTCACTTAGGAATGCCCCTTCCCCAACTGGTGCCGAACCGGGTCTGCTTGCAGTGCGACGTCTGCTGCCGGTTTCCGGAGCGGGACAGCCTGCTCCGGCCCTACTTCACGGCGGAGGAAATCCGCCGCGCGATCGCGCGTGGGATTGCTCCCCGCCATTTCCCCGATCCCAATGGCTGCCAGGTCTCGGTGGTGCCCAACCCCTCCGGCGAGGGTTATCAATGCCCGGCCTTCGATCCGCAGACGTCCCACTGCCGCATCTATGACGACCGGCCGCTGGATTGCCAGATCTATCCGCTCGCGATGATGTGGGCGCCGCCTGCGGCGGCAGGCGAGGGGCGCGGGGCGAGAGGCGAGGGGCCTGAGGTCGTGCTGGGGTGGGATGCGAAATGTCCGTTCATGCGCGACGCCGTCCCGCCGGACATTCTGACCTATGCCGAGACCATCACTGCCATGCTCGAGCGCGAGGATATGCTTGCTATGGTGGCCTCCAACCCGCGGCTGATCGGGCGGTTTCAGGAGGATGTCGTTGTGCTCAATCCGTTGCCGAAGCTCACCGAGCGGATGAAGGAAACGTTCGAGGTTGGAGGTTCGAGGTTCACGGAGACAACATCGAACGTCGAACTTCGAACTCTTCGCCCGTTGACCTTGGAAGACCGCCCCCGCTTCGAGCAGGTGTTGAAATCGATCGAAACACCGCTGGCTCATTTCGCCCTGGCTCCCCACCTGATCTGGCGGCATCTGTTCACGCACTCCTGGGCCGAGATCGAAGGCCATCCGTGTCTTTTCGCCGACTATGCCGACGGCATGTACATGCCGTTGCCTCCCCTGGGAGTTGTGCCGAATCGAGAGGCCTTTGCGCAGGCGTTTGCGATCATGCGGAAACGGAACAGGGGCTTGGCGGTGTCACGTATCGAAAATGTGCCGGAAGAATGGAAGGCGGCGGCTGAGTCTTGGGGCTATCGTGTGAAACCCAAGGACCCGGACTATCTGTACCGGACAGCCGATCTTGTCGAGTTGGCGGGCGATCCATACCGGTCGCAGCGCGCGGCGTGCAACCGGTTCGAGCGGGAGCACCGGCATGCCGTCGAGCCCTATCGCGATGCGGATCGCGAGGCCTGCCTGTCGCTCTTCCGCGACTGGTCGGCGCAAAAACAGGCGGCCGGCCTTGATGACGCGGGGCGTCACATGCTAGGGGACTCGGAGGCGGCGCACCGCGAGGCGCTGACCGCACATCGGGAGATGGAGCTGGCGGGGCGGGTCGTGCGGGTGGACGGGCGCATCCGCGCCTATACGTTCGGGTACCGGCGCTCGCCGTCCGTGTTTTGCGTCCTGCTGGAGGTGGCCGACCGCACGATCCCCGGCCTGGCTCCCTTCATTTTTCGCGAGTTCTGCCGGGAGGCCGCTGCAGGCGGCTCCGAGTTCGTCAATACGATGGACGATGCGGGGCTGCCGAGCCTGGCGCACGCGAAACGGACCTACCATCCCATCCGGCTTGTCCCCGGCTACATCGTGACGGAAGCGTGAATCAGTAGGGGACTGGCGCCCTTCTTCCTGGCGCCTGTCCCCGTTCTGCGCCGTGACGGAAGCGTGAATCAGTTGTGCTGCGGGAAGGCGCGGCTTATAATTCCCGCACGGTGAGCGCAAAACCGATGGCGTCCAAACACGACAAGACATCCAAAGGCCGCGAGCTGGACATCGACCACTACCGCGTCCGGCAGGAGCCCTACTACGCCGAAGTGAGCGGGGAGATCGGCCTTTTCACGATCGCGTCCCAAAGCAGGATGCCGGTCATGCTCAAGGGCCCGACCGGCTGCGGCAAGACGCGCTTCGTCCAGCACATGGCCTGGAAGCTGGGCCGCCCGCTCATCACCGTGGCCTGCCACGAGGATCTGACCGCGTCCGACCTCGTCGGGCGCTATCTCTTAAAAGGAAACGAGACCATCTGGGTGGATGGCCCGCTCACGCTCGGGGTCAAGCACGGCGCGATCGTGTATCTCGACGAAGTCGTCGAGGCGCGCAAGGACACCACCGTCATCATCCATCCGTTGAGCGACGACCGCCGCCTGTTGCCGATCGAAAAGAAGGGGCAGGTCATCGAGGCGGTGGACGACTTCATGCTCGTCATTTCATACAATCCCGGCTACCAGAGCGTGCTCAAGGACCTCAAGCAGAGCACCAAGCAGCGGTTCATGGCCATCGAGTTCAGCTATCCGCCGCCGGCGATCGAGACGCAGGTCATCGTCAAGGAGGCGGGTGTGGACAAGGAGATGGCGCAGAAGCTGGTGAAGCTGGGCGAGAAGGTGCGGAACCTCCGCAATCACGGCCTGGAAGAAGGCGTGAGCACTAGGCTGCTGATCTACGCCGGGCAGTTGATCGGCAAGGGCATCCCGCCGGCCCGCGCCTGCGAAGCCGCCGTCGCTCGTCCGATTACGGACGACCCGGACATGCAGCGATCCATCGCCGAGCTGGTGAAAGCGATCTTCTAGCTCTCCGACTCTTTTCCTCGCAGAAAGACAACGGCTGACGAAGGGCGAACTGCTCCGGCGTCGGCATGATGCGTTGACTTCTCTCGGCCATTCGTATCGTACTGTTGGCCGCTCGCCTCATCGGGCCACCGGAACCGGCTCGCGGCGCCCCGCAGCTACCGGCATCCTGCCACGCCATGCCGATCGCCGTCGAGTTCATCCCTTCCAGCCGCTTATAAAAAGTGAACGGCGACAGGCCGCTTGAAGGTCTGTCGCCGTTAACGCTTCGCCACGATTAGCAGGCTGTTCCACCAGTGAGCGTCTGTCGCTAATTGACGCGATTTCGTGGAAAGGGTAGCCTGCTTGCATCGGTAATGATGAATGTCCCCGTTTTTCCCCCTTTCTCTCAATGACGGCGCCTCAGTCGGTGGAGCAGTCAGCCGTTCGTCCGACGGCATACCCTCGATGACGCCGTTCCCATCGGATGATGTCGGGGCGGCTCCAGGCTTCTTGGCTTTCCCTGCCCTTACGCTATAGGGTTCCCCGCCCAGCTTCGCTCCATCTCACCTGCGACAAGCGCCGTTCCAGTCGCAGAAACGAGTTGCCGGTCCTTTGCCACGGATTTGATCTTGAACCAGATGGCATACAAAGCTGGCAAGAACACGAGCGTGAGAACCGTCCCAGCGAAGGTTCCGCCGATCAAGGTGTATGCCAGCGTTCCCCAGAAAACCGACTGGGTGAGCGGAATGAACGCCAGCATGGCGGCGAGCGCCGTCAGAATGACCGGACGGGAGCGCTGTACTGTGGCCTCGACAACCGCATCGAATGGCGCCAGGCCATCCTTCTCGTTCTGGCGGATCTGGCCGATCAGGATGAGCGTGTTGCGCATCAGGATTCCGGAAAGAGCGACCAGCCCGACCAACGCGTTGATGCCGAACGGCTCCTGGAACAAGAGCAAGGTCGGAATGACCCCGATGAGCCCGAGTGGTGCGGTGGCGAACACCATCGTCATCGCGGAGATCGAGCGTACCTGGAAGATGATCGTAATCAGCGTGAGGGCGATCATGACGGGGAACAGCGGAGCCAAGGCGCGATTCGCCTTTCCGGACTCCTCTATAGAACCACCCTCCTCGATCCGATAGCCCGGCGGCAGCTTCGCGATGATGGGCTGCAGCTCCTTCCACACGGCGGTGGACACGTCCGGCGGCTGCAAGCCCTCGGCAATGTCCCCGCGCACCGTGATCGTCGGCGTGCGATCCCGGCGACGCAGGATCGGGTCTTCCATGCGGATTTCGACCGTTCCGATCTGCGACAGCGGAATGCGTTGACCGGCTGCTCCCACCAGCGTGAAGTCGGCGATCTTGCTCGGATCGAGCCGGGCGTTTCCGGCAGAGCGCGCCGCGACCTGTACCGAGCGGATGTCTTCGCGAACCTCGGTGATCGGGATTCCGCTCAGGAAGAACTGAAGCTGTTGACCCACGTCGCTGGACGTCAAGCCGATGCTCTGCAGCCTGTCCTGATCGAGCGCAAAACGAAGCGTGGGCACGCGCTCGCCCCAATCGCTGTTGACCGTTCTCATCAGGGCACTCGCCTGCATCACGGCGCGCACCCGGGCCGCAATGTTACGAAGGGTGTCGGGGTCGGGCCCCATCACACGGAAAGCCACCGGGAAGGGCGAGGGCGGGCCGAACACTATCTGCGTAACCCGCACGCGAGCCTCCGGCGCCAGGCCGTCGGCCACCGCGTCTCGTAGCCTCCACTTGAGCGCCTCGCGCGCCTCTTCGCCTGGCGTCAATACGACAATCTTCGCGAACGAGGGATCTGGCAACTCGGGTGACATAGCAAGGAAGAAGCGCGGCGCCCCCTGTCCGATATACGCCGTAATGACCCTGGCTTCACGTTGCTTGGCCAACCAGGCCTCGACTTTGGCGGTGGCGGCACTCGTCTGCTCGATGGACGTCCCATACGGCATCTGCACTTCGACCAGCACCTCCGGGCGATCGGACGTCGGGAAGAACTGCTTCTTCACCACGCCCAGGCCCAGCGCCGCGGCCAACATCGCACCGACCACGCTCCCCGCGACCAGCCATTTGCGGCGAATCACCCAACCAAGGAGCCGACGGAAGCGGTTGTATCGCGGCGTGTCGTAGATCGCCTCGTGGCCGCCCGGGCGCTTCTCGATGTTCGGCAGCAGCTTCACGCCAAGATAAGGCGTGAACACCACAGCGACGATCCAGGATGCAATCAGCGCAATGCCGACGATCCAGAACATGTTGCTGGTGTACTCGCCGGCGGTCGATTTGGCGAAGCCGTTCGGCATGAAGCCGATCGCGGTCACCAGGGTTCCGGCAAGCATGGGTGCGGCGGTATGACTCCATGCATAGGCCGCCGCGCCGATACGGTCGTAGCCTTCCTCCATCTTCACGACCATCATCTCGATGGCGATGATCGCATCGTCGACCAGGAGTCCGAGCGCCAGGATCAACGAGCCGAGCGTAATGCGGTCGAAGTCCTTGCCGGTGGCAGCCATGACGATAAATACCGCGGCCAGGGTCAAAGGAACCGCCGCCGCGACGACGATACCGACGCGCCATCCCATGCTGAGAAAGCTAACCAGCATCACCACGCCGAGGGCGACGAGGAACTTGACCATGAACTCGTCAACGGCCGACCGAATATTGACGGACTGATCCGTGACCTTGGACAGACTCATGCCAAGCGGCATCTGCGCGTTGATGGCCGTCGCTTCGACCTCGAGCGCCTTGCCGAGATCGAGGCCGTTCCATCCCTCGCGCATGATCACGCCAAGCAGCAGGCTGGGTTCGCCGGTGTTGCGGATCAGGAAGGTGGCCGGGTCTTCGTAGCCGCGCTTCACTTCGGCGATGTCGGAGAGCTTCAGCGTGCGGCCTTGCGCGGCGACGGGGGTATTTCGGATCTCCTGCAGATCGTCGATGGCGCCGTCCAGGCGGATGAAGACTTGTGGGCCCTTCGCTTCGATCGAGCCCGCGGGCGTCACGACGTTTCGGCTGCTGAGCGCGGCGAAGATTTCCTGAGGGGACACGCCCAAGGTTGCGAGGCGGTCGTAGGAAAACTCAACGAAAATCCTTTCCGCCTGCTCGCCGATAATGTTCACCTTCTTGACGCCAGGCACGTGCAGCAGCCGTTGGCGCAACACTTCCGCTTCCCGCACGAGGTGCCGATGCGGCTCACCCTTCGCCTTCAGCGCGTACAACGCAAAGGTCACGTCGGCGTATTCGTCGTTCACCATCGGACCGATGACGCCACGCGGCAAGAGAGGGGCCTCGTCGCCGAGTTTCTTCCGCGCCTGATAGAACTGCTCGGGAACGTCGGCGGGCGGCGTGCTGTCACGCAGAACCACCGTGGTGAACGCGAGGCCCGGTCGCGTGAAGGTTTCGGTGCGGTCATACCAGCGGAGCTCCTGCATCCGCTTCTCCAGCCTTTCGGCGACCAACTCTTCCATCTCCTTCGCCGTCGCGCCCGGCCACGCGGTAACGACGGTCATCTGCTTGATCGTGAAGGAAGGATCTTCCGCCCGCCCCAACGTCACAAATGCCACGACGCCGGCGATAAAGATCGCAACGAGCAGGAACAGGGTGACAGCGCGCTCGCGTACGGCGAGGGCGGAAAGATTGAAATTACTCATTGCTGGCCCTCCCATTGAAGGCCACGCTTGATGCAGCCTCGCTTTGCGCAAGTCGCACGTGCTCGCCTTCATGCAGCAGATGCGCACCAAGTACTACGACGCGATCGCCTGCCTCGAGTTCGCCAACGACCGAAGCCGCTTCGTCACTGAGGCCAGCGATGTGCACGGCACGCCAGGTGACCCGAGGCGGTTCCCCTTCGACCAGCCATACCCCGGGACCCTTGCCCGGATCGAAGATCGCGCCGATCGGTACCTGCAGCGCCGGTGCAGACCGGCCGTCCGAGATCTCAATGGAGACGGTCGAGCCCAGCGGTGCGTCTGCCAGAGGGCCCTCCAGCACGAACCGAGCCTCGAACGTCCGAGTCTGACGGTTTGCAGCGTCCGACAACTGGCGAAGCTTCGCGGAGCCGGTGAGCCCGCTTCCATACAAGGTCGCGCGTCCGCTGGATCCGATCGCCGGGCGCAGGGTTTCGGGGAGTTCGATGACCGCCTCGCGGCGTCCGGCATGCGCCACACGGACGACCACCTGGCCGGCAACGACGACCTGCCCGGGCTCTACTAGCGTCTCGACCACCACACCGTCCGCATCAGCAAACAGGACAGCGTAGCTCAGCTCGTTGCGAGCAACCTCGGCCTGGGCTCTGGCCGCCTTGAGCTCCGCTCTTGCTGACTCGGCGGCAGCCTTGGCCTTGTCATAGTCCGATGCCGAAACCGCGCGGGGGAAGAGGAGGTTGCGGTGTCGCACCTCGTCCTCCGCGGCCTGATGTGCACGCGCCCTTGCGGCGGCCACGGCTTCCTCGCGCGCGCGCATGGCGAGCCTCAGGTCCGTGGGATCGATACGCATGAGCGGCTGGCCGTGCTTGACGGGTTGCCCGGCATCAACCAAGCGTTCAAGGACTTTCCCGGGGACTCGGAACCCCAAGTCGCTCTGCACGCGGGCCCCGACGATGCCGGTGAACGAACGCTCTGACTGGATGAAGCTCTCGACAGCTTCTATCCGCACCAGTGGAGGTTGTGTCCGTGGGTCAGTTGAAGAAGCAGCCTCATGGCATGCCGCCAAGACGAAGGGCAACAGACTGATGGCGGTAAGGAATGGAACTTCACGGCGCGTAAGCATGGAGCACCTCATTGTTGTATATGCAATCACAAGCTCAAAAAAAGGGACTACTACCGCGACGGCACTTCCATTCTATTTGCAGCAAGCTTTAGGAGTGCCGCACCTTCCTCACCAATGAGCTTCTGCGTGCGAGTTTGGGCTTTTCGCCAAGACGGACCGATTTGTTTCAGCAGGTCACGACCTTGGGCTGTAACCACTACTGGGAAGCCCCGGCCGTCTTCCCCATCCGCAATCTCTTTGATCCAACCATTGGTCAGCATGATCTTCAGATTCCGGGTCAGCGTGGATGGGTCGAGGTGCAGACCCTTCGCAATCTCGATACGCCGAATGGGGCCTGCCTTTGCCACAAGAACCAGAAGATTAATCTGGGTTGCTTTCAGGCCGAATGGACGGAATTCAGCATCGTAGATGCCCGTGAGCACACGATCAAGTTTGCGCACGCGCCCCAGCAGGCACTCACACGCGATCTGATCAATGGTACCGTTACCTTGATTCATCCGTTTATTTGTTTCCGCCATCGTTATAGTGCAATATTGCATATACAAATACATCTTGTCAAGCCCTATCCTAAAATAATTTTTTGCCCGCTGCTGCTGTGTCGAGGTCGTTCTCTTGTCGTCTAAATAATAGGACACGCAAACTGCAACTCGTTGTAAATGCTAGTCATTCATTGAACGGAGAAGAAAACATGGACATTCAAGATTAGTCGGACGATTGCCATTGGCGTAGCCCATTGAACGTGGCGAAGCGTTAAAGGCGACGGGCTTGGAAGCGGCCCGTCGCCTTTCATTTATGAAAGGGGAAGGCGCGCTTGAAGCGACTTTGCCGAAGAAGCGGGGCATCCACCGAGGCTTTAGCGGGCAGGAAAGCTGGAACTGACTGAAGCACTGCGATCGCAGATCGCGGCTGAAGGAATTCCAGAAGGTTCCGCACGCTAAAGCCCGGAAGGGTCGCTTCGGGAGGCACGGAAGCGGAACAGCGCGACTTCCCCGTTCTGCCTTTCCTCAGCCGCCACCATGATTCGCTAAAGCAGGAAGCAGATCGGCAGGTCGGCCAGAAGACACTGCATCCGCAACGAGAGCCGCTGCAACCGTCTGATGTCGTCCGCCGTCGTCCTGCCGGGATCCAGCCGTTCCAGCCACTGCGCGTCCGTTCGCATCTTCGACCGCGAGAGAAACGACGTGCCAGGAATCTCCGAGTCTTCCTGCGCCGCCAGCGCCGCCAGCAGCCGGAGCGTCGCGATGTCGTCCGCCAGCTCCATCCGGTTCTTCTCGATACGATAGAGCTCCCGGTCTTCGCCAACGGCGGGCAGCAGACGCTGCAGCCAGCCGACCGTCGCGGCCATGCGCTCGTAATGGAGCGTGTCCGGCAGGTCGGACGGCTGGTGGTAACGCGGCGTGCGGCCGGCCGAGAGAAACAGGAACGGCACGCCCACGTTCCGGAACGAATCGTAGTCGCTGAACGACGTCTGCCCGACGAGCGGCAGCTCCTCGATCAGATGCATGCCCAACGGCAGAACGGCGAGGGGCGAGGGGCGAGAGGCAAGGGGTGCAGACGGGACAGCCTCAAGCCTCGAGCCTCGAGCCTCGAGCCTGCTCGCCTGCTTCAGGCGAGCGTACAACCCCGGCGACTGTTCGGCGCCGGCGGCGAAGAGCGTGTCTCGCAGCGGCGTCCAGTGCACGCCGCCCATGAGATCCATGATGATGACGGCGTGCACGCGGGATGGCATGGCGATCTCGCTCGGCAGGCGGTCCACGAACTGCTGCGAGCCCATCAACGGCGTGCGGATGTAGGGCGGCTCCTCGGCGTTGAAGGCGACGAAGAGCAGATGGTGGTGCGCAAGCGCCGGCATCGCGCGGGCGGTCTCCAGCAGAATCCCGACGGCCGAGGCGTTGTCGTCCGCGCCGAGATACTTCCCGCCGAGATGATCGAAGTGCGCGCCGACGAGGATCCACGGTGCGGGACCGGGAGGGCCGGCAGCCGGTTTCATGCCGATCAGATTATCGCCCAGCCCTCCGTCCAGTTGCTGCCGGTATCCGTGCAGCGAGGCCAGCGGCTCCAGCCCGATCGCCTGAAACTGGTCCGCGAGGAACTGCGCCGCCTTCCTGTTGCCTTCCGTGCCCGGCTTGCGGCCCTGCAGGTCCGGAGCCGCCAGCACCGCGACATGGCGCTGGAGCCGTCGAGCGAGCTCGCTGGTTACGGGGAGCGTCCCTGGATCGACAATCATGGTCATGGAGGCGGCCTGCGCGCCGCCGGCACAGAGCATCAGGACGGCGATTCCGCCGACGAACCGTCGCCTGCCGCCGGTCTGAACGGTCACAGTTCGCCGTGCCGGCTACTCCCGCGGCCAGCGCAACTCGTTCAGGAACGACTGGACGAGAGGGGACACCTGTGCATCCATGGTCGCCGGATAGATGGCGCGATATTGAATAAAGTGACGGCCCAGCAGAAACAGGTAGTGCTTGGCGAACAGCTCCTGCTCGACGCCCCCGAAGCTTCCCCGGTATTCGAACGTGACCCGCCGGCCTTCGTAGGCGCGGCCGTTCTGCGTGACGTCGAACGGCCCGTCCGACAACAGGCGGAGATCCGGGTTGTGGCTCCCTCCGATTTTCATGGCCTGGACATGACGTTCGAGGAGGTTGCCCGGTTTGCCGTCGGCGGGCGGCTCGGGATAGACGTAGACGGTGATGACCGCCGTCGCGGCGAGCGTGTAGTCGGCCGAGAGCGCCTCGCCCTGCGGATCATGGTGCTTCACGTTGGTGCGCTCGAAAGGGCCGACCTGCGCGGGAAAGGCGAAGTGCGAAGCGGGATGGATGACGGCGCCTTGCTCGTCGATGGGGAGCAGCAGAGGCGGAGGCTGCGTGCAGGCCGCCAGCAGGCCGGCCAGAGCCGCAGTCATTCGCCAGGCGCATGTCATTTCGGCGGCGCCTTGTGCCTGAGCGCGCGGCCCTTGTCGGGCGTGGGATCGGTGATCAGCCCGTAGGTCTGCCGGCCTTCGTGGTTCTCCGGAAGGTATTCCGTGATCGGCATGCCGTCTTCCCGCACGAACAGCAGGCAGTGGCAATATTTGTAGATCTGCATCTCGTCGCAGGCGCAGATCCAGCGGCGCAGCTTCGCTTCTTCCTTCTTGTCTTTGTAAAAATTGCAGGGACAGAGCGGCTTGCCCAGCTCGTCCACGTGCGCGGCGAGCCCCTTCACGACCGCGTCGGTCACGGCCGGATTGGGATGCATGGTCGTGCCGCTTTTTTCGGCGAACCCCTTCACGAACTTCCGCATTTTCTCCAGGCTCTCGGGATGGGGTTCGGGCATGTGCGCTCGGTTACGCCTTGGCGGCGACCTGGTTTCCCAAAAAGATGCGGAGCCGCTCGCGTTGCGAGGCCTGGATGTCGACGAATTCCGCGCCGAAGGTCTCCCCTTTGACCCAGCGCACGACGCCCCGCTCGATCTTGAGCGGGCGCGGATAATCGGGGAGGAAGAGGTCGATCTTCAGGGAGGCGTCCACCATCGGGACGGTCTGGCACTGGATCTTGCATCCTGTCTTGGATAGGTCGGTGACGAGTCCTTCTCCCTCCAGCCCCCCGCTCAAGAAAAAGGCCCGGCAGTTGAGCTTGTAACGGGTCGCGATGCGGGGCTTCTGAGGAGGGTGTGCCTGCAGTTCCCGTATCAGTTCCTGCCCCGCGCTCTTCGAGAGCCATCCCTTGCGTGCCAGCAGGCTCAATAATGCGGTCGCCTCCATCCTGTAGGACGTCACCAGCGCCTTCAGCGAGATGAGATCGCGTGGATCGATGAAGTCCGCCATGGATCAGCGTTATTGAGATTTAGGTGCGCCAGCGGAGCGTGACCGGCCCCTTGAGGGGATGGTCCAGCTTGCCGCCGTTCTGTTGGGCGGCGAGATAGGCCGCCTTCAGTTTCGTGTACCATTTGGCCGGCGCGTCCGGGTCGCCGACCAGCATCAACGGCGGATCGTGCCGCAGCCCGATCGCCTGCCGCGCCATCACGCGCGTGTCCTGATTGAGAAAGGCCCGGCCGAACAGCCGCAGGAGGGTTTTCGAGAACGGCAGCCAGCGGAGGCAATCCCAGGCCGCGCAGAAGTCCATGCGGCACTGCGTGTCGGAAATCGGCGTGATCATGGTGCGCGAGAGGAACCACTGGGAGCCGGATTGAATGGTCTCGATGCGGATGTTCGGCAGCAGAAAATCAATGGTCACGGACGGCGCGCCGCCCGACAGGCCGACCAGCTTATATACCGAACTGTTGCTCGAGGCCGGGTGTGAGGCCATCCGGAAGCCGAGCGGGAGCGGCTCGTACGTCTTGGATTTCTCGCGGATGGTTGCGCGGCTGCGCCACCAGGGGCTCCGGTGGACGAAGGGGCCGTGCGCCGGGTCGATCAGGCCCACGAGGCCGTTGTCGAGCGTCGAGGTCAGCGGCACGGAAATATGGAGCGTGCGATAGGACCCAGAGAGCACGGGCAGCGCCGGCGGCTCGGGCAATGAGGCCGGCGCGCCCTGCTTGCCGGGCACGTAGACCCACACGTAGCCGTCCCGGTCCTGCGCGGGATAGGCGGTGACGCTGATTTTTTCCGGCTGCACGCCCGAATCGGCGGCGAGCGAGGGAATCTCCCGGCAGCGCCCCGTCGTGTCGAATTGCCACCCGTGGTACGAACATTCGATCCGCTCGCCGTCGAAGCAGCCGAACGAGAGCGGCATCGCGCGATGCGGGCAGATGTCGCGCAGCGCGGCCACGCGGCCCTGCCGGTCGCGGCAGATCACCAGCGGCAGCCCGGCCAGCGCCTGGCTTTTCATCCGCCCCGGCCGCACGTCGGACGACAGCAGGGCGGCGTACCAGAAACCGGTCAGCGGCTGGCTCTGGGTTCCGATAGAAGAGGTGTCCATGCGTCGTGTGTCGATGGTTGCGCGCTCAGGATAGACGAACACCGGCGCAGGTGCAAGGATGGCGACGCAATCCAGCGCAGCCCGCATTATTCATGACGGTTCGTCGCGAAATCGCGAAGTCGTGTCGTGAGACGGACGCGCGGAGTTGCGAAGGAGGGAGGCGTACTGAATAAGTACGTTGACCGACTGAGCGACGAGCACGTCCAGCCTGCGTGCCACACAACTGCATGCAGGCGTGTCGCAACAGCGAATCCGCGATTGCAGCAGAAACGCTCATGGATAATGCGGGCTAGTTTACAAGTGCCGGTCCCTCCTTTACAATCCGCAAATTCGCGGGATCGAGGGAAAACTCACGTGGAACAGAGCGTGCGTGAACAGCTGACGGCGCGGTTGACCGAGGGACTGGGGCAGGCCGCCGCGTCTCAACTCGCCGGCGGGATGGAACGGGCCGGCCACACCGCCTCGGCGCTGGCGCTGCTGGATGAATTGCGCGACGTGTCGGTCAAGGCGGTGCAGAGCGCCATCGAAGCCTTGCCGGAGCTGCAGCGGCGGGGTGGCCTGTCCGATGTGGTCGCGTGGCTCGATCTGGGCGTCGCGCTCGCCGAGTCGTCCGGCGCCGCGGCCTTGAGATATTTCAAGGACAGCCCGCTGGTGCTGGGGCTGCTGGAGCCGGCGATGCGCGGGTCTGTGCTGGCACTGGCCGTGGAGCTGGCCGAGGACGATCCGAATGTTGCCCTGGAGTTTTTCCGAAAAACGCCGGAGCTGCTGACCGTGCTGCCGGCCTCCGATCTCCGTGCCTGGGCCGAGGCCTGCACGGAACTGGCGAGGGTGGAGTACGTGCTGGGGATCGAGTTTGTTCGCCAGGTGCCCGCCGTGGCGCAGGTGCTGCCGCTCGGACTGGTCCATCCGTGGATCCGGTTCGGCATGAAGCTGGTCACGCAGAACAGCCTGGGCAAGACCGATTACGTCGGCACGCTCGAGTTTTTCCGCACGAGCCCGGCGATTCTGGGCGACATCGCCGGCCCGGTTCGCGCGGGGGTGATCGACGTGGGCTCCGTCGTGGCCGACCGGTCGCCGCAGCTCGCCATCGAGTTCCTGGCCGAGGCGCCCGCGCTCTTGAGACGCCTGCCGTCCGACGAGTGGCGATTCAACGTGATGCGATATGCTCCGTTCGTCGCCGAGCGGGACGCGGAAGCCGCCGTGCAGTACCTCCGCCGGTGCCCTGAAATCTGTGCGCTGCTGGGAGAGGCTCCGGACCAGCAGGCCAAATTCGAACAGTGGTTCAAGGGCGGGATGGAGGTCTTGGAATTCAGTCCCGACGGCGGGCGGGCCTACTTCGCGTTGGAAACCAGGAAGGCGCTGGCGTCGGTGGAGCAGGCGATGAGCGGCGTGCCGCTCCGCCAGATCGCGCGGTCGTTGAAATTGTTCGCGCAGGGCCTCTGCGGAATCGACGTGGCGATCCGGTCGCTGCCTGAGACGCCGGAGCCGGGCAAGGAACCGCCGCGCGCGACCGTGAGCGCGGACGGCTGCGCCATCTTCCTGCCGCCGCTCCTGCGGCGCTATCCGACGCGCGAAGAAAATATCAGGCTCTATGCGGTGATGGCGGCCCACGAAGCCGGCCATCTGGAGTTCGGAACCTACGCTCTGTCGCTGGAGCCGTTGGCCGACCTGATCGCGGAGGTCCGTGTCCGCTATGGACGCGGGACGGACGTCAGGTCGCTGGCACAGCTCTTTCAGCTCTATCCGCAGCCGGGCCTCATCCGCGATCTCTGGACCGTGCTCGAGGATGCGCGGGTGGAATATTTACTGCAGCATGAGTATCCGGGCCTAAAGGCCGATCTGGCCAGGCAGGCGCAGGACGCCATCCGGACGCATACGCTGACGCAGGGGATGACGGTCCGCGAGATCGTGGTGGACGCGCTGCTGCTGCTCTCCACAGCCGAGCCCGGTACGTTTCGCATTCCCGATGCGATCGCCGGAGTGGTCGAGGAAGCGTGGGCGCAGTGCCGGACGATGTTCCGGCCGGCGGCGACGGCCGACGAGGTCGTGCGGCTGGCCGATCGTCTCTATGTCCTGTTCGATCAACGGCTGATGCCCGTGACGATGCGGCAGCAGGCGGAGGCGCCGCCGCAGGAAGCGGAACAGGACCTCGGCGTCGGTCCGACGGCTTCCGAGACGCAGACGGACCGGTACAAGCCGGTCACCAACTGGGTCTATCGCGGCGCGATGAATCCGGAGGTGATCGGAGCCAGACAGGGCGAGGCCGGCGAGCAGGGCGAGATACCGGTTGGCACGGAAGGATCGGGGATCACGACGTCGCACGCATCCGGTGGGGATCGGGAAGGCGCGAGGCCGGCTCCGACCGCTTCCGGCGTGGGGATGGCCGATCCGCATCGCGGAGCCGGCGCGACGCCCGATTCGGCAGCGGATCAACTGCTGCGCGTCGGCGACGACCGGCGCGGCACGCATGCAGCCGTGTCGTCGTCCGAGCGGGTCTTTCTGTACGACGAGTGGGACGGCCTGATTCAGGATTATCGCTCCCGCTGGTGCCGCGTGGTCGAACAGACGGCGGCGGAGGCCACGGCGGATTTCGCCGAGCTCACGCTGGCCGCGCACGGGCCGGCCGTGCGGCTGCTGCGACGGTATTTCGAGAGCATCCGCCCGCCGGGGCTCCGGCGCGTGCACGGGCAAACCGACGGAGAAGAGCTCGACCTCGACGCCCTGATCCGGCGGGCGGCCGATCAGGCGGCAGGGGCGGAAACATCGGACCGCATCTACATCCGGCGCGAGAAGCGCGAGCGGGACGTCGCGGTCGCCTTTCTCGTGGACTTGAGCGGCTCGACCAGCCGGCAGTTGGAAACCGGCGGGCGCCGGGTGATCGACGTCGAGAAGGAAGGCCTGGTGCTGCTCTGCGAGGCGCTGGAAGCGGTCGGCGATCAATATGCCCTGTACGGCTACTCGGGACGGGGCAGGACGCAGGTGGACTTCGTCGTGATGAAGGAGTTCGACGAGCGTGACCGGAGCCTGCCGGCTCGCCGCATCGGCGCGGTGACGCCGCTGCACCAGAACCGCGACGGCGCGGCCATCCGCCACGCGACGGCCAAGCTGCTGGCGCGGGATGCCAAGGTCAAATTGCTGATCCTGCTGAGCGATGGCAAGCCGCTGGATGACGGTTACGCGGACGAGTATGCGCTGGAGGACACGAAGCGGGCGCTGCGGGAGGCGCGGATGGCCGGCGTGGACCCCTTCTGCATCACGGTGGACCGGAACGCCGACGAGTATCTGAAGCGCATGTACGGCGAGGTGAATTTTCTGGTCATCGACCGGATCGCAGCTCTGCCGGAGCGGCTGCCGCGGGTGTATCAACGCCTCACCACGTGAGGGGTGCGTGGACGCATGACGACGAAGCAAACCGTTCCCCCATGGCTCTACAAACTCTTCACCGGCCACCAGTATCCCTACGTCCGGCGTCTGGCGAAGTTCGCCAAACTGGTGACGCCCGGCGAGGAGCGCAGCGAGCCGACCAAGGACGAGATCGACGTGAAGTTCTGGGAGGTCTTTCCCCGCTGCTGGGTCAAAATTCTTCAGGAAGTCAAAGAAGGCATGATCGTCACGTTCCATGAATTGGGGCAGTACGAGGCGGGCAAGTATCAGGAGCTGATCGATACTCCGGAAGATTTTCTGGCGAGGACGTATGGGAAGAAGAAGATCAAGGTGAACTTCTACGATGGCGAGAATTTCGTCTGCACGATCAATTTCAAGGTGGCGGGGTGGACCGGTCACGAAACTAGCGAATAGCAAATAGCTGATAGCGAATAGCTCAGAGCTGCTCGCTACTTGCTCGACGGGGGAAGAAATGGCGCGAGTGAAGGTGACAGTCGTGGGGGCGGGGAACGTCGGGGGCACGGCAGCGCAGCGGCTGGCCGAGAAGAATGCCTACGATGTCGTGCTGGTGGACATCGCGCCGGGCCTACCCCAGGGCAAGGCGCTGGACCTCGCGCAGGCGGGGCCAGTCTGCGGGTACGATTCGCGGGTGATCGGCACCGGCGGCTATGACGAGACGGCGGGGTCTTCCGTCGCGGTCATCACCTCCGGCATTCCGCGCAAGCCGGGCATGAGCCGCGACGAATTGCTGGCGACGAACGCGAAAATCGTTGGCAGCGTTGTGAAGGAATTGGTCAAGCGGTCGCCGGACATCATCCTCGTGCTGGTGACGAACCCGCTGGACGCGATGACCTATGTCGCGCACAAGGTCAGCGGCCTGCCCAAGCAGCGGGTGATGGGCATGGCGGGCGCGCTGGACTCGGCGCGGTTCCGCTCCTTCATCGCGGCCGAGCTCAACGTGCCGTCGGCGGATGTGCAGGCGATGGTGCTGGGCGGGCATGGCGATACGATGGTGCCGCTGCTCAAGCACACGACCGTCAAAGGCAAGCCGATCACGGAGTTGTTGCCCAAGGACAAGTTGGCTTCGTTGGTCAAGCGGACGCGGGACGGCGGCGCCGAGATCGTGAATCTGCTCAAGACGGGGAGCGCCTTCTACGCGCCCTCCGCCGCGGCCGTGGATATGGTGGAGGCGATTCTCAAGGATCAAAAGCGCGTGCTGCCCTGCGCCGTGCGCTGTGACGGCGAGTACGGCATCGACGGTCTGTTCGTCGGCGTGCCGGCCAGGCTCGGCCGCAAAGGCGTCGTGGGGATCGAGCAGTACGATTTGTCGCCGGATGAAAAAACCGCGCTAGCCGCGTCGGCCGCCGCGGTGAAGGAACTCTGCGAAGCGGTGGACCGGCTGCTGGAACGGTGAGCTTGACAATCCGCGAAGCGGCCTTGTAATAATCTCACCCGGCCCAAGCAACTAGTGGCAGGTACCGAAATTCGCGCACCGAATCCTCAGCCCAGGAGCAACCATGGAATTCAAAGCTGACGAGTTCATTATTCTGTTGATGCGGTGGGTACACTTCTTCTCGGGCGTGACCTGGATCGGGCTCCTCTATTACTTCAACATCGTCCAGGTTCCGTTTATGAAAGAGACCGACCCCGGCACAAAGAGCGGCGTCTTGCAGAAATTACTGCCGCGGGCGCTCTGGTGGTTCCGGTACGCGGCGCTGGTCACGGTGTTATCCGGGTTGGTCATCATCTCGTCGCATTTCGCGCACGGTCATGGCCACGGGATTTTCGAAACTTCCTGGGGTGTCTCCATCGCTATCGGGGGCGGACTCGGGATCGTTATGTTCCTGAACGTGTGGCTCCTGATCTGGCCGAATCAAAAGGTGGTGATCCGGATGACCACCGAAGCCGCCGCAAACAAAACATCGCCGCCTCCGGAGATGGCGAAGCATGCACGGATCGCGTTTCTGGCATCACGGACGAATTTCGTGCTGTCGTTCCCGATGCTCTTTTTCATGGCGACCGCGAGCCATTACCCGCTGTTCTGAGGGACTCCGCGATCGGGGGCTTTCCAGCGGCCGTGAGTGGTCGCTTGAGGTGAGGACAGTGCAGCGGGCTGCTGTACAGACTGCGCCGACAGTGCATCGTCATCGAAAGGGACCACGATGAAATTCCTGGAAAATTCCAATCAGACGATGATCGCCGGATTCGTGTTGACGGCGGTGCTGGCGGTCGGATGGCTGGCGGCGTCCGGCGTGGAGCCCACGCACGACTCCTGGATCGAGCAGGTGGTCCGGTGGGTGCACTATCTTGCCGGCATCACCTGGATCGGGCTGCTCTATTTCTTCAATCTGATCAACGCGGGATTCCTGAAGAGCCTGGACGCCAGTCAGAAAGGCGTGGTGGTTCCGAGGCTCATGCCGGTGGCTCTGAACTGGTTCCGCCACGGCGCCACGGTCACGGTGCTGGCCGGGATCGCGCTGATCGTCATGGTCCATCCCTCCCTGTCGGGCACCGGCGACAAGGCGGCCTGGCTCGGCGGTTTGCTTGGACTGATCATGATGGGCAACGTGCACGGGATCATCTGGCCCAACCAGAAGAAGATCATCGCGGCGACGGCGGAATCGGCTGCCTCCGGCAAGCCGACGCCGCCCGAAATGGCCGACTGGGCCAAGAAGGCGCTCTATGCCTCGCGGATCAACTTCCTGCTCTCGATCCCGATGCTGTTCTTCATGGGGGCGGCAAGCCATCTGAAGTAGACACTCCCCGGGAGTGGCTTGGTAGACAACGCTGGCCCCGCCGATCCGATCGGCGGGGCCAGCGTCTTTTCAGGTCGTGCCTATTTCCGTCGCTTCGAAACGGATGCCGGTGCCTTCACCGGGACTTTCGAGAGGGGGACGAACTGATCGCGGCCCTCATCGAAGGTCCACACCTGTCCTGTGGGAATCGAGTAGACCCAACCGTGCAGCTCGACCGTTCCGTGGCGGAGCTTGGCGGCGATGAGGGGATGAGTGTGGAGGTGCGTGATCTGCACGCGCACGTTCTCGCGGATGGCGGCCTCGAGCAGGTCGTCGCCAGTCAGGTGCTGATAGTTTTCCTGGAGGATGCGCCGCACGGCCTCCGCTTGCAGCAGCCACTCCCGGAGCGACGGCAAGTCCTTGGCCTTGCCCGGGTCGAGGATACCTTTCGCGACGCCGCAGTCGGTGTGTCCGCAGACGATCACGTCCCGTACCCCGAGCACCCCCAGGGCATATTCGATCGTCGCCGTGGTGCCTCCAATCTGCGCGCCATAGGACGGGACGATGTTGCCGGCGTTGCGCAGGATGAACAATTCGCCGGGGTCGGTCTGGGTGAGCAGGCAGGGGTCGATGCGCGAATCCGAGCAGGTGATGAACAGCGCCCGCGGGTGCTGGCCATGGGCGAGGCGCGTGAACAATTCTTTCTTGGCGGCGAAGATCTCGGACTGAAACTTTTTGACACCCTCGGCGAGCGGTTCCATGGATGCGTGCTCCTTCGTGCTCAGGACAGGCCGGCTCCCAGATCGCGATCCAGGGTGAAGACGAAAATGCGTTCGCCGATCTGGGTGTCGATATCCGTGAACAGCGCCATGGTCTTCGCGCCGGTGATCGCCTGAATCTGCTCCATGAGCCTGTCGCGTCCCTGGGCGATCAGGTTCTGACGGAGGCGCTTGACCATCTCGACGCCCTCGGCGGTCTTGGCCAACTGGCGCTCGGCCGGCGTCAGGACCCCCTTGAGGCGGATGACGATCAGGTCCCGGACGATGAAGGCCCTGACTTCGTCCGGTCCACGCCCCATGAACTCCTGTTCGAACTTGATGATGGCGTTCTTGATCTGATTTTCCATCTCGCCCTGCCGCGGTCCCGGTTTCATGCGGGCCTTCCTGGGTCGTGCACGCCGGGCCTGATTATAGGGAGGGAGGGGGAAAGAGACAATCTTTTCGGTTTTTTACGCCGCGCGGGCGCGCGACGTGGCGGCGCAGGCTTGATTTTCCGAAGGGCCATCGGCTAGCATCCGCGCGGTTTTGTCGAGCATAGAAGCTCTCGATCTGGCCGGCGTTGGATCGGGGGAATCTATTGCCGAATACATAGGCGGTAGGGCGGCGAGCTCAGTCGAAGGGCCGGCCGCAGTGCAGGCCAGTCTGGTGCGTCCCTATCGAACAGCGCGCCGGCTGGCTTATTTGTTGTGCGCGGAGGGGCGCGTGTCGGTTGCGTCGTACACGGTCATGGTGCCGCTGCTCCCGCTGGCGGCGGCGCTCTTCGTCTGGGTGGTCGGGCCCCGCCTGCGCGAGCGGTACGCCCGGCTCGGCGCCCTGCCGATCGTCGCGGCCTTCGCCGGCGCCGTCACGATGCTCATGCTGGTCTCCTCGCAGGGTCCGGTCAGCGTGCGCTTCTACGAACAGGGGGCCGCCAGCCTCGCGCTGCCGGTCGGCTTCTACTTCGACCGTCTCAGCGCGGTCATGATGACGCTGATTTCGCTGGTCGGCACGCTCATCTATCTCTATTCCACCGGCCACATGTATCAGGACCGCGGCTATCACTGGTACCTGGGGCTCATCGCCTTCACGACCTTCGCCCTGCTCTGCATGGTGTCCAGCGCGAACCTCCTCATGCTGTTCGTCTTCTGGCAGCTTGTGTCATGGCTCCTGTTCCTGCTGGCGCACAACCATGCGCATACGGGGACGCTCTTGGGAGCCTGCAAAACCTTCGCGCTGCTGCGGGTCGGCGATGCGGCCTTTCTCATGGGCATCGTGTTGGCGCATGCCTTGTACGGCACGGTGGAATTCCAGGAGCTGTTCGCGCGGGCCGCGGCGGCGCCGGTCGTCCTGTCGCCCCTGCCGGGGATCGAGATCGGCGGCGCCACGGCGGTCACGCTGCTGATCTTCGTCGGCGCCATGAGCAAGTCGGCGCAGTTCCCGCTTCACATCTGGCTGCCTCATTTTCTTTACGCCCCCACGCCGGTTTCCGCCATGCTGCACGCGGGGATCATCAACGCGGGCGGCTTTCTGCTCAACCGACTGGCGCCGCTCTACGGGTTGAGCCCCACCACGCTGCACGTGGTCTTCGTCGTCGGGATGGTGACGGCCGTG
>Ga0187894_10000085_pt1 | contig 116746 bp, 93 predicted proteins | sample GBC1701081metaG_FD_136650 | JGI IMG/M metagenome (GOLD analysis project Ga0187894, IMG submission 136650) | White microbial mat communities from a lava cave in the Kipuka Kanohina Cave System on the Island of Hawaii, USA - GBC170108-1 metaG ... | reverse complement strand
CTGGGCGTCGGCGCCCACGGTCTCGGACAGGGCGGCGATCTCGTTGATAAAGGCGACCGACAGGGCGAGGAAAGAGTTGAGCGCGTGCTTGACCATTTCCGCGGACTCGGGGCGCATCCACACGAGCGGGGCGCCGATCGGCGCGAGAAGCGCCTCCAGGGCGGGCCGCGCGGCAGCCGGAGCGCCGACCAGGATGCGCGCGGGTTTCTCGAAGGCCTCGATGGCCTTGCCAAGGCGCAGGTTCTCGGGCGAGCAGGCGAAGTGCAGGGCGGGGTGCTGTTTCGCCAGTTGCGCGCAGGTGCCGACGGGCAGCTGCGAGGATAAGAGCACCACGGTGCCGGCGCGCAGGTGCGGCAGGACGCGGGCGAGGCGGGTGTGCACCCAGGCGAGGTCGGAGCGGTCGTCGGCATCGACCGGAGTGTCGTAGCAGACCCAGAGCACCTCGGCGGCCGCGGCCGTGCGGGGTTCGACGTCGAAGGTCAGCCGTCCCGCGGCGACGCCGGCGGAGATGAGTTCGTCCAAGCCCGGCTCCCGGAGCGGCGCGCGCCCGGTGCGCAGACCCTCGACGACGGCGGGGTCGAGATCCAGTCCAACGACTTGGTGGTGCCGCGCCATGCAGGCGGCGGTGACGCTGCCCAGATGCCAGAGGCCGAGGACGGTGATATTCATGGGAGCCGGCTTAGTCACGAGGAATGTCCCTACGCTGGTAAAGGGACATTTGCCGGCCGAAAAGCCTGAAGCTATCGACGTGCCGCAGGTTGGACTCGCACCAAGCCTTGACCAACGGATAGAGCCGGCGCATCTGCTTGTCGTAGGGCCAGTAGCCGTCGCCCGGCATGGCGTCGGTGAGCAGGACAAAGTCGCAAAGCCGGAGCCGGTAGAGGATCTTCGCCTCCTCGTCGGCCATGATGCTGTCGGGCAGCTGGATGACGAAAGGCACCCACACTTTCTTCCGTTCGTAGCTCATCACCTTGAGGATGGGAGCGTCCACGAAGTCCACGACCTGGTCCACCCCGATGTAGGGGTTGGTGAGCCCGAGTTCGCGCGAGGCGGCGAAGATACGATCGGCGATCTCGTTGACCTGCCGCGCGCTCGCGTGGAATTCCGGGGAGTGCGGAGAGGTCAGCTGTTTCTGCGCGAAAAAGACGCCGCCGGAGCCGAGCGCCGCCAGCGCCAGCGCGACGGGCGGGAGCCGGTGCCAGGACGGGCCGGTGGTGAAATCGAGCCGCTGCCACAGCTGCGACCAGGCCCACAGGAGCAGCAGCAGCGCGCCGGGCACGAGCACGCCGAGGACAAACTCGGATTTCTGCCGGTGCAGGACAAGGACGACGGCCGGGAGCAGCAGGAAGGCCAGCGCGGTGAACAGCCAGTCGCGGTTCCAGCCCGCGGCAGGCCGGCGCGGGACGAGCGCGAACGCGGCCATCGCCACGGCCGTGAGCCCGAGCGCGGTCCAGCCGAACCACGCGCCCAGGTGCATGCCGCCGAGGTGGCCGAAGACGAACTTGAGCGAATGCCAGGCGTCGAAGCCGCGGTCGCGCACCGTGCTCTCGGTGCCGGCGACGTGGCCGACCCAGTAGTAGGTGTGGATGGCCGTGCGGTTGAGCCAGAAGGCCGGGCCGGCCAGCGCGGCGGCGGCCAGGCCAGCCAGGCCGAGATTGCGCAACCGCGGCCATCGCGCCTCTCCGGCGGCAAGCCAAACCGCCAGCGCGACGAAGACCGGTGCAAAATAGGCGCCGGTGAGGAAACGCTCGAGCAGGGTGACGCCGACCGCGGCACCGAACGCCAGCGACCATCCGGCGCGGCGAAAGCCGTCGGTGAGCAGGGCGCAGCAGGAGGCGAGACCGAGCAGGCACATGGCCGCGTGGTCGAGGCGGAAGTCCACCGCTGAGCCTGCCTCGGCGGACCACGGCCAGGCGACACACAGCAGGAGGCCGAACGCGACCCAGCCGAGGGCACGCGAGCCGGTGAGCCGCGGGAGGGTGAAGAGCAAGGCGGCCTGCCAGGCGAGGAAGACGAGCAGGTTCAGGCTGAGCGCCGCGCTGCGTGAGGCCGAGCCGGCCACCTTGAAAGCGAACAGCGCGGCGACATCGTGCAGCGTGCCCTGCGGGGCGTTCTTTTTCAGCGTGAAGGCCAGGCCGGAGAGCAGCCCATGCTCCCGGGCGTGCTCGTGCGCGGTGTAGGCCTCGGTGAGATACTGGATCTGGTCGCTCCAGCGCGGATAGAGCGAAGCGTGGTGCCGGGAGGTCATCGCGTCGAACAGGAGGAACTCCGCGAGCATGAAGACGAGCGCGAGCGACCAAGTCCAGCGGCAGGCAGGGTGGCGCGGAGCGGTGCTGGAGGCGTAGCCTGTCACCGGCGCGCCTCGTAAACCCAGCGGTTGGCCTCGAGCCAGCGCAGCGTGCGGAGGATGCCCTGCTCGATAGTGAGCTTCGGCTTCCAGCCGGCGGCCTGGATTTTCGCGGTGTCGAGGAAGATGAAGGGGTTGTCGCCGATCCAGCCGCGGTTGCCGCCGGTGTATTCGAGCTGCGGGGAGAGGCCGAGGGTGCGGCAGATGACGGCGATGCTCCGGTTGACCTCGACGTATTCGGCGGTGCCGAGGTTGTAGACTTGGGTGCGGTGCTTCGCGTCCCTCGCGGTGTGGCCGCCGGTGACATGGAGCATGGCGTCGAGGCAGTCCTGGATGTAGAGGTAGCTCTTGCGCTGGCGGCCGTCGCCGAGGACGCGGAGGTGATCCGGGTGGTCGAGGAGCTGCTGGTAGAAGTCGAAGACGTGGCCGTGGGTGTAGCGTTCGCCGAGGATGGAGACGAAGCGGAAGAGGTAGGCCTCGTCGAGCTGGCCGCCCTCGGCGTAGGAGGAGAGGAGGCCCTCGCCCGCGACCTTGGAGGCGGCGTAGAGCGAGGTCTGCACCGGGAAAGCATCGGTCTCGGGCGTCGGCCGGTCGGGGGTGACGAGCGCCTCGCCATAGACGGAGCCCGTAGAGGAGAAGGCGATCCGCCGCACGCCATTGGCGCGCATGGCCTCGAGGACGTTGAAGGTGGCGACGGTGTTCTGCTGGAGGTCCTTTCCCGGGTGGGACCAGCCGTCCTTGATGTCGGCGTTGGCGGCGAGGTGGAAGACGAGGCCCGCGTCCTTCATGGCCGCGGAGAGGGCGGGGAGATCGAGGTTGTCGCCGCGGACGAGGCGGAAGCGAGGGTGCTTGAGGGCGGCCTCGAGGAAGCGCTCCTGGCCGGTGGTGAAATTATCCCAGCCGGTGACGGAGGCGCCCTCCGCCAGGAGGCGGTCGACGAGGCTGGAGCCGATGAATCCGGCGGCACCGGTGACGAAGGCGTGGGACAAGGCGGGGTTCACGACAGGTCGCGCGGTTTCAGCACGTAGCCGAGGCAGAGGTTGCAGAAGACGAAGGGCAGAAAGGACAGGGGGAAGCAGGAGCGGCGCTCGATGGTGAAGAAGGGAGCCAGCTCCGCGAGGATCTCGGGCACGAGGTTGAGATGCTCACGGCCGTAGAACTCGACGTAAGGCGCGTTGAAATGTCGATACCAGAGGCGCTGGGCCGAGAGGCGCCGGGCCAGGCCGTAGGCCGGGCTGCCCTCGGTGGGGATGACGGCGAGCAGGCGGCCGGCGCCGGGCCGGAGCAGACGGTGCAGCTCGCGCAGGCACGCCGGCAGGTCCGGCAGATGCTCGAGCACATGGATGGCGAGGATGCGGTCGAAATGGCCGGCGGGGAAGTCGAGGCGGCGCTGGCAGTCGCCGACGACGGTGCGCACGTGCGGGTGGCGGCGGATCTCCGCCGCCATGTTCTCGCGGAGTTCGTTGCACCAGTAGTTCGCCTCCTGCTCGGGGGTGAGCCGCTCATAGTCGAGATGGGCGCCGAGGCCGGCGCCGATCTCGAGGGTGGTGCGGAAGCCCGGCGGCGAGCGGCGCACCGGCCAGGTGTGATTGAAGCGCTCGACCAGCCCGTAGCGGGAGCGGCGGCCCAGTTCCTCGTGCCAGAGGCGCATGAATTCGTGATTGCGCCGCTCCTGCTCGGGGGTGAGCGGCGGCAGGACCTTGGGCCACTAGGCAGCGGGCATGGGTCAGGGCGCGGGGTCGAAGCCGGCGGCGCGCTCGACGATGAACCTGGGGCGCGCGCGCACCTCCTCGTAGATGCGGCCGATGTATTCGCCGAGGATGCCGACGCTGATCAACTGAATGCCGCCGAGGAAGGAGATGAGGATGACGAGAGTGGGATTGCCCCAGAGGATCGTCCAGCCCATCAATTTGTAGAACAGGTAAATCCCCATCAGCAGAAACGAGAAGCCGGCGATGAGGAAACCGAGCATGGTGCTGAGCTGCAGCGCATACGTGGAGAAGCAGAAGATGCCGTTGAAGCCGATGCGCAGCGAACCGAGGAAGCGGTTGTAGTTGGTCTCGCCTGCGTGCCGTGCGGGCCGGTCGAAAGGCAGCAACAACTGGCGGAAGCCGACGACCGCGACCATGCCGCGGAGGAAGCCGTGGGATTCCTTGAGCCGGATGACCTCGTTGACCACGCGGCGGGACATCAGCCTGAAATCGCCGGTGTTGGGTGGGATCGTGACGTCGGCGATCTTGTTGATCAGGCGGTAGCCGACGTGCGAGACGAGCCGCTTGAGCCATGGCTCGCCGGTGCGCTGGCGGCGCTGCGGCAACACGATGTCATAGCCCGCCCGCCAGTGTGCCACCATCTCCGTCAGGAGTTCGGGCGGATCCTGCAGGTCGGCGTCCATCACAATCACGGCCTCGCCGCGGGAATAATCGAGGCCGGCCAGGGTGGCCATGGGCTGGCCGACGCGGCGCGAAAATTTCAGGAGCTTGATGCGTTGGTCGCGGGTCCGGTGCCCGAGGATGATCTCTTCGGTGCGGTCGGGAGACGGATCGAGGGAGAAGATGATCTCGTAGTCGCCGGTGAGCGGGGCGAGGACGGGTTCCAATCGACGGAGGAACTCGGAGATGGTTTCCTCCTCCTTGTAGACAGGGACGACGATGGAGAGCAGCATGCGTCTCTATTCACCACGGGCGGGCGAGAAAATCAACCAAGGAGGACGGAGAGTCAGCCGGCGCGCAGGCCGATCCGCCAGAGAAACTGTAGGAAGGCGCTGCGGCGGAGGTAGCGGAGCAGGACGGGGTTCTGCTCCAGCTCAGTCGAGGGGAAAGGGCGCCCGTGCGTGCGGGTGCGCAGGCGGCCGATCTCGTCCTGACCCGTGCTGTGCATGAACGCGGCGGTCTTCTGCGCGGCATGGGCGCGGAAGCAGGCCAGGAAATAGGGCACGCGCACGATCCGGGCGCCGGCGGCGGCGAAGCGCAGCAACAGATCCCAATCGATCGCGAACTGGAACGACGGATTGAGGCCGCCGACACGGTCGAAAACACGGCGGCGCCAGAAGAGGGTCTCCTGCGGAATAAAATCGTTGAGCCGCATGACCGCCTCGTCGTGCCGCGGGAGGAACCAGCGTGCGATCTCGCGCGATTCCTCGTCCACGACAATGCGGTGGCCGTAGAGGACATCCATTTCGGGATGTTGCGCGAAATAGTCCGCCACAAACGCCAGCGCCCCGGGCTGGTAATAGTCGTCGGAATTGATCCACGCCATGACGTCGTCGGGGCCGCCGGAGGTCTGCGCAAAGCCGCGGGCGATGGCGTCGGCCTGGCCGGCATCGCGTGCGCTGGCCCAGGCATGCAGGCGCCCGGCCTCGCGCCGGATCAACTCGGCGCTGCCGTCGGTCGAGCCGCCGTCCTGCACGACGTATTCCACGGGCACGCCCTGGTCGAGGACGCTGCGCATGGTTTCGCCGAGGTAGCGGGCCTGCTGGTAGGAGGGGGTGACAATGGAAACCTTCGGCCATGTGGCGCGCCGGCGGGGGGCGGGGAAGGTCTCAGGGCGCACCGGCCGCGGTGGATGCGCCATGTGCGCGGGCATCTGAAAAAACATGAGCTCGGTCCATTCACCGCCGCCGAGCCAGAGCGGCAGGAGCAACGGTTTGATCCTCACCTCGCGCTCGAAAATGGGCGCCCAGGTTGCATCCGCCAGCCGTGCCTCGATGACCAGGCGCTGGCGGCCGGCGGGCAGCGTGCCGCGGATCTCGAAGCCGGTGTCGGGATCCGGTGCGGCCGGCAGTGCGGCCTGCACGTCGGGTCGCGGCATCCCGACGACGCCCTCGAGCATGCGGTCGCCGGCGCGAAGGCGGATGCCGGTGATGGCTCCGCCCGGGTCGGCAAAGCACCAGCCGCGGATGATGACGCAACGCGACGGCTGGTTCCAGTCGCCCGGCTGGTCGATGTGGGACTGCAGCGGCATGGCGTGCTCAGACGAACTTCAGCTTGCGGGCGGCGAAGAGCACCATGCGCAGCAACAGCCAGCCGTGGCTCCACCGCTGGATATTGGTCTCGCCGTAAGTGCGCTCCTTGTAACGGATGGGCACGTCGGCGATCTTGAGGTTCAGCCGGGCGGCCCCAAAGAGCAGGTCGAAGTCGCCGAACGGATCGAAATCGCCGAAATAGGCGCGGTTGGCGGCGATCTGCTCGTAGTGGGCGCGGGTGAGGACCTTGGTGCCGCACAACGTGTCCTTCACCGGCTGGCCGAGCAGCCAGGTGAAGATGATCCCGAAGGCCTTGTTTGCGCACAGGTTCAGGAACTGCATCGCCTCCTCATCCATCGGGTAGACGAGACGCACGCCGTTGGCGAACTCCGCGCGGCCGCTCGCGAGCACGTCGTAGAACTTCGGCAGTTCCTCGGGCGGCATGGTGAGGTCGGCGTCGAGGATCATGAGGATGTCGCCGGTGGCGGCGGCGAATCCCTGGCGCACGGCGTCGCCCTTGCCCTTGCCCGTCTGCTGCATGATCTTGATCTTCCGCTCCGGGTGCTCGCGCTGCACGCGCTGGATCTCGGCCCAGGTGTCGTCCTTGGAGTGGCCCTCGACGAAAATGAGCTCGGTGCCGGCCCCCATCTCCGGCGTGCGCCGGATGGCGGCCTCGATGTTGCCGGCCTCGTTGCGGGCGGGGATGATGACGGAGACGGTGCGGGCGGCGCGGGGGGCGGGCCGGGCCGGGCGGGCCACGCAGAAATCCGTCAGGCAGAACCAGCCCAGCAGCGGGGCGAGCCAGCGGTTGGTGAAGCGGTCGAGGCCGAGGCAGGGCACGGGCAGGAGGATGCGGGGCTCCAGCGCGACGGGCTGCCAGTCGGCGAGGCCGAGCAGGTTGCGCACGTCGTCGGTGCTGATCCAGCTGCTCTGCGGCTGCGGCGCGCGCAGGCCGCAAAGCCCGGCCAGGCCGAGGACCGGGCGCCAGAGCACGGAGTAGAAGTTGAAGATCAGGCGCGTGCCGGGATGCGACACGATGTGCAGCCGTTCGAGCAGTTGTTGCACGTCGGCGGCGTAGTTGAGCGTTTCCGAAAGAATGATGCAGTCGAAGGTGCCGGCCAGCTCGAGCGTCTCGCCCGCCTGCACGTGGAACTCGGCGCCGGGCACCCGCGTGCGCGCGGCCGCGATCTGCACCGGCGAAAGGTCCACCCCGACCTTGCGGCCGGCGGCGAGCCGCGCGAGCAGTTCGCCGGAGCCGCAGCCGATTTCGAGCACGGAGGCGCCGGCCGGGATGAGCAGGTTGTAATAATGGGCCAGCCAGCCACGGTAGCCGCGGGCGTGCTCGTCCGGCGCCGTGGGCGCCGCCTCGTAGAAGGCGCGGATCTTCGCGAGGTGCTGCCGCATGAGCTCGGAGGAGTCGGCCATCAGGCATCCTCCGTTTCGCGGATCAACGGCAGCCGGGCGGCGAAGGCGCGCGGGAAGGGGGTGGTGAAGCCGAGCCCGCGCACCAAGCCATGGTTCGAGTCGCACCCGGCCACCCGGTCTCGCTGGATTTCCGCGTGGCGCGGTTCGAGCGGCTGGGCGATGGCGATTGGGGCGATGGACATCGGCGCGGGAAAGCGGGCAGACGGGCGGAAAGAAATTGAAGGCAGCCGGGTTTCAGCTTTTGGGTCGAGGAGAATCGCGGCCGTCGCGCGGTCAATGGCGGTTGGCCGGGTCGGCCAGGTAGGCATTGAGCGCCCGCACGAATTCCTGTCGGCTGTTGCAGTGTTTCCGCATGATCTCGTGGTAAGCCGAGGTGTGGGCGTCGTGGTCAAACATGAAGGTGACGGTCAGCTCGCTGACCGGCAGCATGGCATCGTTCTGGCAGCCGGTGAAGGTCCGCGTCAGCCGGGATGGCAGCAGCGCGACGGCGGCAAGGGCAGCAGCGATGTGACCGCGAGATAGCCCCACCCCAGCAGGGCACCCGCGAGAACCTGATCTGCGGTCCGGGCGGCCAGATGCCGGCCGGCGCCCAGCGACAGCCAGAGCAGACCGATGCAGTGGATGAGAAAGAGTTCCATGCAGGCTCAGATGTGAACGACCCGCACCGGATCACGACGCGCCGGGAGGCACGGGCAAGGCCGGCTTGTCGAGGCCGGCGAAGCTGTTCAACCCGAATTGGAACGTGCGGTAGCGCGGGGCGGCGAAGCCGTTGCGCGCCGCAAGCGCGGCGATGTCCTCGCGGCTCCAGTAGTGCTTGTGGTCCGCGATCTCGGGGCCGGAGATGATCCGCAGCTTGAAGGCGAGAAACTCGAGCAGCGGGCGCGAGGCCGGCGTGGGCGTCGTGAGCAGGACCGAGCCGCCGGCCTTCAGGATGCGGTGGAACTCGCGGAACAGGACGTCCACCTGGTCGAGCGGGATGTGTTCCAGCACAGCGAGGATGGAGACATGGTCGAAGAAGCCATCCGGGTAGTCGAAGCGGTCGCGGAAGTGGAAGTTCCGGATCTCGAGGTTGGGCGCGGGCTTCGCCGGCGCGGCGTCGTAGTCGAGGCCGATCCCGAGCCGGAGGTCGCGCTGCACCGAGCGAAGAAAGAGGGCCTGGTGGCCGCAGCCGAAGTCGAGCAGGGCCGAGGCCGGCCGGAGCTCGCGACGGACGACGCCGGAACGCCAGCGGCAGATGTAGAGGTCGAGGGCGTTGAAGTCCTTCGTTCCCATCGCGAACGGGCGGGCCTCAGGAGCGGTTCAGCCGCTTGACGATGACGCGCTCGACCTCCAGCAGCCGCTGGTTGACCGAGCTCAGCACCAGGCCGGTGGCGAGGCTCAGGCAGCCCAGCATGAAGCTCGAGAGGGAGAGGATGGCGGAGGCGCGGCTGAGCACCCTCTGCTGGGTGACCAGCTCGGCGGCCGGCAGCAGGGCGAAGCCGCCCGCGAACAAGAACAGCAGCACCGCGAGGGTGCCGAACAGCGTGAGCGGCTTGTAGGCGCGCATCAGCAGGAAGAGGCGGAGCAGCACGCGGATGCCGTCGGGGATGGTGCGGAGCTTGGAGAAACTGCCCGACGGGCGCTCGCCGTAGGGCGCCTCGATCTCTCGCACCACCGCACCGCGGTAGAGGCTCTGCACGGTGAGTTCGGTCTCGACGTCGAAGCCACGCGAGGTGATCGGGATCGTCAGCGCGCATTCGCGGGTGAAAGCCCGGTAGCCGGAGAAGATGTCCGAGATGTTCGCGCCGAAGATGCGGTTGATGATCCAGCAGACCATCTGGTTGCCGGCGACGTGGAACTTGCGGAATGACTTGTCGCTGTATTGCTGCAGCCGCGCGGCGACGGCCATGTCGGCGTCACCCGCGAGGACCGGGGCCAGCAGGCGGTGGACGGCCGTGGCGTCGTAAGTGCCGTCGCCGTCCACCATGATGATGATGTCCTCGCGGACGACCTCGAAGATGGAGGCCACGACGTAGCCCTTGCCCTGGCGCTTCTCGCGGATGACGATGGCGCCGGCGGCGCGGGCGAACTCGGTGGTGCCATCCGTGCAGTTGTTGTCGAAGACGTAGATGGCGGCGTCAGGCAGCTCGCGGCGGAAATCGGCCACGACCTGCGCGATGGTCTTCTCCTCCTGATAACAGGGGATGGTGACGGCGATGCGGGGCGGAACCGGGGCGGGCGATGGGTCCATGGAGCGGGCGGAAAGGCGTGGACGGGCCGGAGCCCGCGGGAGGTCAGGGAGCCTGTTTTCGTGCGGCATGTCCACTGCGATTTGGGCCCGAGCCGGGCGGCGGTCAGCCGCCGGTTTCGACGACCGTCACGCGGTGGTGCCGGATGAAATCGCGCGCCCGGGCGAACCCGGCGGCAAGGCCGGCGATGACCGCGGTGGCGGCGGCGCAGATGAGGAGGATGACCTCGGGCAGCTCGCGGCAGGCGGCGAGGATCCCGGGGTAGCGCCAGGCGCCGAAATAGAGGACCAAGATGTGCCACAGGTAGATCTCGAGCGTGTAGCGGCCGAGGAAAGAGAAGGCGCCCGGGCGGGGCGAGCGGCCCGCCACGATGCCGGCCGCGAGCGCCGCCACCACCGCCAGGTCGTAGACCAGCATTTCCGGCCGGGCATAGGCGAAGTCGAGCCGGTTCAGCTCGAAGCTCAGGCCCACCACCGCCGGGTCGAGCAGGCGGAGAAAGTTCCAGCCCATGGCGCCCGCGGCGGTCGCCAGCAAGGTCACGGTGCCGACCGCCACGGCCCGGCGCGGCACAACTTCCGTCAGAACGGAAAAATGCAGGCCACAGAAGAAATAGAACATCCAGAAGAGGCTGTTGGGCCGGCCCCAGACGTAGTAATTCAGCCGGCCGCTGTTGCAGAGCAGGCCGAGGGCGAGGTGCAGCGCGAGCAGCGCGAGCGCCAGTGCGAGGGCGTGGCGCGCCGGCGGCACCGCCGGCAACAGGCGGTGCAGCCACCCCGGCAGGGCCTGCAGGGCCGGTTGCAGCAGATACAACTGCAGGATGAGCGGGATGAAATAGAGCGTCGGTTCGACGCCGAAGAAGAGCAGGCGCTGCCACAGCCAGGTGAATTTCGCGCCGAGGCCGGGGAGCGCGCGCCAAGCCTCCTGATGGTTGAGGAGGAAGAAGGACGCGAGGCTGGCCAGCAGATAGGGCAGCCCGATGCGGGTCAGGCGGCCGAGGTAGTATTCGCCGAGGGCGGGCCGGCGGCGGGACACACCGGCCAGGTAGCCGGAGAGGAAAACGAACAGCGGCACGGCGAAGCTGAAGAACTGGTTCAACCCGAGCCCGAGGAAGAATGAGGGGCTCCACGCATGCACGTCGGTGGTCACGAAACTCCCGGCGAAATGGACGCAGACGACGCCAAAGATGCTCCAGCCGCGGAGCGTGTCGATGTAGGCGTTGCGCGCGGCGGGCGCGGAGGAGGTCATGGGGCGCGGAACCCGTCCACCCGCAGGGTGCGGAACAGGTAGTAAAGGTGGTCGCCGGGGAGCGGGGTGGTCTGGCGGCGGAGGTGGAGGGTGCGGTTCTCCTTCCGGCCGAAGGCCTCGTAGTGTTCGCGCGCGCCCTGCTCGGGCGGGATGCCTTGGGAGAGCACGTAGGCCTTCACGTCGGGATGGCGCTCTAGATAGTCCGGCCAGTCGGGCTCGGTGCCGACGGTGACGTTGCGGAACTCGATGACGTTGGGTGCATCGGGCCGCGGGGTGAGCGTGATGCGGCGGATGAACCAGCCGGTGCGGCCGGACCATTCGCATGGGGCCACGAGTTCGCCGTTGAAGAGCACGTCGAATTGCGCGGACTCGCGCACATGGAGGCGCAGCTCGAAGGAAAGCTCGAGGCGGGCCAGATGCTTCAGCGGGGGAAGCTCGAGGCGCACGACGGGTGCCCTGGCCCAGCGGATGAGGGGCAGGTCCCATTGCGGATACGGGCCCTCGGCCGGGGCCAGGCCTTGGCTGGTGATCCTGATCCCGGGCGCGGCCGCGACCAGCTCTTCGGAGAACAGCGTCACGGGATTCTGCGGGGCTTCCTCCTCGGTCGGGTCGTCGCGGAAGAGGTGGGGCACATCCATCGCGCCGAGGACGGTGCCGTCGGTGAGATCCTCGGCGCGCACGGTGAAGCGCTTGAAGGGCCGGGTGACGGAGGCGGAGGCGGCGCCGTCGCCCTCGAAGCTGGCCAGCGCCTCGCTGGTGCCGTCAGCATAGTCGACGCCGATGCGCAGCCGCGCGTGGTCGGGCGCGTTGAGCCCCGCGACCTTGATGCGTAGGTCCGCGTAGCGCCCGGGCTCGCGCGGCCCGTAGTAGAAGACGACCAGCACGTTCCGGTTGGATTCCGTGGCGGGCCGGGTCTCCGGGTGCGGCGGCAGGCCGTAGTAGTCATCGGCCGGCTGGCCGGAGCCGAGGGTGCCGAGGAACTCCACGCCTGCGGTGCGCTTGGCGGGCAGCGGGACGATGGTGTAGGAGGAGAGCTGCTCGATGTTGGTGTAGGCGACCTTGCGGACGAAGCCCCAGTGCGAAAAGAGATTGTAGGCGCCGGGATCAGTGCGATCGAAGGAGGTGAACCGCTGGTGCTGTCCGAGAATCATGAAGAGGAACACGCGCTCGTTGCCGTGGGTGGTGTCGATGTTGATCCGCGGTTCGCCGGCGAGCCGTTGCGCGAACAGCGGGGGCAGCGTGGGCAGGGCGGGCGACGGCGTCCGCCCGGACCACAGCGGTGCATAGGGCCGGCTGGAATTGAGGAAGAGATAGACGCCGGCGAGCCACAGCGAGCAGACGGCGAGCCCGGGCACGAGGGCGCGGACGGCCAGCTGGAGGCGCGCGTCGCGCCAGCCGGCCTGGATCGCGGCGCCGAGGCACGGACCGAGCACGAGCAACGCCGGGACGAAGTAGCGCTGGTTGTAGAGCGACCACTTGTTGAGCAAGAAATAGGTGGCGAACCAGCCGAGGCCGATCCAGGCGAGCCAGGCGGCCGGCAGGCGTCCGTCCCGGCAGCGGAGGAGGCAGAAAACGGCGGCGAGCAGGCAAGCCGGACCGGTGAGACCGAACCAGACGTGATCCTCGTTCAGGTCGGGCGGGAAAAGATAGAGCGGCGAGAAGGCGTGGGCCGGGTTCCAGTGCGGGAAGAAGGTGCGCTCACCCCAGGCGTTGAGCTCGGCGGTGAGCTGCGGGTCGTGGAAGAAGCGATGCAGGGGCTCAAGGAAGAGCTGCACCAGATAGGCTGCCGAGGTCTGGCCCGCGCACGCGACGGAGAAGGGGAGGTTGCGCGTGAAGTCGTAGGTCCGGTTGATCCACTCGCCCTTCTCCGCGAGGTTGATCAGGGCGAAAGGGGAGGCGAGCGTGGCGGCCAGTGCGGCCGGCAGCAGCCAGGCCCGGGCGCCGGCCAGCAAGGCCCGCCGCTCGCCATTTCGCCAGTGCTGCCAGGCGAACAACAGCAGGAGCAATCCGCCCGGCGGGAGGAAGAACACGATCGTCAGCTTCGAGCCAGCGGCGAGCCCCGCGGCCAGGCCGGCGAGCAAGGCGTCGCGCCGGCGGCGCGACTCGCGCCAGCGCAGGGCGAAGGCGAGCGCGGCCAGCAATCCGGCGCCGGTGGGCAGGTCGTTGGTGGTGGCGGTGGCCTGCGCCAGCACCTGTGTGGCGGTGAGGGCGAGCCAGGTGGCGACAAGCGCGGTGCTGGCGGTCAGGGCGCTGAGCCGGCAGAGGCGGTAGAGCGCCAGCCCGGCGCCGGCCCACGCGGCGAGGTTGATGAAGTTCACCGCCTGCGCGGGCGGACCGTAGATGAGCGCGGCGAGCTGCAGCAGGTTGTAGTTGAACGGGAAATAGGTCTGCCGGGGATTGCCGGTGTCGAAGTGCGAGAGGTCGTTCTGCCCCAGGTAATACATCGCTCGTGGCAGGTGATAGGTGAGCGAGTCGTAATTGTTCGGCTCGTAGGTGGCGGCGAGGCGGAGGCCGGCCCAGACCAAGGGCAGCAGCGTGGCAATGAAAAGGAACAGCAGCCCGGCGTGCGGTCGGTCGCCGGCGGCGGGCGGCGCGGCCGGTTCGGCCGGAGCGCGACGCAGCGCCAGCCACAAGGCCAGGGCCAGGAGCAGGGAGGTGCGGAAGAACCAGGTATTCTCGCCCAGACGATGCAACCCGGCAAGGATAAGACAGGTGACGACCCCGTTGACCCACACCAGCAGCAGGCCTGCGAGCAGGCGATCCGGGCCGGGGGCCACGATCCGGCGTGCAGCTCCGTAGGAGGCGGCGAGCAGAAGCAGCGTATGGATCAGAAGGAGAGCCATGCTAGGTCCGACCGGTCACGGTCACATAGAGGGCGCAGCAGCCGAAGCACCCCATGAAGCGCCCGTGGCCCGCGACCTCCCATTCTTCGGCGGCCTTCCGGACACCGAGCTTGCCGGTTTCATTGTCCGGATTGAGGAAATCGTGCACCAGTATCGGCGTGCCCGGGCGCAGGTAGCCGCTGAGGATCCCGAGATCCAAGGCGACGCCCTCATAGGTGTGGTCGCCATCGAGGAACACCATGGTCGGGGTGATATTCCACCGGCCGACGAAGTCCTGCAGCACACCGCAGAAGAGATGGCAGCGGTCGCCCAGCATGTCGCCCATGAGGATCTGGCGCGTGCGCGCGATGGAGTCATCCATGATGTCGATGCCGTAGAACCTGGGCGCCACGGTGCGCGCGGGATTGGCGAGCGCGCCGCGCAGGGTCACGGTGGCGGAGCGCCCGCCGAAGGTGCCGATTTCGAGGATGACGTCGCCCGCGTGGAAACCCATCTCGTAGAGCTTGTAGGAATCGCCGGGTGTCTGCCAGCCGGGCAGTCCGGCGGTCTGCTCGAAGATCCGCGCGTGCTCCTCGTTGAGGAATTGACCGGCGCCCGGCCAGGAAGGGCGGAAGCAGTCGGTCTCGACGGGGTCGGAGGGGTCCAAGGGATAGGAGAGGGTGGGCGGCTTGTGGCCCGTGCCGGTGCGCCGGTGCCCGGCGAAATACCGGTGCCAGCGCTCCTCCTGATGCCACATCGAGAAGCGGCTCAGGGCATACTGCCGGGACCAGGGGCCGGCCACGGCCCGCAGGCGGGCATCGCCGAGGAAGGAGCGGATGGCGGAAACCGCCTCCCCGGCGCTACCGTTCTTCACCAGCCGCCCCGTGATCTCGTTGAGCACGATCTCGGAGACGCCGCCGGCGTTGAAGGCCACCACCGGGACACCGCACAGCTGGGCTTCCATCACGGTCTGGCCAAAGGCCTCCTCGGTGGCGGTGCCGAGATAGAGGTCGGCAGCCTGGTAGATGAGGCTGATCTTGTCGGCGGCAAGGTGGTAGCCGAGGCCGATGAGGCCAGGGATTTCCTCCGCGTTGTGGCCGAAGGCGGCGAAGTTCACTTCCCCCTGGAGGGTGGCGACGATCTCGCGCAACTGCGGGCCGCCCTTGCGCTCTTCCTGGAAGTTGACCGCGGCGCAGAGGACGAGCGGCTTGTCGTCCGGCAGGCCGAGCCGGTGGCGGGCGTCGTGCCGGTCGCCCGGCCGGAAGCAATCCTCGTTGGCGCTGAGCTCGATGGTCTCGATCTGGCGGCAGCCGGGGATGGCGGTCTGGAACATCCGCTTGCTCCACTCGCTGTTCGCGATGACCTCGATGCCGTGCACCCCGCCGAAGATCTCGCGCCGCTCGCGCCAGGCGCCGGGGATGAGCGCCGGGGCCAGCCGCGGATACTGGTCCGCCGTCGGGCACGTGTCATCGCATCCGGTCAGATAGAGCGTGCAGGCGCCGGGATAGGCGCACCGGCCGGTGTAGAGAAAGGCGTCGTGGACGAAGGTGAGCACGCGCAGGCCGAGGCCCCGCAGGGCGGGCAGGAGCGACAGGGGCCAGCGGGCGGCATGAAGGTTGCCCACGATGACGACCTCCGGGGCGAAGCGGGCCACTTCCAGCAGGAGACCGGCGATGACCGCCTCGTCGGAGAGGGATTTGCCGCCCTCGAGGTGATTCACTTCCCGGATGCCACGCCAGAGGTCGGGGTTGATGACACGGGTGGCGACCTGCTCCAGGAAGATGTTGCCGTGGGCCCAGGTCAGCACCCCGGCCTCGACCCCGAGGCCCATGATGCACTCCAACTGGCGGGCCTGGGCGACGCCGGCGCCGTATTGGAAGCCGACATCGTTGAGGAACAGGACGCGCCGCGGCAGGTCGGCGGTGCGGCGCGGATCGGGGACGGGCTTCATCGGGCGCTCCTGATAAGCATGAACACGCCCGTGATCGCGGGACCCGTGTGGCTGCGGTAGCAGTCGTCGACATACTTCATGTGCGGCTTGAGGTGGCGGCGGATGGCCTTGAGGAGATCCGCGTCGAACCGCATGCAATACTCGAGGTAATTCATGAAGAAGACCGTGAAGCTGACGAACCCGGACTGGAAGGGAGGGGCGAAATCGCTGAAGGTGGCGTTGGGGAAGAAGCGCAGCTGCAGGCCGTGATCCTCGCCAAGGTCGGCCATCTCATGCGGGGTGAAGAGGTGCTTGTCCTCGGCCGTCGATTTCTCGAGGTCGCGCCGGCAGTAGAACTTGATGGTGTCAACGAAGCCTCCGAGCTGCTTCTTCCAGGCCGGGGCCACCTCGACGCCGGCGGCGCGCAGCACCGGCGCGATGGCCTGGCCCAGCACGCCCATCAGCACGTAGCCATACTCGCACGGCTCCGCGCCCATGACGAGCGCACCGCCCGGGCGCAGGGCGCGCGCGCTTGCGGCGATGAAAGCCTCCCACCCGTGGATGTGGTGCAGGGTGGAGCGCATCGTGATGAGCGAAAACATCTCCGGTGGCAGCTGGCCGAGATCGTCGGCGTTGAGCACCGCGAAGTGCAGCCGCGGCGGGAATCCTTCGCCGCCGCCGAACTGGGCCCGGGTCAGGCGCAGGAAAGCCGGCGAGGGATCGGTGATGAGAAAGTCCGGCCCGGGATAATGGCGAGCCAGTCCGAAGGTGAGCCGGCCGGTGCCGCAGCCGATTTCCAAGGCCGGACCGGTCGTGTCCACCCCGTGGGTCTCGAGCAGGTTGCACAATCCCTGGCCCTCCTCGGGTTCGCCGGCGGTGACGCCATACTGGCTGTCGTATTCCTCCTCGGCATGGGCATACGGGCGCTCGGTCGAGAGTTGCAGGAGGCCGTGCCACTTGGACAGGCTGGCGACCCAGGAAGAGAAATTGTCGGAAGGGGCGGACATGGCGGGTTCAGCGGGCGGAACGGTGGGCGGCGTTGACCTCGCGGAGCTCCGGCAGATACGGGACGTGGTCGCCGCCGGTCTTTTGTTTTTCATGCTCGCGGAAAATCGCTAGGATCTCGGGCACGGCTAGGATGCGCGCCCCGGCTCCGGCCATCCGGACCCACAAGTCGTAGTCCATGCTGTAATAGAGATCCTCGCGCAGCCGGCCCCCGCAGCGGTCGAACAGTTCCCGCGTGAAGAAGACCTCGGGCTGGTGGAAGAAGTCGCCCTGCAGCCAGCAGCCGTCGAGGTCGAGCAGATCATCGAGCGGCAGGGACACGATGCGACCGAGGGGCAGGGCGTTGGCATGCACATGCCGCGGGAGCGGCGACCGATCGGCGACCCGGGCGCAACGCCCGGCCACCATGTCAACCTGGTGCAGCAGGAAGGTCTGCCCCACGGTGTAGAGGCTGCCCGGGGCCAGCCGGTCGTCGCTGTTCAGCCAGGTCAGGATCTGCCCGGTCGCCCGGGCGAATCCCTTGTTGAGGGCCTGCGACTGCCCGCCGTCCTTTTCACTGACCCACCAGGCAAGGCGAGCGGCATGCTTTTCGATGATCTCAACCGAGCCGTCGGTGGATCCCCCGTCGACCACGATATACTCGAGGTTGGGATACCCCTGGTCGAGGACGGACCGTAGGGTCTCTTCGAGGTAGCCGGCCTGGTTGTAGCTGACGGTGACGACCGAGATCCTGGGCCACTCGGCGGGTTGTGCCGGCCGGGGCGGATAGACATCCCGGGGACGGACCGACGGCCAGTTGACCCCCTGTGCCTGGCTCGGAAACCTCGGCCCGAGCCAGACGGACGGCGGGCGCAGGCACACCATGGTGTCGCCCAGTATGACCTTGCGGGCCGAATCGGGCGGCAGCCAGATCTCGGCGGGATCGCACCCGCTGATGAAGAGCTTGTGGTGCGGCTGCATGCGCCCGACTAGGCACGGCAGCACGGTGTCGCGGTCGGCGCAGTCGAACAGCACCGCGTCGAACTCCGCGAGGCCGGAGCAGTAGGAGTCCGTGCCGGCCTTGCGGCCCTCCCGCTGTCCATACAGCTGATAGTGATCCCACGCACCGGGGAGGCGGCCATCCGCCACGGCTTCGCCCACGTCCGGATTGGCGAGCAAGTAGGCGCTTTCGTTGAAGAGGCTGTCGATGATGCCCAGCCACCACCAGAACGTCTCTTTCCAGAAACGCAGGTATCCCGTCCGTTCTCGGACATACTCTTCCGGGCAGGCGAAGACCTCCACGACCGTGCCCATGCTCGATAGCCAGAGCATGTGCGGCAGCAACCGGGGGTGGAACTTCACCACCACCACCTTATGCAGGTGCGGGGCGTAGGGCGCGAGAGCGGCGCGGTGGCCGGCATAATCATGCCGGGCCGCCGCGGCTTCATGCGCCTGCTGCATCTGGCGGGCTTCGTGCAGCCGGCCATTGAGGTCGGCGATCGCCGCGTCCCGCTCGATGGCGGCCTTGGCGTGCGCCTGGATCTCGACTTCGATCCGCTTCATGTAGGCCACGTTGTGCTCGTGGTCGGCATAGGCCGACTTGAGCTTGTCCTGGAGGAAGTGGATGGATTTCAGCCGCTCGGCGCTGTCCGCCTCGACCTCCTTCAGGTAGGTGACCATCTTGTTCACGTCGGCCGTGAGCTGGTGAATCTGTTGGGCGCGGTCCTTCTCCACTTCCCGGAGATAGCCGATGGTCTGCTTGGTGGCGTGCCGGGCCTCCCGCGCGGAGGCGCGGGCATCCTCGATCGCCTGCTGCGCGGAGCGGCGCGTCTGCTCGATGGCGTGCAAGCGGGCCGCGCGGTCCAGCTCGGCCGTGCGCAGGGAATCGAGGAGATGGCCGACGGCGGCGGCGCTGCGCGGGTCCTCGGACCTGGCCGGCGGGATCAGGTCCGGTTCCCCGGCCGCCGGCTCGGCGTGGATCAGCCGCAGATAGGGCAGGTAGACATGGTTGCGCAGGCCGGGAGTGAGGATGGCGTCGTATTTGTGCAGCCCCGGATCATAGAGCCCGCCCGCGAGATGGGTGAGCGCATGGAAGTGGTAGAAAATTAGCGGCCGGCGGTTGATCCGGATGCCCTGTTTCCCGGCCGTGACGGTGCAATCCCTGATGTTCCAAGGCGCGGCGTTGATCCCGGGATGCATCAGGCTGATCGTGCCGGGGAATCTTCCGGGCCAGGCATCCAGGTATTTCTGGTCGGCGTAACGGTCGGCCTCGAGGAGGTTGAAGCACCACGCGGCGCACTTGTCCGCCCAGTCGGCGGCGCAGGCCAGGCCGGTGGCATCGTGGCGGAGCGACACCCAGCCGACGTTGTATTTCCCGTAGCGCTCCAGGTGCGCGAGGGCGGAAGGGAAGCGGTGCGGGGTGATCGCGATGGAAGCGCCGCCGATCTCGTCGAAGACCAGCTCCGGCGAGGCATAGAAATACATGTCGGCGTCGAGGTAGGTGAGCAACTCGCCCGCCGGGAGCCGCGGCAGCAGGTCGCGCATGAGCCACGAGGTGCAGGTGAAGTAGAATTCCAGCCAGGTGCGATCCTTCCGCGCCGCCGCGAGTGCCGGATGGCGTGCCACGAGGTCCTCCACGCGGACCAGCCGGACCCCGGGCAGGTGCCGGGAGCGGAGCGCGGACTCGACGGCCTCGTCCACGCAGAGCACGGTCAGCTCGGTCTCCCCGGCGTGGGCGCGCAGCGAGCCGTGCAGGGCTAGGCCGCGGCTCAGGTAGTTGGCGTCGAAGTAGGTGCAGAAATGGCGCATGCGTATTCGCCCGACCGGGGCCCGGGAGCCGCCGGCAGGGCAGGGGCAAGCGAAGGAGTTGTGCGGAGACAGGCCAGCCGAAAACGACGGCGACCGGCGGGTCATTCGCGCTGGGTCAGTGCGCCCTTTTTCAGCAGAAACACGCCGGTGATGGCCGGACCCGGATGCACGCGGTGACACTCGTCGATGTAATTCAGCTGGGGCATGAGGTGCGCGCGGATCTGCGCCATGAAGGCCGGCTCGAACCGCATGCAAAATTCCATGTAGATGAGGAAGAACCGGCTGAAACAGTGGAAGCCGGGGATGAAGGGCGGCGCGTAGTCGCGGAAGGTCGCCGTGGGGAAGAAGCGCAGCGCGAGCCCGTGCCGCGTGCCGAGATCGGCCAGCTCGTGGGTGCTGAAGAAGTGCTTGTCCTCGGCGTGGGTCTTGTCGAAGTCCCGGTTGCAGCAGTATTGGACGGTGTCGGTGAACTCGGTGAGCTTGGCCGTCCACGCCGGCTGCATCGCGACGCCGGCGGCCTTCAGGGCGTTGGGGATGGACTGGGCGACGGCCGCCATCAGCAGGTAGCCGGATTCGCAGGGCTCCGCGCCCATCACGAGCGCGCCGCCGGGGCGGAGGCAGCACGCGGCCGCGGCGACGAACTCGTCCACCTTCAGGATGTGGTGGAGCGTGGAGCGCATGGCGACGATCGAGAACATGCCGTCGGGCAGCCGGCCGAGGTCGTCGGCGTTGAGCACCGCGAAGTGGCGGCGGGTCTTCCCGGGGAAGTCCGGGCCGAACTGCTCCTGGGTCAGGCGCAGGAACGCCGGCGAGGGATCGGTGATCAGGTAATCCGGGCCGGGGTAGTGCCGCGCGATGCCGTGGGAGAGGAAACCGGTGCCGCAGCCGATCTCCAGCGCCGGGCCGGAGGTGTCCACGCCCTCTTTCTCCAGCAGGCGGCAGAAGCCCTCGCCCTCCGCCGGGTCGGGCGCGTCCACGCCGTAGTGCCGGTTGTATTCCTCCTCGTCGTGCATGTAGGCCCGTTCGGTGGAGAGCTGCAGCCAGCCATGCCATCTCCGCAGGCCGGCGATCCAGGTGGTGAACGTGTCGGGCGACGATTTCATGCGGAGGGAGGCGTCAAGTGATCGCGGCGGATCGCTGCGAGCTCGTCCAGGATGGCCGGTCGAGCCGGCGGGGCGTCCTGCAGCGCGAGCACCTCCGGGATAGGCAGCACCCGGGCTGCGCCGTGCGCAAGGCGCAGCCACAGGCAATAGTCGGGTGCGTGCTGGAGGTCCGGTGGCACGGCCGGTCCGCCGGTGCGGTCGAGCGCGGCCCGCGAGACGAAGACGGCCGGCTGCCGGAAGAAGGTGTCTTGCGACCAGAAGCCCCCGAGATCGAGGAGGCTCTCCCGTGGGAGCGGTTGCAGCCGGCCCAGCGCGAGCACGCTGCGCTGGATGGGACCGCCGCCGGCCGGCGCGCAGCGGCCGCCGATGAGATCGGGTGCGTGAAGGAGATGCTGCTGTGCGACCGTATAGAGACTGCCCGGGGCGAGCCGGTCGCCAGCGCGCAGCCAGCCGAGGAGGACGCCGGTGCTTTTCGCGAAGCCCTTGTTGAGCGCGTCGCCGAGTCCCGCGGCCGGCTCGCTCGTCCACCAGGCCAGCCGGTCGGCGTTTTCCCCGATCATGCCGGCCGAGCCGTCGGTCGAGGCCATGTCCACGACGAGGCATTCAAGCATCGGGTAGCGCTGGTCCAGCACGGAGCGCAGGCTCGCCGCGCAGGCGGCCGCCCGGTCGCGATTGACGATGATGACCGTGATCTTCGGCCAGACCGCCGGTTGCGCAGGCGTGTTGGGAAACACTTCCGCCGCCGCGGGCTTCGGCCGGTGCGGCGCCGGCACGGCCGAGGGCAGGCGCGGGCCGATCCAGGCCGGCGGGGGGCGGAGGCAGCACAACAGGTCGTCCAGCACGATGGTGCGCGGCGAATCGTCGGGCAGCCACACGGTGGCAGGATTGAAACTGCTGCTGACGTAGAGCCGGTGGTGCGGCTGCAGGCGGCCGATGAGGCAGGGCACGATGTCGCCCGCGTCGGCGCTGTCGAAGGCTACGGCATCGAAGTCCGCCAGCCCGGCGCGGAACTCCGGCACGCCGGTCGGGCGTCCTTCGAACTGCCCGAACCGCTGGTAGTGATCCCAGCCGCTGCGCACCGCGCCGCCGGCCAGGGCGGCGGCCACGTCGGGGTTGGCGCGCAGGTAGGCGACCTCGTCGAAGAGGCTCGTCAGGCCGCCGAGCCAGTCCCAGAGATTGCCGCCGAGGAAATGCACGGAGCCGCGGGTGTCGCCGCTCAGCCCGTCCGGGCTGCCGAGCACTTCGATGCTGACGCCCTGGGCGGAGAGACTGAGAATGAGCGGGAGCAGCGCGGGATGATGGCGAGCGACCAGCAGGCGGCGGATCTCCCGCCCGTGGGGCAGGAGGGCGTGGTGGAGCCTTGCCAGGTCGGGCCCGCCGGATTTCCCTTCCGTGCGCCCGGCGAGCTGCAGCTTCAGGCTGGCCACGTAGGCCTCGCGGTCCACGGCGGCCTGCTTCTGCGCGTCGGCCTCGGCGTGGAGTTTCTTCAGGTAGTCGATGTTGTGCAGGAGGTCCTGGTGGATCTCCTCGAGCCGCTTGCGGGTGGCGAAGAAGGACTGCCGCTGCTGGTCGCGATCCTGCTCGACCTGGTGGAGGTAGCGCTCGCTCTCGGCCGCGCGCGCGCGCATCTCCGCCGCCATCTGTCGCTGGCTGTCGCGGCTGGCGTGGAGCGCACGGCGGGCCGATTCCAGCTCGGAGGCGAGGCGGCACGATTCCTCCGCCAGCTTCCCGAGCACCGGGCCGCAGCGCGGATCGGCCAGGTCGGCGGGCGGCACGAGGTCGGGTTTCGGCGTGTCACCGGCGAGCTGCCGGAGATAGGGAAGATAGACCGACTCCCGGAGGGGTGCGACGATCCCGGGCTCGTGACCCGCATCATACAGGCCGTGGCCCAGATGGCGAAGCGCGGAGAAATCGTAGAAGATGATCCCGCGGCCGGCGGCGGCGGGTAGGGAAACCACGGCGACGCCCGGAAGCAGCTCCGGCCAGCCTGCAGGGTGGCGCCGCGCGGGAGGCCGGCCGGCCGGACCACACACCGGGAACGACGCCCGGCTCCGCTCCGCCCATTGCGCGGTGATCGCGCGGCCGGCCGTCGTGTTGCGGACGGCCACCCAGCCGGCGCCGTGCCGGCTGTCCTCCGCCGCGGGATCGGGCGCGACGACGGCTGCGGGCGCGCCCTCGATCTCCTCGAACAACGGCTGGGGCGAATCGAAGAAGAAGAGCCGCGGCGCCACGAAGATCAGCCGCCCGCCCTCGGGCAGGCCTGGCAGGAGGTGATGCAGCAGCCAGGGCCGGCACATCAGGAGGAATTCATCCGACGTGCGATCAGCCCGGGCCGCGGCCAGTCCGGGATGAGCGGCGACCAACCTGTCCACCGTCTCCTGCTTGACTCGTCCCGCGTCGGGGTGCCCGGGCGGGAGCACCCGGGCCTCATCCCGGCGCAGGACGTGGAGCTGGAAGTCGCGATCATGCTTCCGCAGCGAGGCCAGCAGGGCGAGCACATGCGGCCAATCACCCGCATCTGCAACGGTGCAATAGCGGTTCATAAACGGCGGACGAGGGACATTCCCTTGAAGGTCAGCTCTACCCCGTCGAACAGCTGCCGGTCGATTGCGGCGAACTCCGATTCAATCACCCAGCCCGGCGGGAGGCGCTCCTCCAGCCGCGGGCGGCTGAAGAACCAGGCCGGATAGGAGGCCGGATAGATGCGGGGATGGACGACCTCGACGGTGAGGCGGTCGCGCCCGGCCGGGATGAGGGGCAGGCGGTCGAGGATGATCCGGGTGAAACGGTGGAGCGCGGCCTCCCGGAGGAATCCCCACGGTTCCGGCAGGCATTGCAGCACCCCGGACAGGAGCAGCACGTTGGGCCGCCGTTCCCGCAGGCAGGCTTCGATCGTCGGATAAAACCGCAGCTGGCCGTTGGCGAACTCCCGCTCACCGCAGGCGACATGGGTGGGCTGCTCGACGATGCTCCACTCGAGCGGAGCGAGGTGCTGCAGCGCGCTCCGGCATTGGAAATAAGTGCTGCCCAGCGAACCGCCGAAATCCAGCACGGAGAGCCGGCCGGAATCCCCGTCGGCCGTTTTCAGCAGGAGGCTCAACAGGGGCTGGGGCAGCTCCAGTTTGTCGAAGGTGACGGAGTCGCGCTCATACGCCGCCTCGCCTCTCACGACTTTGAGGAGCGCGGCCCGCGTCCGCTCCAGGATCGCCGCTTGTTCATAGCCGGTCGAAGCGGCCCGGGCCTCGGCGAAGGTGGCGTAGTCGCCCACGTAGGAGACGTCCGGCCCGTCGGGCGCGGCGGTGAGCGGGCTCATGGCGCGGGCGGGGGCAGAGCGGCGACCTGGGCCCGGCTGGGCAGTCCGGCCGTGCCGAAGTGGAGCAGCTGGAACGGATGCGTTTCCTCGCGGAGCCGCACGGTGAAACTGGCGACGGCGTGCAGCTCGCACACCCGAAGTTGCGCGGCCATGAGATCCTCGTAGGTGATGCCCGGCCGGGAAAGTAGGTCCCCGGTGAGCATCTCGAGCGAGAGATCGAGGGTGTAGTCCGCGCAGGCGATGTTGAGGACGGTGTCCTGCCGGATGCGCAGACGGCTGCCGCGGGCCAGCTGCGCGGGTTCGCGGACGCCGTCCTGCAGCGTGATTTTGGAGTGCACCGCCTGGTTGGTCTTGTCGCGGATGGTCACGCAGCCGGTGCAGAAGCCGAGATCGCGGAGGATCTCGAACTCGTAGAACACGCTCAGGGTCTGCCCCTGACGGAAGTGCAGATTGGGTTCGCCGGCCTCGTTGCAGACGGCGGCGAAGGTGCAGCGGGCCCAGCCGTTGCCGAGCACCCGCGCGGCGGCCCCGGCATGGTTCGGCGCCTGCCCCGGCCAATGGGGGATGGAGCCTTCGGCGGCGGCGGGCGCGGTGGCTGAGCCGGCCCCTGCGGCATAGGCGGCGGCCTTCTCCTCCTGCTCGAGATGGAGATAGAACTTGGTGCCCTCGGTGGCCGGTCCGTAGAACGCCGCCCGGCCGCTTTGGAGGACGAGGCAGGTCTGGCAGAAGTGTTGCACCGCCGCGAGATCGTGTGTCACCAGGATGATGCATACGCCGCGGTCCAGCAGCTGGCGCATGCGCTCGTAGCAGCGTTGCTGGAAGAAAACGTCGCCCACTGACAGGGCCTCGTCGATGATCAGGATCTGCGGCTCGACTGTGGTCTGCACGGCGAAGGCCAGCCGCACGAACATGCCGCTGGAGTAGGTCTTGACCGGCTGGTCGATGAAATCGCCGATGTCGGCAAAGGCGGCGATCCGGTCGAAGCGCTCGTCGATCTCGCAGCGGGTGAGCCCCAACACGGCGGCGTTGAGGTAGACGTTCTCCCGGCCGGTGAAGTCGGGATTGAAACCGCTGCCGAGCTCGAGGAGGGCGGCGACCCGGCCGTTGACCGAGACGGCACCGGTGCTCGGCCGCAGCGTGCCCGCGATGATCTGCAGGAGGGTGCTCTTGCCGGAGCCATTGCGGCCCACGATGCCGAGGCTTTCGCCGCGACGCAGGGTGAAGGAGATGTCGCGTAGCGCCCAGAAATCGCGGTAGCGCGCCCGGGCCTGGTGCTCGAGCCAGCGGCGTGGCGCCGCGCCGCCGGGCAGAAGGCCGGCGGCCGATTCGAGCAGGAGAGTGCCGAGCCGGGCCGACGGATCCTCCCAGATGCGATGGGCCTTGCCGATGCGGTCGACGGAGATCAGAGGGATGTCGCTCATGGGCGGAGGCGGCCGGTGGAAACGCAGGAAGGAGACATGGCTGGATCGGCGGGAGTTTTTGGGTCTGCCCGGCCCGGGGCAAGCCAAGCCTAGCGGGCCGGGGCTGAATCGGGCGGCCGGCGCTCGCGGGGATTTTCTGTTTGCCATGTCCGGGGGGTTTGCGGACGCCTGTGCCCCGTGATCGATTCTTCACCCCCGTTGTCCGGGTTCCGCCCGTTTGTTCGGCCCTCTCCGGTGTCGGTGGGTCGCAGGAAGGATCGCGTCCTGCGCGGCTGACATGCAGTTCCACCCTTCATCCTACGCTGATCCGCACGGGCGTGTGTTCACGGCCGGCGGGCGGCTCTGTCGAGGCGTGACTCGGTCCGGAGCGGCGCTGGCCGAGCGCATGCTGGCCGGCGGAATCGTGCAGGACTTGGTGGAGCAGCGTCTGCTTATCCCGACGCGGCGCTCGGCGCAGGCCGGAGAGGAATTCGCGCTCGTGCTCGAGCACGAACGGGTCGGGTTCGTCTCCTATCCCTACGAGTGGGGCGTGGAAATGCTGCGCGCGGCCGCCCTGCACACGCTGGACCTGCTGGAGCGCCTGGCCGGGCACGGGCTGACGCTGAAGGACGCGCACGGCTGGAACGTGCTGTTCGAGGGCGGACGCCCGGTGTTCGTGGATTTCGGCTCCATCGTCGAGAGGCCGCCCGGCGCGCCCTGGCCGGCGGAGCAGGAGTTCCAGGAGTATTTTCTCCATCCCATCGCGATGATGGGGGAGGGGCACGACCGCATCGCGCGCGCCTTGTTGCGCGACTTCGAGCAGGGCATCAGCCTGCAGACCTGCGCGAGCATCGCCGGGCTGGGCGTGCCGCAGCGCCCGCCCGGGGCGGAGCCGTTCGCGTGGTATCGGGAGCTGATTGCAGGCTATGTCTTCAAGCCAGCGGGAACGGCCTGGTCGGCCTACTACGACGAGGCCCTCGTCCCGCTGGAGCCCGACGGAACCTGGACGGGCAAGCACCATGCAGTCGCACGCATCCTGCGGGAGCATCGGCCCGCCAGTGTGCTGGATATCGGAGCGAACCGCGGCTGGTATGCCTTGCTCGCCGCCAGTGGGGGTGCGCGAGTGGTGGCGTTCGACAACGATGCCGACTGCATCAACCGCCTCTTTGTCGACTCCCGGGCGCGCGGACTCGACGTGCAACCCCTCGTCATGAGCGTGCTCAATCCGTCGCCCCGCTACGGGCTGGGCAGGGGCGTGATGGAGGCGGCGCCGGATCGGCTCGCTTGCCACCTCGTGCTCGCCCTGGCGATGGTGCACCACATGGTCTTCCGGATGGGCCTGAATTTCGAGCTGATCGCCGACGGCCTCGCCGCCTACGCGCGGAAGACGCTGGTCGTCGAGTTCCCGCCGGCGGATGACGCGCATGTGCGGTCGTGGATGACGCCGGGACATGGCTGGTATACGCTGGAGAATTTCCAAGCGGCGCTCCGGCGCCATTTCCCGCAGATCAACGTGGTGCCCTCCGATCCCGCCCCGCGCGTGCTGCTGGTGTGCGAGCGCTGAGCCGCGGGCTCAGATCACGTCTGCGAAGGCCGGTTTCATCCGGCGGAAGGCGAGATGACCGAGGTAGCAGGCGGCCACGCCGCAAGCGTAGAGATAGCCGAGATGTTGCGGATTCAACGGACGGTCCCACAGGGATACGTCGCGCGCCATGGCAATCGCCAGCAACAGCGGGTTGTAGCGCAGGTAGGGCCAGAATTCCGGATACTGCTCTGCCGAAAAGAACACCGCGCTGGCCCACATGAGAGCGATGCTCAGAAACTGGGTCAGCTGGCCGAGGTCTCGGAAAAAGACCCCGAGTGCCGCCAACAGCCACGCGACACCCAGGCCGAGCAGCAGGAGCGGCAACAAGATGACCGGCAGCCAAAGGAGGCTGGCGTGCAGCCCCGGTCCGAGCAGGACGATGCCAAGGAGCGCCAGGCCAAGGCTGATCAACAGGTGGATGAAGGCGCCTCCGACATTGGCTGCTGGCAGGACTTCCAGCGGGAAGACCACTTTCTTCACGAAATTGGGATTCGCCACGATGGCGGTCGGCGCAAGGCCCATGATCTCCGCCATGAAATGATAGAGGGTCAGGCCGACAAATATGCCCAAGCCGTATTCCAGTTTGGTTTCACCGGGCAGCACATGGAAGCTGCCGCGAAACACGTAGCCGAAGACCAGGACGTAGAGCCCGAGCATCAGCAGGGGATTCAGGAACGACCAGATCAGGCCCAGATGGCTGCCTTTGTGGCGCAGCTCGACGTTGCGCAGGGTGAACTGCCAGAGCAGCTCACGGTGCGGCCAAAGGTCTGCGGCAAAGGGTGCGAGTCGGCGAAACATTTCCAAAAAGCAGGCGGAACATAACCCGCCGATGGTCTGACAAGTAAAGGCAATTCACCCATACGATCCGTGATCACAACTTCGGCAAAACCTTGCAGCCCCGCGCCTAAACAACCCGAGGCATGTTGCCTCTCCGCCCATTTCCTGATTGCCAAGCCCGGGCCTTTGCGCCGCTGTGACACACTCCACCCGATGAATGTCCGGAATATTATCCTCCTCCTGCTGCTGCCAGTGGCCGGTCTCGGACCGATGCGCGCCGCCGACGATCTTCTGCTGCCCGAACAGGTCTTCCTGGCCTTGGATCCGATCTTGCACGGCGCGGTGCAACAATCCCCGCGCATGGTCAGCCGGGCGCTCGATTTGGAAATGGCGGAAAGCAACCGGATTTCCGCCCGCGCGGGCCTGCTGCCTTCCTTGAGCGGCTATATCCGGCAGTCTGAATCCCTGGACGAGCGGGCGGACGTGGTCGGGCGGCTCCGGGTGACCAAGACCGCCTATGACGTGAACATCCATCAGCCGCTGTTCTTCTGGGGCGAGCGCAAGAACAACGCCCGAGTCGGTGTGATCCAGGAGCAGATCGGCCAGGGCAATTATCGCGCGGCTTACCGCGGACTGGCGCAGGAGCTGCGGCAGAAATACCTCGGCCTCATCGTCCACAAGCTGACTCTGGCCCGCATGCAGCGGTATCTCGCGCATACCCGCCAGCAGCTCGCCCTGGCCGAGGAACGCCGCGCCAAAGGCGTCATCTCGGAACTGGAAATCCACCCCGTCCGGCTGGCGGCCGAACAGGCCCAGATTTCGGCGGAGCGGGCGGAATTCGACCTGGAGAACGCGCGGCACGACTTCATCCGCCTGGCCGGACTGGGCGGCTTCGCCGATGGGCAGATTCCCGACGACCTGCCGGTCATCACCCCGCGGACCGAGGTCGTCAACCGTCAGCTCGCGACGTTCCTGTCCCACGATGAATTCACCAACGTGGAGGCCGTGAACCTGAGGAATCAGATCGAGATCGAGGGGCTGAACTACCGGAACCAGAAGACCCGGCTGCTGCCCAAACTGTCCTTCTCCGCCGGCGTCAGCCAGGACGACCAGAGCTACACCATCAACATCGCCCAGCGCTTCCGCCTGAACTCGCAATACGCGGGGGTCACGGTCAGCTGGACCATCTTCGACGGCTTCTCGGCGCAGGCCGGCGTGCGCCATGCCCTCGCCCGGCGACGCCAACTCGAGAGCGACTATGCGGAGCTGGAAGACCGTCTCGCCCAGCAGGCCCGGATCCAGGCGCGCCTGCTCGAATTCTCCTCGCGCTACATGGCGATTTCCGATCGCGCGCTGGTCGCGTCCGAGGGCAACTTGCAGGCCACGCAGGAGGAGTTCCGCCGCGGTGTGGGCACGGAGGCCGATGTGGCGCTGACCGCGATCGGGTTGATGGACGCGCGGATCGCCGCCTGCAACGCCCGGATCGATTACCTCCTCCGCTCGGCCGATTTCCTCGGGGCGCTGAACCGGGATCCGGTGCAGGCCAACGTGGCGGAGGTGAAATGAAGCCGGCCGGCAATCGCTCGGGCCGTTGGCTGCCCCGGCTGGTTCTGGTCGCGGCTCTGCTCGCCGGCGCCGGGTTCGGCTTGCTCTACTGGCTCCGGCCCGTGGCGAGCGTGGCCGTCGCGACGCTGGGCACGGCCGTGCGGGCCGTCCCCGGCAGCGTGGAAGTGGACGCCGAATACGCCCAGGAATTGAAGAGTGCAGTCGGAGGCCGCGTGGCCGAATCCACGCTCGATCTCGGCCAGCGGGTGCGCGCCGGCGACATCCTGGTCCGCCTCGACACGGGCGACGTGGATCTGGAGATCGAGCGCATCAAGAACGAGATCGTGGCGGCGAAGAAAAAGGTCGAGCTCGGCTCGCCGCTGCGCGCCGACATCGAGAACATGCGCGATACGGTGACGGAGAATGAACGCCGCGCCAGAGCCGGCGCCTATCCCGAGGCCGAGTTGCAGAAGGAACGGCGCACCCTCCAGCAGCTCGAGCAGCGGATGGAGCTGGACGAGGTGAACGCGAACCTCGCCCTGGAGAATTTCCAGAACAGCCTGGCCGTGAAGCAGCGGGAGAAGACCAAGATGGTCATCGCCGCGCCGCTCGACGGCGTGGTGACCGCCGTGCTCGCCCGCCCCGGCGACCTGATCGGCAGCAACTCGCCGATTGCCACGATCATGACCACCACCCGCACGGTGAAGGGCCGGTTCAGCGAGGAGAACTTCGCGGTGGTCAAGGTCGGCCAGAACGCCTCGGTGCGCTTCCTGACCTACGGCAAGGACCAGTATAACGCCAAGGTCTCCAAGCTCCTGCCCTCGGCTGACTCGGCCACCCAGCGCTACACGGTTTATCTCGATGTCCTCCTGCCCGAGGGCCGCGCGCTTGTGCCGGGACTCACGGGCGAGGTGAGCATCATCGTCGCCCAGCGGGCCAACGCCGTCATCATCCCCCGCCGCGCCCTCGTCGGCGAATACGTCTATGTCGTCGAGCGCGGGCGGATCGCCTTGCGCAAGGTCGAGAAGGGATACGAGGACCTGAGCAGGGTCGAGCTCGTCTCCGGTTTGCGCGAGGGCGAGGCGGTCATCGTCGAGCAGCAGGACCGCTTCCGGGAGGGCGACCGCGTCCGCGCCCAGGCGCTCGCCAACTGATCCCGCCGGACGGGAATAGCGCCTGCCGTGTCCACCACCCTCCGCATTGCCATCCGTTTCCTGACGGCCAAGCAGCGGGCCATGCTCATGACCCTGGCCGGCATCGTCTTCGGCGTGGGGTTCTTCATCGTCACCCAGGCGCAGACCAGCGGCTTCGAGGGGTTCTTCATCCGCACCATCCTCGGCACCGACGGCGCCATCCGCATCGAGGACAAGATCCAGGACACGATGTATGCGATGGCCGCGGGCGGGCACGACCTCGGGGCGACCAGCTTCGAGATCGCGACCAGCCGGGAGGGCGGGCGCAAATACCTCGAGGGGGTGGAGAATCCCGACATGATCATGGAGGCGTTGCGGCAGTTCCGCAACGTGTCCGGGGCCTCGATGGTCGTGCACGGCTCGGTCGTGGCCGACAGCTCGTTCAAGAACGACGCCGCCCGCGTCTACGGCATCAAGCTGGAGGACCATCTCGCCGTCTCCGACCTGGCCCGGCAGATCCTGCGCGGCAGCCTGGAGGAGTTCGGCAACACGCCCAACGGCGTGCTGATGGGCTCGGTGCTCGCGCAGCGGCTGCAGGTGACGGTGGGCGACCCCCTCATCCTGCGCGCGAGCGACCAGCAGCGCCGCTACCGCATCACCGCGATCTACGAAACCGGCGTGCGCGACATCGACCAGGTGCGCATCTACATGCACCTCGGCGAGGCGCGCTCGCTGCTCAAGAAGACCACCGACGCCTCCTTCATCCAGGTCAACCTCTTCGACCGCGACCGCGCCCCGCAGGACGCCTTCCTGATGGAGCAGGTCTTCCGCCACGGCGTGAAGAGCTGGCAGGAGCGCGAGCAGATCTGGCTCGAGGTCTTCCGCGCCCTGCGCGTGTCCTCCGCCCTCACCGTCTCGACCATCATCCTCATCTCCGGCCTCGGCATGTTCAACACCCTCGCGATGATCGTCATCGAGAAGACCAAGGAGATCGCCATCCTGCGCTCCATGGGCTACACCCGGCGGGACATCGCCCGGATCTTTCTCTGGCTGGGCGCGATCGTGCTGGTGCTCGGCGCCGTCGGCGGCTGGGCGCTCGGCGCCGGCGTGACCTACGGCGTGGAGCGCCTGCCCATCCGCATCCGCGGCATCTTCTCCACCGACCATTTCGTCGTGGACTGGTCCCACTGGCATTACGTGTGGGCGACCTTGACCGCCGCCGTCGTGGTGATGACCGCCGCCTGGATCCCCGCCCGCCGCGCCGCCCGGCTCGAGCCCGGCGACATCATCCGCGGCACCGCCCAATGAGCATCCGGGAAAAGTCTCCGGCCGAGATCGCGCTGCGGTGCGAGAACCTGCATCGTTACCTGGGGCAGGGGGAGGGCCGCGTGCACGTGCTGCGGGGCGTCTCCTTCGCCGCCCGGCGCGGCCACGTCACCGCCATCGTCGGGCCGTCCGGTTGCGGCAAGAGCACGACCCTCTACCTGCTCGGCCTGCTCGACCAGCCGGACGGCGGCTCCATCTGGATCCGCGACCAGCTGATGTCGAACAGCAGCGACCTTGCGCGGACAGCGGCCCGCGGCGCGCACATCGGCTTCGTCTTCCAGTTCCATTTCCTCATGCAGGAATTCTCCGCGCTCGACAACATCATGATGCCCATGCGCAAGCTGGGGCGCTGGACCGAGCCGGAGATGACGGAGCGCGCGCACGGCCTGCTGCGGGACGTCGGGCTGGGGGACAAGACCCACCGCCTCGCCACCCAGCTCTCCGGTGGGGAGCAGCAGCGCGTGGCCATCGCCCGCGCCCTCGCCAACGAGCCGGCCATCATCCTCGCCGACGAGCCCACCGGCAACCTCGACCAGAGGAATTCCGGCCTCGTCTTCGACCTGCTCACCCGCCTCGCCAAGGAGAACGGCCAGGCCGTCGTCCTCGTCACCCACAACCCCGACATCGCCAACCGTTGCGACGAGATCCGCCCGATGCGCGACGGGGAATTCGTGGGGTAGACGCGGGGATGTGGAGATCCCGTTTACCGGCGCACAGCCGGTTTCGCCAAGCGGCTGAACGGCGGTCTGCATGTCGGTATCGCCGGTATGTCTGTCAATGCCGCCGAAACCTTTCCCGAGCCCGAAGCACCTGACGCTCCGGCCACTTGCGGACTTGCCATCCTTTGGCCCTCAGACATACCTTCGGTCATGTCGACTTCCTGCTTGGTGTGGATTTGCAGGGCAGACTTGAGCATAGCGGTGCTGCCGCGATCGGTCGGCTACTGCTGGCAACACAGACGGTAAATTGACTGGGCGAGGCGAGGTGAACTGAACTCATGAGTGACTTCGTTGACCGTTATGTGCTCGTGCCAAGCCACCAACGTGCCTGCGATTGTTGCCGACGGCCGATGCCTGCTACGGCGCAATTCGCACCGATTGCACGTGCCCTCGGATGGCGCTTCTATGGGTATGTCTGGCTTTGCCCGCGCCATTGCATTGATGCCGAAGTTAAAGCACGCATCGATGCCGACATGCGCGAGATTGCGCGCAAGGTCGAAAAGCAGGCTCTCGAACGCCGCCAGCAGCTTGGAAACGAAATGGCACGCTCCAAAATGACGGAACTGGCACGAGCCCTTGGGGCCACGACCCCGACCGCCCGACCGGAGCCGCCGAAGCCTCATTCGTCGGCATCTACCGCGGGGATGATGCCACGGACGGAGACGCTTAAACCTGCCACCGAAATGGCACCCCCGGCAACTGGTGGAAAGGCCTTTGGAGTGGTGCTTGTCGTGGCCGGGGAATCTGCCTTCCCGTTGGCTGATCAACTTGAGCAGAAGCTGATCAGGCAGATCGCGACCCAGCCGAGGTATCAGCTGACTGCTGACGTCAAGATCACTTCACTGCGGGCGCCGGAATTGCCCGCAGAAACCCCTGAAGCAATCCAGCCGGTGGTGTGGAATCTGCAGACACGATATGGCAAACGTGGGGGCAGATGGCAGGCTGATTTCTATCCGACGCCGATCGGCGTGACTTTTCTGGTCGTATATCTCGAATAGCACTGGAGGCAGGTTCAGCCGCTTGCCGGCTAGTGCGCTTTCGATCAAGAAGGCCAACGGATCCATGCCGGCTAGCATTCGTCCCTTGACTGGCATGTAGCTGCCCGACGCAGCTTGCACCATCACGACCACCGGCAGATGGAGTCATGGCAGGGTCGCCCTGATTTGCTGAGCGTATAGGCTAGGAGGCGTCGGCAGGGGTGGTTGAGATTGCAAAGCCGAGCATGAGCGTCGGTGGAGGCACGGATAAGTCTGCGTGCGAGCGTCCGGGCCGGTGCTAATAACCGGGCTGCCGCGCACTTGTGCGGAAATTTTGTTTTACATGGGAAAGCACCGCACCTTTGCTCGGCTTGGTTCCCAAAGACACACACCGTGAGCCAGCCTTGTTCGCGTAAATCCTTCTTCGGCAAGAATGCCGCCCGCGTGGGCGCCGCTGTTTGCATGTCCGGGCTGCCGGCCCGCTCCATCTCCCGGAACTTCCGGGCCGCCGCGGCCTGACCGGCCGCTCCACCGGATCGCGAGCACCACGAGGCCATGTCGAAGATCTTCCCCAAGTCCGCCAACGCGCTGCCGCTGCAGATCGTGATTTTCCTCGGCATCGTCGGCGGGGTCGCGGCCGCGGCCATCACCTACTACGCCACGCCGAAATACACGCGCGTCGGCTACGCGCCGGTGCAGCCGGTGCCGTTCGACCACAGCCTGCACGCCGGCCAGCTCGGGATGGACTGCCGCTACTGCCATGCCGGCGTCGAGAAGTCCGCCACGTCCAGCATCCCCTCGGCGCAGACGTGCATGAACTGCCACAGCATCATCAAGCCGCAGAGCCCGCTCCTCGAGCCCGTGCGCCGCAGCTTCGAGACCGGCGAGCCCGTGCCGTGGGTCAAGATCCACGCCGTGCCGGACTACGTCTTCTTCAACCACTCCGTCCATGTGAACCGCGGCGTCAGTTGCGTCGAGTGCCACGGCAAGGTCAACGAGATGCCCGTCGTCCACCAGGACCAGCCTCACAGCATGAGCTGGTGCCTCGACTGCCACCGCAACCCCGCCGAGCGCATCCGCAACCCCGGCGACGTGTTCAACCTCGATTCCTCGACCCTCGCCGCGCAGGGCAAGCTCGATGAGGCCGTCGCCCTCATCCACAACTGGAAGGTCAAGCCCCCGCAGAGCTGCTCCGGCTGCCATCGCTGAGAAAAGGCTGAAAGACTGAAGAACTGAAAGACTGACAATCCTGATGACCACCGAAGCTCAGACCCTTCGCCGACAGGCGGCGACGCTCCATCCCGGGCGCCGCTTCGCGGATGCCTGCCACCTTGAGCCGATGGCTTCAGCCCTTCAGCCCTTCAGCCTTTCAGCCCTTGCTGCCGGCCAGGCGACCCGATGAAACGCGTTTTCCAACATCCCGCTCCCGCCGCTCCCGAACTCGCCGGTCCGAAATACTGGCGCAGCCTCGGCGAACTCGCCGACACGCCCGGCTTCCGGGCGCAGCTCGAGCGCGAGTTCCCGGAGGGCGCCGCGACGCTCGACGGAGTGGACCGCCGCCACTTCATGAAGATCATGGCGGCGTCCTTCGCCCTCGGCGGCATGGGACTGGCCGGCTGCCGCCGCCCCGAGAAGCACATCCTGCCCTACGGCAAGTCCGTCGAATACATCGTCCCCGGCCTCCCGCTCTATTACGCGACCGCGATGCCGCTCCGCAAGACGGCCCTCCCGCTCGTGGCCGAGACGCACCAGGGCCGACCGACCAAGCTCGAGGGCAATCCCAGCTACGCCCCGCATGGCGGCGCCTCCTCGCTCATCGCCCAGGCCTCGGTGCTCGACCTCTACGATCCCGACCGCGCGATGCAGCACGTTCGCGGCGGCAAGGTGCTCTCCACCGCCGAGGTCAACGATCTCCTTTCCGGTCTGCACAAGACCTATGCCGCCACCGGTGGCGAGGGCCTTGCGATTCTCGCGGATGAGTCCGCCTCGCCGACCCGCGCCCGGCTCGTCGCGCAGTTGAAGAATAAGCTCCCGCGCGCCGTCTGGGCCGAATACGAGCCCGTGCAGGACGAGCCGCCCGCCGCCGCCGCGCAGGCCGCCTTCGGCCGCAGCGCCAAGCCGCTCTACCGTTTCGCCGCCGCCAAACGCATCGTCAGCCTCGACGCCGACTTCCTCCAGGCCGAGGCCGGCGCGCTCCAATACGCCCGCGAGTTCGCCCAGGGCCGCCGCGTCAACCACGCGACAGACCCGATGAACCGCCTCTACGTGGTGGAGAGCGGCCTCTCGCTCACCGGCACGATGGCCGACCACCGCCTGCGCCTCGCCAGCAGCCACCTGCTCGCGTTCGCCGCCGCGCTCGCGAACAAGGTCATGGGCGCCTCGCCGCTCGATTCGCTGGCTCAGGGCCTCGATTTCCCGAAGAAGGACGAGTGGCTGGCCGAGTGCGCCAAGGACCTGCTCGCGCACAAGGGCGAGTGCCTCGTCGTCGCCGGCGCGCACCAGCCCGCCGCCGTCCATACCATCGCCTACGCGCTCAACGCCTTCCTCGGCAATCTCGGCAAGACGGTGGACTTCGTGGACGCCCCCGCTTCCGGCGCGTCTTCGATCTCCGCGCTCGCCGCCGCCATCAAGGCCGGCGCGGTCAAGACGCTCGTCATCCTCAACGGCAACCCCGCCTACAACGCGCCCGCCGACCTCGGCTTCGCCGCGCTGCTCAAGTCCGTGCCCGAGGTCATCCGCTACGGCTGCTATGTGGACGAGACCTCCGCGGCCGCCGGCACGCACCTGGCCGCCACGCACTACCTCGAGTCGTGGGGCGACGCCCGCACGGTGGATGGCACCATCGTGCCGATCCAGCCGATGATCCTGCCGCTCTTCGGCGGCCTGATGGAGGTCGAGCTGCTCGCCCGGCTCGCCGGCGAGGAGAACACCGATCCCTACGCGCAGGTCTTCACCACCATCGCCGGCCTCGCCAAGGGCGACCCGAAGAAGGCGTTCGAGAAGTTCCTGCACGACGGCCTGCTCGAGGGCAGCGCCTACAAGTCGGTCGCGGTCGCGGCCAACCCCGCCACCTTCGGCGCTGCGTTCAAGGACGCCGCCGCCCCCGCCACGCTCTCCGCCGAGAACCTCGAGGTCCGCTTCGTCACCGATCACAAGATGGACGACGGCCGCTACGCCAACAACGGCTGGCTGCAGGAGTGCCCGGATCCCATCACCAAGATTTCCTGGGACAACGTCATCATGGTCAGCCCGCGCCTCGGCAAGGCGCTCGGCATCGAGCCCCGCGGCGCGCTCACCCAGGTCTCGCGCAAGGAGGAGGCCGAGTTCAACCGCGGCCGCGAGGACGCTCGCCTCTACAAGCTCAAGGTCGGAAGCCTTGAGCTGGAGGGCCCGCTCCACATCCAGCCCGGCCTGTCCAATTTCACCGTGGTCGTCCCGCTCGGCTACGGCCGCACCGTCACCGGCCGTGTCGGCGCCGGCGCCGGCTTCAACGCCTATGCTGTCCGCACGTCCGCGACGATGGGCTTCGCCACCGGCGCCACGCTGACCGACACCGGCCGCCGCCAGCTCCTCGCCAACACGCAGGAGCACTGGTCCATGGAGGGCCGCGACATCGTGCGCGAGGCCAACCACGACGAATTCCAGAAGAATCCGGCCTTCGTCGCCGGCATCGGCATGGAGTCGCACACACCCGCGGTGTATGGCGACTACACGCCCGCGGAGTTCGCCAAGCTTTCCCGCGAGGACCGCATCCGCATCAGCACCGAGCGCGCGAACAAGACCCCGCGCGGCAATTCGCTCTACGAGACGCCCGACCTCGGCGGTGGCGTGGCCCATCGCAACGATCCCAAGGGCGAGAGCCGGACCATGGACGGCATCCACCAGTGGGGCATGTCCATCGACCTCAACACCTGCATCGGCTGCAACGCCTGCGTCGTCGCCTGCCAGGCGGAGAACAACATCCCGATCGTCGGCCGCGAGCAGGTGAAGCGCGGCCGCGAGATGCACTGGATCCGGCTCGACCGCTACTATTCCTCCGGCTCCGAGGACAACGGCGAGATCCCCGAGGACCCGCAGGTCTCGCTCCAGCCGATGACCTGCCAGCATTGCGAGACCGCGCCGTGCGAGACCGTCTGCCCCGTCAACGCCACCGTGCACGACGAGGAGGGCATCAACACGATGGCCTACAACCGCTGCATCGGCACGCGTTACTGCGCGAACAACTGCCCCTACAAAGTCCGCCGGTTCAATTATTTCGACTACAACAAGCGCGCCCGCGACGCCTTCTACATGGGGCCGCTCGGCCACCAGAAGGAGATGCCCGAGCTGCTCCAGATGGCGAAAAACCCCGACGTCACCGTGCGCATGCGCGGCGTCATGGAGAAGTGCACCTATTGCGTGCAGCGCATCTCGCAGGCCAAGATCGCGCAGAAGCGGAAGGCCGGCGCCTCCGGCGATGTCTCCGTGCCCGACGGCGCGATCAAGACCGCCTGCCAGCAGGTCTGCCCGGTGGACGCCATCGTGTTCGGCGACCTCAACAACCCGGAGAGCACCGTCTCGCAGCTCAAGTCGCAGGAGCGCGACTACGCCGTCCTCGGCTACCTCAACGTCCGCCCGCGCACCACCTACCTCGGCAAGCTGCGCAACCCGAACCCGGCGATGCCCGACTATCATTCGCTCCCGCTCAGCCGCGTGGAGTATGACAACAAGAACCATCCCGCGCACGACGACCATGACGGTCACGACCACGCGCACCACGGAGGGAAGCACTGATGCAACCCCTCCGCACGCGCCATCAGGGGTGGGCGCCGGTCTCCGCACCGGCGCCAGTCGCCGATGAGGACATCGGCGACCAGCTCGCAGCCACCTTCAACGGAGGGAAGCACTGATGGCCGCGCACGCCTCCGATCATCCCGCGCCCGCCATCCTCGCCGAGGTCAAGCCCGCGGTCCTGCCGCGCGCCGAGCTCGTCGAGCACGGCCGCTCGTTCAAGTGGATCACCGACAAGATCTGCGGCATCGTCGAGGGCCCGACCCCGATGTGGTGGTGGTATTGCTTCGTCGTCGCCGCCTTCGTCGCGTCGTGGACCATCATGGGCCTGACTTACCTCGTGTCCACCGGCGTCGGCGTGTGGGGCCACTCCAACCCGGTCAACTGGGCGTGGGACATCGTCAACTTCGTCTTCTGGATCGGCATCGGCCACGCCGGCACGCTCATCTCGGCCATCCTGTGCCTGCTGCGCCAGAAGTGGCGCACCTCCATCAACCGCGCCGCCGAGGCCATGACGATCTTCGCCGTCGTCTGCGCCGCCATCTTCCCCGTCTTCCACGTCGGCCGCATCTGGTTCGCCGTCTTCCCCGGCTGGCTCTTCCCGTTCCCCAACGCCAACGGCATCTGGCAGAACTTCCGCTCGCCGCTCGAGTGGGACGTGTTCGCGGTCTCGACCTACGGCACGGTGTCCGTCCTCTTCTGGTATGTCGGCCTCATCCCCGACCTCGGCACGCTGCGCGAGCGGTTCTTCGCCGCCGGCAAGGTCTGGCGCGCGCGCATCTACGGCTTCTTCGCCATGGGCTGGCGCGGCTCCAACCGCCATTGGAGCAACTACGAGATGGCCTACCTCATCCTCGCCGGCATCAGCACGCCGCTCGTGCTCTCGGTGCACACCATCGTCTCGTTCGACTTCGCCGTCTCGCTGCTGCCCGGCTGGCACACGACCATCTTCCCGCCGTATTTCGTGGCCGGCGCCATCTTCTCCGGCTTCGGCATGGTCATGACCCTGATGCTGCCGCTGCGGGCCATCTTCCGCCTCGAGGACCTCATCACGCAGTATCACATCGACTGCATGTGCAAGATCACCCTGGCGACCGGCACCATCGTCGGCTACGCCTACGGCATGGAGTTCTTCATCGCGTGGTATGGCGCGAACCCCTACGAGGGCTTCGCGTTCATCAACCGCGCGTTCGGCCACTACGCCTGGGCCTACTGGATCATGATCACCTGCAACGTGATCACCCCGCAGTTCTTCTGGTTCCGGAAGGTCCGCGAGAACACCACCATGGTGTGGATCCTCTCCATCTTCGTGAACGTCGGCATGTGGTTCGAGCGCTTCGTCATCATCGTCACGTCGCTCGCGCGCGACTTCCTGCCCTCGAGCTGGGGCTACTACACGCCCAGCATCGTCGAGGTGTTCACCTTCTTCGGCACGTTCGGCGTGTTCGGCGTGCTCTTCCTGCTCTTCATCCGCTTCGTGCCCCTCATGCCGATGTCCGAGGTGAAGGCCGTCACCCCCGCCGGCGACCCCCACGGCGCGGGCCACCACCCCAAGCACTGAGCCGCCCATGAAACGGACCTACGGGCTCAGCGCCGCCTTCGACTCCACCCCGGAGCTTTACCACGCCTGCGAGCAGGTGCGCGACGCCGGCTACCAGCAGTGGGACGCCATCACGCCGTTCCCCGTCCACGGGCTCGACGCCGCCATGGGCATCCGCCGTTCGCGCGTGCCGCGCATCTCCATCTGCGGCGGCATCATCGGCTTCACCACCGGCATGAGCTTCATCTGGTGGGCCAACTCGTTCGAGTATCCGCTCGTCGTCGGCGGCAAGCCCTACTTCAGCCCGATGTTCGCCTTCCCGGTGAGCTACGAGCTGACCATCCTCTTCACCGCCTTCGCCACCATCATCGGCATGTTCCTCGTCAACGGCCTGCCGATGCACTACCACCCCGTGCAGAAGGCGCCGCAGTTCATCCGCGCGCTCGACGACCGGTTCCTCATCGTCATCGAGTCCGCCGACCCGAAGTTCGACGCCAAGGCCACGCGCGCGCTCCTCGAGAAGGCCGGCGGCAAGGACATCGCGGAGCTGGAGGAATAAGATGCGTTACGCCTACTACACGCTCGCCTTCCTCGTCGTCACCACGATCTCCGTGCTGGGCTTCCGCGGCTCGTTCTCGACGCGCCCGCCCGTCGAGGTGTTCGACGACATGGACCACCAGGCCTTCTACAAGCCGCAGGCCGCCTCCAGGTTCTTCGCCGACGGCCGCGCCGACCGCCCCGTGCCCGCCGGCACCGTGCCGCGCGGCCGCAGCGTGCAGACCGACCCGGATTTTCTCCGCGCCGACGATTTCCTCTACCGCGGCCAGGCCGCCGACGGCGCCTTCGCCACCGGTTTCCCGATCGAGGTCACCGAGGTGCTCGTGCAGCGCGGGCGGGACCGCTACCAGATCTACTGCGCGCCCTGCCACGGCGCGCTCGGCGACGGCAACGGCATCACCAGGCAATACAACATGATCGTGGCGACCTACCACGACGACCGGATGCGCTCGATGCCCGAGGGCGAGATCTACAACACCATCGCCAACGGCAAGAACACCATGATGAGCTACGCCGACAAGCTCTCGCCGCAGGACCGCTGGGCCGTCGTGGCCTACGTCCGCGCCCTCCAGCGCGCCGCGCACGGCCGGCTCGACGACGTGCCGCTCGAGAAACGCGGGGAGCTGAAGTAACATGAACGGCCACACCACCACGTTTCCCGCCGCCGGGGCGCCCGATGTCCCCGCCACCGGTTCGATCTCCGACCTTGCCGGCAAGGCGCTCATGATCGGCCTCGGCGGCATCGGCCTCACGCTGGTCGGTCTCTTCGTCTCCGGCGGCCTCGCTGTCGCCACCTCCTGGCTCATCGCCTGCACCTTCTGGGTCGGCATCGCCCTCGGCATGCTGTTCCTGGTGATGATCCACCATATCTTCGACGCCGGCTGGTCCACCGTCATCCGCCGCCAATACGAGCACGGCCTCTCCGCGTTCAAGTGGCTGGCGCTGCTCTTCCTGCCGCTGCTGATCATCGCGTGGCTCGATCACAACGGCGAGAAGGCCCTCGTGGGCGTCTGGGGCTGGATGCGCGCCGACACCGTCATCCACGGCGGCACGGTCGGCGAAGACATCCTCTATCAGAAGAAGGCCGCCTTCCTGAACATCCATATGTTCACCTGGGGCACGGCGGTCTGCTTTGCGATCTGGATTGGTCTGTCGGCAGCCTTTCGCAAATTTTCCTTCCGGCAGGATGGCGATGGCGATGCCAAATGGACTTATTGGTGCCGCCGGTTCGCCGCTGGCGGCCTGCCGCTCGGCGCCCTCACGCTGACCGCCGCCATCATCTTCTGGGTGAAGTCGCTCCAATACCACTGGTTCTCCACCATGTATGGCGTGTGGTTCTTCGCCGGCTGCATGCGCGCCGCGCTCTCCGTCGGCGTCATCCTCATGGTCTGGCTGTGGGTGCGCGGCCCCTACAAGGGCGTGCTCAACCACAACCACCTGCACAGCATCGGCCAGCTCATGCTCGCCTTCACGGTGTTCTGGGCCTACGTGACCTTCTCGCAGTATTTCCTCATCTGGAACGCCAACGTCCCCGAGGAGACCTTCTGGTATAACATCCGCGAGGAGGCGGACTGGACCGGCGTCGGCCTGCTGCTGCTCTTCGGCCACTTCTTCGCGCCGTTCCTCGTCCTGCTCCAGTATTGGGTGAAGGTGGACAAGAAGGTCATCCCGTGGGTCGCCGCCTGGATCCTGTTCATCTTCTACGTGGACATCTGCTACAACGTCATGCCCGCCTTCCAGGATCACCACACGCACGAGACGCAGCCCTTCCTGCAGCTCGGCCAGCTCTGGAACCTCACCGCCGTCATCGGCATCGGCGGCGTCTGCGCCTGGGCCTACCTGAAGAGCTTCGGCACGGCCAAGCTCATCCCCATCCGCGACCCGCGCATCAACGAGTCCCTGACCTACCACGAGCCCAGCGCCCCATGAGCGACGCGCCCTTCAACTACGCCTTCCCGCAGCGCACGCCCGTCTTCACCACGGTGCTGGTGTTGCTGTGCTTCGCCGCCTTCGGCTGGCTGGCCTACAAGATCTACGTCCCCAAGGCCTACCCGGTGGTGAAGATCGAGGGCGTCAAGACTCCCGCCGAGCGCAAGCACGCCCTCACCGAGCTGCGTCAGGCCGAGCAGGTCGCCGCCACCTCCTACGGCTGGGCCGACCAGTCCGCGGGCGTCGTCCGCCTGCCGATCGACCGCGCCCTGAGCCTCGTGGTGAAGGAGCACGCGAAGAAGTGAGCCCCGCCATGTCTTCCCCCGCCCACAGCCCTGAGCCTGTCGAACGGGCCAAAAACCGCGCCGAACAGGAGCAGATCGACGCCACCGCCAAGTGGCCCGTCCTCGCGTTTCTCGGCTCCGGCCTGTTCTGGCTGTTCGTGGGCGGCGTGATGCAGCTCGCCGCCTCCATCCAGACCCATTCGCCCGGATTCCTGGCTGCGTGCGAATGGTTCACCCACGGCCGGCTCGCACCAGCGGCTCAAAACGCGCTCGTCTATGGCTGGGGCTTCAACGCCGCCTTTGCCGTCGGCCTCTGGCTGATGGCCCGGCTCTCCGCCGCGGCTCTCCGCCACGGCGGCTGGCTCCTCGTGGCCGGCAAGTTCTGGAACGTCGGCGTCCTCCTCGGTGTCGGCGGCATCCTTGGCGGCTGGTCCGCCTCCTATGAGCTGCTCGAGTTCCCGCGGTTCGTCGTCCTCCTGTTGCTCGCCTCCTACGCCCTGATCGGCGTGTGGATGGTCACCACCTTCAGCGTCCGCAACACCGAGAACGTCTACGCCTCGCAGTGGTATCTGTTCGCCGCGGCCTTCTTCTTCCCGTGGCTCTACAGCATCGCGCAGGTCATGCTCTTCAAGGCGCCCGTCGCCGGCACGCTGCAGGCCATCGTCAACGCCTGGTATGTGGACGGCATCTACGCCCTCTGGTTCATCCCGCTCGGGCTGGCCGTCGCCTACTATTTCCTGCCCAAGCTGCTCGGCCGGCCCATCAACCTCTATTACACCGCTGCGCTCGGCTTCTGGTGGCTCATCGCCGTCGGCGTGTTGCTGTCGGGCATCCGCCTCATCAACGCGCCGGTGCCGGTCTGGGTGCCGACGCTCGGCATCGCGGCGTCGCTGCTGCTCGTCCTCCCTCTCATCGTCATCGGGCTGAACCTGCTTGGCACGCTCGGCCGTGACTTCGGCAAGGCGCTCGCCAGCCCCACGCTCTCGTTCGTCTCGCTCAGCGTCCTGTCATTCCTGCTGTGGGGCGGGCTGACCATCGTCACCTCGATGCGCGGCGTGGCGGCCGGGTTCCAGTTCACCCTCGGGCCGTCGGGACTCGACTGGCTGGCGCTCTACGGCTGCTTCTCGCTCGCCGCCTTCGGCGCGGCGAACTTCATCGTGCCGCGCCTGACCGGGCGTGAATGGGCCTCGCCCGCGTTGCTGAAGGCCCAGTTCTGGGCCGCCGCGCTCGGCCTCGGCCTGTTCACCGTCGCTTCGCTCGTTGGTGGTTTCGGGCAGGGCGCGCTGCTGAACAATCCGGCGATCACGTCCGGTGAACTCTCCGCGGCCCTCGCGCCGTGGCTGGCCGCCCGCAGCGTCGCGCTGATGCTGCTCCTCGTCAGCCACCTCGCGTTCCTGTTGAATCTCGTCTGGGCCGTGTGCCCGATCAATTCCGGCAAGGCCCGCGCCGCGGCCTTCGCCCCGCCGCCCGACCTCAAGCCCGCTGCGGAGGCCCGCTCATGAAGAACGGCCTGCTCATTTTCCTCGGCCTGTTCGTCCTCGCCGCGCTGTCCTGGGCCGTGGTGCTCCTCGCCCCTCACCGCCAATACGGTGCGCTGGCCCCGGCGGTAGACCCGCTCGACGGCTTGCAGCATCCCTACGGCACCAGCGGTCTCGCGAACCAGGGCCGGCTGGTCTACCAGGACCTCGGCTGCGTCACCTGCCACACCCAGCAGGTGCGCCACGGCTCCGCCGACCTCGACCGCAGGTGGGGCACCCGGCCCAGCTACGCCCGCGACTACGTGAAGGACGGCCGTGTGTTCCTCGGCTCCAGCCGGCTCGGCCCCGACCTGCGCAACGTCGGCGCCCGGCTGGGCGACACCGCCACCCCGGCCGAATACGCCGAGTGGTTCCACAAGCTCCTTTACGCGCCCGGCTCCGTCGGCGCGCACAAGCCCGCGCATGCCTTCCTCTACGAGGTCCGCCCCATCCGGCCCGGCCAGGCCTCGGCCAAGGCGCTGCATCTCTCCGGTTCCGCCGCGCCGGCCGCCGGCCACGAGGTCGTGCCGACGCACCGCGCCGAGGCGCTCGTCGCCTACCTCGCCAGCTTGAAGGACACCTACGAATATCCCGTCGAGGCCCAGGTCAACGCGCCCGCCGGGAAGAAGGAGGGTGGTCACTGAGATGAGCACCCCGCCCGACAATTTCCGCCTCGAGCAGGCCGCGGCCTCCGACGACAGCATCCAGCAGGTCCACGACCGGCTGCGCTCCACCAAGCCCGACCGGGAGCACGGCTATTCCAAGACGCCGCTCATCCTCCTCGGCGTGATGTGCACACTGGTGTTCTTCGGCTCCATCTACGTGGCGCACTATTCGATCCGCTTCGATCCGCTCGTGGTCAACGAACACGCCAACCGGGAGAAGCCGGATGACGGAACGAAGAAGACCTTCACCCGCGCCGAGCTTGGCAAGCCCGTCTTCATCAAGAACTGCATGCTCTGCCACCAGGCCAACGGCCAGGGCCAGCCCAACATCTACCCGCCGCTGGCCGGCTCTGAATGGGTCGCCGGCACCGAGGAGCGCATCGTGCGGATCATCCTGCACGGTCTCAACGGTCCAATCACGGTTGCCGGCAGGGATTTCAACAACGTCATGGCCCCGCTTGGCACGGTGCTGAACGACGAACAGATCGCCAACGTCATCAGTTACATCCGCTCCGACTGGGGCAACTCCGGTCCGGAAGTGGAGCCGTCCACGGTCGCCCGCGTCCGGGCGGAGGCGGCCGCTCAAAAAGGCCCCTACACGGCGGAAGAACTTCTCAAGATCGGGAACTGAACCCGGTCCCGACTACGGGCACACACACAAGAAAGGCCGGACGAAAGTCCGGCCTTTTTGCCGGCCCCCCGGCTCCCGTCACTCGCCCATGATCATCTCGCCCGCCTGGCGGAGCAGTTCCAGTTCGAGCGCGCGGCGGGCGCGGAAACGTCGCTGGCGCTCGGCATTCGTCCGGCGCTTCTCCTCGGTGCCCTTGGGCGGACGCCCCGCGCGCAGCCGCAGGGGAAGGTCCACCGCCAGGGTGAAGAGGTTGCGATTCTTGAAGGCGGGCGGGCTGTCGCGCAGTGCGCGCGCGCGTTCAATGGGACTTTTGCCGCTGAACCATGGCTCGGGAGAGATGCGCCGAGGGTCAAAGGCCCATTCAGGCACGTCCAAGCCGGTCAGCAAGGCCGTGTGCTCGGCATAAGCTGCCAGCCAGGCATCGGCCACGCGACCTTCCGGAAAGCGATCCCGCAACAAAACCGGCTCCGCTTCGATCGTGCGCCGCAGTTCTGAGCGTGAATGAACCGAGCGGACGGTGTGCTGCCAGTCGCGGAATTCCGATCCGAAATGCGGGAGATTCTCGGCGCGGGCGGCGACTTCGGCCAGGTTTTGCGGACGCGGGGTCATGGGGCGGATGCTTTGCCGGGCGTTTCTGCGAGCAGACGGATGACCATCAGGCGGGCATCGTCGTGCGGGATTTCACCGGGGAAGAAGCGATCGAAAATCACGTCCACTGCTTCGACATCGGCCGGCTTGATGGGCTGGAGAAGAAACCTGATGTCGGGTTCGTCGCCGGGGTGTCCGGGCAGGGAGGGGCGGGCGGCCCTGAGCTTCAGGGCGAGCAGGTAATTGGCGGTGGGTATCGTTATGCGCAGTCCCGGCTCGAACTCGGTGCTGGGAAACGGCGGGCGCTGGTCGTTCGGGGAGAGGAATTGCCGCACATCGCTGTTCAACCAGTTGTCTGCCAGTCCCTGCTCCTGCGCCACGACCTTGACGAGCCGCGCCCCGGCTTCCGCCGGCTTGATGATGCCATCCACATCCTTGGTCAGCTCCCGCGAACCATACACTAGAGTGAACACGGCGCCGCCGTAGAGGGCCAGTTCCAAGACAATGCCCTCGGCGGTCGCGAGTTCGGATAGCCGGTGCAACGCCTTGGTCAGGCGGGTTTTGGTGAGAGCTTCGTAGGGCACAGATAAAACGTTATGTAACGTTTTATCTGTTTCAAGCCGGAATCCGGACTCACCCCTTGCCGAAGGGGTTCAGGCCGCCGAGTCCCGGCATCTGGAACTTCTGGTAGCCGGCGGGCGGCTGGAAATCCGCGTCCGACACGCCGCCGGGTTCGATCTTCGTGACCTCCAGCTTGAAGGTCTCGGCGCTCTTCGCGTCGCGCGTGATGACGCGCATGGGGAAGCCGGGCTTGCCCTTGAAGACGTTCTCCCACGCGCCGGCCCCGCCGCGACTGCGGCCGCCGCCCATCATCGGGCTGCCGCCGCCAAGGCCCATGAAGGTGCCGAGCCCTTCCGCGATCCAGATCTCGGTGACGGTGTGCTTGTCCTTCGAGACGTATTCCTCGCACTTGTAGCCGAGGATGGTGTCGGTGCGGCCGGTCTTCTCGATGTTGTGCTGCTTGAGGTCGGCCTCGTTGACGGCGGCCTCGACCGCGGCCTTGATCGGCATGACCATATACATCTGCTGATCGGGCATCAGCATGATCATCTCCTTTTTCTCGGGGTTGATGATGCTGGCCATCGCCTGGCCCTCGGCCTCGATGTCCATGCGGAGCATCGTGCCCTTCATGGTGTAGGTGACTGGCATGGCGCGGTCCTTGCCGGCCGTCATGGAAAGGGAGACGCGGCCCTCGAAGTCAGCGGCTTGGGCGGCAACGGCGAGGATGGGCAGCAATCCACCGAGCAGGAGAGAACGGAATCGGGTTTTCATGGGAGCGGGCGGCAGCCTGACAGGTTTGCGCCCCCGCACAAGCCGCCCGTGGCCGCTCAGGTGTCCACCGCAAGGATGGCCACGGACTCTGACTTCCCTTTTACGGCCACGCTGCCCAGCGGCCGGAGTTTCCCGGGCAAGCCGGCGGCGCGGGCGGTCGCCTCGCTGACAATGATGGTGGCGCGGTGGACGGGCTCCTTGGTGAGGGCCTCGAGCCGGGCCGCCAGGTTCACGCCGTCGCCGATGACCGTGTAATTCAGCCGGGTCTTGGAGCCCATGTTGCCGGCGACGACGCGGCCGGTGTTGATGCCGATGCCGAAGGCGAGCGGTGGGCGGCCCTCGGCGGTGAGTTCGCGGTTCAGCTCCGCCAGCGCCGCCCTCATCTCCCGCGCGGCGGCAATGGCCCGCGCCGCGGAATCGGGCACGGGGACCGGCGCGCCGAAGAGCGCCATGATGGCGTCGCCGATGTATTTGTCGATCACTCCGCCGTGCTGCTCCACGATGGCGCTCATCCGGTCGAGGTAGCGGTTGAGCAGCGCGAGCAGCTCGGCCGGGGGCATCTTTTCCCCGAGGCTGGTGAAGTCGCGCAGGTCGGAGAACAGGATGGTGACCTCGCGCTCCTCGCCGCCGAGCTTCAGATCGGAGGAGAGCAGCTGCGAGGCGACCTCGGGCGAGACGACCTTGCCGAGCAGGTCGCGCACCCGGTCGCGCTCGGCCAGCCCGGCGGTCATCTGGTTGAAGGCGTCCGCGAGCTGACCCAACTCATCCTCGCGCTCCAGCGCGATGCGGGCGGAGTAGTCCCCGGCGGCCACCTTGCGCGTGTGCCCCGCCAGCAGCCGGACCGGGCGGCTGACCCCGCGCGCCACGGCCGTGGCGATGAGCGAGGCGACGAAGAGCGCCGCGGCCGAGATGGTCAAAATCATCCGCGCCAGCCGGCGCGACGGAGCCAGTTCCACCTCGAGCGAGCGCTGCAGCGTGATGCGCGCCGGATCCTCGGCCAGCAGCTCGAGGGGAGCGTAGAGCGTGACGTATTGCTCGGCGCCCAGCCGGGAAACCATGGCCTGGCCGCCGGCCTTGAGTTCCTTCGGCGCCTGGTCGGCGACCCAGCGCGCCATTTCGGGCGTGAGCGTGGTGGCCAGGACGCGCTTGGTGTCCTCGGTCAGCCCGCTGGTGAAGGTGACCTCGGCCTGCGTGGTGGCCTTCAACCCGCGCGCGAATTCATCGTCGATGGGAAAGGCGATGCCGAACCAGCCGATGATGTTCGGCTCCGGCGCGTAGAGCGGCACGACGATGAGAACGTGGAGTTTGCCCCGGATGTAGCTGAAGTCGCTGTTCTGCTCCCAAGCGTTCTCGTCGGCGAGGCGGATGAGATAGCGGAACGGCCCGCAATGCTCGCGCGTGAGGCTGGCCTCGGCGTCGATGAGCAATTCGCCATCCTCGTCGAAGGTGGCGAACACGTCCGTGTTCAGCCGGCCGGCATAGCTGGCGAGAGTCGTGCGCAGGGTCGTGAGGTCGAGCTGCTCCTGCAGGTAGAGGGTGCGGATGGGCCAGTCGCGGGCGATGACTTTGGCGCTCTCCGCCAGGAAACGTTTCCGAAACTCGATGGAGGTCCAGAACACCTTCACGTCGGCGGCCAGCCGGTCCTCGATGTGCGCGATGGCGTTGGCGCGGTTGGCGCGGGTGACGAACACGTAGGTGGCCAGCAGCGCCGTCGCGAGCAGGCCGAGCGTAAGCAGGAGCAACCGGGTGCTGAATCGGCGGAACCGCAGCATCGCGCAAAAATCTTACTTGTAGCCGCCGGACTTGGGATCGGTCGGGCGGCGGATGCGGCGGTCGGGTTTCAGGGTGAGGGTGTAGCCGAGGGGCGCGTTGCGGTCGGCCAGGGTGATGTCCCGGGCCAGCGGCTTGCCCAGCCGCGGGTGCCAGATTTCCAGCCGGTAGCGGCCGGCGGGGGCGGCGAGCGCGGCGGTGCCGCTCGCGCCGGACTTGGCGAACCACGGGGTCGGCACGACGACGAGGTAGGCCGCCATCCAGTCGTGGATGTTGCACCCGAGCACCACGACGCCCGGCTCGCCAAACGTCACGGCCTCGGCCTTGCCCGGCATGTAGAGCGGCAGCTCGAAACGCCTGGCCTTGGAGACCGAATAGACGTGGTGCTGCACAGTGTCGCGGTTCGGGAACACCACGATCGAGCCCGTCTGCACGACGGTGACGTAAGGCGCGAACTGCTGGCCTTCCTGCATGATCTCGGGCCGGTCCGTGGCGGCGGGGGGCGCCGCCGCATCCAACGGCACCAGCGAGGCCACGGCGTCGGGCACGGGCTCGCCTTGTTGATCGATGAACCGGAGCTCCCATGCGCCGGGGGCGGCGCCAAGGCCGGCGGCAAGGAGGCAGGCGCTGAGAAGGGCAGCGAGGCGGGACATGACGGCAGTCAAAACCGAAGCGCGAGGCTCAGCGAGTATGAATCCGTCTCGTAGCGGACGCCCACCTGGCTGCGCACCGCGGCTCCGTCCACGCGCAGCTCCGCGCTGGCCCGGTCCCAAAACGCCCGGTTGAGGGATGCCGACCAGACATCGGCCCGGGCATGGACGCGGTAGGACACCCAGCCGGGACCGTAGGCGTGGCTGGTCTCGAAGGCGATGCGGTTGTAGTAATCCTGGACCGCCGGGCCCAAGCCACCGGCCAGGGCCGAGGCATAGACCGGCCCGGAGGCGTTGGCCACCAGATCACCCCAGAGCCGGCCGTGGCTGACGGTGAGCGACCAGCGCTCGCTGACGTCCCAACCGAGTTCGATCCGCGCGGTCTGCTGGCGGATGTCGAAGGTCGAGTGCCCCGCGTATTGCTCCAGCCAGCCGCCGCTCAGGGCGAGGCGGAGGGTTTCCGTCAGGCGCTTGGCGGCGCGCAGCTCCGCGGTGGCGAGCCAGCCGTCGTCGCCGGCGAGCCCGGTGGCGCGGTAAGCAAGCCCCGCGGCGGCGCTGGCGCTGGGCGCGAAGGGGCCGAGGCCGAACTTGCGGCGCACCCGGGCGCGGGGGCCGAGCTCGAGCGCGTTGTTGCGGTCGAAGTCCGGCACCGTGCCGCTGCGCAGGTCGAGCCCGGCGTTGAGGAACCAGTCGCGGGCAAACTGGCGGTTGAGGTCGGCGGTCAGCGTGGCTTCATAGCGGGCGCCGTCCCGGCTGGTCGCCGCGTCGGAGGTGCGGCTGATGTTGTCCACCCAGGATGCGGAGGCGGAGAGGCCGACCGGGATAGCGGCGCGCAAGCCGGGTGCGGCCAGCGCGGCGCAAAGGAATAATGGGAACCCGGGCCTCATAGCAGGGCAGACAAGGACTTCCAGACGGTTGCCGCCACGATGCGGTGTCCCTGCTCGGTCGGGTGGATGCCGTCGGGCAGGTTCAGCCGGGGGATGCCGCCGACGCCCTCGAGCAGGAACGGGATGAGGACGGCGCCAGTCTCCCTCGCCACCGCCGGATAGATGGCCGCGAAGGCCTCGCCGTATTCCGGACCCATGTTGGTCGGGATCTGCATGCCCGCGAGGACGACGCGCGCCCGGGGGTATTTTTCACGCACCCGTTCGATCATGACCAGAAGGTTTACGCGCGTGGTCTCGGTCGGGATGCCGCGCAGGCCGTCGTTGCCGCCCAGTTCGAGGACGAAGATATCCACCTTCTGCCGGAGGATCCAGTCGAGCCGGCGCAGGCCGCCCGAGGTGGTCTCGCCGCTGAGGCCGGCGTTGACCACGCGCCAGGGCAGGCCCGCGGCGTCGATCTTCCGCTGGATCAGCGCCGGGAAGGCGCTCTCCGGCTCGATGCCGTAGCCCGCCGTCAGGCTGTCGCCGAAGAAGACGATGGACCGCGCTTCCGCGGCGTGGGCCGCGGCGGCGAGGCACACCGCGCCCAGCACGCCCAGCCACCGCCGGACCGGAAACGCCGCCGTCCAGGCCTTCGACGTTGCTTTTGCGGCGGGGGTGGATGCTTTTCCTGTGTTTTGGCAGCTTCCCATGGAACCATGAGTGTCCAATCCATCCTAAAAGTCCAGCGCCTGACCAAGACCTACCCGACCCCGGCCGGGCCGCTCACCGTGCTGCACGAAGTCTCCTTCGCGCTGCCGGCCGGCAGCACCTGCGCCATCGTCGGCCCGTCCGGCAGCGGCAAGACCACGCTGCTCGGCCTCTGCGCCGGGCTCGACCAGCCGTCCACCGGCACGGTCTCGCTCGACGGCCGCGAGATCGGCGGCCTGACCGAGGACCAGCGCGCGCTGGTGCGCAACGAGTGCGTCGGGTTCGTCTTCCAGAACTTCCAGCTCATCCCCACGCTCACCGCGGTCGAGAACGTGCTCGTGCCGCTCGAGCTGCGCGGCAACGGCGTGTTGGAGAGCGACGCGCTCGAGCTGCTCGCGCGCGTCGGGCTGGGCGAGCGCGCGGGGCATTATCCCGCGCAGCTCTCGGGCGGCGAGCAGCAGCGCGTGGCGCTGGCCCGCGCGTTCATCAACCGCCCGCGCATCCTCTTCTGCGACGAGCCGACCGGCAACCTCGACGGCGACACCGCGCACACCATGGTGGACCTCATCTTCGGGCTCAACCGCGAGCGCGGCACCACGCTGGTGCTCGTCACCCATGACCTCGAGCTGGCCCGCCGCACCCAGCGCCTCCTGCGCCTGCGCGGCGGCAACGTGATTTCCGACGAGAAAACTTAATGGGCCCACGGAACACACAGAATACACGAAAAGGAAACCCGCTATGAGCCAGTTGATACATGAAAAGGAAACTTACGCCATCCTCGGAGCCCGCTTTGAAGTCTATCAGGACAAGGGATGCGGATTTCTGGAGGCGGTTTACCAGGAATGCCTGGAGATTGAGTTCGACCTGCTTGATCTCCCGGCCCGCGCACTCGTGCCGCTGGCCTTGAGCTACCAAGGTCGAAAGCTCAAAAAAGCCTCTGAGGCTGACTTCATCTGCTACGACAAGGTGCCGGTGGAATTGAAGGGCGGTATCGGTCCTGACGGACGAGCACCGGGCGCAGATCCAGAATTACCTGAGCGCAACCGGCCTCAAGGTCGGTCTGCTCGTCAACTTCGGGCACTTTCCCAAAGTGGAGCATGAACGCTGTGTGCTCTGATCCTTCCGCGTATGCCGTGTGTTCCGCGGGCAACTCCTCATGAGCTTCATCCTGAAGATGGCGTGGCGCGACACCCGCGCGAGCCGGCGGCTGCTGCTGCTCTTCTCCCTCGCCATCGTGCTCGGCGTGGCCGCGCTCGTCGCGGTCGGCTCGTTGCGCGACAACCTGGGCCACGCCATCGAGGAGCAGACCAAGGGCCTGCTCGGGGCCGACCTGGCCGTGACCTCGCGCGCGGCGCTGACGCCCGAGGCGGAGGCGTTCATCGCCGGACTCGGCGGCGAGCGGGCGCGGGAGATCTCGTTCAACTCGATGCTGCACCTGCCGGAGCAGCCGGGCGCGGCGCGGCTCGTGCAGGTGCGCGCGGTGGAGGCCGGGTTTCCCTTCTACGGCGAGTTCGAAAGCGAGCCGGCCGGGGCGCGCGCGGAGCTGGCCCGCGGCCCCGTCGCGTTGGTGGAGCAGAGCCTGATGGGGCAATACGGCTTGCAGCCCGGCGACCGCATCCGGCTCGGCGAGGGCGAGTTCACCGTCGCCGGCGGCGTGCTGAAGGTGCCGGGCGAGTCCGTGGCCGTGACGATGCTGGCGCCGCGGGTCTATATTCCCTTCGACACCGTCGGCGCCACCGGCCTGCTGCAGCAGGGCAGCCTGGCGCGGCACCGCCTCTACCTGAAGTTTGCGCCCGGGCGCGATGTCGAGGCGCTGGTGCGCGACCTGCGCGGGCGCTTCCGCGAGCTGCGGCTCGGCTTCGACACGGTGGAGGAGCGCAAGCGCAGCCTCGGCGGGGCGATGCGCAACGTAAACTCGTTCCTCAGCCTCGTCGGCTTCGCGTCGCTGTTCCTCGGCGCCATCGGGGTGGGCAGCGCCATCCACGCGCACCTCCGGCAGAAGGTGCCGACCATCGCCGTGCTGCACTGCGTGGGGGCGACCTCGCGCACGAGCTTTGCGATCTATCTGGTGCAGGGGCTCGGGCTGGGCGCGCTGGGCGCGGTCATGGGCGCGTGGCTGGGCATCGTGGCGCAACTGGCGCTGCCGCCGCTGCTGCGCGATTTCCTGCCGTTCAAGGTCGAGTTCTTCATCTCGTGGGCGGCGGTGGCGCGCGGGGTAGGGGCGGGCATCGTCACGAGCCTGCTGTTCGCGCTGCTGCCGCTGCTGGAGGTGCGCCGGGTTTCGCCACTGCTCACGCTGCGGGCGGGATTCGGCGATGAAAACGGTCGCAAGCCCGACCCATGGCGCATCCTGGTGCTGCTGGTCATCGCGGGCCTCATCCTGGCCTTTGCCGTCTGGCAGACGGGGCGCCTGCAGTGGGGTGTGGGTTTCGCGGTCGTGCTGGTGACCGGCTTCGGCGTTCTGGCCGCGATGGCGCAGCTCGTGGCCTGGCTGGCGAAGAAGTTCACGCCGCGCCGGCTGCCGTTCGCGTGGCGGCAGGGCCTGTCCAACCTTCACCGCCCCTACAACCGCACGGTGCTGCTGCTCGTGTCGCTCGGCATGGGCACGTTCCTCATCCTCACGCTCTACCTCGTGCGCGACACGCTGCTCGGGCAGTTGCGCGTCTCGGAGGCGCGGGGCCGGCCCAACCTGATGCTGTTCGACATCCAGGACGACCAGGCGGGGCCGTTGCGGAAGCTGCTCGCCGCCACCGGCACGCCGCCGGCGCAGTCGGCGCCGGTGGTGACGATGCGCCTCAGCGCGCTCAAGGACCGGCCGGTGGCCGACGTGCTGAGCGACCGCGCCTCGGGCGTGGCGGGCTGGACCTTGCGGCGCGAATACCGCTCGACCTACCGCTCGACGCTGACGGACACGGAGAAGCTGCTCGAAGGCACGCTCACCGCCGCGGTGCCGGCCGGGCAGGAACGCGTGCCGGTGTCCATCGAGGAGGGGCTGGCCAAGGACATGCAGGTGAAGCTCGGCGACCACCTCGACTTCGACGTGCAGGGCGTGCCGGTGAAGACCTACGTGGGCAGCATCCGGCAGGTGGAGTGGCAGCGGCTGCAGCCGAACTTCTTCGTGGTGTTCCCCGCCGGCGTGCTCGAGCCGGCCCCGAAGTTCCACATCATGGCGCTGCGCGTCGCCTCGCCGGCGGAGTCCGCGCGCGTCCAGCAGGCGGTGGTGGGCGGGTTCCCGAACGTCTCGGCCATCGACCTCGCGCTCATCCTGCAGACCTTCGACAACATCTTCTCCAAGGCCTCGTTCGTGGTCGAGTTCATGGCGCTGTTCACCGTGGTGACGGGCATCATCGTGCTGGCCGGCGCGGTGCTCATCGGCCGGCACCAGCGCCTCCGCGAGAGCGTGCTGCTGCGGACGCTCGGCGCGACCAAGCGACAGGTGAACCGCATCATGCTGGCTGAATACTTCGCGCTCGGCACGCTCGGCGCCGCGGTGGGGGCGATGCTGTCGATCGGCGCGACGTGGCTGCTGGCGACGCATGTCTTCGAGACGAAGTTCGCGCTGTCGCCCGGGGCGCTGCTGGCGGGATGGGCGGCCGTGTCGGCCGTCACGGTCGCCACCGGCTTGCTCGCGAGCCGGGGTATCTGCGATCACCCGCCGCTCCAGGTCCTCCGGCAGGAGACATGACCGGCCTCGCCAACGTCCAACGCCCCCATCAACTTGGTGTTGCATATGCAACACCAAGTTGATGGGGGGGTGGCCGACAGGCGGGGGCCGCCCGGTGCAAATGCCTTTGCCTTGGCAAGCCGCCGGGCCTAGCGTGCCGGGGCATGAAAGTCCTCGGCATCGACATCGGCGGCTCGGCGTTCAAAGGGGCGCCGGTGGACACCAAGACCGGCAAGCTGCTCGCGGAGCGGCACCGCGTGGAGATCGGATCACCCTGTCCGCTGGCGGCCGGGCTGGCGGCGGCCCGGGAGATCGCGCGGCATTTCAAATGGCGCGGGCCGGTCGGCATCGGGTTCCCCGGCATCGTGCGGCACGGGCGCATCGGCGCGGTGGGCAACCTCGGGCGGGCCTGGCAGGGCAGGAACGGCGCGGCGCTCTTCGCCCGGGCGACGCGCTGCCGCGTGCGGATGATCAATGACGCCGACGCGGCCGGGCTGGCGGAGATGCGGTTCGGCGCGGGGCGCCGCGCGAAGGGCTCGGTGTTGATGCTCACGATGGGCACGGGCATCGGCTCGGCCTTGTTCCACGATGGGCGGCTTTTCCCCAACGCCGAGCTGGGGCACATTCCGTGGCGCGGACGGCCGATGGAGAGATTCGCCTCCGCCGCCGTCCGCAAGCGGCGCGGACTCAGCTGGCGCGAGTGGGCGTCGCGCGTGAACACTTATCTGGCGGTGGTGGAGCGGCTGTGCGCGCCGGGGCTCATCATCATCGGCGGGGGCGTGAGCAAGAAGCAGGAGAAGTGGTTTCCCTACCTCAAGTCCGGCGCCAAGCTCGTGCCGGCGCGGATGCGGAACGACGCGGGCATCGTGGGCGCGGCGCTGGCGTTCGAGCAGGCGCCAGGGTAGGGGCGGCCGCCGGCCTCGGGCGCGCCCGCCCGGCGGATTGGCGCGGTTCCGGGGCGATTTATCCGCTTGAACATTTCGCGGTGCGGCGCACAAGGCCAGTCCGTCATGACCAAGCAAGCCGCAGGCAGATGGGCCGCCATTGTGGCGTTGTGGCTGTTCATCGGCCTGGTCCTTTCGATCGAGGTTTACTTCAACATGCGCGTGTCGGTGCCCGAGGTGCGCTTCTGGGAGGTGGCGGCCGGCCAATACCAGCGCGCGCTGCTCTGGGCGCTGCTGGCCCCGCTGGTGCTCCGGCTCAAGGCCGTGGTCCCGCTCGCGAGCGGGCGCTGGGTGGGCGGCGTGCTCTTCCACTTCGCCTGCAGCTTCGCGATCATGATCGTGTATTTCCTCGGGCGCCTCCTCTACCTGATGGTGCAGGCGGGCGAACCGCTGGGCGAGTTCTGGATGATCGCGCAGAAAACCTTCTACGGCCGCAACCTGATCGACATGGTCTATTACTGGGCCGTGCTCGGCGTGGCCTACGTGCTCGAGATCCGCGAGAAATACCAGCGCGGGAACCTCCGGGCCGTTCAGCTCGAATCCCGGCTGATCGAGACGGAGCTGAAGGCCCTGAAACACCAGATCAACCCCCACTTCCTCTTCAACGCCATGAACACCATCTCGGTGCTGGTGCGCGAGCGGAAGAACGACCAGGCTGTGAGCCTCATCGCGCGGCTCAGCTCGCTCCTGCGCATCTCGCTCGACAGCACGCACGTGCAGACCGTCACCCTCCGGCAGGAGCTGGCATTCCTCACGCGCTACCTGGAGATCCAGCAGGCGCGCTTCGGCGAGCGGCTGAATTTCCGCACCGACGCCGATCCGGCCTCGCTGGAGGCCGTCATCCCCAACCTCATCCTCCAGCCCATCGTGGAGAACGCCATCCTGCACGGCATCGCGCAGCGCGCCGCGCCGGGCCATGTCGAGATCGTCGCGCGCGTGCGCGACCAGCGGCTCGAGATGGAGGTGCGCGACGACGGACCCGGATTCGAAAGCGATCCCGCCGGCCGCATCCGGGAGGGCATCGGGCTGACCAACACCCGCGAGCGTCTCGACCGGCATTACGGCAAGGCCCACCAGATGGTGCTGAAGAGCGAGAGGGGCCGCGGTGTCACCGTGAGCCTGGTCCTGCCGCTGCAAACCGCCCCGGTCCCGGCCGCCTGACTTACCCCCCATGCAAACCGACCGCATCCGCACCCTCATCGTGGACGACGAACCGCCCGCCCGCCGCGGCGTGCGCCTGTTGCTCGAACGCGACCCGGCCGTCGCCGTCTGCGGCGAAGCCGCCTCCGGGCCCGAGGCCGCGAAGAAGATCGTGGCCGAAAAACCCGACCTCGTTTTCCTCGACGTGCAGATGCCCGAGATGGATGGCTTCAGGGTGCTCGAGGCCGTCCGCAGCAAGCACCTCCCGGTGGTCATCTTTGTCACCGCCTACGACCAGCATGCCCTGCGGGCTTTCGAGGTGAGCGCCGTCGACTACCTGCTCAAACCGTTTGACGACGAGCGCTTCGCCGCGGCGTTGCAGCGGGCGAAGACCGAGGTGCAGCGCCGGCGGACCGACACGCTCAGTTCCAAGCTCGACCACCTGCTCGCCTGCCTGCAGTCCGGCGCCACGGTCCCGGCGACCGCGGGAACCGCGCCGGACGAGGCCGTCCAGCGCGACCGCATCTTGCTCAAGAGCGGGGGGGAGATCCATTTCCTCAAGGCCGACGAGATCGACTGGATCGAGGCGGAGGGCGACTACATGAAGTTCCATGCCGGCGGCCGGACCCATCTCCTGCGCGAGACCATGGCGCGCCTGGAGGAGCGGCTGGATGGCGAGAAGTTCATCCGCATCCACCGCTCGACCATCGTGAACATCGACCGGGTGAAAAAGCTCAGCCCGTCGTTCGCCGGGGAGTATGCGGTGATCCTGCACGACGGCACCAAGCTGAAACTCAGCCGCGGCTACCACGACCGGCTGCAGGGCCTGCTCAAGAGCGCGCTCTGAACGCGGCCCATCGCGGGCGTGGCGTGGCTTGACGGCGGATATATTCCACCCCGGTGTCATATTCCGCGTCCTGGGCCGCGGATTCGGCGCGTTTCACCGTGGTTTTGGCGCGGCTCAGCGTCACCCATCGCAATGCGATTGTGGCAATCCCGCAGGTGGGAATCTCTGGCCGGCGAAACGAATGGTGCTTCCGCTCCTCGCGTTTGCACAAACCTAAACCTGCACATCAAATGAAGAACTACCAAGCTCGTAGCTTCGGGGCTGGGCCGCGCATTGCCGCGCTCGCTGTCAGCCTCAGTCTGTTCACTGGTCTGGGCGCCCATGCCCAAGACACCGCCGCCGCCGCGACCGCCTCCGGGGGCGGAGCAGAGGTCCAGTTGGAGGCCTTCTCCGTCACCGGCTCCCGCATCAAGCGCATCGACACCGAGACGCCGCAGCCCGTCGTGCGCGTGACCGAGGCCGACTTCAAGGCCACCGGTTTCACCACCCTCGGCGATGCCATCCGCGCCATGCCGCAGATCTCCGGCCAGTCGTTGGTTTCCACCGACGGCGGCACCAGCTTCACGCCCGGGGTCAGCTCGTTCAACCTCCGCGGCCTCGGCAACAACAACACCCTGGTGCTGATCAACGGCCGGCGCGCGGCGCCCTACGCGTCCGCCGGCTTCAACGGCTTCCAGACCGTGTTCGACTTCAACAGCATCCCCGTCGCGGCCATCGAGTCGCTCGAGATTCTGAAAGACGGCGCCTCCGCCATCTACGGCTCCGATGCCGTGGCGGGCGTGGTCAACGTCAACCTCAAGAAGAACTACACCGGCCTGACCACGGAGTTCAGCTACGGCAACACCGTCGGCACCGACTCGAACGAGCGGACCTTCTTCGCCATCTTCGGCGCGCAGCAGGGCAAGCTTTCGCTGGTCACCACCTTCGACTACCAGCAACGCGCCTCCATCTACGGTCGCGATCTTGTCTATGCGTCCACGGCGGATGGCAGCCCTTTCGGCGGCTTCAACCAGAGCAGCTCCGCCGGCCCCATCGGCGCCGTCCGCGGCCTCGCCGATCGCGTGACCTTCCCGGCCGGCACGGCGTTCTTCGCCACCCCGCAGACGAACCCGACCCTCGCCGCCGCCCAGCCGGGCATCCCGCTCTACAACTTCCAAGAGACCTCCGGTTTCACGCCCGACACCCGCGCGTTCGGCTTCTACACCCGCGCCACGTATGACTTCACCGACGACATCACCGGCTTCGTCGAGCTGTCCTTCCGCCGCTCCGAGGTGGACATCGACGCGGCGCCCTCGCCCTACTTTGCGGTCAATGAGATCGGCGACAGCCCCACCGGCGCCGGCATTCTGCCCGCCACGAATCCGTTCAATCCCTTCGGGCAGAACATCGTGGACCTGCGCTGGCGCGCCAACGAGCTGGGCAACCGCATCCAGGACACCACCGCCGATTCGCCCCGCCTCATCGCCGGCCTTGAGGGCACGATCAACAACAACTGGTCGTGGAACGCCGCCCTGCTTTACTCCAAGAACAGCGTCAACCAGTTGTCGCGCAACACCACCTCCGACCGGCTCGTCCAGAACGCCCTCAACGGCGTCGTGCTCAATGGCGTGACGAAGTTCCTGAATCCCTTCGGCCCGAACGATCCCGACATCGTCAACTACCTCCGGATCACCAATCCGAACCAGGACGAGTTCGAGGTCCGCTCGGCCGACATCAGCGCCTCCGGCTCCATCTTCACCCTGCCGGCCGGCGACGTCGGCCTGGCGGTGGGCGCCGAGGTCCGCACGGAGCGACTGGAGAACATCGGCACCCAACTGAACCGCGACGGCCAGATCGTCGGCGGCAGCCAGGGCTCCGACACCTTCGGCGACCGCCGGCTGTATTCCTACTACGCCGAGATGAACGTGCCGGTCTTCAAGAGCGACACCGCCGGCAGCCTCGAGCTGCAGGCCGCCGTCCGCCACGAGAGCTACAGCGACTTCGGCGAGACCACCAAGCCCAAGTTCGCCGCCGTGTGGCGCCCGATGCCCGAAGTCCTGCTGCGCGCCTCCTACGGCGAGTCGTTCCTTGCCCCGAACCTGGCGTTTCTCTACACGACGCAGAGCACCAGCTTCACCGCCAACACGCTGCAGGATCCCCTCCGCCCGGCCGATCCGCGCATCCAGGTCCGCCAGTTCGGTGGCGGCAACCCCAGTCTCCAGCCGGAGGAGACCGAGGTGCTCTACGGCGGCCTCGTGCTCCAGCCCTTCGCCCGCAAGCAGGGCCACCTCTTCCGCGAGCTGTCCTTCGGCGTGGACTACTTCAAGTTCGACCAGACAAACCTGATCAACCGCCTCACCGCGGCCCAGATCCTCGCCAACCCGGCGTTCGCTCCGCTCGTGCTGCGCAACCCGCCGGCCCCCGGCGAAACCGTGGGCACCATCAGCGCGGTCCTCACCACCTGGCAGAACCTGAGCGAAGGCGAGTATGAAGGTTACGACTTCAACGCCCGCTGGGTGCTCCCGCGCAGCGAGCAATGGGGCCAGTTCCGCATGGAGCTCTCCGGCACCTACATCGCCGAGCAGAACATCACCTCCGCCACCGGCGTGCTCGTGGACCTCGACGGCGAATACAGCTTCCCGCAGTTCCGCGGCAACGCGACGCTCGCCTGGAACAAGGGCGATTGGGGGGCCTCGCTCTACGTCACCCATATCGGCGAGTATCTGGACAACTTCGGGATCGCCCGAATCTCCGCGCAGTATGTGGTCAGCCCGCAAGTCTCCTACAGGGGCTGGCTCAACAGCACCATCACGGTCGGCGTCCGCAACGTCCTCGACCGGGATCCTCCGCGGGATCTTTCCGACTCCAAGCTCGTCAACGAGAACGTGAACTACGTCGAACCCCTGTTCGCTTACGTTCGCTGGTCGAAGGACTGGTAATCGTCTGTTCCCGGTTTGCGACCAGTTGTTCCAGGCGCGCCCGGAAACGGGCGCGCCTTTGTTTTTACGCGGCTGGAATCATCGCACGCCAGGGGCGTTTGGTCGCAACCGGCTTGAGCCAGTCGCACCGCACGCCATGCTGGCGGCGCATGAAACTCCCAGCACCCTTGTCCTTGGCGCTCATATCGCTCACCTGCTTCGTCCTGGGCGGTTGCGCCGCCCGCACGGAAGAGAAGCCAGACCCGGCCACCGGCCAGTCCCGGACAGCCGAGGCCCCTTTGGGATCGCGCATCAAGCGCAAGTCGGACATCGCGCCCGTGCTCGGTGCGACCCGGGAGGATCTCGAGGCGACCAAGTTGCAACAGGGCGCGATCGCGGTCGGCATCGCCAACGACGGACGCTGATCCCCCGCACCCGCGCCGAACTGGGAAGAGGAGCACGGATGATGAACCCCGGCCTTGCCGCCCGACTCGCCTTCCTCGCCGCTTGGGCGAGCTTGGGCGGTCTGGCGACGACCTCCTGCCGGACGGTTCACGACATCAAGGTGGACGCAATCAGCGCCTCGGCCCGGCCCTCCGGGCAGGCTTACCGGCTGATCGTGCAACAGCCGGCGAATCTTTCGGTCTCCGAGGAATCGCAGGCCGGGGTGACCGCGCGCATCCGCACCGCGCTGGCCCGGCGCGGTTTCCACGAGGCGCCCGCCGGCACGGCGCCCGATATCGAGATCACCGCTGCGCATGGCGTCGGCCCCGCCCAGTTGAAGTTCCGCTACAAGCCCCGGGACATGCTCGGCATCGACCTGTGGGGCAAACTGCCGCCCAAGGGAGGAGCCGAACCGATCACGGTATTCGAGAAATACCTGAAGCTCAGCGCCCATGAGGCCACCCGCTCGGTGGGGCAGCGGGGGGAGGAGGTCTGGAGCGTCCATGTCTCGGTCGAGGATGAGGGCAAGGAGCTGGAGGCGTGTCTGGACGCCCTGATCGCGGTGCTGACCGACCATATCGGCGAACATGTGCCGGCGGAGACCATGGTTCGCATCAAGGCCGAGGACGCCTCGCGGTCGGCCCGGCATTCCCCGGGTGGTTGATGGCAGCCCGGGCTGGCGCCATCCATCCTGCCCCCTCGCCGCCCATCCCAATGCCTTGCGACTTTTGCCTTGGGTCGGGTGTATTCAGCCCTAAGTTCCTTGGCTCGCCATGATTTGCGCGTCCGCCTGCTTCCCCGCGTGCTTCGCCGCAAAGTTCATGGCTTTCGTCGCAAAGCCGTTCCCTCCGCACCGCTCCACCGCTTTGATTGCGCCCGTTCGTAGTTATCAGTTGTGTTGCAGAGGGGCCCATCGGGGCCCCTCTGTGTTTTTGGCGGTGATTTCCCGGTGCGGATGGACTGGCCTTCCGGCGGGCCATCCTCAACCTCCCGTTTTCACACTGATACACTATGTCCGATAGCCCTGCTGCCTCCACCCCGGTGCCCGCGCCCGCCAAGAAAAAGAAATCCCGGCGCACCCTCTTCATCATCCTGGGCGCCGTGGTCGTGGTGCTCGTCGTCGCCGCCGTGGTTGCCCGCCAGAAGCGCGGCGAGCCGCCCATCATGATCACCACCGACAAGGCCGTGGTGAAGACCATCACCCACGTCGTCGCCGCCACCGGCAAGGTGCAGCCCGAGACCGAGGTGCGCATCTCCCCCGAGGTCGCCGGCGAGCTGATCGAGATCGCGGTCAAGGAGGGCCAGCCCATCAGGAAGGGCGACCTCCTCGTCCGCATCAAACCCGACTTCTACCAGGCGCAGACGGAGCAGCAGCAGGCCGCGCTGGCCGCCGCCAAAGCGGCCAGCGTGCTCAGCTCGGCCCGCCTCGCCAAGGCCGAGCAGGACTTCAAGCAGGCGCACGAGCTCTACGCCAAGCGGCTCATCTCCGACGCCGACTACACCGCCGCCACCACCAACCTCAACGTCGCCAAAGCCGACTACGAATCCTCCCTCGCCCAGGTCCGCCGCACCGAGGGCTCGCTCAGCCAGGCGCAGGACTCGCTCAACAAGACCACCATCTACTCGCCGATGGACGGCACCATCAGCTCCCTCACCAGCGAGGTGGGCGAGCGCGTCGTCGGCACCGGCCAGTTCGCCGGCACCGAGATCATGCGCATCGCCGACCTCGCCAACATGGAGGTGCGGGTGAAGGTGAACGAGAACGACATCGTCAGCGTGAAGCGGGACGATCGCGCCGTCGTCAACGTCGATGCCTTCCCCGCCCGCAAGTTCGAGGGCAAGGTCCGCGAGATCAGCAGCTCGGCCCTCACCGCCGGCGCCGCCGGCGCCGCTGCCTCCGGCACCGCCGCGCTCGCCGCCTCCGCTTCCGACGAGGTCACCAACTTCCTGGTCCGCATCAGCATTCTCGAAAGCGGCGTGCGGCTCCGCCCCGGCATGAGCGCCACCGTGGACATCGAGACCGAGACCGTCCCCCGCGTCGTCGCCGTGCCCATCCAGAGCGTCACCGTCCGGGCCGAGGGCGGCAAGACCGCCGAGGACCTGCAGAAGCAGCGGGCCAAGGACGCCAAAGAGCGCTCGGGCAACGACCTCGACCTCACCAGCGAGCGCGACGAGGCCCGCCGCCAGCGCGAGAAGCTCCAGCGCGTCGTCTTCATCAAGAGCGGAGACACGGTCAAGCAGCGCCCCGTCGAGACGGGCATCGCCGACAACACCCACATCGAGGTCAAGACTGGCGTGCAGTCCGGCGAGGAGGTCGTCTCCGGCAGCTATGCCGCCATTTCCCGCCGCCTCAAGGACGGCGCCAAGGTCATGATCGAGAAGCCCAAGACCGCGGAGAAGAAATGACACCATGAAACATCGGGCCACCGCGCGGGCTCGGAGCGAAGCCGGGGCGCCGCCGGACGACGCCCGGCCTGATTGTTTCCGCGCCTGGCAATCGAAAATCGAAAATCCAAAATCGAAAATCCGATGACCTCCTCCGTCACCAGCGCCGCCGCCGCCATTCCGCGCTCCTACCGGCCGCCCGGCCCGCTGGTCATCGACATCCGCGCTGTCACCAAGCTCTACCGCATGGGCGCGGAGACCGTGCATGCCCTGCGCGGGGTCGCGCTTTCCGTCCATCGCAACGAGTATCTCGCCGTCATGGGCCCCTCCGGCTCCGGCAAGTCCACCCTGATGAACATGCTGGGCTGCCTCGACACCCCCACCGCCGGCCATTACGAGTTCAGCGGCAAGGATGTCTCCAGCATGACCGACGACGAGCTGGCCGACATCCGCAACCGCGAGATCGGCTTCGTCTTCCAGACCTTCAACCTCCTGCCGCGCTCCACCGCGCTGGCCAACGTCGAGCTCCCGCTCGTCTATGCCGGCTCGTCCCTCGACGACCGCCGCGAGCGCGCCATCAGGACCATGCAGGACGTCGGCCTCGGCGATCGCATGGATCACAAACCCAACGAGCTGTCCGGCGGCCAGCGGCAGCGCGTGGCCATCGCCCGGGCCCTCGTCAACCGCCCCTCCATCATCCTCGCCGACGAGCCCACCGGCAACCTCGACTCCCGCACCGGCGAGGAGATCATGCAGCTCTTCGAGGAGCTTTACGAGAGGGGGAACACGATCATCGTCGTAACCCACGAAGAGGACATCGCCCGCCACGCCCGCCGCATCGTCCGCCTGCGCGACGGCCTCATCGAGTCGGATGCCCGCGCCTCCTGATTGCGGATTGCGGATTTCGGAATGCGGATTCTCCCATGAACAAGCAGGAAATGAAAGAACGCACCAAGCGCTTTGCGCTTCGCGTGATCCGCATGACGGAGTCGCTGCCCCGGAAGATGGCCGCCGACGTGCTCGGCCGGCAGGTATTGCGTTCGGCGACGTCCGTCGCCGCCAACTACCGTGCGGCATGCCGGGCGAAATCGCGCGCGGATTTCATATCCAAGATGGGCACGGTTGAGGAGGAGGCCGACGAATCCGCCCTGTGGTTGGAGTTGATCGGCGAGTCCGGACTGCTGCCACCGGCAAAATTGGAAACATTGCATCGTGAAGCCGGCGAGCTCACCGCCATCGCTGTGGCTTCGATTCGCACCGCCCGCTCCCGTTCGGGCAATCCGCAGTCCGCAGTCCGCAGTCCGAAATCGCAATGAACCGCCTCTTCAACGAGTTCTTCGAATCCTTCCGCATCGCATGGACGCAGATCCGCGCGAACAAGCTGCGCTCCGTCCTCACCGCCCTCGGCGTCATCATCGGCATCGTGGCCGTCACGCTCATGGGCACCGCCATCCGGGGTATCGACAAGGGCTTCCAAAACTCGCTCGCCCTGCTCGGCGAGGATGTGCTCTACGTGCAGAAGTGGCCCTGGGGCCCCGTGGAGGACTGGTGGAACTACGCCAACCGCCCCAACCTCCGCCCGCAGGACGCCGAGAAGCTCAACCGCGTCATCGAGAGCACGCCCAACTCGCTCCTCGAGATCGCCGTTCCGGTTGTCGCCCGCGGCAGCCCCATCAAGGTCGGCGACGCCAAGATCAACGGGGTCTTCACCATCGGCACCACCGCCGATTACGCGCGCCTGACCGGCGCGGATTACCACGAGGGCCGGCTCTTCAACGACGCCGAGTCCAACGGCGGACACGGCGTCTGCGTGCTCGGCTTCGACGTCGCCGCGGCGCTCTTTCCCGGCCGTTCCGCCCTCGACCAGACGGTGCTCATCGGCGGGCATCCCTTCACCGTCATCGGCGTGTTCGCCAAGCAGGGCGAGTTCCTCGGGCTGTTCAGCTTCGACAACCAGGCCGTGGTGCCGCTCGCCGCCTTCCAGAAATACTTCACCACCCGCCGCGGCGCCGAGTTGCGCGTGAAGGTGGCGGATCGCAAGCTCCTCAAGGCGGCCAAGGAGGAACTGACCGGCGCCATGCGCCGCGTGCGCAGCCAGCTCCCCGGCGAGCGCGACAACTTCTCCCTCAACGAGCAGGAAGCCTTCAAGGCCCAGCTCGACCCGGTCAAGTCCGGCATCGCCCTGGCGGGGCTCTTCATCACCGGCCTGTCGCTCTTCGTCGGCGCCATCGGCATCATGAACATCACCTTCGTCTCCGTGAAGGAGCGCACCAAGGAGATCGGCACCCGCAAGGCGCTCGGCGCCCGCCGCCGGTCCATCCTCCTGCAGTTCCTCATCGAGGCCGTCTCCATCTGCCTCATCGGCGGCGCGGTCGGCATGGTGGTCGCCTTCTCCCTGTTCCTCGGCATCCGGTCGGCGGCGCCGTCCTTCCCCGTCCAGTTCTCCCCCGACCTCGTCGTCATCAGCATGCTCGTCTCCGTCGTCGTGGGCATCCTCTCCGGCTTCATCCCGGCCTGGGGCGCCTCGCGCCTCGATCCCGTCGTGGCCCTGCGGTATGAGTGAGGTGGAATGCGGATTTCGGAGTGCGGATTATTCCACCATGAACCACGAGAATCTCAAGCAGCGCGCCAAGCAGTTTGCCCTCCGGGCGATCCGGATGAGCGAAGCCATGCCGCGCTCGATTGTGGGCGACGCGCTCAACCGGCAGGTCGTTCGTTCCGCGACCTCTGTGGCCGCGAATTACCGTTCCGCGTGCCGCGGCAAGTCGCGCGCCGATTTCATCGCCAAGCTGGGCATCGTGGAGGCAGAAGCGGACGAATCGGCTCTTTGGCTGGAGTTGATTACTGAAGCCGGCTTGCTCCCGGAAGCCAAGACCGCGGCCCTGCCCATGGAAGCCGGTGAACTCACGGCGATTGCCGTCGCCTCAATCCGCACCGCGCGCGCCGGCAAGTCCGCTCCGCACTCCGCACTCCGCGCTCCGCGCTCCAAATGAGATTGCCCGAAATCCTCCGCATGGCGGTCGGCTCGCTCGGGGTGAACAAGCTCCGCTCGTTCCTCACCATGTCGGGCATCACCATCGGCGTCTTCTCCGTCATCGGGGTGATGACGGCCGTCTCCGCCCTGCGCTCCTCCATCGAGTCGGGCCTGAGCTTCCTCGGGTCGAACATGTTCCAGTTCGCAAAATGGCCCGTCAATGGCGGGGGCGGCGAGGGTCCGCAGCGCCGCCGCTTCGAGCTGCGCCGCGACATCAGCCTCGAGGAAGCCCTGCGCTACCAGCGCCTGATGGAAGGCGTGGCCGACGTCATCTGCCTGAAGGTCTTCAACCGCGACGGCATCGCGCAGGCCGTGCATGGCGGCCGCAAGAGCGTGCCCGGCATCACCCTCGGCGGCACCAACGAGCATTTCCTCGCCGCCAACCAGTATGACATCGCCCTCGGCCGCAACTTCACCCCTGCCGACATCGAGCTGGGCCGTCCCGTGGCGCTCATCGGGCAGGACATCGCCAACCGCCTTTTCCCCGCGGAGAACCCGCTCGGCAAAGTCTTCAAGGTCAAAGAGCGCACCTACCAGGTCATCGGCGTCTTCGCCGCCAAGGGCAATTCCTTCGGCGGCAGCAGCGACAATATCGTGATGGTGCCGATCACCCGCTTCCTGAACGACTACGGCCGCGAGCGCGTGACGGTGAACATCGCCACCCAGGCCCCCAGCCAGGCGGTCTACAACGAGACCATCGAGCAGGGCATCACCGCCCTGCGCATCGTGCGCGGGCTCCCGCCCGAGGACGAGAACGACTTCGAGCTCTACTCCAACGACTCGCTCCTCGGCGCCTTCGCCAAGATCGCCGATGTCGTCGCGAGCGGCTCTTTCGTCATCAGCGGCATCGCCCTGCTCGCCGCCGGGGTCGGCATCATGAACATCATGCTCGTGAGCGTGACCGAGCGCACCAAGGAGATCGGCATCCGCAAGTCCATCGGCGCGCGCAAGCGGTCCATCCTGCTGCAGTTCCTCATCGAAGCCGTCGCCATCTCGCTCGCGGGCGGCGTCCTGGGCATCGCCCTCGGCGTGGCCGGCGGGAACGGCCTGGCCATGATGCTCAACGCGTCCGCCGTCTTCCCGTGGGACTGGGCCTTCATCGGCCTGCTGGTCTGCTCGGGCATCGGGGTCGGCTTCGGTTTTTATCCGGCCTGGAAGGCCGCGGCGCTCGACCCCATCGAGGCCCTGCGCTTCGAGTGATTGCGATTGCAGCGCTCCGGGCCGCGGCCCTTGATTTGCGGCTCCTTTGAAGCTGTCCTTCAAGTTCAACCGCGCTTGGCGGCGCGAACTGGCCCCGGGCGACCGCCGGCTCTGGCTGCTGCGCTGCATCGCGCTGCGCATCGAGCGGGCGGCGGTCCCGGTGTGGCGCATCGAGCTTTTCCACCGCCGGCTGCTGCTGGCGCTGGGCGGGCTCGGGCTGGGGTCGTATCTCGCGCTGGTCACCGCCGGCTGGTGGTGGTGGCAGCGCAACCCGCACAACCGGGTTTCGTGGGGCGATGTGGCGCTCGCTCCCGTCCGCTGGGAGAAATTCCGGGAGCGGCGCGGCGACACCGCGATCGAGACCGCCCGGGCCAAACTCAAGGAGGGGGATTATGTCGAGACCTTCCATCTCCTGCGCGCCGGGCTTTCCCGTTCCCCTGCCAACACCGGGGGACGCACTTTGCTGGCGCAGTTGCTGGCCGGCTACGAGCCGCAGCGTGCCATCGCCCTGATGGAGGAAGGCATACCTCACTCGGCGGCCGACCGGCAGTTCCTGGCCGTGCTCTTCGCGCTCTATGCCCGCTTCCAGATGCAGCAGCATGCCTTGGAGCAGGCAGGGGGGATTCTCGACCGGCCGCCGGCGCCGCTGCCGGACGGCACCCGCTTCTTCCTCCTCCAGACCCGTGCCGCGCTGTTGTCCCGTCTCGGCCGGCATGACGAGGCCCTAGCGGTCCTCGCGGACGTTCGGCCGGTGGCGGGCGACACCGAGGCTGCGCTGCGCTACCGTCAGTTGGAAGTGGATGTGCTGTTGCGAGCTGGCCGGCCGGCGCAAGCCCGCGAGGTGTTCACCGGTCATCTGGCCGCTGCTCCGGTGGCGCCCGAGCGATTGCAACAGGAAGGGGAGATCGCGGTGGCGCTGGTCGATGCCGCGGCCCTCGAGAGCGTCCTGCGCCGCTGGCGCGCGCGGGCGCCCGAACAGCCGGCGCCCTACCTCTATGCTTTCAACGCCTGGCACCGGCTCAAGCGCCCGACCTTCCGCGATGCGGCGGAACGCGACTACTACCGGCTCTTCGGGCGCAATGATGCCGCCATGCAGACCTTTGCCGCCATGCTGGTGAATCTCGCGCTGCCCGACACCATCGAGCGCGCGCGCCGCGTCGCCCAGGGCAACCGCCTGAGCGCCTTCGCGTTCCGCGTGCACCTGACCGAGATCGCCCTGCGCCGGGGCGGGTTCGAGAACGCCGTGCGCCACCTGCGAGATTGGGAAAGCGCGGTCGAGACGCTCAAGCCTGCGCAGCGGTTCTATCCCGAGTTCATCAAGCGGCTGGCCCGGGCGGCGTTTGCCGGCACCGACGCACAGGCCGAAGCCCTCGTTGGTCATCTGGCGGCAAACCGCGGGCAGGCCCAGCTGCCGGTCTGGCTGCTGGCGGTGCGGACGATGGAACAGGCCGGACAGCCGGCGGCCATGGAGAAATTGCTGCGCGCCGCGCTGGTGCCGTATCCCGGCACCGACGAATTGCTGGCGGCCCGGGAGCGGCTCGAGCAGCAGCGTGCCGCCGCGCCGGTTGCGGCCGCTCCGGAGAAGGTTCTGGCCCCGGCGACTGCCGCCGCGGCTCTGGCCCGGCTCGATGAACTGTTGGGCAACGACCGCCTGGGTGAAGCGCGCGACCTGCTGCGCACGGTGCGTGCGGCCCGCCCGGCCTGGATGGATTCTGCCGAACCTGAACTGGCGGCACGCGAGATCGAGCTGGCCCTCGCCACCATGGACCCGCTGACCAGCCGTTCCTTGGTCCGTGCCTACCTCGACAGGCATCGGAGCGAGGATGATGCGCTCCGGCTGGCCGCCCTGGCCCGGCGGCTGGCGGAGGCGCAACGCCCCGGGAGCGCCCGCCTGATTGCCGACGAACTCGCCAGCCGGCCGCAAACCGGGAAATTGCGGACTGCCCTAGCCGGGTTGAACCTGCCGGACGACCAGGCGGAGCATGTCGAGAGCGCGGAGGCGGCGCTGGCTGCGCTCGATCGCTGGATTTCCACCGGCTCCTGGACGAAGGCGGAGCGCCTGTTGTCTGCGCTCAAGGACCGGCCGCCGGCTTGGGCCGAGGGGACGGCAACCGACATCAAGGTGCGGGAGGTTCAGATTCGGCTGGGCTTGGATCAACGCCCGGTGGCGCTGGCGGCCCTGAAGGAGATCGTCATCAAGTCCGGCGCGCCGCGCGCCGCCGCCTTCAAGTTGGTGCGCGATTATGCCGCCGCCGGCGAGCAGACCACCGCGACGCTTCTTGCGCGGGAAATCGTCCGGCTCTTACCAGGGGACGCGGCGGCGGAGAAGCTGTTGAAAGAGGCGCAGACACCGTTGCCACCGAAGGAGTGAGGCGCATCGCTTGCCCTATGAATCAGGTCAGCCACAACGCCGCGGCCAGCCGCTACGAGATCGAGGTGGAGGGAAAACTGGCGGTGTGCGCATACGAGCGGGGAGGCGGGGCGCAGGTTTTCACGCACACGCTGGTGCCGCCGGAGCTGCGCGGGCGGGGGCTGGCCGAGGTGCTGGTGCGGACGGCTCTGGATGATGCGAAGGCGGCCGGGCGCAAGGTGGTGCCGCAGTGTTCCTACGTGGCGAAGTTCATCGAGCGGCACGCGGAGTATCAGCCCTTGCTGGCCAAATGAAAAACCCGTCCCGCAGGCGCGGGACGGGTCGGACTGGAGGGGCGGCGGGCGGGTCGCTCAGGCCTTGGTCACGAGGCCGGCCTTGATGGCCTTGACCGAGACCCAGATGCGCTGCGTGCCGCCATTGGGCATCTTCACCCGGATGTGCTGCAGGTTCGGGCGGAACTTGCGGGGCGTCTTGCTCGTGGTGTGCGTGCCGATGCCGCCGCTCTTCTTCGACTGACCCTTGCGGTTGATGATGCTGCCCTTGACGGGACGGCGACCGGTGATTGCGCAGATGCGTGCCATGGTGGATTTCGAGTTGATGAAAGGGCCGTGAGTAAAGGACCGCCCCACCCTCGCGCAAGGGAAATCTGGCCGCGAATGCCGGCGGCCGCTCAATCGCGCAAAGCGTGCAGGGCCTGAAACTTCTGGCCCATGTTGCCCGGATGGAGGAGTTGCTGCAGCGCCTGCTTGCGCCGGCTGAAACGCGAGGCTTCCGCGGCCAGGAGGCTCGCCAGGGCGCCGGCGGCCCGGCGGGTGAAAAAGGCTTCCTGCGATTCGACCACCGCTTCGCCGAAGCCGCGCTGCTGCAGGACGTCCACCAGCCAGTCCCAGCAGATGTGGCAGGTGAGATCCTGCTCCCCGGGTTTGGCGAGCAGGTCGCCACCCATGCGCTGGTGCGAGTAGGTCCGGCCCGTGCCGGTGGGGTAATCCCCGGCCAACTGCGCCCAAGTCCGGCCGTAGTCGAAGGCGAGGAACAGCCCGGTCCAGGACGGCGCGACGATGCGCTCGAGCAGCGGCACGGCGCGCAACGGAAGATCAATCCGGTAGTCCTCCGGCGGGGTGCGCGGCAGCCGGTCCGCCGCCGCGGCGAGCTCCGGCGAGAAGGCGGGCAACTCGACCTCGCGCAGGCGGCCCTCCTGCCGGGCCACGCCGAGTTCCTGCCAGGCGCCCCGCCGGAACACCACGCGGTGAAACGGCTGGGCATCGAACAGCTCGTTGGAGAACACCACGCAGCGCCCGCTCGCCTCCAAGGGCTGGCCCAGCGTGACGGTCCGGTAGCCGGCGAAGGGATGGGCGATGTCCTTCAGCACGCCGCCGCCCGGCTCGGCGCCGACCTCGACAAACTCGTATCGGCCCGGCTCATCGGGCGCAAGCAGCCCGGCCGCCGCCGCCACCACCAGCTCGCCGAAGACGGGGTTGAACGAGGTGGCGGTGTAGAAGTCCGCGCCCCGGTCGCGGCCCACACGGCGGCGCGCGCTGGTGTAATATCCCGCCGTGGGATGATACATCGCCAGCTCCATGAAGCGCGCAAAAGGCACGCCAGTCGCGGCCTGCGGCTCTTGCGCGAAGATTTCCAGAAACGGCGTCGAGGAACCCATTTACAAAGCGAACCATTTGCCCACTGTGAACGCCATGCTCAAACGCTTTCTCGTCGTTCTGGCCGCGGCGGCCGCCGGCTTCGGCCTGGCGCAGTATGCCGCGCGTTCCGGGGCGCCGAGCTGGTGGCCGGATCGCGACCGCGATCGCAATGTGCGCTACTTCCGCGAGGTGCTCCAACTGGTGCGCGAGAGCTACGTCGAGGAATCCGGCAAGGTCGCCTACGACGGCCTGACCCGCGCGGCGCTGGCCGGGATGCTGGGCGAGCTCGACCCGCACTCGGAATTCCTCAGCAAGGACGATTTCAGCCGCACCGCGGAGGAGCTGAGCAACGAGTTCAGCGGTGTCGGGATCCAGGTGGAGCACCGCGACGGCCGCATCGTGGTCATCACTCCGATTGCCGACACCCCGGCCGAGCGCGCCGGTATCCGCCGCGGCGACCAGCTCGTCATGGTGGACGGGCGGGCGATCGACGCGCCCGCGACGGACAAGGTCGTGAGGCTCATCCGCGGCGAGCCGGGCACCGAGGTGCAGGTGACGGTCTACCGCCCGGCCGCCGACCGCACGATGGATTTCACGCTGAAGCGCGAGCGCATCCGCCTGAACAGCGTCCGCAACGCCGCGCTCGGTCCCGGCGGCGTCGGCTACCTCCAGATCACGCAGTTCAGCGAGCGCACGGGCCGCGAGTTCGCCACCGCGCTCGCGCAGCTCGAGCGGCAGGGGCTGCGCGCGTTGGTGGTCGACCTGCGCAACAACCCCGGCGGCCTCCTCGACGCCGCGGTGGATGTGTGCGATGCGTTCTTCAACCCCGGCGAGCTGATCGTTTACACCCAGGGCCGGGCGGCGAAGTCGCGCGAGGAGTTCACCGCATTGGGCAAGCATCCGCCCCGGAACTATCCCATCGCGGTGCTGGTGAACGGCGGCACCGCCAGCGCGGCCGAGATCGTGGCCGGCGCGCTCAAGGACACCAGGCGCGCGGTGGTCGTCGGCGAGCGCACCTTCGGCAAGGGCTCGGTGCAGTCGGTCTTCGAGCTGCGCGACGGCGAGGGCCTGCGGCTCACCACCGCGCGCTACTACACGCCGGGCGGGCTGACCATCCACGAGAAGGGCATCAGCCCGCAGGTGGAGCTGGAGGTTCCGCCCGACGACGAGGTGCGGGTGCGCCTGCAGCAGTCCCGCGCGGACATCCTGCAGCCGGCCGAGTTTGCCGAGCGCTTCGGTTTCGAGCCTATCGAGGACGTCCAGCGTCAGGCCGCCGGGGAACTGCTCGCCGGCGTGCTGGCGATGCGAGGGAAATGAAATTGGATCATTCCTCATGTGGCTGCAGATCGGTAGGGCGGATTATCCTTAATCCGCCGTTCAATTGGCTTTCGATCATGTGGCGGCGCGTTAGGGATAACGCGCCCTACCTTTCATGATCCTCGCGCTGGAGAGTTCCTGCGATGAGACGGCGGTGGCGCTGTTCGACCCGGCGCGGGGGCTGGCGGGCGAGTGGGTGCACAGCCAGATCGCGCTGCATGAGGCCTACGGCGGCGTCGTGCCGGATCTGGCCAGCCGCGAGCACCTGCGGCACTTCGCGCCCCTGCTGGCGCGCGCGCTGAAAACGGCGCCGGCCGGGGCGATCACGAGGATCGCCGTCACCCAAGGGCCCGGGCTGGCCGCCTGCCTCGCGATGGGGCTGGCCGCGGCCAAGAGCCTGGCGCTGGCGTGGAAGGTGCCGGTCGTCGGGGTGAACCACCTGCGGGCGCACGCCTTCTCGCCGTTCCTGCCGCTGCACGCGGCGCATCCCGCGGCGTTCGACGCGGAGCTGGCCAAGCTGCTGCCGCACCTCGGGCTGCTCGTTTCGGGGGGCAACACGGCGCTCTGCTCGATCGACGCGGCCCGGCGGATCCGGCTGCTGGCCTCGACGCGGGACGATGCGGCCGGCGAGGCGCTCGACAAGGGCGCCAAGCTGCTCGGGCTCGGCTACCCCGGCGGGCCGCAGGTGGAGAGACTGGCTGCGCAGGGCAAGACGGGGAGCTTTGAATTCCCCAAGGCCGTGGCGCGGCGGGCGACGTTGGATTTCAGCTTTTCCGGGCTGAAGACCAGCCTGCGCTACCAGTTGGAGAAGATGCAGCCGGACGACATCGAGCGGCGGAAAGCCGATCTCTGCGCCAGCTACCAGGCGGCGGTGTTCGACGCGCTGGCGCGGAAATCCCGGCTGGCGCTGGAGAAGGATGCCTACCGCAGTTTCGGGCTGTCCGGCGGGGTGGCGAACAACCGCACCCTGCAGGCCGGGCTGGAGCGGGTGGCTCAGGCGCGGAACGTGAGATTCCTCCGCGCCGAGCCCCGGCACACCGGCGACAACGCCGGCATGATCGCCTTTGCGGCCTGGGCGGAGCGCGAACCGGGGGGCGTCAGCGAGAAGGGACTCGAGCTCGCGATCGCCCCGAGCCTGCCGCTGGCGGGCCAGGACCGTGCGCGCTAAAATGCCGCCCGAGCATGGAATAATCGCCCGGGGCAGGACATCCCAAGGAACAGACCGCCCGGCCGGCGGTCCAAGCACAACCAAAGGCCAGCCATGAAATCCCGATTCCTGCTCGCTCTCGGCGTCGCCTTCGGCGGCGGCTTGTCCCTCCCGGCGGCTGAAACCTCCGCCGCGACCGCGGCGGCGCCCGCCATCGACCACATGGTCTATCTCAGCTTCCTGCCCGACGCGGGCGAGCTGATGGCCGATGCCAAGGCCAACGGCCTGACCATCCTGCGGCTGGACCAGACCGCCGGCCGCGTCGTGGTGACCTACAAGTATCCCGACGGCCACATCGCCACGCTGGGCTATGCCCGGCTGGACGCGGCGGGCCGCGCCGACCGGGTCGCGGTCCGGCCGGTCGAGGTCGAGCGCCACTCCACGGTGGTCGTGCGCGAGGCCCCGGAGGTCGTCTGTGTCGAGCGCGCGGTCTATCGCGATCCGCGGGACGACTACTGGGCGCCGCTGACCGTCGGGTTTGGCGTCGGCTGGGTGTCGGGCCACCACGGGCACGACTATTACCGCCACTCCGGCCGCGGCTCCCACCGCGACCGGAGTTACAGCGGCGGGTATGACCGGGGGCACGGCCGCGGCTGGCGCCGCTGATTCCAATTTGTTTTCGCAACCGTTCAGCACTTCCCGTGGCCACGAGCGCCAGCGAGTGGATTTCATCGGCCGGCGCATGCCTTCCACTCGCTGGCGCTCGTGGCCGCACTGAACCGTTGCTTGTTTTCAAGATAAGACGAAGGCGGCTTGCAGGAACGACAGTTGATGCACGGGTCTCCTGACCCGTGCTCTTGGTCTCACGGACCGGGAGGTTCGTGCCACGAAGTCGCCGGCAATCGGGTTCCTGCATCCTGTGGGTTTGGTCTCATCTTGACTGCGATTTGGAAGGAGCGAGTCAGGGTGCGGCTCCGCCCGCACTCTGCGACAGGCTCAGGGCCAGGCTGACGCGAAGGGCAGCGTCGCGGGATAAACCCGCTCCTACAGTTTCAGTTTCTCCCGCAGATACGGCGCGGTTGGGCTGCGCTTGACCTTCAGCAGCCCGGGGAGCGGGCCTTGGTAGAGGATTTCGCCGCCGTGCGGGCCGCCGCCGGGGCCGAGTTCGAGGATCCAGTCCGCCTCGGCGAGGAGATCGAGGTGGTGCTCGATGACGACGACGGTGTGCCCTTGGTCCACGAGGTTGTGCAGCACGCGGATGAGCTTCTCGCAATCGCTCAGGTGGAGGCCGATGGTCGGCTCCTCGAGCAGATAGAGGTTCCTGATGGCGAGGCCGCGCGAGCGCTCCTGGTAGGTTTGCAGGCCGCGGGTCAGCTCGGTGACGAGCTTCAGGCGCTGCGCTTCGCCACCGGAGAGCGTCGGGCTGCTCTGGCCGAGCGTGAGGTAGCCGAGGCCGCAGTCCACCATGAGCCGGCACACCTGCGAGAGCTGCGAATGGAAGTCGAAGAACGCGGCCGCCTCCTCGAACGAAAGCCGCAGCACGTCGCCGATGGATTTGTCCTTCCACCTGAGGTCGGCGAGCTCCGGGCCGAAGCGCGAGCCGCCGCAGGCGTCGCAGGGCAGGTAGGAGTCGGCCATGAAGGCCATCTCGAGCTTGATGCGGCCGGCGCCGGCGCACGTCTCGCAACGGCCTCCGGCGACGTTGAAGGAGAACCGGCTGGCGTTGTAGCCGCGGATCCTGGCCTCGGGCAGGGAGGCGAAGAACTGCCGGATGAGGTCGAAGATGCCGAGGTAGGTCGCGGGCGTGGAGCGCGGGGTCTTGCCGATGGGCGACTGGTCCACCTCGATGACGGACTTGAAGCCGCTGGCGCCGTTGAGGCATTCGAATGGGTTGGTTGTAGCGGCGCTCTGTGAGCGCCGACCGGCCGCGGAGCGACGGTCATAGACCGCCGCTACATCATCGGCATCGAAGCCGCTGAGCCTCATGAAATCCCTCCCGGTAAGCTTGGCCTTCTTTTGCTTGATGGCGCAGGTGACGGCGGGGCGGAGGATGTCACGGAAGAGGGTGGATTTGCCCGCGCCGCTCGGGCCGCAGGCCATGATGAGCCGGCCGAGCGGCAGCCGGAGCGTCTGGTCGCGGAGGTTGCGGTAGGTGACGCCGGTGAGTTCGAGGAAACCTTGGTGGAGCGCGTTGCCCTCAACGCGCTTTGAACGGCTCGAGGGCGAGCCGTTCCACCTTGGAACCGGCCGGTATTCCCCGCGCGCCGGGTGCGCGAGGCCCTTGGCGAGGAACAGGCCGGTGAGGGACGAGGCGTTCTGTTTGATCTCCGTCGGTGTTTCGTTGGCCAGCACTTCGCCGCCGTGCAGGCCGGCGCCGGGTCCGAGGTCGATGATGCGGTCGGCGCGCTCCATCACGACGTCGTCGTGCTCGACCACGAGCAGGGTGTTGCCCTTGTCGCGGAGCGAGGCGAGGGTCTCGATCAGCCGCTCGTTGTCTCGGGCGTGCAGGCCGATGGAGGGCTCATCGAGCACGTAGAGCACGCCGGAGAGGTTGGAGCCGAGCTGCGCGGCGAGCCGGATGCGCTGCGCCTCGCCGCCGGAGAGCGTCTCGGTCGGCCGGTCGAGCGAGAGATAGTCGAGCCCGACGTGGGCGAGGAACCTCAGCCGCTCCTCGATCTGCGGCACGAGATCCCGGGTGATCAGCCGGCCGCGGGGGTCGAGCTTCAGGTTGCGCAGCGTGGCGATGAGTTCGCCGGCGGTGAGCCGCGTGAGCGCGGGCAGGGAGATGGCGTCGGGAGGGTAGGGCGAATCCTCCGGATGAGCCGCGGCTCGTCGGGGACGACTCGCCCTACCTTTCAGGGTTAATTTCACCGCGCGGGCGATGCGGTTGAGCCGTTCGCCGTGGCAGGTCGGGCAGGTCTGGCCGCGCGAGCCGGGATCGTCGGGATCGAACGCGCGCAGCGCGTCGGCGACCTCGTCGGACATCTCCTCGTCCTCGTCTGGCTTGAGCATCCAGTCGTAGATGCGTCCGTGGCCGCGGCAGGTCGGGCACCAGCCGCGGGGCGAGTTGAACGAGAAGTGCTTCGGGTCGGGCGCGGGGAAGGACTCGCCGGTCTCGACGTCGGTGCGGGTGGTGGAGAACCACGAGAGGATTTCACCAGACGGCAGCGCGATGAAGCACGAGCCCTTTCCCAGCCGGAGAGCGGTGGTGAGATGATCGTGCGCGGATTTTCGATTTTGGATTTTCGATCTTGGCTGGCCCGATCCTTCGGGATCGCGGCGTAAAGCCGCTTCCGCGGCGGGCTGCTTGAGGTCGGCGATGACCACCTCGACATCGTGTTCCTTGTAGCGGTCGAGCTTCTGGAAGGCATCCACGCGCAGCAGGCGGCCGTCGGCGCGCATGAGTTCGTAGCCCTGCTGGCCGATCCACCTGGCGATGGGCTCGTGGTGGCCCTTGCGGCCGCGGATGAGCGGGGCGCAGAGATAAAGGCGCTTGGCCTTGCGGGCGGCGGGCGTGCGGAGCGTCCGGTCGAGCAGCCGCCGCAACTGCGCGGGCGAGAGCGGCGTGACCGGGCGGCCGGTGTCGGGATGGTGCTGCACGCCGAGCCGGGCGTAGAGCAGGCGGAGGTATTGCGCGACCTCGGTGATGGTGGCGACGGTGGACTTGCGCGAGCCGCGGGTGACGCGCTGCTCGATGGCGACGGTCGGCGGGATGCCGGTGAGCCGGTCGATGTCGGGGCGGGGCAGCTGCTCGACGAACTGCCGGGCGTAGGGCGACATGGACTCCATGAACCGCCGCTGGCCCTCGGCGAAGACGATGTCGAAGGCGAGGGTGGACTTGCCCGAGCCGGAGACGCCGGTGACGACCGAGAGCTGCCGGTGCGGGATGGAGACGGAGATGTTCTTCAGGTTGTTTTCGCGGGCGCCGAGGACCTGAAGTGAATGCGGAGTGGCGAGTGCGGACCGCGGAATGGCTTCGTAGGGAGCCGGGTCTTCCGCCGCCCTTAATCCGCAATCCGCATTCTGCATTCCGCGATCATTGGCGAGCGCAGTTTGGAGGAACGGGGAGGTCGCCGTGTTCGCCGCCGCAATCTGTTCTGGCGTGCCTTCGGCCACGATGCGGCCGCCCTGGGCGCCGGCTTCGGGGCCGACCTCGAGGATCCAGTCGGCGGACTTGAGCACGTCGAGGTTGTGCTCGATGACGACGATGCTGTGGCCGCGGTCCACGATGCGCTGGAGGACCGCGAGCAGGCGTTTGACGTCGTGCCGGTGCAGTCCGGTGGTGGGCTCGTCCAAGAGCAGCAGGGCTCCGCCCTTCTGTTCGGGTCTTGGGTCCTGGGTCTGGGGTCCGGGGAAGCCGGAGGCGTAGTCCGACAAATAGCGGACAAGCTTGAGTCGCTGCGATTCGCCGCCGGAGAGGGTGTTGAGCGGCTGGCCGAGCGGCAGGTAGCCGAGCCCGACCGCGTCGAGCGAGGCGAGGCGCGCGCGGATGGCGGCATGGCCGGCGAACAGCGTCAGCGCGTCGCCCAGGGTGGTGCCGAGCAGGTCGGAGACGGACTTCCCGTTCCATTGGATGGCGAGCACCTCGGGCTTGAAGCGCCGGCCCTCGCAGAGGGGGCAGGGCACGAACACGTCGGAGAGGAACTGCATCTCGACGCGCTCGCTGCCGAGCCCCTGGCAGTGGTCGCAGCGGCCCTCGCCGCTGTTGAAGGAGAAACTGGCCGCGTTGAACCCGGCCTCCTGCGCCGCCGGCGTGGCGGCGTAGAGTTCGCGGATCAAATCCCAGGCCTCGCAATAGAGCGCCGGATTCGAGCGCGGGGAGCGGCTGAGCGGCGATTGGTCCACCAGCACGATCTCGGAGAAATCCAGGTCGGAGCTGACGCGTTCGATGGAGGCCGGGTCCTCGGTCATCTGGCTGCGTTGCGTCAGCAGGCCCTGGTGGATGACGTGGTCGAGCAGGGTGGACTTGCCGGAGCCGGACACGCCCGACAGGCAGACGAAGCGCTGGAGCGGCAGCCGGAACGAGAGATTCTGGAGGTTGTGCTTCGAGGCGTTTTTGAATTCGAGCCAGCCGGTCTTGGCATCTGTCATCCTGAGCGAAGCGAAGGATCCGGAATGACGTTTGCTGGCGGGCGTGCTTCTGGATGAGGATGTCGCTACGCTCGGAACTTCGCTTCGCTCAGAATGACGATCAACCGGGCGGCGCTGTAAGGGAACTTCGACTTGCGCGCGGCCGGAGAGGTAGCGGCCGGTCAGGCTGCCGGAGGCGAGGAGCGCGGGCACGGGGCCCTGGAAGACGATCTCGCCGCCCCGGGCGCCGGGCTCGGGACCGACCTCGATGACGTGGTCGGCGGCGCGGATCATCGCCTCGTCGTGCTCGACGACGACGACGGTGTTGCCGGCGTCGGTGAGCGTGCGGATGATGCCGATGAGCCGGTCGATGTCGCGCGGATGCAGGCCGACGGAGGGCTCGTCGAGGACGAAGAGCGTGTCCACCAGCGAGGTGCCGAGGCAGGAGGTGAGGTTGACGCGCTCGACCTCGCCGCCGGAGAGCGTGCGCGAGGCGCGGTCGATGGTGAGGTAGCCGAGGCCGACTTGGTCGAGATAGCGCAGCCGCGTGACGATGGAGTCGTGGGCGAGGTCTGCCGAATGATTTACGATTTCAGATTTACGACTTACGATCTTGGATTGGTGAACCAGCAGCAGGAGCTCGGAAATCGACAGTTGGTAGAGCTCGGGAAGCGTCTTGCCGCGCCATTTCCAGCAGAGCGCCTCGGGCTGGAGCCGGGCGCCGTGGCAGTCGGGACAGGGGTTGTAGGCCCGGAAGCGGGAGAGAAAAACCCGCACATGCATCTTGTAGGTCGTCTTCTCGAGGTAGCGGAAGAAGCCCTTCAATCCATACCAATACCGGGGCCAGTGCTTCGTCTCACCGTCGTAGCCGGGCGAGCCGTCGATGACGAAGGCCTTCTGCTCCGCGGTGAGCGCGGCGAAGGGCACGTCGGTCGGGATGCCGAGCTTCCGGGTGAACTTGAGCAGATCCTTCTTCGACTCGCCGTAGATGGCGCCCTCCCACGGCTTGATCGCGCCCTCGACGATCGAGAGCGAGTGGTCGGGGATGGCGAGGCGGTAGTCGATGTCGATGGTGCGGCCGAAGCCGCGGCATTTCGGGCAGGCGCCGAGCGGCGAATTGAAGGAGAACAGGCCCGGCGTGGCCGGCCGGAAGGTGCGGCCGGTGGCGGGTGAATGCAGGCCGCGCGAGTAACGGCCGGCGGGGGCGAAGTCCTCCGCATTGAACAGGAACAGCTCCCCTTTTCCGAAATGCAGCGCGGTCTCGGCCGCCTCGAGGAAGCGCGGCTGGCTTTCCGCGGTGATCCGCAGCCGGTCCTGGACCACGTAAAGCAACATCCAACGGTCAACGTTCAACTTTGAACGCACAGCTCTTGGATCTTCCGCCAGGATTTGAAGCACCTCGTCGATCTTCCGGATTTCGAGAGGCTCGGACTTGGACGCGGGATGTTGTTTGTTGGATGTTGGGCGTTGCGCGAGGACTCGCGTGTAGCCCTGGCCCTTGAGGCTGGCGAGGATCTCGGTCCACTTGAGGTTGTCCGGCTTGGCGACGCGGAAGCACAGGAGCAGCGTGGCGGCAGGATGCGCGGCGAGGGTCTTCCGCCAGATGGTGGCGGGGGTGTCGTCCTCGATTTTTTCCCCGGTGGCGGGGTCGAAGCATTCCGCGGCGTGGCTGAACCAGACTTTGAAGAAGTCGGTCAGCTCGGTCATGGTGCCGACGGTGGAGCGCGAGGTCTTGACCGTGTTGGTCTGCGCGATGGCGATGGACGGGCGGATGTTCTCGATGGAATCGACCTTGGGCTTGTCGAGCAGGTCGAGGAACTGGCGGGTGTAGGCGGAGAAGGTCTCGACGTAGCGCCGCTGGCCCTCGGCGTGGAGGGTGTCGAAGACGAGGGAGGATTTGCCCGCGCCGCTCAGGCCGGTGACGGCGATGTATTTCCCCAGCGGCAGATCGAGGTCGAACCCCTTGAGGTTGTTCTGGCGGACGCCGCGCAGGCGGATGGATTCAGGCGGGGACGAGACCACGGGAGGAGAGATGGACACGCGGAGCGCGAAGGCAACCGGGCAGGCGCCGCGCGGCGCTTCTGCTGACAGGACGCTGTCAGGAGCGGGCAACCGGCCGCGCCTCAGAGGCTGGCGGCGGGGCGCAGCTCCTCGAAGAGCGAGAGGTGCGCCTTGATCTGGCGCTCGGGCGTGAAGCGCACCCGGGCGTGCTGCCGGCCGGCATCGGAGTAACGCTGCCGCAATCCGGGCTCGCGGATGAGCCGGCTGAGGGCGTTGAAGAAGCCGGTCTTGTCGCGGTTGCGGACGAGCAGGCCGGACTTGCCGGGCACGAAGCACTCGCCCACGCCCACGATGTCGTAGGCCACGACGGGCAGGCCGTGGAGCTGGGCCTCGATGAGGAAGTTCGGCAGCGACTCGCTCTGCGAGGCCAGCACCGCGAGGTCGGCGGCATGGTAGAGCGGCGTCGGGTCGGCCTGGTAACCGAGGAAGCGCACGCGGGCGCCCAGACCGAGGTCGTGCGCGAGCTTCTCGCATTTCCCGCGGGCCGGGCCGTCGCCGCCGAGCCAGAGCTGCCAGTCGAGATAACCGGGCAGGGAGGAGCAGATCTCGATCAGCTCGCGCTGGTTCTTCTCCGGCCGGAACATGGCCACGTTGAGGAACACGCAGGTCGCGGGGCCGGCGCCATGCTGCCGGCGCAGGGCGGCGTGGCGCGGGGCGTCGGCGTGGCCGGAGCGCAGCGCGGGATTGTGGATGACGCTGATCTTGCCCGGGTGGATGTCGTGCGTGTCGGTCAGCACGCGCCTGGCCACGTGGCTGTTGGCGATGACGTGCGGGCACAGGCGCATCGAGCGCAGGAAGAGCGAGGGCAGGGACTTGCCGGTGCGCATCGTGGCGATGACGACGGACTGCGGCACGCGGCGCTGGATGAAGCTGGCGTAGCAGTTGGCCATGCGGCCCATGCACAGGACGATGTCGGGCGCGGTCTCGGCCGCCACGCGCAGCAACCCGGGCGCAAACCAGTCGAGCCGGGTGTCGAACGGCTGCAGCGAGCGGAAGGCGAACAGCTCCTGCCCGGCCGCGTCGCCGGCGATGGCGCCGCGCGGGCGGAACGTCAGCAGCGTGACGGCGTGCCCGGCGCGGGCGAAAGCCGCGCCGAGGAACACCGACTGGCGCTCGGTGCCGCCGCTCCGCAGGTAGTCCTGGACGATGAGAATTTTCATTTGCCGCGCCGCCTTGGGCGGCGACAGTGCGGACATCTTCCCATGAACAGTGGTTTCGTCAACCTGCTGGTGCGCTGGCTCGTGCTGGCGCTCGGCGTGGTGCTGAGCGCCAAGATCGTGCCGGGCATCCGCTACGACACGGGGCTGACCCTGTTCGTGGTGGTGATGCTGCTGGGCCTGTTCAACGCCGTGCTCAAGCCGCTGCTCCTGCTGTTCACCCTGCCGTTCATCGTGCTGACGCTCGGCATCGGCATCTGGCTGATCAACGCCCTGCTGTTCCTTTTCGTGGGCCGGCTGGTGGACGGCTTTTATGTGTCGGGCTTCGGCGCGGCGCTGCTCGGCGCGCTGATCGTGAGCGTGACGAACCTGGCGATGACGCGGCTCCTGGGCGGCCCGCCGCGGCCGCAGGCCCCGGGCCGGCCGCCGGCGAAGAAAGACGACGTGATCGACGTCTGAGCGCGGCCGCGGGCCGGCCGAGTTTCCGTTTGACCCGCTCCGGGCGCGGCGCGACTTTGGCCGTCCTCTCCTTTCCATGTCAGACGCAATCTACGATCTGGTGATCATCGGCGGCGGCCCCGCCGGCTACGTGGCGGCGATCCGCGCCGGGCAGCTCGGCCAGAAGGTCGCGTGCATCGAGCTGGAGCGCGCCGGCGGCACCTGCCTCAACTGGGGCTGCATCCCGACCAAGGCCCTGCTCAAGAGCGCCGAGCTTTACCGCACGATCCAGAAGGCCGACAGCTACGGCCTGAGCGTCAAGGAGGCGGGCTTCGACTTTGCCAAAGTCATCGAACGCTCGCGCGGCGTGGCCTCGCAGATGGCCAAGGGCGTCGAGTTCCTCTTCAAGAAGAACAAGGTGGACTACTTCGTCGGCAAGGGCCGGGTGGCGGTGCCGGGCATGGTCGAAATCACCGAGGGCGAGCACAAGGGGAAGTTTTTCAAGACCAAGAACATCCTGCTCTGCACCGGCCAGCGGCCGAAGGCGCTGCCGGGCCTGCCGGTGGACGGGACCCGCGTGCTGACCTCGCGCGAGGCGCTCGCGGCCAAATCGGCCCCGCAGTCGCTCGCCATCATCGGCGCCGGCGCCATCGGCGTGGAGTTCGCGTATTTCTACAACGCGTTCGGCACGAAGGTGACGCTCATCGAGATGCTGCCGCAGCTCCTGCCCGTCGAGGACGAGGAGGTGGCGAAGGCGCTCGAGCGCAGCTTCACCAAGCAGGGCATCGCCTCGCACACCGGCACGAAATGCGAGAACATCCGCGTCGGAGACAAGTCCGTGAAGCTCGACCTCGTGAAGGACGGGGCGAAGACCGAGCTGGAGGTCGAGGCCGTGCTGGTGGCGGTCGGCATCACGTCCGCGCTCGATGGATTGCTCTCGTCGAAGGTGCAACTCGAGCTGGACCGCGGGTTCGTGAAGGTGGACGCGAATTACCAGACCAGCGTGCCCGGCATCTACGCGGCCGGCGACATCCAGGGTCCGCCGTGGCTGGCGCACGTCGCCTCGTTCCGCGCGATCCAGGCGGTGGACGGCATGTTCGGCCACGCCAAGCCGAAGCAGGTCGGCATCTTCCCCGGTTGCACCTACTGCCAGCCGCAGGTCGCGAGCACAGGCCTGACCGAGAAGGCCGCGAAGGAGAAGAAACTCGATTACAAGGTCGGCAAGTTTCCGTTCACCGCCGTGGGCAAGGCGGTCGCCGCCGGCGAGACCGAGGGATTCGTCAAGGTCATCGCCGACGCGAAGACCGGCGAGATCCTCGGCGTGCATATCATCGGCAGCGAGGCCACCGAGCTGATCGCCGAATACGGGCTGGCGATGAACCTCGAGGCGACGGTGGACGAGATCCACGACTCGATCCACGCGCACCCGACGCTCTCCGAGGCGCTCGGCGAGGCCGCGCTCGCCACGCACGGCAAGGCGATCCATATCTAGCCCGAATGTCTCACACCACCAGGTGTGAAACATTCGGGCTGTCGGGCCGACTTCGTCGGGGCCGGCGCTCCACGCGCCTTGTGCCTAGAGACCGTTGCGGGGCACGATGGGTTTGAGGTCAGGGACGTCGGGCTCGGATTGCTCGATCAACCGGCCGATTTCAACCGGGTCCAGCCTGACATCGACGTAGTCCGGCGGGGAGGGATTCGGAGTGGCGAATCCGGGCGGGGACGGCACAGTCGGCATCGAGATCGACATTCCCCAAAAGACAGCGTGACGCTCGGTATAGTATTCCGGGAGCATCAGGTCGTCGGCGTCCATGCCTGAAAGTGTTGCCACGCTGGTGGCGACCGCGCGAAAGACCTTTCCCTTTTCCTCCGGCCGCTGCATCTCCCAGAGAACCATCAGAACCGAGCCGGCCACCAAGGCCCCCGCGCTGCGCAGCAGGAGGTGATGGTGGTGGAGGGCTTCCTTGCCGGGGGCAGGGCGCCGGATGGCGACTTCATACCGGCTGCAGATGGACGCGGCGGGAGAGGAGAGCAGCCTGAGGCGCTCCTCCACGGTCAAGGCCTCCAGGTTGTGGACGTGTTTCTTGCAATAGGTGCAGAAGCGCTGCCGCTCGTCGCCCGCCATGCCTTCCCATGGCTTGGGACAGAGGAATGTCGGGATCAGCAGCATGGTGCAGGGGGGACTTACCTGCACTACGGACACGGAGGATTATCTTAGTTTCAACCGACGCGCGCCGCCTGATTTCATGGCGTCGCGTCGGACATCGGGACGACGGGGATTCCCGAACGGCAGAGCGGGCAGTCGGCCGGCCTCCACATGGCAAACGCGGTGCGCGCCACACTGGCGAGTCCGAGATTTCGCCCGGCGGCGATGCCGTCTGCGGCGTCGCCAAAGACAATGAGCGCCCCGCACGCGACGGGCCGGGCCCCGCAGGCCAGGAGGGCGGAATATGTTCCCTTGATGGCGGAGCCGGCGCTGATGGCGTCGTCTACGATCACGGCCGTCCGGCCGTGAAGATCGTCGCGTCGAGCCGCCGGAATGCGATACTCGACCGGGGAAAGCTCCGCCGAGGCAGCGGGTTCGTGGCGTTCGGCAGGACAACTGATGCAACCCAGCTCCGCGGCCACCAGCTTCGCCAGCTTGGCGCCACCGGTCGCAGGACCGCAGACGACCTCGGCGCGGTAGGGCACGAGGAGGCGGGTCAGTTCGCGGACAAACGGCATCAGCCGCGCCGTATCGGCAAACAGGACATCGAGATTGAACCAGGTTTCGGTATGGAAGCCCGACTCCATGCGGAAATGACCCCGCCGACCAGCCAGCAGTGCGATCAGGTCATCCTGCATGACGGACGGTCAGGCGAGGGAGACCGGCCGGCCGGTCTTGGCCGAGGTGTAGAGCGCGTGGACGAGGGCGACGGCCTTGCGGCCTTCGCGGATGTCGATGGCCGGGGCGCGATTGTCGCGGATGGCTTCGACGAGGTCTTGGATCTGCCGCTGGTGCCCGACCGTCGAGATGGCGCTGGGATTGCCCGCCCCGGAGCCGAGGGCGTTGTCGGGGCCGGCGTTGCGGATGGCGTCGTCGCCGGGCTCGGCCTTGGCGAAGTCCCAGCGCACGATGTTGTCGTCCTCGAGGCAGATGGAGCCGTGTTCGCCGCAAATCTCGATGCGGCGCGACCAGCCGGGCCACGCCGCGGTGGTGGCCTCGATGGCGCCGAGCGCCCCGTCGGGGAAGCGCAGGGTGGCGGCGGCGGTGTCCTCGCCCTCGATGCCGGTGTGAACGCGGCGGGTGGTCAGGCAGAAGACCTCCTCGGGCAGGCCGGCGAACCATTGGAGCAGGTCGAGGCCGTGGATGGACTGGTTGATGAGCACCGCGCCGCCGTCGAGGGCGAGCAGGCCCTTCCAACCGGTGTAGTAGGAGGCGGGCCGGTGCCACTTGATGCAGGCGCTGGCGAGGACCAGCCGGCCCAGCCGGCTGGCGGCGATGGCAGCCTTCACCTTTTGCGCGCCGGCGCCGAAGCGGCCTTGGAAGATGGCGGCGGCCTTCACGCCGGACTTTTCCGCCGCGCTGATGATGCGGTCGGCGCGCTCGGGGGTGATTTCAAGCGGCTTCTCGATGACGAGGTGCTTGCCCGCGGCGATGGCGGCCAGGGCGGGCTCGAGATGGGCGCCGCTCGGGGTGGCGACGCTGACGACATCGATGCCGGGTTGCCGGCAAAGTTCTTCGACCGTCGGGACCACGAGCGGGATGGAATGCTTGGCCGCGAACTCCTTGGCCTTGTCCGGCGAGCGGCTGACGAGGCCCGCGAGCCGGGCGCCCGGTGTCTGGGCGATGGCCTGGGCGTGGAAATTGGCGATCATGCCCGTGCCGACGATCGCGAAGCCGAGGGGGGTGGAGGACATGGCTGGGCGAGTCTCAGCGGCCCGACGGAAGTGTCAAACGCGCCCTCCGGCCACTGAGCAAAACCGGCTTGAACTTACGGCCGGGGAGGGAAAGCTACCCGGCCTGTTCCTTGCGAGTGTAGCACAATGGATAGTGTAGTGGCCTCCGAAGCCATTGATCCGGGTTCGACTCCCGGCACTCGCACCAGCCTTCGCCTATGCTCAGCAGTGACAAATGATGCCCGCGGTGGCATTGGTGTGAGAGTCCTTCGCCCACGGATGGCGATTGAGGCTACGGCTGGCAGGCCAGCTTCGCCAAGGCACGGCTGGCGCAGCCAGCCGGCGGGCTTACTTGAGGAGATACTTGATCAGCACGAAGCCGCCGATGAGGAGCACCATGAAGACGACGGTGAACAGCTCGAGGTATTTATCGAGGAGCCGCTTGATCGGCGGGCCGAAGATATAAATCGTCCCGGCGACGAGGCAGAAGCGGGCGGTCCGGCCGATGGCGGAGGCGCCGAGGAGCGTCCACAGGCTGACCTGCTCGTGGAAGACGCCGGCGGCGATGGTGAAGACCTTGTAGGGGATGGGCGTGAACGCGGCGGTGAGGATGGCGAGGAAGGCGTTCTGCCCGTAGAGCTCGGCGACCTTGTCCCACGCGCTGCCGTAGTGCAGCAGGTCGAAGATGATCCAGCGGCCGAGCGGCTCGGCCGCGTAGCCGATGTAGTAGCCTGCCGCGCCGCCGAGCACGGAGAACAGGCCGCACCAGAGCGCGAACTTGAAACCTTTCTTGGGCGCGCCCATGCAAAGCGCGATGAGGAGCACGTCGGGCGGGATGGGGAAAAAGGAGGACTCGACGAACGAAATGGCGCACAACGCGGCGAGACCGTGCGGCGTGTCGGCCCAGTGCAGCACCCAGGCGTAGAGCCGCTTGAGCGGGTTGGCGCTGGCGGGGGCGGGAGTGGGGGCGGCGGGCGCGGAAGGCGTGCTCATGGGCAACAAAAAGGGCAGGACGGCGTGCGTTCCTGCCCGGAAAGGGGTGAAGGGAGGCGGATCAGACGTCCGGCTTGGTTTTGCGGAGGCCCTGGACGCGGTCGCCCTGCTTCCACTGGCCGCGCTTCTTGAGGAGGTCGACGCGCTCGAACCGCTTGAGGACGTTGCGTTTCACGACGAGGCCGCCGCCGGCTTTGAGGCTGTTGTGCTGGGACATGGGAATGGGCTGCGTTTAAGGTTGTTTCCGAATGTGAAGGGGCGGGGGTGTAGAGTTGGCCATCACCCAAGACAAGTATTTTTCTCCCACGCTGTCGGCGCTGACCACGACCCATTGCGGCGTGGCATAGGGATGGTGGTGATGCACCCACGCGCCGAGCGCGGCGGCGTTGGCGGGCAGGCACTTGAACCACACGCGGAACTCCCGCGCCTGCTCGAGCCGGCCCTCCCGGTGGTAGTAGGAAGTGATCGGACTATCCACCTGCGCGCAGGCCGCCAGCCGCTGCTCGACGGCCCCGCGGGCGAGGCGGTCGGCATCGGCGCGTTCAGTGGTGGTGGTCCAAGCCACGAGCATACAGGGAGTTTCGCCGGGCGGCGGGCAACGGCCAGACAAAAGACCGGGCCGGGACGGCACAAATTAGCCCTTGACCGGTCCCGGGCGCGCCTATGGGTTGACCGCTCCATTTTTCCCAAACCAGCCCATGAGAGACGAATACATCAAAGACGCCCAGAAGGTGATCCAGGATCCGAACGTGCTGATCAACGTGGTGTCGCGCCGCGTGAAGCAGCTCCGCCGGGGCAGCCGTCCGCTCGTGGAGTCGCTGGAGAAGCTCAGCCCCGAGGACGTCGCGTTGCGCGAGATCATCGAGGGCAAGATCAGCTTCGAGCTGCTGGCCACCTGAGCCGCGCCGCCGGTCCCCGTGCCCGGGCGAGGGCGAAGCGCGGCATAACGGCCGCGCGGCTTTTGTTTGCGGGATTCGCGCCCGCCCCGCATCACTGACCCGCTCCCATGGCCGCCAAGCCTGATCCCGCCCGCTACACCGAGCTGCGCAACCCCAAGGCGCTGCGGGACTACTTCATCCACGACAAGTTCGAGGCGGGCGTGAAGCTGGCCGGCACCGAGGTGAAGTCCATCCGCGCGGGCAAGGCGCAGATCACCGACGCCTTCGCGCGCCTGGAGCGCGGCGAGGTCTGGCTGCACAACGCCTATATCGAGGAATACTCGCACGGGGGGCTCTCGCAGCACTCGCCCCGCCGGCTCCGCAAGCTCCTGCTCAATGCGCACGAGATCCGGAAGATCGCCCAGGCGGTCGAGGCCGGCGGCAAGGCGCTGGTGGCGCTGCGGCTGTATTTCAAGGAGGCGCTGGTGAAGGTCGAGATCGCGCTCGCCACCGGCAAGAAGCAGTTCGACCAGCGCGAGACCGTGAAGAAACGCGAACAGGAGCTCGAGGCCCGCAAGGCCCTCAAATACCGCCGATGAAAAAGAAGTCCCGCCGCCGGCCCGGCCAAGTCACCGTCCGCGTGCCCGGCAGCACGTCGAATTGCGGCGCGGGCTTCGACACGCTCGGCCTCGCGCTGTCGCTCTACAACGAGATCACGCTCACGCGCGGCGACTGGCGCGGCGCGCGCGCGGCCACGCCGGCCGACACCGCCGGGCTCGAGATGGCCGAGGAGGCGGCGCGGCTGTTCTTCGTCCGCACGGGCACGGACGAGATCGGGTTCACCCTGCGCATCGCCGGCGACGTGCCGATGTCGCGCGGGCTGGGCTCGAGCGTGACCCTGCGCGCCGGCGTGGTCGCGGCGCTCAACGTGCTGGCGGGTGCGAAGCTCTCGAAGGACGATCTCTGCGCGCTCGTCACCCAACTGGAGGGACATCCCGACAACGCCACCCCGGCGGTCATCGGCGGATTTGTCGTCGCGCGGTCGGATCCGCACACCGGCGAGCTGGCGGGCGTGGTGCGCAAGTCCATCGGGCCGGAGCTGGTCTTCGTCGTCGCCGCGCCCGACCAGGAGGTGGAGACGAAGAAGGCGCGCGGCATCCTGCCGAAGGAGCTGCCGTATTTCGACGCGGTGAAGAGCGTGAACAGCGCGGCCTACGTCGTCGCGGCGATGCTGTCCGGCGAATACGAGCGGCTGCGGCACGCGGTGCGGGACTATCTGCACGAGCCCTACCGGCTGCCGCTCATCCCGGGCGCGCATGCGGCCATCGCGGCGGGCGTGCGGGCGGGGGCGCTGACCGGCTGGCTGAGCGGCAGCGGTTCGAGCGTGCTGTGCGTGGCCAAGGCGGCCAAGGCCGCGGCCGCCGGCCGGGCGATGCAGGCGGCGTTCTCGGCGCACAAGGTCTCCTCGACCATCCACCGGTTGCGCGCGGACAACAACGGCCTGCGGGTAATCGCGAGGCGGTAGGTCTGATACCAACTTTCCTTTGCTTTTTGACTGTAGGGCCGGCGCTTGTCGCCGGGCCAGGGCCTGCCGCAAGCGGCAGCCCTACAAAGTCCAAATGCTATCGGCACTTGGTCTGATGTAGCCGCGTTTGAGTTCCGCGGAGCGGGACGAAAGCGTGGCGCCACGGCCACGTTGTCGCTGCGTTCCAACGCGGCTACACTGCGCAAACGGCATGCTACCGCATCGGGAACGGCGGCACGGTGTCGTCCGGCCAGTGCCGGGAAATCTGCTCGGCGAGGGCCGGCCAGCGGAACGGCTTCCGGACGATCGCCTTGAGCGCGGGCACGCGGGCGAGTTCCTCGGGCGAGAAATCCACCGGGTAGGCGGTGATCATCACCACCGGCACCTCCGGCATGATTTTCTGCACCTCGGCGATGAACTGCAGGCCGGTCAGGCCCGGCATGTTGTAGTCGGTGACGATGAGCCCGACATTGCGGCCGAGGATGCCGCGGAGCGCCTGGCGGGGATTGCTGAAGCTCACCACCGGGCACGACAGGTGTTCGCCAAGCAGTTGCTCCAAGAGATCGATATAGGACGCCTCGTCGTCCACCAGCACCACGCAGCGGGCGAGGTGGGCGGATGCAGCGGACGGTTGAGGTGTGGGTCTGGCGGCCACCGGAGGCATGAGCGAGTGTTTCTAAGGCGCAACTTCCGGCAGGAAAGGGGGAACTGCCGGCCCGCTCCGACGGCGGCGAGTTTCATGGACCCTTTACGGCCGGGCCGGACCGATAACGGGAGGGTTGCGCCCCGCGCGGCGGCCCGCACAGTCGCCAGCGGATGCTCCATCTCGTGCTGTTCCAGCCCCGGATCGCGCCCAATACCGGCAACATCGGCCGGATGTGCGCGGTGACACGCTCCCGGCTGCACCTCATCCATCCGCTCGGGTTCGAGCTCGCCGACAAGCACCTGAAACGTGCTGGCATGGACTACTGGCGTTCGCTGGACGTGCAGGAGCATGCGGACTGGGCGGCGTTCAAGGCCAGCCCGGCGGCGCCGCGGCGGTTGTGGCTGTTCACCACGCACGGCGCACAGTCGTTCTGGGACGTGCGCTATGCGGACGGCGACGGGCTGGTCCTCGGCAACGAGGAGGCGGGCGCGCCGGAGTGGCTGCACGCCGAGTTCGGCCACGAGCGGCGGATCAAGATCCCGCACGCCAACGCCGCGTTGCGCTCGCTCAATCTTTCGACGGCAGCCGGCATCGCCTGCTACGAGGCGCTGCGGCAGATCGGCCTGCCGCGGTAGCCGGTCAGATTTCGTCGAGGCGCACGCAGGCGGCCTCGCGGTTCGGCCCGGCGGGGACGAGCGACGGGACAGAGTCCTTGCATTTTTCCTGCGCGTGCGGGCAGCGCGGGTGGAAGGCGCACCCGGCGGGCGGATTGAGCGGCGAGGGCGGGTCGCCGGGCAGGACGATGCGCTGGCGCTTCCGCTCGGTATCGGGATCCGGCACCGGGATGGCGCTGACCAGCGCGCGGGTGTAAGGATGCCGCGGGCGCTCGATCACGTCGAGGGCGGGGCCGAGCTCGACGATCTTGCCGAGATACATGACCGCGATGCGGTCGGAGATGTGCTTCACGACGGACAGGTCGTGCGCGATGAAGATGAGCGTCAGGTGCATCCGCCGCACGAGCGAGGCGAGGAGGTTGAGAATCTGCGCCTGGATGGACACGTCGAGCGCGGACACGGGCTCGTCGGCGATGACGACCTTGGGCGCGAGCGCGAGCGCGCGGGCGATGGCGATGCGCTGGCGCTGGCCGCCGGAGAACTCGTGCGGATATTTCCGCAGGAAGCGCGGGGCGAGCCCGACGCTCTCCATCAGCCGCGCCACGCGCGGCTGCACGTCCGCGCGGGTCGCGACGCCATGCACGAGCAGGGGCTCGGCGAGGGTGTCGAAGACGGTCAGGCGCGGATTGAGCGAGGCGTAGGGATCCTGGAAGACCATCTGAAGGTCGCGCCGGGCGGCCTTGATCTGCGCGGCGTCCGCGGTGGTGAGGTTCTTCCCGGCGAGCACCACCGTGCCGCCGGTCGTCGGCACGAGCTGCAGGATGGTGCGGGCGAGGGTGGACTTGCCGCAACCGGACTCGCCCACCAGCCCGAGCACCTCGCCCGGCGCGAGCGAGAGGGTGACACCGTCCACGGCCCGGACGGTGCCGGCGTGCTTCTTGAGCACGAAACCCTTTTCCACGGCGAAGTGGGTGCGGACATCGGTGAGCTGGAGGATCGGTGCGGGCATGGCTCAAATCTCCCCGGCTTGGGCGCGGATGCAGGCGTGGGCGTGGCCGTCGGCGACGGAGAGCAGGACGGGTTTGCCGCCCCGGCACCGGTCGCCGGTGAACTCGCAGCGTGGCGCGAAGGCGCAGCCGGCGACGGGCTTGGCGAGGTCGGGCGGCAGGCCGGGGATGGTGTAAAGCTCGGCGCCCTTGCGCTGGAGGGCGGGGATGGAGCGCTGCAAGGCGCGGGTGTAGGGATGCCGCGGGGCGCGGAACAGGGTGCGCGTGTCCGCCCGCTCGACGATGCGGCCGGCATACATCACCTGCACGCGGTCGCACAGGCCGGAGACGACGCCGAGATCGTGGGTGATGAAGATGACCGCCATGCCGGATTCGCGCTGGAACCGGCGGATGAGATCCAGGATCTGGGCCTGCACGGTGACATCGAGCGCGGTGGTGGGCTCGTCGGCGATGAGCAGCTCGGGCCTGGTGAGGAGCGCCATGGCGATCATGACGCGCTGGCGCATCCCGCCCGAAAACTCGTGCGGATAACCATGGATGCGTCGCGCGGCGTCGTTGATGCCGACGGCTTCCAGCATCGCCAGGCCGCGTTTCAGGGCGTCAGCCTTGGAGACGTTCTCATGGATGAGCAGGGGCTCGACGAGCTGGTCGGAGATCCGGAGGTAGGGATTCAGCGACGTCATCGGATCCTGGAAGATCATCGCGATGCGCGCGCCGCGGATGGCGCGAACCTCGCGGGCCGGGGAGCGGAGGAGATCGGTGCCGTCGAACAGCGCCAGGCCGCTCTCGATGCGCCCGGGCGGGGAGGGGACAAGGCCCATCAAAGAGTAACAGGTGACGGACTTGCCCGAGCCGGACTCCCCGACGATGCCGAGCGTCTCGCCGCGGGCGACGTTGAAGCTCACGCCGTCCACCGCGCGCACGATGCCGTGGCGCGTGTGAAAATGGGTGCGGAGGTCGGTGACTTCGAGGAGCGGCAAGGGAGCGAAACCAGTGAAAGGCCGCCCGGCGCAAAAGCCAGTCAGGAACCGAGCGCGGCGGCCACGGCGGCGCGCACAGTCGCGGGCGGAAGATCCGCGAGCGCGGCACCTCCGGCCGGCGGGCAGCCGGGCGGTTGCAGGATCGTGGCGGGTGCGGAATAGACCGGGCCGGTGCGGAGCGGGTTGGTCGGGCCGAAGAGGGCGATCAGCGGCACGCCCAAGGCGTTGGCGAGGTGCATGCCGCCGGTGTCGTTGGTGACGAGGAGCCGGCACCCGCGGAGTTTAGTGGCGAAGCCCCGCAGGTCGGTCTGCCCGGCGAGATGCTGCACGCGGCCGCCGAAACCGGCCGCGACGGCGTCGGCGATGGGCCGGTCGTTGGCGGTGCCGAGAAGCATGAATTGCCGGTCGGGCAACGATTCGATGAGCGAGCGCCAGTGAGCCACCGGCCAGCGCTTCTCGGGATTGTTCTCGGAGCCGCAGATCAGCCCTACCGGCTGATCAGGGTCCGGGGTCCGGGGTCTGGGTTCTGGGAAGGGTGAAAGGTCGGGCGCGGCCTCGAGGCCGAAATGATTGAGGAAATCCGTCCAGAGTTTGAACTGGTGGTGCTGCGCTTCGTCGAAGCGGGGCGGCGGTGCGTAGGGATGGCTGAGCAGCGGGCGCCACTTGCCCGGGCGCAGGATGCCGAAGCGCTGGCGGCAGCCGGTCAGCCACGCCTCGAGATCGCCGCGGATCGAGTTGGTAAACAGCAGCCAGCAATCGGGGTATCCGGCGCGGAGCGAATAAAAATGGCGGAAATAGCCGGAGCCACGCGGCGGCAGCGGGTGCAGCCGATCGGCGACGCCAAGGTCCTCGAGCAGGGGCAGGAACTGCGGCTTGGCGAACAGCGTGATTTCCGCGTCGGGTCGCGAGGCGCGGATGGCCCGGAGCAGCGGCAGCGCCATGACGACGTCGCCGAGCCAGTTGGACATCCGGATCCAGACGCGGGTGCGACGCGGCATCTGCGCAACGCCGCGGACGCGGAGGTCGGTGGCAAGGTTGTTGCGCTTCATGGCCAGCCGCAGGCGGCGGGCGGGCACGTCCTGGTTCTTCCAGCGCTGGTGGCCCCAGAGCCACGAGGCGCAGAGGTTGTCGTCGGAGCGGAGGAGCTTTTCGAGCCAGACATTGAGCGCGGCGGTGACGCTTTCGCCGGTGCCATCGTGTTCGATCCGCTCGTAGTTGAGCTCGACGCGCCAGAAGCCGAGGTAGCGCGGGTAGATGCCGTAAACCGTGGCGCGATATTTGGCGGCGAGCAGGCCGGGCAGGTCGGTGGTCGAGCAGACGCGGTCGAAGAGGAGCGTGAGCGCGCCTTGGTCGCCGGCGTTCTGATCGTGGAGGATGCCGACGGTGCCGTTGCGACGGAGAAGCTTCATGGCCTCTTGGAAGCCCTCGCGGCGGGAGAGGAGTTTCATGCCGAAGCGCTCGCGGGTGCGCTTGATCCAGGCGTCGGCGGCGGGGTGGTCGAGCGGCCGGAAGATGGCAGCGCTCTCGGGGAAAGGCTCGTCGAGCAGGAGCGGCTGGGCGGTCTGGGATTCCCAATGGGCCATGTGCGGCGAGCACATGAGGATGGGGTGGGGCTGCGCGCGGTGCGCGGCGTAGGCGGCGCGCAGGGAATCGCCGGGCCGGATGATGACGCGCAGGCGCTGGGCGGAAAGAAAGGGCGTGGCGAGGGAGAGCAGGCCGGTCTCGGCGAAGCGCCGGATGCACTCCCGCGCGATGGCGCGGCGCCACTCCGCGGGCTTCTCGGGGAAGGCGTGATGGAGGTTCGACAGGATGAGCCGGCGCCGGCCGGGGAAACCGAAGTAGATCAGCCGGCTGATGAGCCCGGCGAGTCCAGCGACCGCCGGCTCCGGCAGGGAGGCGAGGGTCCAACCCGTGATCTGGAGCAAGAGTTTAACCATCGCGTGACCGGTGGCGGCGGACGGCTTGAAACTCGCTTAAATTTGTCCGGCTCAAGGTGATTAACATTTGCCTTCGGGGTTCATGGTTGAAACCTAAGTCCGCGGGCGTTGAAAGTCATTTCTCGACGCGCGTGCATCCGAGAATGTCCGAGCTGCTCATCATCAAACCCTCGTCGCTGGGCGACATCGTGCACGGCCTGCAGGTGGTGTCGTCGATCAAGGCGCAGCGGCCGGAGTGGCGGGTGTCGTGGGTCGTGCGCGACATCTTTGCGCCGCTCGTGCGGGCCTGCGCGGCGGTGGACCACATCTACGTGTTCCGGCGCCACGACGGAGTGCGCGGATTCTTCAAACTAATGCAGGAGGTGCGCCAGACGCAGTTCGACCTGCTGCTCGACCTGCAGGGGCTGCTGCGCACGGGGCTGATGACGAAGTGGGCGCAGGCGAAGCGCAAGGTCGGCCGCAGCGACGCGCGCGAGGGCGCGGGCCTGTTCTACGACGAGAAGGTGCAGATGCCGCCCGCGGGCCACCACCGCCATGCGCTGGAGATCCTGCTGCCGTTCTGCGCGGCGGCGGGCGCGGAGCCGGTGCTGAAGGGCGGCCTGCGGTTTCGCGAGATGGAGCGGCTGAACCTGAGCTTCATGGATCCGCGGCGCGGGGTGAAGCCGATCCTGATGTTCCCCGACAGCCGCCGGGAGGAGAAGAAGTGGAGCGGCTTCGCGCAGTTCTCGGCGCTGCTGGTGCGCGAGCTGGGCCGCAAGGTCGTGTGGGCCGGCAACGCCTACATCCCGTGCAGGGAGATGTTCCCGGATGGCACGTTCCTCAACCTCACCGGCAACACCAGCCTCACCTCGCTGAGCTCGCTGATCCAGAAGGCCGACTGGGTCGTCTCCAACGACAGCGGGCCGATGCACCTGGCGGCGGCGCTGGGGGTGAAGACCGTCGGCATCTTCGGGCCGACCGACCCGCGGCTCTACGGGCCGTATCCGCTGAGCGCGCCGACGAACTTCGTCGTCCAGGCGCCGGTGGGCGATCTGCGGTTGCTGGCGGCCAAGGAGGTGCTGTCGCGCTTCAAGCGCATCGAGGCGGTCGGGCGCGGCGAGTCCTACCACTCGGGCACGCCGTTCGTCCGCCGGCGGTGAGGCTGGGCTCAGCGTTTCCGCCGGAAAGCGTGGATCAACAGCGGCGGGTCGGAGGGGTAGGCCGCGCGCAGGTCGGGGAGCGTGTTGAGGACCCACGGCATCTGGAAGGAGTAGCCGTTCTTCGTGAACACGATGTCGTCGGCGATGTGGATGCACGAATGCACGATCTGGCCGTCCGGCCGGGTGAGGATGAGCAGATCGCCCAACTGGCGCTTGCCGTCAGGCACGGGGGCGTAGTCGCGCTTGATGGCCTCGCGGAGGAACTCGATGTCGGCGAAGCGCGGGTCGGGCTCGTCGCGGAAGAAATTCATCGAGGTCCAATGGCAGTCGAGGGTGGGGTCCAACGGCTCGGTGCGGGGTGGATAGGTGTAGAGCAGCCCGCGGGCGAAGCGCGGCAGCAGGTGCGCGACATCCAGGGTGATGCCTTCGCGATGGCGGGTGAGGGACTGGAGGAGGGGTTTCACGTCCTTGCGGCGCGGGCCGGCGCCCCAGTAGTCGGCGAGGGCGTTCACGTCGGAGCCCGGGGTCACGCGCAGGCGGAGGAGCAGCGTGGATTTGCGGGCGAGCGTCTTGATCAACCGCACGCGTTCGGGCGCGGTGCGCAGGAGGGGCAGGACGAGGTCGAGGTCGGAGAACAGCGCGGAGTTGCCCCGGTAGTAAAGCAGTTCCTGGATCCGCGCGATGACCGGCGCGGGGAGGTCGGCGCCGTCGAGCCACTCGTCCACCAGGTCGGCGCGGAACCGGAACGGCATCTGGTGGTAGGGATTGCCGGGCAGGCCGGCGAGGATGCGGTAGATCGCGCCGCGCTCATCGGCGGACAGCCTTTCGGCCAATTCAGCCGGCGGGCGGACTTCGATGCCATCGGGCGACACCGTGATCGCGCCTGGCACCTCGAGGGCATGCAGTTGTTTCCAGCCGAGGCCGGCGGACGCCCAGACGGTCTGGAGGCGTTCGGGGGTATAGCCGGGAAAGCGCCAGATGGTCGCGTAGGGAGGCGGGTAGTCCGCGGCCAGGAACTCGTCGGGCGGCTCGATGACGATGCGCGTGTATTCGAGGTTTCCCCACGGGCCGGGCCGGGCGTGACCGATGCGGCCCAACTGGCCGGAGGTAGGCTCCTGGGCGTCGAGGGTGACGAAGCAGAGCAGAGACGACACCCCGGCGAGGCGGAGCGGGGGGGAGCGGAACCAGTCGGTCGGGACCGTCATGCGCGGGCAAGCTACGACGGGCAACCGGGCCGGCAACGAACAAACGGCGGCGGGGAGATTTTGGTTGGTTCCCCCGGGGCGGGGCGTCATAGGTAGCGCCTTATGCTCGATCCGAAGCTCCTCCGCGAGTCGCCCGACCTGGTCCGCGCCGCCATCGCGAAGAAGCACCTCGACGTGGACCTGGACGCGGTGCTGGCGCTGGACCACGAGTGGCGCGCGAAACTGGGCGAGGTCGAGCGGCACCGGGCCCGGCAGAAAGCCGCCAACAACGAGATGGCGGCGCTGAAGAAAGGCTCGCCGGAGTTCCTCGCCAAGGTCGGCGCGATGAAGGCGGTGTCGGCCGAGGTGAAGGCGAAGGAGGAGGCGCTCATGCCGCTCGAGGCGAAGTGGCACGACGCGATGCTCACGCTGCCGAACCTGCCGCACGCCAGCGTGCCGGAGGGCAGGACGCCCGAGCAGAATGTCGTGCAGGCCACGCACGGCGACGTGCAGGCCGTCCCGGCCGCCGCGGTGCCGCACTGGGAGATTCCCGGCTTCGACCGGCTGATCGACTTTCCGCGCGGGGCGAAGGTCACGGGCGCGGGCTTCCCGTTCTTCATCGGCGACGGCGCGAAGCTCGCGCGCGCGCTGCTCCAGTTCTTCCTGGAGGAGGGCGGGAAGGCCGGCTACACGGAGGTGAGCCCGCCGATCTTCGTCAACGCCGCCAGCGCCACCGCCACGGGGCAACTGCCCGACAAGGAAGGGCAGATGTATGAGACCACGCCCGACCGGCTCTATGCCGTGCCGACCGCCGAGGTGCCGCTGACCAATTTTTTCCGCGACGAGATCCTGGAGCAGGACGCGCTGCCGGTGCGCCGCTGCGCCTACACCCCGTGCTTCCGCCGCGAGGCGGGCAGCCACGGCAAGGACGTGCGCGGGCTGAACCGCGTGCATCAGTTCGACAAGGTGGAGCTGCTGAAATGGGTGCATCCGTCCGCGAGCTACGACGAGCTGGAGAAGCTGCGCGCCGACGCCGAGCGGCTGCTGCAGAAGCTGGAACTGCCCTACCGCGTGCTGCTGATGTGCGGCGGCGACCTCGGCTTCGCGCAGGCGAAGAAATACGACCTCGAGGTCTGGGCGGCGGGGCAGAAGCGCTGGCTGGAGGTGTCGAGCTGCTCGAACTTCGAGTCGTTCCAGGCGCGCCGGGCGCAGATCCGTTTCCGCAACAAGGAGACGGGCAAGCCCGAGCTGGTCCACACGCTCAACGGCTCCGGGCTGGCCGTGCCGCGCGTGCTCGCCGCGCTGCTGGAGAACAACCTCCAGCCCGACGGTCGCGTGAAGATCCCCGCGGCGCTCAAGCCGTATTTCGGCAAGGAGTTCGTGAGCTTCAAGTGAACCGCGGCCCGCGGGGACGCGGGCCCTCCACCCAACCCAAGCGGCAACCTGTCATTCTGAGCGGAACGAAGAATCCAGTGTGACAAACGTTGCGGCAATCGTGCTGGATCCTTCGCCGCGCTCAGGATGACACGCATCAACAAGTCCTCCCCCGACTGGCCCGCGGTGGCCGCTGCCTTGGCGAAGCTGATTCCCCACGGGGCCTTGCATCCGGGCGCGATGCTGCGGGCGTGGGACGAGCACCAACGGGCGAAGAAGCGCGGGAGGCCGCCGCCCGGCTGGGCGCTGGCGTTCTCCGGCGGGGCGGATTCGCTCGCAATGCTGCTCGTGCTCTGGGCGGAGGGGCCGGGACGGTGGGGACGCGATTTCGCGGTGCTGCACTTCAACCACCGGTTGCGCGGGCGCGCGGCGGATGCGGACGAGAAGTTCTGCCGCGAAGTCTGCGCGGCGCTGGGAGTGAAGTTCATCGCCGGGCGCTGGAAGGATGCGCCGAAAAAGGCCGGCGAGGCCGAGGCGCGCGCGGCGCGGCACGAGTTCTTTGCCCGCGAGATGAAGAAGCGGAAGATCCGGCTGCTCTGGCTCGCGCACCAGCAGGACGACATCGCGGAGACGATGCTGATGCGGCTGGCGCGGGGCAGCGGCGCGGGCGGCCTGGCGGCGCCGCGGCCGGTGTCGGAGCAGGGCGACGGCCGGCTGCGCCTGCGGCCGCTGCTGACGTTGAAGAAGGGCGAAATCACAGCCGCGTTGATAAAGGCCGGCGCGGGGTGGCGCGAGGATGCCACGAATGCGGGCGACAGTTTCTTCCGCAACCGCGTCCGCCGGAAAGTGCTGCCGGCCTGGGCGAAGGCGGCCGGGCGCGATGCCGTGGCCGGGGCGGCGCGGTCGCGCGAGCTGCTGGAGGAGGACGACGCGGCGCTGGAGGCGTGGCTCGACGGGCTGAAGCCGCTCGACCGGCGTGGCCGGCTGGATTTAGGAAAGCTGGCCGGCAAGCCGCGCGCCCTGGTGCGGCGCGCGTTGCACCGGTGGTTGCTGGCGGCGCGGCCCGAAACCGATCTCTCGCGGCAGGGTTTCAACCAATTGCTGGCGGCGGTGGAGCGGGGACGGGATTTTCGGTTCAGCCTGGGCGCGCAGTGGTTCGCCGTGGCTCGGCAGGGGCGGCTGCGGTTCACAAAGCGGTGAGACAGCGGGAGATGGCACCCCAAAAATGGCCGGCCGGTTCGTTTGACTTATGGGGGCGGAACCTCCACGTTGCCCGACCAGTCAAAAACAACCTGATGCCCGACCCAGATGACAACAAACGGCGCCGCCCGCTGAAGAACGTGTCGCCCGAGGGATTCCAGCCGAAGTTCTGGCTGGTGATCATGCTCGGCCTGATGGCGGTGGCCCTGCTCGTTTACCTCAACCCCGGCCGCCAGCCCGCGCCGGCCGAACTCAAGGTGCAGGAGATCGTGGACCTGGCCGCGCAGGGCGAGGTCCAGACCGGCGCGATCCAGAACGACCCGTCCGGCGGCCGCGATTGGTATCTCATCACCGGCGCGACCCGCCAGCCGGTGCTGAAGGGCAGCAACGGCCCGACCGACCGGTTCGTGGCCCGGGGCCGGTTGACCGACACCAACATCGAGCTGCTGCAGAAGACCCAGCTCTTCACCGAGAAGCCGGCCGCCACCTGGGTGACGAGCCTGCTGCAGGGCTTCCTGCCGTTCCTCATCGTCATCGGCCTGCTTTATTTCCTCTTCGTGCGGCAACTGCGCAACGCCGGGCGCGGCGCGCTCAGCTTCGGCAAGAGCCGCGCCAAGCTGCTCACCCGCGAGAAGGACCGCATCACCTTCACCGACGTCGCGGGCTGCGACGAGGCGAAGGAGGAGGTCAGCGAGGTGGTCGAGTTCCTCAAGGATCCGAAGAAATTCCAGAAGATCGGCGGCCGCATCCCGAAGGGCGTGCTGATGGTCGGTCCCCCCGGCACCGGCAAGACGCTCCTCGCCAAGGCCATCGCGGGCGAGGCGGACGTGCCGTTCTTCTCCATCAGCGGCTCGGACTTCGTGGAGATGTTCGTCGGGGTCGGCGCCAGCCGCGTGCGCGACATGTTCGAGCAGGGCCGCAAGAACGCCCCCTGCATCATCTTCATCGACGAGATCGACGCGGTCGGCCGCCAGCGCGGCGCGGGCCTCGGCGGCGGCAACGACGAGCGCGAGCAGACGCTCAACTCCATCCTCGTCGAGATGGACGGCTTCGACACCACCGAGGGCGTCATCATCATCGCCGCCACCAACCGGCCCGACGTGCTCGACAGCGCGCTGCTGCGCCCGGGCCGCTTCGACCGGCAGGTGACGATCGACCTGCCCGACATCGTGGGGCGCGAGCAGATCCTGCGCGTGCATGCCCGCAAGATCGCGCTCTCCGAGAACGTCGACCTCTCCATCATCGCCCGCGGCACGCCCGGGCTCTCCGGCGCCGAGCTGGCCAACCTGCTCAACGAGGCCGCCCTGCTCGCCGCCCGCCGCAACAAGAAGAAGGTGGACATGGGCGACATCGACGACGCGCGCGACAAAGTCCTCTGGGGCCGCGAGCGGCGCCGCGTGATGGACGACAAGGAGAAGCGCCTCGTCGCGTGGCACGAGGCCGGGCACGCCATCGTGCAGGCCGTGCTCGACGACGGCACCCTGCCGGTCCACAAGGTCACCATCATCCCCCGCGGCCAGAGCCTCGGCAGCACGACCTACCTGCCGACCAAGGACATCCTCACCCAGCCGAAACAGAGGCTGCTCAACCAGATTTGCATGGCCATGGGCGGCCGGATCGCCGAGGAGCTGGAGACCGGCGACCTGAGCAACGGCGCCTACGGCGACCTCAAGCAGGCCACCCGCATCGCCCGCGCGATGGTGTGCGACTACGGCATGAGCGGGCTCGGTCCGGTCGCCCTCGGCGAAAACCAGGACACCATCTTCCTCGGCCGCGACATCACCCGCTCGCAGCACGTCAGCGAGGAGACCGCCCGGCGCATCGACGAGGAGGTCTCGAGGATCCTCACGACCCAATACCAGCGGGCGAAGGAGATCATCACCAAGGAGCGCGCGGCGCTCGACAAGATCGCCCAGGCGCTGCTGGAGCACGAGACGATCGAGGGCAAGCATGTGCTGGAAATCGTCCAGCACGGCGAGATCCAGTCGCCGATCACGACGGTCAAGCCCCCGCCCGTCATCGGCACGCCGGCGGGCAAGACCACGGACAAGCCCGCGGCCAAGCCCGCGGACTCGGCCGGCGGAGCCGCCCCGGCGCCGAGTCCGGCGTGAGCGCGGGTTGACGGGTGGAGCACGGCCCGCGGACGTGCTCCGAACGCGAGCGGAGGCGGCGTTCCACGCTCGGGCGAAATGCCGCGGGGTGAGGACACCCCGCCTCCAGCCGAGGCCGCGCGGCCCGCTTGGAACGGACCCATTTGAGGGTTGCCGGGGTCCGGGCCGCCCGCCACAAATCGCGGCACTTTTCCTTATGAAGATCTGCTGCATTGGCGCCGGTTACGTGGGCGGGCCGACCATGGCCATGATCGCCCGGAAGGCCCCGGACATCACCGTGACGGTCGTGGACATGAATGCCGCGCGCATCGCGGCCTGGCAGAGCGCGACGCTGCCGATCTACGAGCCCGGGCTGGACGAGGTGGTGAAGGCCGCGCGCGGCCGGAACCTGCATTTCTCCACCGACGTGGCGGGGGAGATCAAGAAGGCCGACATCATCTTCGTGGCGGTGAACACGCCGACGAAGACCTACGGGGTGGGCGCCGGCCGGGCCGCCGACCTGCGGTTCATCGAATCGGTGGCCCGCACCATCGCCGAGCACGCCGAGAGCAACAAGATCATCGTGGAGAAATCCACCATCCCGGTGAAGACGGCGGATGCGATCAAGACCATCGTGGCGTCGAACACCAAGGGCCTGACGTTCCAGGTGCTGTCGAACCCCGAGTTCCTGGCGGAAGGCACGGCGGTCAAGGATCTGGAGAACCCCGACCGCGTGCTCATCGGCGGCGAGCGCACGCCCGAGGGCGAGAAGGCGCTGTCGGCGCTGGTGGACGTGTATGCCCGCTGGGTGCCGCGCGACCGCATCATCACGACCAACCTGTGGTCGTCCGAGCTGTCGAAGCTGGTGGCGAACGCCTTCCTCGCGCAGCGCATCTCCTCGATCAACTCCATCTCCGCGCTCTGCGAGGCGACCGGGGCGGATGTGGACGAGGTGGCGAACGCCATCGGCAAGGACAGCCGCATCGGGCCGAAATTCCTCAAGGCCTCGGTCGGCTTCGGCGGCTCGTGCTTCCAGAAGGACATCCTCAACCTGACCTATCTGTGCGAGAGCTTCGGGCTGCCGGAGGTCGCCGCCTACTGGAACAGCGTCGTCACGATGAACGACTGGCAGAAAGGCCGCTTCGTCGCGCGCATCGGGCGCGAGCTGTTCAACACCGTGGCGGACAAGAAAATCGCCGTGCTCGGGTTCGCCTTCAAGAAGGACACCAACGACACGCGCGAGTCGGCGGCGATCAGCGTCTGCCGCGACCTGCTGGCCGAGCACGCGCGGGTGTGCGTCTACGACCCGATGGTGCCGGCCGAGGAGATCCGCCGGGACGTGCGCAACGGCGCCGCCGACCCCGGGGTGAGCGCGCCGATGCTCGAGCGGCTGACGGTGGCCCGGGACGCCTACGAGGCCTGCGCCGGGGCGCACGCGATCGCGATCGTGACGGAGTGGGACGAGTTCAAGACCCTCGACTACGGGAGGATTTTCGCGTCCATGCCGAAGCCGGCGTGCCTGTTCGACGGGCGCAACATCGCGGACCTCGCCGCGCTGCGGAAGATCGGCTTCAAGGCCTCCGGGATCGGGAAGCCGGAGTGAGCAATGCGGGGTGAGGGCACCCCGCCCACAACTCTACGCAAGGAGAAGAGCGGCCGGGTGGCGGCCATCCTTGCTTGAAATTCCCGGGTCAGGCGCCGGGGAAAATCACGAGGCGATGGTGGCGGGCGGCGGCGGGATGGCCGCGTTCTTGCGCTGCTTCCAACGGCGCCAGCCGAGGAAGGCGCCGGACAGGCCGAGGAGGAGGGCGCCGTAGGTCGAGGGCTCGGGGACGGGGGTGATCTGCCGGTCGTAATCCTGCCAGATGGTGTCGTTGTTGGTCCAGGTGGTGGGATCGACGCCGTCGCTGTCGAAGGTGATGCGGTTCATCGGCGCGAGGCCGCGCACGTCGGTGACGGCGCCGGTCCAGTTCTGCGCGAACCAGAAGTCGGAGGCGTTCTGCCAGTTGCGGACGGTGATGGTGACCCCGGCGCCGATGTCGAGGTTGCCGAGGACGCTGAGGGTCGAGGCGGTGCCGGCGAAGTCGATGGTGACGTTGCCGGTGCCGGCGAAGGTGAGGTTGTTGAGGGAGACGGTGGAGTCGGTGAGGCGGAGGGTGGTGCCGGCGAGGACGGTCAGGTTGCCGGTGAAGGCGTTGCTGGCGTCGAATTGCAGGGCGCCGGCATTGAGGTTGATGTCGCCGGAGTAGCCGAGGTTGGAGGCGATGGTGAGGGTGCCGGTGCCTTCCTTCTGGAGGAGGCCGGTGCCGGTGAGCGAGCCGGAGAAGGTGGTGGAGGTGTCGTTGCCGCCGGCGAGGAGCTGGCCGGTGCCGATGAGGATGCTGCCGGAGCCGGCGATGGAGCCGACGGTCTCGTTGTTGCTGGCGGTGTCGAACCGGCCGTCGGAGGCGAGGACGACGGCGGAGAGGTCGTTGATCTGGTTGGCGGCGGCGAGCCGGAGGGTGGCGGTGTTGGCGGCGCCGGCGCCGTCGCCGATCGCGACGGCGCCGCCGGCGAGGGCGGCGGTGCCGGCGGTCTTGTTGAGGAGGACGGTGCCGTCGTTGAGGGTGAGGCCGCCGGTGAAGGTGTTGGCGGCGGTGCCGGCGAGTTCGAGGGTGCCGAGGTCGTTCTTGATGAGGGTGTGGCCGGCGCCGGAGACGATGCCGTTGAGGGTGAGGTCGGAGTCGCCGTTGACGGCGTTGTTGCCGACCTGGACGATGCGGCTGCCGCCGAGGTCGAGGTTGCCGTTGATGGCGGCGGTGCTGGCGCCGGTGCCGGTGAAGGTGAGGTTGCCGCCGAGGGTGAGGGTGCCGGCGCCGGTGGTGGTGACCTGGCCGCCCTCCAGGGTGAGGGCGCGGATGGTGTCGCTGTTGGCCTGGAGGTCGAGGCGGCCGTCGGTCCGGATGAGGACGTCGGAGGTGTCGTTGATCTGGTTGGCGGCGGCGAGCTGGACGACGGCGGAGTTGGCGGCGCCGAGGCTGTCGCCGATGACGAGCTGGCCGGTGCCGGTGGCGTTGGCGCCGGCGGTTTTGTTGAGGACGGTGGCGCCGTCGTTGACGGTGAAGCTGCCGGCGAAGGTGTTGGCGCCGGCGCCGGAGAGGGTGAGGGAGCCGGAGCCGGTCTTGGTGAGGAAGTTGTTGTTGGTGGGGGTGACGGAGGTGATGGCGCCGGAGAGGGTGAGGGAGCCGGAGTTGGAGTCGATGAAGGCGCCGGTGTTGACGCCGCCGGAGAGCGAGACGGCGCCCGCGGCGGTGTTGGTGCCGGAGAGGTTCCGGAGGCTGGCGGAGGCGGGGGAGGCGGTGGTGTTGACGGTGAGGGACTCGGCCGCGCCGACGGTGATGCCGCCCTGGAAGCCGAGGCTGGCGCCGATCTGGACGGAGGTGCCGGCGGCGGTGGCGCCGAGGGCGTTGTCGTGGGCGGCGACGAGGGTGCCGGCGGTGATGTTGGTGGTGCCGGTGTAGGTGTTGGCGCCGGAGAGGACGATGGTGCCGGCGCCGGTCTTGGCGAAGTCCTTGGCGCCGCCGGTTTCGCCGATGGCGCCGGAGAGGGTGAGCTGGGTGCCGGTGGCGGCGTCGAACTTGACGTCATCCCCCGCGCCGCCGGTCAGGGTGACGAGGCCGGCATAGGTGTTGGTGCCGGCGAGGTTGGCGAGGGAGGCGGTGGAGGGGCTGGCGGCGCCCGCGAGGGTGAGGTCTTCGCCGGCGGCGACGGTGATGTTGCCGGTGAGGGCGAGGGTGGCGCCGGCGGCGACGGAGGTGTTGCCGGTGGTGTTGCCGAGGGCGGTGCTGTGGGCGGCGACGAGGGTGCCGGCGCTGACGGTGGTGTCGCCGTCGTAGGTGTTGGCGCCGGAGAGGGTCAGGGTGCCGGCGCCGGTCTTGACGAGGGCGAGGTTGCCGCCGGGGTCGGAGATGACGCCGGAGAAGGTGGTGGTGGCGTTGTTGCCGCCGGTGGTGAGGGTGAGGGCGGAGGCGTTGCTGTTGTTGACGCTGCCGGCGCCGGCGAGCGAGCCGATGGTTTCGCTCTGGCCGCCGGCAAACACGAGGTTCGCGCCGCTGGCGACGGTGACGGCGGCGTTGTCGCCGATGGCGCGGTTGGCGCCGCCGGTCTTGTTGATGGAGAGGGTGCCGGCGCTGACGGTGACGTTGCCGGTGTTGGTGTTGGTGCCGGTGCCGGAGAGGGTGACGGTGCCGTCGCCGACCTTGGTGAGGCCGCCGGCGCCCGAGAGGACGTTGCTGAAGACGACGGTGCCGCCGGCGGCGGCGGTGAGGGTGACGTCTTTGCCGAGGGCGATGGCGCCGGAGAAGGTGTTGGTGCCGGAGGTGTTGGTGCCGCCGAGGGTGGTGGTGGCGCCCTGGCTGCCGATGCTGAGGTTGCGGGCGACGGTGCTGCCGCCGTCGGCGTCGGTCATGAGCAGGGCGGTGTTCATGGAGGCGGTGGTGCTCGCATCGTTGATGACGACGGTGCTGGTGGCGTTGCCGAGGTTGCCGGAGGCGCCGCTGGGGGCGTTGCCGGTGACCTCGATGGTGCCGTTGCGGAGGGTGGTGGTGCCGGTGTAGGTGTTGGTGCCGCCGAGGATGAGGGTGCCGGAGCCGGTCTTGATGAGATTGGTGACGCCGGCGCTGCGGGAGAGGGTGCCGCTGACGTTGGTGGTGCCGCTGCCGGCGAAGGTCAGATCCTGACTGGCCCGGAGGCTGACCGTGCCGGAGAGGGTCAGACCGGTGGTGGCGCTGGAATTGTTGGTGATAACGGTGTTGTCCCAGAGCCGGGTGGTGGCGGAGATCGTATGCGAGCCGTTGTCGGCGACGACGATCTGGGCGTTGCCGCTGCTCGGATTGAAGGAAAGCGTGTTGCCGCCGGAGATGGTGTAGTTGCGGTTGTTGTCGTTGTCGAACACCAGGGTGCCGATGGACCGGTTGGTGTTCATCGTGATGGTCGGGTTGTTGTCGAGCGGGGCGGCGGTGATGGTGTTGCCGAGGCGGACGATGGCGTTGCTGGAGTTGCCGCTGTTGATGCCGCTTACGCCCGGGACACCGCTGGGGGACCAGTTGCCGGCGGTGTTGAAGTTGCCGTTGCCGTCCACGTTCCAGTCGATGGCGGTGATGTTGGGGACGATCTCGTAGTAGCCGGCGCCGAGGTCGCCGGCGCGGGAGACGGTGGTGGCATTGCCCCAGTCGGCGAAGGTGATGTTGGTGACCACGGGAGGGCCGCTGTTGCTGTAAACGACGAGTTGCTCGGCGCCGGAGCCGTCGAGGGAGCCGCCCCAGTTGGTGATGGAGAGCGTGCCGGTGACGGTGCCGAGGCCGGCGCTGACTCCGTTGACCCCGTCGAAGCGGAGGACGCCGCCGTCGTTGAGGTAGTCGATGGTCGAGGCGGAGGTCTGGACCAACTGCCGCATGGTGTCGCTGAAGCCGCCGGCGCTGAACGTGCCGCCGGCGAGGGTGAGGGTGACGGAGTCGTTGATCTGGTTGGACGCGCCGAGGGCGAGGGTGGCGCCGGAGCTGACGGTGATGCCGGTGACGCCGCCGAGGGACTGGCCGCCGTTGTTGGCGAGGGTGAGGGTGCCGGTGCCGCCGACGGTGAGGGTGCCGCTGAAGGTGCTGGCGCCGGTGAGGCTGAGGTTGCCGGCGCCGGTGGTGGTGACGCTGCGCGAGCCGCCGGTCTCGCCGATGGCGCCGGAGAGGGTGAGGGTGCCGGCGGCGGAGCCGAGGGTGGTGTTGCCGGCGAGGGTGATGGCGCCGGCGACGGAGTTGTCGCCGGAGAGGTTGCCGAGGGCGCCGTTCCCGCCAACGCCGGCGCCGCTGAGCGAGAGGGTCTCGCCGGAGGCGAGGGCGATGCCGCCCTGCAAACCGAGGGTGCCGCCGGAGGAGACGGTGGCGCCGGCGGCGGTGGCGCCGAGGGCGGTGCTGCTGGCGGCGACGAGGGTGGCGCCGGAGTTCACGGTGGTGGCGCCGGAATAGGTGTTGGCGCCGGAGAGGACGACGGTGCCGGTGCCGTTGGCGGTGAGGCCGCCGGTGCCGGAGATGGGGCCGGTGAGGCCGACGGTGCCGCCGGTGGCGGAGGTGAGGTTGACGCTCTTGGAAAGGGCGATGCCGCCGTTGAAGGTGTTGGCGCCGGAGGTGTTGGTGCCGCCGAGGGTGGTGGTGGCGCCGAAGTTGTTGACGGCGATCTGGCGGTCGATGTCGGTGCCGCCCGAAGCGCCGCCGGCGAGCAGGGCGAGGTTCGCGCCGCCGGTGGTGGAGGCGTCGCCCAGCTGGAGGGCGGAGGAAGCGTTGCCGAAGGCGCCGTTGCCGGTGGCGGGGGAATCGGAGCCGGCGACGAGGGTGCCGCCGCGGATGGTGGTGGTGCCGGTGTAGGTGTTGGCGCCGGAGAGGACGAGGGTGCCGTCGCCGGCCTTGACGAGGTTGCGATTTCCGCTGCTGTCGCCGACGATGCCGCTGGCGGTGAGGCTGGCGCCGGTGGAGACGCCGATCGTCGAATTGCCGGTCATGCTGATGTTGCCGGAAAGGGTGGTGGTGCCGGAGGTGCCTTGCAGCGCGCCGGCCCCGCCGACACCCGAGCCGGTGAGGGTGACGGCCTCGCCGGTGGCGAGGGTGCCGCTGAGGGCGAGGGTGGCGCCGTCGGCGACGGTGGTGGGGTTGGTGCCGCCACCGAGTGCGCCCGCGTTTTGCGCGACCAAGGTGCCGGCGTTGATGGCGGTGGTGCCGGTGTAGGTGTTGGCGCCGGAGAGGACGAGGGTGCCGTCGCCGACTTTGGTGAGGCCGAAGCCGGTGCCGGAAATCGTGTTGCTGGCGGTGAGGGTGGTGCCGGAGGCGGCGCCGATGTAGGTCTCGTTGTCGAGGTTGATGGCGCCGGAGAGGGTGGTGTTGCCGGCGAGATTGCGGATCGCTCCGGCGGAGGCGACGCCCTGGCCCTGGACGTTGAGGTTCTCGGCAACGGTCAAGGCGCCGCCGGAGGAAAACGAAAGGGTGGCGCCGTCGGCGATGGTGGTGCCGCTGCCGGCGGCGCCGAGGCCGGCGGTATTCGAGACCACGACCGTGCCGGCGTTGACGGCGGTGGCGCCGGTGTAGGTGTTGGCGCCGGAGAGGGTGAGGGTGCCGGCGCCGGCCTTGGCGAGGGTGCTGACGTTGGCGCCGATGATGTTGGAGACGGTGGTGTTGCCGGCGCCGTCGAAGGCGAGGGTGCGGGAGGCGGCGTCGCCGTTGATGGTGCCGGAGAGGGCGAGGGTGCCGGCGTCGCTCTGGATCTCGGTGTTGGCGGTGAGGGTGAGGTTGCCGGCGAAGGAGTTGGCGCCGGAAATGTTGCGCAGCGCGCCGTTGCCGCCGAGGCCGGTGCCGGCGAGGGAGAGCGCCTCGGCGCCGATGGTGAGGCCGGTGCCGGACTCGAGTTCGAGCGCGGCGCCGGAGGCGACGGTGGTGCCGCCGGCGGTGGTGCCGAGGGCGGTGTTGTGGCGGACGTTGAGCACGCCGGCGTTGATGGTGGTGGCGCCCTTGTAGGTGTTCGCGCCGTCGAGGATCACCGTGCCGGAACCCTGCTTGACCAGTGTGCCGGTATTGGCGCCGTCGGAGATGATGCCGGAGAAGGTCTGGCTGGTAGCGTCGCCGAAGGTGAGGGTGTTGGTGCCGCCGAAGACCAGACTGCCGGTGCCGGCGATGTTGCCGACGGTCTCGGAACTGTTGGTCTGCCAAGTGCCGGAGTTGATGGTGACGAGGGCGGCATTGCCGATGGAGGAGCCGCCGGAGGTGATGAGGGTGCCTCCGTTGATGACGACGCCGCCAGTGTGGGTGTTGGCGCCGGAGAGGGTGAGGGTGCCTGCGTCGGCCTTGGTCAGCGTGCCGGCGCCGGCAACGACTCCACCGAAGGTGAGCGTCGTGCCCGAGTTGGTGTCGATGGTGCCGCCGCTAGCGCCGAGGGTGAGGATGCGGCTGGAGTTGAGGGTGAAGCTGGCGGTGTTTTCCAGGGTGCCGCCGTTGAGCGTGACAGCTCCGGTGGTGGCGCCGAGGTTGCGGTCGGCGGAGACACGGACCATGCCGTCGTTGATGGTCGTGCCGCCGGTGTAGGTGCTGGTGGCGCCGCCGAGGGTGAGGATGCCGCTGCCGTTCTTGGTGAGGGTGCCGGCGCCGGTGGTGAGGTTGCCGGAGAGGGTGGTGTCGCCCGCGCCGCCGACGGTGAGGTTGTTGGTGCCGGAGTTGTTGGTGATGCCGCCGCTGAGGGTGAGCGAGCCGGTGCCGTTGTTGAAGATGTTGAGCGCGTCGTTGAGCCGGAGGCCGGAGGAGACGGTCTGGGCGCCGCTGCCGGAGTTGGTGAGCTGGGCGAGGCCGGAGTTGACGTCGAAGACGAGGTTGTTGCCGCTGACGGTGTAGTTCTGGTTGCTGTTGAAGACGAGGTAGCCGAGGGTGCGGTCGGCGCCGTTGAGGGAGATGGTGGCGGGGCCGGTGGCGGCGGAGCCGAGGATGGCGGTGTCGCCGATGGCGGAGGCGAAGGTGCCCGGGTCGGCGTTGGGGGGCAGGCCGTTGTCGGACCAGTTGTTGTCGACGTTCCAGTTGCCGCCGCCGGTGAGGGCGTAGGTGTAGATGGTGCCGCCGGTGTTGGGGACGATCTCGCCGGAGGACAGGCGGGTGGAGCCGGCGCCCCAGCCGGAGAAGTTGATGTTGGCGGAGCCGAAGGCGGTGTAGTCGGCGCCGCTGGTGAAGGTGAGCTGGCTGGCGCCGGCGCCGAAGGGGTCGCCGGCCCAGTTGTCGAGGGTGAGGGTGCCGGCGGTGCGGGTGGCGTTGGTGAAGACGAGGCTGCTGGTGTTGGAGCCGTAGTCGATGGTGGAGGAGCTGGAGAGGGTGAGCCGCCCGATGGTGTCGCTGAAACTGCCGCCGACGGCGAAGGTGCCGCCGTTGAGGACGAGGGTGGAGGTGTCGGCGAGGGTGTTGCTGGCGCCGAGGGCGACGGCGCCCTGGTTGACCTGCAGGTCGCCGGTGAAGGTGTTGGCGCCGGTGAGGGTGAGGGTGCCGGCGCCGGTCTTGACGAGATCGGCGTTGGCGCCGCCGGAGATGACGCCGGAGAACGCGGTGGAGGCGTTGTTGCCGCCGACGGTGAGGGCGGTGGCGCCGGTGCCGAGGGTGATGCCGCCGGCGCCGGCGATGGAGCCGACGGTCTCGCTGGAGCCGGTGGTGTTGAAGGTGGCGCCGGAGGAGATGGTGACGGCGGAGGTGTCGCCGATGGCGCTGCCGCCGCTGGCGGCGAGGGTGCCGGCGGTGAGGTTGACGGCGCCGGAGTGGGTGTTGGTGCCGGAGAGGGTGAGGGTGCCGGCGCCGGTCTTGTTGAGGGCGCCGGTGCCGGCGACGGCGCTGGCGATGACGAGGTTGGACTGCGTGTCGAAGGTGCCGCCGGCGGCGGCGATGGTGACGCCGCGGTTGGCGTCGTCGATGGTGACGGTGCTGGTCTGGGTGCGGAGGGTGCCGCCGTTGAGGTTGAGCTGGGCGGCGTTGAAGGCGCCGGGGTTGGCGCCGAGGTTGTTCTCGTTGGAGATGGCGAGGGTGCCGGCGTTGATGTTGGTGGCTCCGGTGTAGGTGTTGGTCCCCGACAGGGTGAGGGTGCCGGCGCCCGCCTTGGTGAGGTCGCCGGCGCCGGTGACAACGCCGGAAACGGCGAGCGAGGTGGAGCCGTCGACGCCGACGGTGGAGGCGCTGGCGAGGCTGGTGGCGCCGGTCCAGGTGTTGTTGCCGGCGGTGTTGCGCAAGGCGCCGTTGCCGCCGACGCCGGTGCCGTTGAGAGTGAGGCTCTCGGCGGCGAAGGTGGTGCCGCTGCCGGCGAGGGCGAGGGTGCCGCCGCTGTTGACGGTGGTGCCGGCGGCGGTGCTGCCGAGGGCGCCAGCCTTCTCGATCTGGAGGGTGCCGCCGGTGACGGTGGTGGCGCCGGTGTAGGTGTTGGCGGAGGCGCCGCCGAGGATGGTGGCGCCGCCGTCTTGTTTCGTGAGGGCGCCGCTGCCGCTGATGACGCCGGTGACGGCGGTGGTGCCGGTGCCCTTGAAGTTGAGGGCGTTGCCGTTGGTGTCGATGCCGCCGTTGATGGTGAAAGCGGGCGCGATGGTGTTGTTGATATCGAGCGTCCGGTTGAGCTGGAGATCCACGCCGATGGTGTGCGCGGCGTCGCCGTTGGGGGAGGGCGTGAGCGAGAGGGTGGTGAGGCCGCCCACGGTGTCGGAGTCGAAGATGAGCTTGCGGGCTTCGGTGGTGGAGAGGGTGTAGGCCTGGTTGCCGGAGATAAAGAGGTTCTTGATCACCTTGTCGCTGCCTTGCAGATCGATGTTCTGGGGGGAGGTGACGTAGGCGTCGGTGAAGAGGATGTTGGACTTGAGGGTGGGGTTGGTCTGGCCGGCCCAGTTGAGCGGGTCGTTGGCGCCGGTGCCCCAGACGCTGTTGCCGGCGGCAAGGTCGCCGGGGCCGAGACCGTTGTCCCAGACGAAGCTGCCGCTGCCGGCGGTGGCGGTGATGGAGAGCAGGCCGCCGACCTCGTAGACCTGCGTGCCGGCGCCGGTGCCGGCGCTGAAGCCGAAGCGCAGTTGCTCCGGGCGGACAAAGGAGCTGATGTCGGTGCTGAGGACGTCATACCACAGACCGTCTTCGCCGAACTGGATGCGGATGATGATCTGGCTGGTCTCGGTGAGGGTGAATTCGACGGTGCGGTATTGGGTGCTCTGGTTGGGGCGGGCGGTGGCGTTGGCGAATGCCAGCGTGTAGGGCAGGGCGCCGACGACGCTGTCGCCGGCATCCCGCACCGTGGGATCGCCGGTGTCGGTGTAATCGTAGCCGAGCGTGCCGTTGGAGCCGGTGGTGCCGGCAAGGTAGTTGTAGCCGTCCTGGCCGCTGCCGGGGCCGCGGACGGAGACGGAGTTGGGCGCCAGGGCGGAGGTGCCGCCCTCGCGCCCCTCGGCCAGGCGCGAGAAGTTGCCGTAAGCATCGAGCGCGATGCCGACGAAACCGCCGCCCAGGCCATCCTGCGTGGTATCGGCGCCTTGGGCCGTGTCCTTCTGGGCGTAGCCGAGCGAGCCGCCGAAGGCGCCGACGGAGAACGGCACGCTGGCGTCGTAGAGGAAGAAGGAGAGGCCGTCGGCGCCGGTGCCGTTGAAATTGTTGCCGCCCCACAGGTTGACGTTGAACGTGATCTTCACCTCGTTGCCGGCGGAGGGAATCGGCGTGTCGAAGTAGACGGCGTTGGCCTGCTGGGTGGTGGCGGTGGCGAGGCGCAGCCAGCCGGCGCCGGAAGGATCGAGCGTGGCGGCGCCTTCGGGATCCGCGCCCGCCACGCCGGTGGCGCCGGAGGTCAGGCGCGGGCCGGGACTGGAACTGCCGGTGAAGAAATTCCAGCCGGGTGCGGTATCGTTTTTGAAGTTCTCCGTGTAAGTGAACTGAGCGCGCGCCGGACTCGAAGAAAGCACCCCCAGAGCCAAGGCCAAGGCACAGGGAGCGGCGCTGCTGGAGAGGAGGTTGAAACGATACACGGGGGGCTGGATTCCTTTTCGAAATAGGGTAATCTGCCCAGTCGTTTAGCGTCAACCCCCAATCCGGCATCCTCAGCGATTTGATTATCAAACAATTCTGAAAGTTCGCTGCAGGGCCATCAGGCGTCCCCTGCCTGGAAGCTTCAGACAAAGTCCAGAGCGCTGAACTGGCGGCCCAAGACCTCGCCCGACCGACCGCCGAGCCAGCGGTCGAGCACGGTGGCGTAAACCTGGCGGAAGTCGGTGGAGAATTGCAGATCCTGGTTGCGCTCGACTTCGAGTGACGGCGCGCGGCCGTGCAGGCCGGATTTTACGCGCGAACCCATGACGAACAGCGGCGCCGCGGTGCCGTGGTCGGTGCCGCGGCTCTCGTTCTCGCTGGGCCGGCGGCCGAACTCCGAGAACGTCATCGTGAGCACCTGGCCGTCGAGCTTGTGCGCCTCGAGATCCTGCTGGAACGCGGCGAGCGACTCGCTGAGGTTGCGCAGGAGGTTGGCGTGCTGGTTGGCCTGGTTGCTGTGCGTGTCGAACCCGCCGAGAGAAACGTAATAGATGCGGGTGGCGCCGCCGCCGGCGATGAGAGCGGCGACGTTGCGCAGGGATTGCGCGAGCGGGTTGCCGGGGTATTGCGCCTGCGGCCGGTAGGCGGCGAGGACGGCCTGGAACTTCCGCTCGGTCACGATGGTGTCCATCAGCGTATGGCGCAGGTAGCCGGGATTGTCGTGCGCGTCGCCGTGCTCTCCGCCCGCCTTGGCGAGGCTTTCGAGCAGGTCGAGCGAGGCGGTCTGCTGGCGGCGGTTGCGGCCCTGGTTGGACAGCGTGAAGGTGGCGTGCGCCTGCTCGCCGAGAAAGGTCTGCGGGACCTCGCTGCCGATGTTGATGCCGCAGGGGTCGCCGCCGGGGGCGCCGGCGCAGGCGTTGTCGAAATAGCGGCCGAGCCAGCCGGTGGAGAGCGTGATGTTGGCGTCGCTGGCGCTCTCCCAGATCTCGGTGGAGCGGAAGTGGCTGCGGTTCGGATTGGGGTAGCCGACGTTCTGCACGATGCCGAGTTTGCCGTCCTTGAGCAGCTCGTGCATCTGCGCGCAGGCGCCGTGCAGGGCGAACTGGCTGTTGATGGGGAGCAGCTCTTTTTCAGGCAGCGCGAGCGTCGGGCGCAGCCGGCGGTATTGCCGGTCGGCGTAGGGCACGACGGTGTTCAGGCCGTCGTTGCCGCCGGCAAGCTGCACGAGCACGAGGATGGTGCGGTCCTTCTCGGCGGCGGGCGCGCCCAGGGCGGCGGAGCTGACGAGGAAGGACGGGGCGAAACGGCTGAAGGCCAGCAGGCCCGCGCCGCGCGCGCCGGTCTTCAGGAACTCGCGGCGGGTGGAGGGGAAAGGGGCGGCGGCGTTTTTCATGGTTCAGCAGAGCTGGTAGGCGGGTGACTGGAGCAGGGCGGAGAGGGCGGTGCGCACGGTGTTCGCGCGGATGGCCTCGCTGTCGGCGAGGAAGGCGCGGAGGCCCTGCACCACCTCAGACGGCGCGCGGCCGGGCAGGCAGCGGGAAGCGAGAGCCTGGGCGAGTTCGCCGGCGGGCAGTCGCGTCAGCCGGTCCACTTCCTCGTCGGTGAGGGTGAAGTTGGTGGTGCCCTCGGCCTCGGCGGCGGCGATCTCGATCTGCTCGTCGGCGTTGAGGCTGTTGAATTCGATCGGGCGGAGCAGCCCGTCGATGACCTGGCGGCGGGCGGCGAGAGTGGCCGAGTTGATCCAGTTGCGTCCGCCGACCCAGCCGCGGACGTTCGGCGGGTTGAACGGCGTCTGGCCCATCAGTCGGAAGGCGCCGAGGAGCGGACGGGCGAGCGGCAGGACGCTCAGTTCCAGATCCTGCACGAGGCCGAGATAGAACTGGATGGGACTCTTGATGAAATTGCCGCGGTGCTCGGGCGCGAAGAAGAGCCGGCTGGTGAAAAACTTCACGAGCAGGGCGGACAGGTCGAAGCCGCGCCCGGCCCACCAGGTGCCGAGCTCGTCGAGCTGCTCCGCGGGGAGCGCGGCGTCGGTCAGGTAGAACCGCGCCATCTCGCGCGGCAGGAAAGTGCGCGCGGCCTTCTGCTGGAAGACGATGTCGATGACATCGTCACCGGTGAAAGCGCCCGTCTGTCCGAACACGGTCTTGCTCGAGCGGTCCTGCTGGAAGGGCAGCACGCGCACGCGGCCGGTGTCGCGGTCGATGCGGTAGCCGGTGAAGGCTCGGGCGGCCTCCTTGATGTCGCGTTCGGTGTAGTTGCCTTCGCCGAGGGTGAAGAGCTCGAAGAGCTCGCGGGCGAAGTTCTCGTTGGGCGCCTCGCGCCGGCTTTGCTGCAGATCGAGGTAGATCACCATCGCGGGCGACTGCGACGCGGCCTTGGCGAGGCTCTGGTAGCCGCCGAGAGCGGCGCGGCGGAGGATGTCCTGGTGGCGATAGACGAGGGCGGTGTTGCGCACTTTCTCGACGCCCACGACCCAGACATCCTGGAGGAAGAGCAGCCACTTCTCGGCGGGGGCGTTTTCGGGCTTCGCGGCGAGCTGCAGCCACTTGATCGTGAGGTCGGCGAGGGCTTCGCGGG